>Ga0315912_10005374_pt1 | contig 11821 bp, 9 predicted proteins | sample VfabasoilMG_FD_204469 | JGI IMG/M metagenome (GOLD analysis project Ga0315912, IMG submission 204469) | Garden soil microbial communities collected in Santa Monica, California, United States - V. faba soil | ecosystem: Environmental > Terrestrial > Soil > Garden | place: USA: California...
AGTCGCGCTGTTCACGGCGCACCAGCACGGCCTTGCCGCGCACGTCGCCCGCGCGGGCGTAATCCGCTTCGTAGCCATCGCCCACATCGACCAGCACCGCCCGCAGCCGCGTGCCGCCGGCCTCGTTGCCGTGCGCAAACGGCACGCCGTCGCGTTGTCCGCTGACCGCACCGGTTGCATGCAGCGCAATTGCCTCGAGCGGCTCGCCTTCGATAAGCAGCCGGGGCGCCGTATAGCGATAGGCCCGCACCGGGAAAGTCTCGACGCGCGTCGCGAGGCCGAGCTCGCGGAAGCGCCGCGCGATGGTCTCGGCGAGCGCGGCTTCTTCCGGGCTGCCGGCCACCACTGAACCCTCGCCGACGCCCTGTGCGACGCCATCGCTGCTTGCCGCAATGAGCTTCATGTCGGCCAGCGCGCGACCGGCGTCGAGCGCATCGAGCACGCGTTGCTCCTCGGGCGAGATGGCGGCGGCCGCGAGCGCGGCGTGGCAAAGGATGGCGAATGCCGCGGCGACCATTGCGGCCGGGCGTGGGGCAGCTCTCATGGGATGCATGACGTTCCGCTATTTTCGTTCTGGTGAGGTCGCGTCGCGTGCCGCACGGAACTCGGAGTCCGGCGCCCAGTCGGGCCACTGATCCGAATTCGCGAGGTCCGCGCCCACCTTGTGGAGCAACTCGAGGTCGCGCTGCATGCCGGTGAACGGCCACTTCTCATCCCATTCGTCGGCCGGCTGGTGGTACCGAAGCTCCAGGTACTCGTCGGCAGCGGCCTTCCCGGCCGCGACACCGCCATCGACCCGGTCTTCGCCGGAATCGAATGAAATAGCGGGAACGCCGCGCTTCGCGAACGGGAAGTGATCCGAGCGGAAGAACGATCCCGCCTCGGGCTTCGGGTCGGGCGTGAACCGGCGGTCCCAGGCTCTGGCATCGGTGACGAGCCTGTCGAGCAGCTCGAGCTTCGCGCTGCCCGCCATGGAGAAGTCGCGCGTCGGACCCCAGGGGCTGAGCGAGTCCATGTTGAGCACGCCGACGGTCGTCGCGAGCGGGTAGAGCGGGTTGGCGGCGTAGTACTCCGAGCCGAGCAGGCCTCTTTCCTCGGCAGTCACAGCGAGGAACACGATCGAGCGGTCGGGACGCCGGCCTTTCGCGAAGGCGCGCGCCAACTCCATCAGCGCGGCGGTGCCCGTCGCGTTGTCGACGGCGCCGTTGTTGATGCGGTCGCCACTCGCGTCGGCCTCCACCATCCCGAAGTGGTCCCAGTGGGCGCTGTAGATCACGGTCTCGCCCGGGTGCCCGGCTCCTTCGAGCCGTCCGACGACGTTGTGGGACGTGATGACCTGCGACGACACCGCATATTCCGCGCTGAATCCGGCGCCCTTCAGTTCCACGGGCATGAAGTCCCGCGTCTGCGCCTGCTGCTTCAGCGCGTCGAAATCGAGGCCCGCACGGCGGAAGAGGTCGGCGGTCACGTCGCGCTGGATCCAGCCTTCGATCAGCGTGTGGCTCGCCGCGGGTTCCGCGCGCACGATGTCGAACATCGTGTGGGTGTTCGAGTTCTTGACGGTTTCCCATCCGTACGAGGCGGGTGCGGTCTCGTGCACGACCAGCATGCCGACGGCACCGCGCCGCGCGGCTTCCTCGTACTTGTAGGTCCAGCGGCCGTAGTAGGTCATTGCCTTGCCGCCGAAATCCCCCTGGCCCGCTTCGAAGTCCGGATCGTTGACGAGCACGATGCCGATCTTGCCCTTTAGGTCGACGCCCTTGTAGTCGTCCCAGTCGCGCTCGGGCGCGTTGACTCCGTAACCGACGAAGACGAACGGCACGTCGTCGACCTTGACGGCGGTCGCGCCGTTCATCGCCGCGCGCACCGAGACCTGTTCGCCCTGCGTCCAGGCGAGGGTCTCGCCGCCGATCGAGGCCTCGATCTTCACGGGACCGGCGATCTCGAAGCGGCCGAGCGGCACGGCCTGGGTCCAGGCCCGCTGGCCGTCCTTGAGGTCGCCGCCCGGCGCCAGTCCCGCGTCCTCGAAGGCCCTGGTGATGTAGTCGACGGTCTTGGTCTCTCCCGGCGTGTCCGGGCTGCGTCCCTCAAAGTCGTCGGACGAGAGCGCCTTCACGTCTGCGGAAAGGCGTCCGGCGTCGAACTCAGGCCGCTTCTGTGCGCAAGACGAAAGTAGGAAGGCGGCACCGAACGCGAGTGGAAGGAGGTATTTCACGAACGAGCACCTGGCTGATTTCGAGGGCTGGGATACTAGAGGCAGGCGGGATTGCCGTCCACAGCAGGGCCTGTCAATCGCCGCACCTCAAGGCAATCCGCAGGAGTGTTGCCTCAAACTTTTGTTTGCGGCTGGAGTCCCACATGAGATCAGCCACCGACAAGCAGAGGAGCATGACGCATGAAAGCAACAACCCAATGTTGGCGATCGCGGCTTTTGGGCGTGACTGCGCTGGCAATATTGCCCCTGGCTACGGCCGGGGCCGCAGAGCGTGCCGGGCAATGGGAAACTCGCCTGGGTATCGTGTTCCAGAATTCGTCGGACTGGGACTTTGACGGCGGTACGACTGCCGACATCGACAGCGACACGAGCTTCCTGCTCGGCGCCTCCTATCACCTCAACGAAAACCTGGAGCTCGGCGGAAACATCGCGTTCGGGCAGACGGACTACGACGCGGACATCGCCACGGACCTCAATGGTGACGAGATCGCTGACGGCTTCCTCTCGGTCGGCGGCGAATACGAATCCACCACCCTCATGTTCGATGCGACCTGGAACTTCCTGCCGGGCCAGTTCACGCCGTTCGTCACCGGTTCGCTCGGCTGGGCATGGATCGACACCAACATTGCTGACGAACCGCCGCAGACCGGCTGCTGGTGGGATCCGTGGTGGGGCTATGTCTGCACGACGTTCCAGGACACCAAGACGCTGGACGGACTCGCGTACGGTGTCGGCATCGGCGCCCGCTATGACTTCAGCGACAGTCTGGCGGTGAGCGCCAGCTACCGCATGGGCTGGGTGGACCTCGACAAAGCGGACGGGACGCCTGACATGGACAGTGTCCTGCTCCAGTTCGGATGGAAGTTCTGAGCGCATTCCGGCCGCCCGCACGCGCGGGCGGCCGGCCGTCAGTTAGAAGGGCAACCCGTGTGTCGCGCCCGCCATGCACAGCAGCATCGGGATCGACAGGATGTAGTTGATCCGCGATGCGTAGAGCGCGGTCTTGCGCGCGGCGCCCTTCTGCTCGTCGGTCGCCGGGACGATGCCCAGGATCTTCTTCTGGTTCGGCCAGATCAGCGCCCAGACGTTGAAGAGCATGATCGTGCCGAGCCACATGCCGGTACCGATCACGAACCCGTAGGAATTGAATTCCTCGCCGCCGAGCCCGAGCGTTAAGGCTGCGACGAACGTTCCCGCGCGCAACAGGTACCAGGCGCCGGTGAACCAGGTCACCACCGCCGCCCAGCGAAACCACAGGAGCGCCCGCGGGGCGACGTACTTGGTGATGCCCGCGCCGCCCGGGCCGCCCTTGTCGGCGGCGGCTTCCGCGAGCGCCGGCACCTGCACGGCGTTGAAATAGTAGAGGAGGCCGATCCACGTGATGCCGGCGATGATGTGCAGCCAGCGCGCGAGGCCGAGTTCGTTCCAGCCGCCGTCGACCGCGAACACCGCGAACAGGATGGCGATCACGAAGCCCGTGATCAGTGAGCCCTTGACGCTCAAGAGTGGATTCATGGCAAGTCTCCCCAGGATTCATTGAAGAATAGGCCACGGCACCCCATAATTCAACGCGTTAGCGCAATTCCCGCCATGGATGAACGCGGCCCCAGTTCCCCGTGTCTGAACATCTGCTCGCTGGACGAGCAGGGCGTCTGCCGCGGCTGTTACCGTTCGCTGGCGGAGATTGCGGAGTGGACACGGATGACGGCCGCCGAGCGCTGGGCGACGGTGGCGCGGGCCGAGGCGCGGCGCGTCGGCGACGAAAAGGAGCGTGGGTAACGATGATCGACGAAGCGACGACACAGAAGATCCGGGAGCAGCTCGATGCCGCTCCGGTGGTGCTGTTCATGAAAGGCACGCCGGACTTCCCGCAGTGCGGGTTCTCCGCCCAGACCGCGGGTGCCCTGCGCGCGCTCAATGCGAATTACCGGCACGTCAACATCTTCGAGGAGCCGGAGCTGCGCGAAGCGCTCAAGGCGTACTCGAACTGGCCGACGTACCCCCAGCTCTACGTGAAGGGCGAGCTGGTCGGCGGCTGCGACATCGTGACCGAGATGTACCGCTCGGGCGAACTGAAGTCGCTGCTGCAGGAAGCCGGCGCGGTGGGCAAGAACTGAAGGGGCGCGTCCCTTCCGGTCCCTATTCCGGCGCCGGCTCGAGCAACGGGTTCGGCGGCTCCTCGGGCGGGGTGTCGGCAATGCGCCTGGATGCCGCCTCGTAGATCGGCTGGAACTGGTTGCAGACGACGCAGAAGAGGTCCGCCGTGCGCTCGGCGTCGTATGCCGCAGAGTGCGCTTCCCCCGAGTTCCATTCGAGGCCCGCCGCCTGCGAGGCGCGCGACAGCACGGTCTGCCCGTAGGCGACGCCCGCGAGCGTCGCCGTGTCGAAGCACGAGAACGGGTGGAATGGATTGCGCCGGATCCCGGCGCGCGCAACCGCCGCATTGAGGAAACCGAGGTCGAAGGACGCGTTGTGCCCGACCAGGATCGCGCGCGTGCACTGCTGCTCGCGCACGGCGCGGCGCACCTCGCCGAAGATCGCGCCGAGCGCATCGCTCTCGGTCGAGGCGATCCGCAGCGGATGGTAGGGGTCGATCCCGTTCACCGCGAGCGAAGCCGGGTCGAGCCGCCCGCCCTCGAAGGGCCGTACGTGCTCGCGATGGGTTTTTCCGCGCGTGATCCGGCCGTCAGGGTCGATCTCGATCAGCACCGCGGCGATCTCGAGCAGGGCATCGGTGGCGGCGATGAAGCCGCCGGTCTCGACGTCCACGACGACCGGCAGGAAGCCGCGGAAACGGTCGCGCATGAGCGGAGCGTCCCCGTTCACGGGGCGGTCCCATCCACCAGCCGCCACTCCAGCGTTTCGCCCGCGCACATCGGCACAATCTCGGCCGTCCCGAACGGCAGCGTGGCCGGGACCGGGGAGGGGCGGCGTTCGAGGGTGACCCTGCCGCGATTGCGCGGCAGACCGTAGAAATCGGCGCCGCGCTCGCTGGCGAAGGCCTCGAGGCGGTCGAGCCGGCCCGCCTGCTCAAAGGCACGCGCATACAGCTCGAGCGCGACCGGCGCCGAGTACATGCCGGCGCAGCCGCAGGCGGATTCCTTGGCGCCCTTCGCGTGCGGCGCGCTGTCGGTGCCGAGGAAGAAGCACGGCTCCGTGGATGTCGCCGCTTCCAGCAATGCCTCGCGGTCCCGCTCGCGCTTCAGGACCGGCAGGCAGTACAGGTGCGGGCGCAGGCCGCCCTGGAACATCGCGCCGCGATTCAGCAGGAGGTGCTGCGGCGTCAGCGTCGCCGCGACCCGCGGGCCGGCCGCACGCACGAACCCGGCGCCGGCGCGGGTCGTGACGTGCTCGAGCACGATGCGAAGGCGCGGGTGGCGTGCTACGAGCGGCGCCAGCTCCCGCTCGATGAAGATGCTCTCGCGATCGTACGGATCGATGTCGTCGCCGGTCGCCTCGCCGTGCAGCTGGAGGACCAGGTCGCGTTCCTCCATGCGCGCAACGGCCGCCTCGCAGCGCGCGAGCGACGTGACACCGGCGTCGGAATGGGTCGTGCTGCCTGCCGGGTAACACTTCACGCCGATCACGAAGCCGCTGTCGGCCGCGCGGTCGATTTCGGCGGGCGACGTGGCATCCGTCAGGTAGAGGGTCATCAACGGCTCGAAATCCGATCCCGCGGGACGGGCGGCGCGGATGCGGTCGCGGTAGGCGGCCGCGGACGCCACTGTCGTGACCGGCGGCCTGAGGTTCGGCATCACGACGGCGCGCGCGAACGCGCGAGCGGTCGCGGGCAGCACTGCGGCGAGTTCCGGCCCGTCCCGCAGGTGCAGGTGCCAGTCGTCAGGACGTGCGATCGTCAGTGTCGGAATCGGGCTCGACAAGGGGGAATTCAATCTTGACCCGCGGGCGCCGCAGACAGGATCATATCGGGCCGGCCGCCGGCATGGTAAAGAATCCAGAGACTCCGAGGTTCCCGGATGGCTGACGGCCCCGAATCCAGCGACATCGATCCGCTCGAAACACGCGAGTGGCTCGAGTCGATCGACGCGGTGCTGCGGGTCCACGGCCCGGTCCGCGCGCACTTCCTGCTCGACCGGCTCATCGACCACGCGCGCCGCTCCGGCGCCTGGTTGCCGTTCAAGCCGAACACGGCGTACGTCAACACCATCAGCGTCTCGCGCGAAAAACCCTACCCGGGTGATCGCGCGCTGGAGCGGCGCATCGAGTCGCTGATCCGCTGGAACGCGGTCGCCATGGTGGTGCATGCGAATCGGGTAAGCACCGAATACGGCGGGCACATCGCGACCTACGCCTCATCGGCGACGCTCTACGAGGTCGGCTTCAATCATTTCTGGCGCGCGCCCTCCGAGCACCATCGCGGCGACATGGTCTTCGCCCAGGGGCATTCGAGCCCGGGCATCTACGCGCGCGCCTACCTCGAGGGCCGCCTGACGGAAGAGCAGCTGCGGCACTTCCGCCAGGAAGTGGGCGGCAAGGGGCTCTCGTCGTACCCGCACCCGTGGCTGATGCCGGATTTCTGGCAGTTCCCGACGGTCTCCATGGGGCTCGGCCCGCTGCAGGCGATCATGCAGGCCCGCTTCGTGCGCTACCTCGAAAACCGCGGCCTGGCCGAAGCGGGCGACCAGAAGATCTGGTGCTTCCTGGGCGACGGCGAGATGGACGAGCCAGAGTCAATGGGCGCGCTGACCATGCCGGTACGCGAGAAGCTCGACAACCTCGTGTTCGTCATCAACTGCAACCTGCAGCGGCTCGACGGTCCGGTGCGCGGCAACGGCAAGATCATCCAGGAACTCGAAGCGGCATTCCTCGGCGCCGGCTGGAACGTGATCAAGGTGATCTGGGGCTACCGCTGGGAGCCGCTGCTGGCGCGGGACACGGCGGGCCTGCTGCGCAAGCGGATGGAAGAGGCGGTCGACGGCGAGTACCAGAATTTCAAGGCGAAGGGCGGCGCATACACGCGCGAGCATTTCTTCGGCAAGTACCCGGAGTTGCTCGAGCTCGTCGCCAACATGTCGGACGACGAGATCGCGCTGCTGAACCGCGGCGGCCACGATTCGCTCAAGGTCTGGAACGCCTACGCGGCCGCGATGACGCACAAGGGACGGCCGACCGTGATCCTTGCCAAGACGGTCAAGGGCTACGGCATGGGCAAGGCGGGCGAGGCCCTGAACGTCACGCACCAGCAGAAGAAAATGGACGACGAGTCGCTCAAGGCGTTCCGCGACCGCTTCAATATCCCGATTTCGGACGACGAGATCGCCCGCGTGCCGTTCTTCCGCCCGGCGGAAGAGAGTCCCGAGATGCAGTACCTCAAGGGCCACCGCAAGGCGCTCGGCGGCTCGCTGCCGGTGCGGCGCGCAGTCGCGCCGCCGCTCGCCGTGCCGGCGCTCGAGGCGTTCAAGAACCTGCTCGACGGCAGCGAGGGGCGCGAGATCTCGACCACGATGGCCTTCGTCCGGATCCTGACGCAGCTCCTCAAGGACAAGAACATCGGCTCGCACGTCGTGCCGATCGTGCCGGACGAGGCGCGGACCTTCGGCATGGAGGGCCTGTTCCGGCAGGTCGGCATCTATTCGTCCGTCGGCCAGCTGTATACGCCGCAGGACGCCGACCAGCTCATGTACTACCGCGAGGACAAGAAAGGCCAGATCCTCGAGGAAGGCATCAACGAGGCTGGTGCGTTCTGCTCGTGGATGGCGGCGGGGACGGCGTACGCGAATCACGGAATCAACATGATTCCGATGTACATCTTCTATTCGATGTTCGGCTTCCAGCGCATCGGCGACTTCGCCTGGGCCGCGGGCGACATGCAGGCGCGCGGCTTCCTGCTGGGCGCGACGGCGGGCCGCACGACGCTGGCGGGCGAGGGCCTGCAGCACCAGGACGGCCACAGCCACCTGCTGGCGTCAACGATCCCGAACTGCGTCGCCTACGACCCCTGCTTCGCCTACGAGCTCGCCGTGATCATGCAGGACGGCCTGCGCCGCATGTATGCGGAGCAGGAGAGCGTCTTCTACTACATCACCTGCATGAACGAGAACTACGCGCATCCCGCGATGCCGAAAGGCGTCGAACAGGGAATCCTGCGCGGCATGTACCTCCTGCACATCGGCGGGCGCGGCGCCGTGCGGGTGACGCTGCTCGGCGCCGGCACCATCCTGCGCGAGACGCTCGCGGCAGCCGAACTGCTCGAGTCGGAGTTCGGCATCCCGGCGGACGTCATGAGCGTCACGAGTTTCTCGGAGCTGCGGCGCGACGCGCTCGCCGCCGAGCGCGAGGCCATGCTGAATCCCGGCGACAAGCCGCGCCAACCGTGGGTGCGCGAGTGCCTCGCCGGCCGGCAGGGACCCTTCGTCGCGGCGACCGACTACATAAAGACGGTTGCCGACCAGATCCGCCAGTGGGTGCCCGGACGCTACGTGGCGCTGGGCACCGACGGCTTCGGCCGCAGCGATTCGCGTGCCGCGTTGCGCGGGCACTTCGAGGTGGACCGGCACTGGATCGTGGTGGCCGCGCTCAAGGCGCTCGCCGACGACGGCCGCATCGACCGCTCGAGCGTCACCCTCGCCATCAAGAAGTTCGGCATCGACCCGGGCAAGCCCGATCCGCTGGTGAGCTGATGGGGACGACCCCAGGGGCCGGGAATACCACCGTCGTCGTGCCGGACATCGGCGATTTCAGCGACGTCGAGGTCATCGAGGTGCTGGTCCAGGCGGGCGACCCGGTTGCCGTCGAGGCGCCGCTCATTACGCTCGAGACCGACAAGGCGACGATGGACGTGCCCTCGACCGCGGCCGGCCGCGTCGTCGAGGTCTCGGTGAAAAAGGGCGACCGTGTCTCGAAGGGCTCGCCGATCGCCGTCATCGAGGCTGCGCAAGCGTCCGGCAACCTGGCCGCAAAGCCTGCGCCGCCACCGCCCGCCGCGAACCAGGTCCCGGCTGCCCTGCCGGCGGCACTCGAGATTCGCGTCCCCGACCTCGGCGATTTCAAGGACGTCGAAGTCATCGACGTCCTCGTGAAGGAGGGTGACACGGTCGGTCTCGAGACGCCGCTCGTCACGCTCGAGACGGACAAGGCCACGATGGACGTGCCGTCCTCCGCGGCGGGAACAGTCGCGAAGGTCCACGTCGCGAAGGGTGCGCGGGTCAACGCGGGCGATGTCGTCGCGACGTTGAAGAGCGCAGCTGCGGCTGAGCCGGTCGCACGGCCCACGGAGCCTGCCGCCGCGACCGTCGCGACCGCCGCGCCCGCTACGCCGGCACCGGCAGCGGCGCAGGATGCCACGCTGCGCACGGCCGTTCCTGCCGCAGGCGCTGCGTTGCCGGACATCCGCGGTGCGCATGCGAGCCCCTCGGTGAGGCGTTTCGCCCGCGAGCTCGGCGTTGACCTCGCGCGCGTCACCGGCAGCGGCCTCAAGGGCCGCATCAACGAGGACGACGTCAAGGCCTTCGTGAAGCAGGCGCTCGCGGGTCCGTCGCGCGCGGAACCGGCGGGGAACGCACTGCCGCGTGTGCCGGACGTCGATTTCGCAGCCTTTGGCCCGGTCGAGGTCAAGCCGCTCGGCCGCATCCAGAAGATCTCGGGAACGCGGTTGCAGGCCGCCTGGATCAACATCCCGCACGTCACGCAGCACGATGAGGCGGACATCACCGAGCTCGAGAAGCTCCGCGCGTCGCTCAAGGACCGCGCGGCGAGCCGCGGCATCAAGCTGACGCCGCTTGCCTTCATCGCCCGCGCCTGCGCCAAGGTCATCGCGCAGTTCCCGAACTTCAATGCCTCGCTCGACGCGAGCGGGCAGAACCTGGTGCTCAAGAAATACCTGCACCTCGGCTTTGCCGCCGACACGCCGAACGGCCTCGTCGTGCCGGTGATCCGTGATGCCGGCCGCAAGGACGTCTACGAGCTTGCACGCGACCTCGGCGAACTCGCCGGCAAGGCGCGGGCCGGCAAGCTGGCGGCGGCCGAGATGCAGGGCGGCTGCTTCACGATCTCGAGCCTCGGCGGCATTGGCGGGACGGCGTTCACGCCGATCATCAATGCGCCGGAAGTCGCGATCCTCGGCGTGTCACGCTCGCAGCAGCGTCCGGTGTGGCAGGGCGGCAAGTTCGAGCCTCGCCTGATGCTCCCGCTTTCGCTGTCCTACGACCATCGCGTGATCGACGGCGCCGAAGCCGTGCGCTTCGTCGTCGCGCTGGCCGAGGCGCTCGCGGCGCCGGCCAGCCTCACCGAGGCGGTGCCTTGAGCGAGCCGCTCGAGCAGCGCGTCCCGGATCTCGGGGAATTCCACGACGTCGAGGTCATCGAGGTGCTGGTAAAGCCGGGCGATCGCGTCGAGCGCGACGCGCCGCTCATCACCCTCGAGACCGACAAGGCCACCATGGACGTGCCGGCCACGGCCGCGGGCGTGGTGCTGGAGGTCAAGGTCGGCAAGGGCGACCGTGTCTCGAAGGGTTCGCTCATCGCGCTCCTCGCCGGGACCGGCAGCGACACCGTGAAGATTCCCTCGCTCAGCGAGACGGTCGTGCTCGCGAAGCCCGCCGGCGCACCGCCCCCGGCGGCGGTGCAGGCCGCACCGGCGGCCGCCGAACCGGCCGCAAACCTCTCGACGCAGCTCCTCGTGATCGGCGCAGGACCCGGCGGCTACACCGCGGCATTCCGCGCCGCGGACCTCGGCCTTTCCGTGACGCTGGTCGATCGCTGGCCGCAACTCGGCGGCGTGTGCCTGAACGTCGGATGCATCCCGTCGAAGGCCTTGCTGCACGCCGCACGCGTGATCGAGGAAGCCGAGTCGATGTCGGCCCACGGTATCCAGTTCCAGGCCCCCGAGATCGACGCGGCGGCGCTGAAGCAGTGGAAGAACAAGATCGTCGGCAAGCTGACCGCCGGGCTTTCAATCCTCGCCAAGCAGCGCAAGGTGAACGTGATCCGCGGGACCGTCCGCTTCGTATCCGCGCATCGCGCGGAGATCGTGGGCGAGGGCGGCAGCCGGCAGGTGATCGGCTTCGAGCAATGCATCATTGCCGCCGGCTCCGAGCCCGCGCGCATTCCGGGCCTGCCGGACGACCCGCGCGTCGTCGACTCGACGGGTGCCCTCGATCTTGCCGGCATTCCGAAAACATTCCTCGTGATCGGCGGCGGCATCATCGGCCTCGAGATGGCCTGCGTGTACGACGCGCTCGGCTCGGAAGTGAGCGTCGTCGAGCTGACTGACGCGCTGATGCCGGGCTGCGACCGGGACCTCGTGCGCCCGCTCGAGAAGCGCCTGCGCGCGCGCTACGCCGCGATCCTCACGGGAACGAAGGTTGCCGGCGTCGTGGCGGGCAGCGACGGCCTCAAGGTCACGTTCGAGGGTGCCGGCGCGCCTGCGCCCCAGGTCTACGATCGCGTGCTGTGTGCGGTCGGTCGCGTGCCGAACGGGCGTGCGATCCGGGCCGGGGCAGCCGGTGTCACCGTCGACGATCGCGGTTACATCCCGGTCGACCGGCAGATGCGCACCAACGTGCCGCACATCTTTGCGATCGGCGACGTCGTCGGCCAGCCGATGCTCGCGCACAAGGCGACGCACGAGGGCAAGGTCGCAGCCGAG
>Ga0315912_10005375_pt1 | contig 11820 bp, 7 predicted proteins | sample VfabasoilMG_FD_204469 | JGI IMG/M metagenome (GOLD analysis project Ga0315912, IMG submission 204469) | Garden soil microbial communities collected in Santa Monica, California, United States - V. faba soil | ecosystem: Environmental > Terrestrial > Soil > Garden | place: USA: California...
GCTCGAGCAGCTCGAACCGCGCGACGCGCAGTGGTCGAAGCGCGCGGCCGAGACCTATCGCCGCCTTGGCAAGGACAAGGACGCGATCCAGGCGTTCTCGCGTGCGGCCGACCGCTACGCTGGTGGCGGCTTCCTCGTGCAGGCGATTGCCGTCTGCAAGCTGATTCTCCAGATCGATCCCAAGAACGACGACGCGCTTCGCCGCATCGGTTCGATGAACGAGCAGATTGGCGCTGGCCCGACCCGCGCGGTCGCGATGGCCGAGAGCAATCCGACCCTCGCTACGAGCGCCGCGGTCAACGCACTCAAGAGCGGCCACACCGCGCCGATGCCGGTGCTGCGCGATCCGCCAGCCGGAACCCAAAAGCCGTTCTCGCCGGTCGAAATCGCGCCGCCGCCACGCGCGAAAGCGGACTCGGTACCGCCGCCGATCGCGATGCCGCGTACGCGTACGCCACATGCGGTCCAGGCACCTGCTGGCGTGACACCGCCGCCGCACATCCCGGTTTCAACGCCGACGCTGGCTGCTCGCGTCGATGCGGCCCTCGAGGATCAGCGCGCCCGTAAGGACTCGAACCCGCCGCTCAACATCGCGGTCGCACGCACCAAGAGCAAGCCGATCACGATCTCTCCGGATCAGCCGCTCGAAGCGATCAGCCTCAAGGACGAGGTTCCCAAGTCGTTCGAACGCCAGGAGGCGTCGGGCATCTACGTGATCCCGATCGACGGGCCGCTCGAGGACGTGGTCGAGATCGAAGCCGAAGGCAGCGGTCCCGAGGGTAGCGAGTACGGGCTCGACATGGGCTCGGACATCTACGGCCGCGCATCGGCGCCCGTGATCGAATACGGCAACGAGGACGACGACGACAACGGCCGCAACTCGGGGCCCGTCATCGAGATCGAGGATCCCGATGCTCCTGGCGCCTACGAGGCGGAGCCCGAGGATGTTGCCGAGCTCGAGATGGAGGACATCGAGGAGATTCCGCTCGCCGAGCCGCGTCTTCTCCCCGCCGCCGCCGCGACCGCGCTCTCACGTACGCCGCTGTTTGCCGGCCTCTCGCAGGAGGCTCTCGAGTCGCTCGTTCAGCAGCTCTCGCTCGTTCACCTCGGTGAAGGCGAGATCCTGTTCCACGAGGGCGACGTCGGTGACGCGCTCTACGTGATCGTCGAGGGCGAGGTCGCCGTCCTGTCCGAGGGACCGCCGCGTGTCGAGATGGCGCGCCTCGGCGCCGGCGCATTCATGGGCGAGGTCGCCCTGATGACCGACCAGCCCCGCTCGGCGACGGTCAGCGCCGTCACCGATGCCGAGCTTCTTCGCATCGACCGCAAGACGCTGTCCGGCGTGCTCGCGACCCACGGCGAGGTGATGGTTGCGGTGCTCCGGTTCGTTCGCGATCGCCTCGTCGATCGTTGGACCCGCACGAGCCCGCTGTTCCGCCCGTTCGACGAGAGCGTCCGCCAGCAGATCGCCGGCCGCTTCAAATTCCTCGAGATCGACTCGGGCGCGACGCTACTGAAGGGCGGCGCGAAGCCCGACGGTCTTTACATCGTGCTCGCCGGTCGCTTCACCGTGCAGCGCGACGGTGCACACGTCGCCACCGTCGGTCCGGGCGAGCTCATCGGCGAGACCGCGCTCCTGTCGGGCGTCGCGTTCAAGAGCCAGGTGATCGCTGCGGGCAAGAGCCTCGCGCTGTGTCTCCCCGCGAGTGATTTCCGCGAGCTGATCATGACGCACCCGCACGTGCTCGAGTACATCGGCGAAGCCGCCGAGCAGAGCCGCAAGCTCGAAATCCTCTAGCGCACTACGATCGCGCGTCCCCACTTGAGGAGGGCGCCGAACTGCGTGAACGACTCGCCCTCGATCTGCCCGTAGCGCGCGTACAGCGACACCGCGCCGATCGTGAGCACGGGCCGCACCGCAAAGCCGACGTTGCCGTCGACGATCGCGATGCCACCGTCGACACCGAATGGGCCAAAGCCAAGCTCGGGTCCGAGTGTGGTCATCGTGATCTCGCGATCGAAGTCCTTCGTGTAGTCGCCGTAGATGCCGGCCCACATCGGCCAGCCTCGTGCGCAGCAGAAGAAACGCTTCTTGTCACCGAACCACTGCCCCGGTGTGCGAAGGACCGGCACGCTGACTTCGGCGCCAAACAGAAAGCCCGTCTCACCATCAACGCGCGCTGCACCGGCATTGATGCCGCCCATGATCAAGACCGCAGTCTCCGTGTCGTCGGCGTATGCGACGCTCGACACGAGTAGTCCTGCTGCGACCAGTGCACGCTTCATCTGCATGACCGTATAACCAGTGGGATGGCAGTACGCGGCAGAGAGCGCTAGCGCTGAACCATGCCGACTTGCAGACACGACTGACGGTCGCCGAGCGCGCAGCCGCGCTTGAGCGCCTCGGCCGCCTTCTGCTTGTCCTGCGGCGCGCCACCGCGACCGGAGTGATAAACCATGCCGAGCGCGTTGCAGGCGTCGGCGAACCCACCGGTGCAGCTCTTGTCGTAGAGCGCGATGACCTCGGCGGCCTCGTGCTTCTCCTTCCCGACGGTGGTCTCGTAGATCATTGCTTGCGCGAAGCAGCCAGCCGCATCGCCGCCGTCGCACAGCGCCTTTGCGCCCTTCGCTGCCTTGTCGGCGTCCTTGTCGCGATCGATCAAGACCGCATACGCGCAGCCACCAGAGACTTTCTCTTTGCACGCCTTGTCGTAGAGCTGCTTCGCCTTCTTCTTATCGCCGTTCACCCACTCCTCGGCCTGGCCGCGCGTGACATCGGTCTCGGGTGGATCGGGCGGCAACGCGGCCATCGGATCGGCAGCTGGGACCGGCTCGGCCGTCGGCACGACGCGATACGGATCGCCCGGTGCTCGGTCCTGCGGAATCACGCTGCCACCGCGCGCGTCGAGATACTTGCCCGTCTTCATGTTGTACGAGCGGCCGTTGACGTCGCGCTCGAGACCACCGGCGCGCTCGACGGAACGATCGAACTGCTCCTGCTGCTTCGCGAGCCGGTCGTCCTTGCAGCCGATCGCGAGTACCAACACCGCCAGGGCGAGCTTCATGGCGTGGACACTACCGCACGCTCGCCGAGACACCGATCGCACTCATTTCTTGGTCGGCAGCTGATCGATCGGAACGGTATTGCCCTTCACCGGCGCTTTGTCCTTGCTCGGCGTCTGGGTGCTCGGACCGATCGCGTTGCCGAACGGCTGCCAGCCAAACGCCATCGCGGACAGTGCGATGCCCATCCCGATGTAGAGCACGCCGATGAACAGGTGAAATCGCTTTCCCATCGCGTACAGGCCGCCGCGCTTCCTGGCGGCTTCCTCCTGCTCGGGGCTCCAGGTCAGGCCAAGCCGGATGCGGTAAGCGCCGAAAAGAATGACGAACGCGGCGACCGTCAGCGCGAACCAGACCGGAATTCTCACGGCGAAGACGTAGCACCAAATCCGCGTCAGCACTGCGTATTCTGCGTTGCTGATCACCCACCGGGTGCGTAAACCGCTGCCCATTGACACCCTGCATCACCGTGGTCCAGAGTGCGCCGGACTCCATGCACCGGAGTGGTCCCAAGTACAAGAATTCCGCGGCGTTCTATGACGTCGACGGGACTCTTATCAAGATCAACATCGTGCACGCGTTCGCGTTCTACGCGTCACGCCACGCATCGCTCGCAGAGAGCGCGCGTCGCACACTTCAAACCGCCGTCTCCATCCCGGTCTTTTGGGCCGCCGATAAGCTCTCCCGGAAGTGGTTCAACGAAATCTTCTACCGCTCGTACGAAGGGCAGAGCGAGGACCGCCTCGTCGTGCTCGCTGAAGAGCTGTTCGAGGACGTCATCAAGCCGAACATCTACCCGCGCGCGAAAGAGCTGATCGACGAGAGCAAGCGCGCGGGCGTGCGCCAGGTTTTGATCTCGGGCGCGCTCGACTTCACGATGCGGCCGCTCGCGAAGTACCTCGGCGTCGACGACCTGATCGCGAACCAGCTCGAGTTCGTCGACAGCTACGCGACGGGCAAGCTGCGCAAGCCGTTCGTCGCGGGCGCGACCAAGGCCGACATCATGCGCGCCTACTCCAAGCAGCACGGCATCGACCTCGCCGAGTCGTGGGCTTACACCGACAGCTTCTCCGATTACCCGATGCTCGCCGTCGTCGGTCACCCGACCGCGTGCAACCCCGATTTTCGGCTGCGCTCGCTCGCGCGCAGCTACGACTGGCCGGTGCTCGAGCTCGACGAAGAGCCGACGCACTCGGCTTCGCGTCGGCCGCAGGGCCTCGCCAGAGCGGTGCGACAGCTGAGGAGAGACACGTAACATGCGCGCCATCCGGCCCAAGCTCCGCTCGCACGCGCGCGAGCACATCGTCACCATCGACACGGACAGCGCTCCGCGCATCATGTTCTACGGCGAGAACCTCATGATGGAGGATCTCCCTGTTGGTACGCGGGTGATTTACCCGAAGCGTCCGATGACGCCGGTCGCGAACCCCAAGGCCGCGATTCGCTACGCGCTCAACCACCCCGAGGACAGCCCGCCGCTGCACGCGATGCTCGAGCCGGGCATGAAGGTCACGATCGCTGTCGACGACATCTCGATGCCGCTGCCGATCATGCGCACGCCCGACGTGCGTCAGCTCGTCCTCGAGATCGTGTGCGAGATGCTCGCCGATCACGGCGTCGACGACGTCCACATCATCATCGCCCTCGGTCTGCATCGCCGGATGCACGACTGGGAGATCAAGCGGATGGTCGGCGACAAGGTCTGGAACGAGTACTGGCCCGATCGCCTGTACAACCACGACGGTTGCGACCCCGACGGCATGGTCGTGCTCGGCAAGACGCCGCACGGCGAGCTCGTCGAGATGAACAAGCGCGTCGCCGAGAGCGACCTGACGATCTACGTCAACTTGAACTTCGTGCCGATGAACGGCGGCAGCAAGTCGATGGCCGTTGGTCTGTGCGGCTACGAGAGCCTCAAGGCCCACCACACGCCGAAGGGCATCGTCGAGTCCAACTCGTACATGGATCCGCCGAAGAGCTACCTGACGCAGTCGTTCAAGCGCCAGGGCTCGCTGATCGAGAAGACGCTCAAGGTCTTCCATATCGAGACGGTGCTCAACAACCGCGCGTTCGATGGGCCGCTGTCATTCCTTACCAAGAACGAGGACGACTTCACCGAGGCCGATCGCCTGAAGTACCAGGCGATGAAGTGGACGCTCGACAAGCTGCCGTTTGCCGCGCGCCGCGAAATCTTCATGCGCACACCGGCCGCGTACGAGCTGATCGCTTGCTACGCCGGCGCCTGCGAGCCTGCGCACGACCGTACCTTGGCGAAGCAGAACGAGCAGAACTGCGTCGAGGTCGACGGTCCTGCCGACATCATGATCTACGGCATCCCGTACATCTCGCCGTACAACGTCAACAGCAAGGCGCTGAACCCGCTCCTCGTGCAGGTGATGGCGCTCGGCTACTTCTATCACATGTACCGGAACCAGCCGGTGCTGCGCGATGGTGGCGTCCTCATCATCACGCACCCGTGCTCCGACAAGTTCGATCCGGTTCATCACCCGAGCTACATCGAGTTCTTCAACCGCATCCTCACCGAGACGACGGATGCGTACACGATCGAGAAGAAGTATCAGGACGAGCTCGCCTACAACCCGAGCTACATCGAGATGTACCGCCGCGGCAACGCGTACCACGGCGCTCACCCGTGCTTCATGTGGTACTGGGGGCAGCGCGGCCGCGAGAAGGTCAGTCGCGTGATCGTCGTCGGCGCGGACAACGCGACCGTGCCGCAGATCATGGGCTGGGAGACGGCCGGATCGATCGCCGAAGCGATCGCGATGGCGCGCGGCACGATGGGACGCAGCGCTCAGATCTCGATGATGCATCACCCGCCCTACATGATCTGCGACGTGATGTGAGGGCTGGGCGCGTGCTGTTCTTCCTCATCATCGGAGCTTGCGGTCGCGTAAATTTCGACGCGGCCCCGCAGTGCGATGTGTTCGCACCGTTTGACTCGATCACGCCGCTCGCGGCGCTGAATGGTCCGGGTGGCGACGGTGGGCTCCGACTGACCGATGACGAACGTACGGCGTACTTCCACAGCAACCGGAGCGGCGTCCACGCCATCTATTCGGCGACGCGGGCATCACGCAGCCACGCGTTCGGTGCGCCGGTTCTTCTCTATTCCGAAGCCGTCAATCTCTACTGGCCGTTCCCGCTCCGTGATCAAACGCAGATGGTGTTCGACGACGACGGAGACATCGTCGGCGTCAGCCGCGCCAGCACTGCCGACGCGTTCGGGTCTCGCACGGTCGTCGTGTCGTCGCCGCTCCCAGACGCGCATCCCTACGTCGTACGCGATTCGCTGTACTTCACGCGCTTCAATCAGGAAGGCGCCATCTACGTGGCATCGTGGCCGGGCGGAGTGGTCGCTGGCACGGTCGGCGGCCTCGAGACCTTCGAGGAGGAGCGCAGTCCGACGGTCGCAGCCGACGAGCGAACGATCTATTTCGGCCGGCGGAATGGTACTGGCGACCTCGACGTCTGGACCGCGCACCGCGCCGACGCGTCGCTTGGCTTCGTTGCCCCAGTGCGGGTCGCCGAGCTCACGACGGGCACGGACGAGTCGCCGACCTGGTTGTCGCCCGATGGCTGTCGGCTCTACTTCGAAGCGACTCGCACCGGCAATTTCGACCTCTTTGTCGCGGAGCGAGCGCTTCCATGAGCAGCGGCAACGGACATAACGCCTCCAAGGGCGGCTACTTCCTGGAGACCGACCTCGCGTGGGGCGCGACGGCGACGAAGAAGCCGTGGCCCGACGCCCGCCCGTCGCCGCTGCCGCCGCTGCGCGAGCCGATCACGGGCAAGCCGCGGCTCGCCGTCGACGAGATTCTACGCGGCAAGCACATCCTCCTGATCGGCACGACGGGGTTCGTCGGCAAGGTCGCGCTGTCGATGCTGCTGTACCAGTACCCCGAGGTCGGGAAAGTCTTCTGCCTCGTGCGGCCCGGCGCCGGTAACACAGCGGACGAGCGGTTCTTCCGCAAGGTCGCGCCGGTCGAGGTCTTCCAGCCGGTCAAGGATCGCTACGGTGATGGCTACGAGGCGTTCATGCGCTCGAAGATCGTCGCGGTCGCCGGTGATATCGGTCGCCCGATGTGCAACTTCACCGATGGGCAGATCGACGAGATCAACGCGCAGGGTGGCGTGCACGTCGTCATCAACAGCGCGGGCCTCGTGTCGTTCGCGCCGTCGCTCGAGAGCGCGCTTCGCATCAACGCGATGGGCGCCAAGAACGTGCTCGACCTCGCGCGCAAGCTCAACGCGAAGCTCGTGCACGTGTCGACGTGCTACGTCGCAGGCCAGCGAGAGGGTGATGTGTGGGAAGACGAGCCGATCGTCGGCTATTTCCCGCGCTCGAGCGCGATCGCACGTGATTGGGGCGATGACCGCGACAACGAGCTGCTCGATCGAGACTTCGATCCGAGCGCCGAGATCGCGGATTGCCAGAAGACGATCGATCAAGCCCGCGATCGATCAAACGATCGCCAACACATCTCGGAGTTCCGCGAGCGCGGATCCGAGTCGCTGCGGGCGCAGCGTCGCGATCCGGACGACGAAGATGATCTGAAGATTGCCGTCGCGCGCGAGCGCAAGATCTGGATGAACGACGTGCTGACGAAGCTCGGCATGGAGCGCGCGCGGCACTGGGGCTGGACGAATACGTACACGTACACGAAGAGCCTCGGCGAGCAGATCATTCTGTCGGATCCGACGGTGCCGGTGACGATCGTGCGACCGGCCGTCGTCGAGAGCGCGATCCGCTATCCGTTCCCTGGCTGGAACGAAGGCTTCAACACGACCGCGCCGCTGATGTACCTGATGCTCAAGGGCCATCGCTCGGTGCCGGTCGGCGACGATGCCGCGCTCGACATCATCCCCGTGGACTTCATCGCGTCGGGAATGCTGCTCGCGACCGCAGCCATTCTCGCCGGGCAGCACGAGCCCGTCTATCAGCTCGGTTCAAGCGACTCCAATCGCATCTCCAGCCGTCGCTTGGTGCAGCTCACCGCGCTCGCGGTCCGCGCCCATTACCGTGACAAGGCGGACGCCGGCGAGGACAGGCAGCGCTCGCGCCTGCGGGCGCGCCTCGAGCCCGTGCCCGTCACCTACGAGCACTTCCAGAAGTATTCGGCTCCGATGTTCAAGCGGATCGCCGACGGCCTGATCAAGGTCATCGACGAGAAGCTCCCGAAGTGGGGTGCGCCTCGCGTCGAGGCCTTCGCGGAGCGCGCGCGCGACGAGCTGCAGAAGGTCTCTGTCTTCACCGGCCAGGTGAACGAGCTGATCGACTTGTTCAAGCCGTTCACGACGGACCATGACATCTCGTTCCGCTGCGACAACATCCGCGCGCTGTGGGCCCGTGTGACGCCGGCCGATCAGGACAAGCTGCTCTGGGCGCCGCACCTGATGGATTGGCGCAAGTACTGGCTCGACACCCACTTCCCCGGGCTGCAGAAGTGGACGTTCGACAAGCTCGACGAGGAATTCGGCGCAAAGCCGAAGACCGTCTACACGTACAAGGAGATGGTCGAGCTGTTCGAAGCGACGACCAAGCTGCACCGCAACCGTCCCGCACTGCGCCTCCTGCGCAAGGCGAAGGACGACGTGGTCGCGGAACCGATCACGTTCACCTACGGACAGATGGGCGAGGCCGCGTGGCAGGGCGCCGGAGTGCTGCGCCAGATGGGCGTGAAGCAGGCCGAGCGCGTGATCCTGATGAGCGAGAACCGCCCGGAGTGGGGCATCTCGTACTTCGCGATCCTGCTCGCTGGGGCGTCGGTCGTTCCGCTCGACAAGGACCTCACGATCGCCGAGGTGCAGAACCTGGCGAAGGTCAGTGGCGCTCGCGCGCTCGTCCTATCGCGCAAGGTCGCCGAGCGGCTGGCGGGCGAGGCGAACCTGGCGATTCCAGTTGGCGACGACGACGAAGCGGATGACGCGACGGTCGTGTGGTCGCCCGCGCACGTGGCGCTCGGCGAGTACCTGGGCAAGCAGCTGGAGACGTCACCGCGTGTGATGGCGTACGACGAGCTGTTGACCGAGCCGGACGTCTCGGTCGGCGCGGTGCGGCCGGATGTGAAGGGTGATGCACTCGCGTCGCTGATCTTCACGAGCGGTACGACCGGCACGCCGAAGGGCGTGATGCTCACGCACAAGAACCTCACCTCGATGGTGAGCAAGCTGAGCTCGCTGTTCACGCTCTACAAGCACGACAAGCTGCTCAGCGTGCTGCCGCTGCATCACACGTTCGAGTTCTCCGCCGGCTTCCTGATGCCGCTCCTACATGGCGCGTCGGTGGACTACCTCGAAGATGTCGAGGCGGACTCGCTCGCGCGCGCGCTCGAGGACGAGGGCATCACGGGCATGGTCGGCGTGCCGGCGCTCTGGCAGCTGCTCGAGCGCAAGATCTACAAGAACGTCAGCGACGCGGGTGTGCTCGTCGAGAAGGCGTTCGATGGTGTCGTCGACTTCAACCGCTCGCTGCGCGACAAGCTGCCATGGGATTTCGGCATCGGTAAGGGTCTGTTCTTCCCGGTGCACCGCAAGCTCGGCGGTCGGATGCGGCTACTCATCTCGGGCGGGTCGGCGTTGCCAGCCGACACGATGAAGTCGTTCCGTGGCCTCGGCTTCAACCTCTACGAGGGCTACGGCATGACCGAGAGCTCGCCGGTGCTGACCGTCACGCGCCCCGGCGACAAGATGATTCCGGGCTCGGTCGGTCGACCGCTTCCAGGCATCGACGTCCGGATCGACAACCCCGACGCGAACGGAGTCGGCGAGGTGATCGCCAAGGGCCCGAACGTGATGGCCGGTTACTACGAGAACAAGGAAGCCACCGACCAGACGATCATCAACGGCTGGCTCCACACGGGTGACCTCGGCAAGTTCGACGAGGAGGGCAACCTCTACATCGTCGGCCGCAAGAAGGAGATGATCCTCGGGGCGAGCGGCGAGAATATCTATCCCGACGAGCTCGAGGAGCTGTACGGCGACTCGGACTACGTGAAGGAGATCAGCGTCGTCGGTCTACCGGGCGAGGGCGGTCACGAGACCGTCGCGGCGCTCGTGGTTCCCGATTACGAGGATCATGGCGATCGCGAGAAGGTCCGCGAGGCAGTTCGCGAGCACGTGAAGAAGGTGAGCAAGGGCCTCGCGCTCTACAAGCGCGTGAAGGTCTTCCACCTGTGGGACTTCGACCTGCCGAAGACGTCGAGCCGCAAGGTGAAGCGGCGCGATGTGGTCAAGGAGCTGCAGCGCCTGGAGCGCGCGGCGAAGGGTGGTGCCGAGGCAAAGCAGCTCGCCGGCAGCGCCACCGGTGGGACCTGGATCCACGACGTGCTTGCCGACGTCTCGCAGAAGAAGCGCGGCACGATCACGAGCGACACGCCGCTCGCCGAGCTCGGCTTTGACTCGCTGATGTTCACCGAGCTCGCTGTCGCGATCGAGGCGGCTGGTGTCGAGCTGCCGGATCCCGCCGAGCTCAACGGACTCGAGAAGGTCGCCGACGTGGAGAAGCTCGTCGCGCGGCTGGGTGCGAAGCAGCAGCTCCAGAAGGGCGTGCCTGGCAAGGGCAAGGCTAAGGGCAAGGGCGAGGGCAAGGTCGCGGACTCGAATGCGTCCGACGACATCGACGTGCCCAAGCCGCTCGTCCGCCTCGGGCGGACTGCGCTGCGCGGCGGCATGCGTGCGCTGTACGAGCGCGTGCTGGAGACAGACATCTATCACCAGGCGAACGTTCCGCCGTTTGGCGGCTACATCGCCGCGGCAAATCACGCGAGCCACCTCGACACCGGCCTCGTCAAGTACGCGCTCGGCGAGCAGGGTGAAGCCCTCGTCGCGCTCGGGGCGAAAGACTATTTCTTCGAGGATCCGGTTCGCCGGATGTACTTCGAGAACTTCACGAACGTGGTGCCGATGGAGCGCCACGGCTCGCTGCGTGAATCGCTGCGCCTCGCCGGCGAGGTCATCCGCGACGGCTACATCCTGCTCATCTTCCCCGAGGGCACGCGGAGCGACACCGGCGTGATGTCGGACTTCAAGCCGTCGCTCGGCTACCTCGCGCTGACGAACAAGTGCGGCATCCTGCCGATGTACCTGCACGGTACGCACGCTGCGATGCCGAAGGGCCGGTACCTGCCGAAGCGAGGCGAGCGCGTCGCGTCGTACATCGGGCCGTACCTGACGTACGAGGCGCTCCTGAAGATCGCATCCGCGCACAAGACCCGCTCGGCGCAGTACCGCGCGGTCACTCATCACGTCGAGAGCATCATTCGCCGCCTCGCCCCGCGCGACGCCGCGTGGACACTCGGCGATGCGGGCACGACTCCGATGGCCGAGTACCTCGAGGCCAAGGGGCAGGGGCGAAACGACACCGACGAGGAAGCAAACGCATGAAGACCTCTGTCCTCGTGACCGGCGCGACCGGTTTTCTCGGCGAGCACCTGTGCCGCGTGCTCGTCGAGCAGGGCCACATCGTGCGCGGCCTGGCTCGTACGCGTTCGTCTGTCCTCGAGGAGGCGGGCGTCGAGCACATTCGCGGTGACGTGCTGTCTGGCGACGAGCTCGATCGGGCCCTCGATGGTGTGTCCGCCGTGTTCCACCTCGCGGGCGCGGTCTCGCGCGACCCGGACGACGGCCAGCGCATGATGCGTCTCCACGTCGACGGCACTCGTCGCGTGCTCGATCGCATGGGCGCCGCGGGCGTGCGCCGCATGGTGCTCGCCTCGACCTCGGGCACGATCGGTG
>Ga0315912_10005376_pt1 | contig 11817 bp, 10 predicted proteins | sample VfabasoilMG_FD_204469 | JGI IMG/M metagenome (GOLD analysis project Ga0315912, IMG submission 204469) | Garden soil microbial communities collected in Santa Monica, California, United States - V. faba soil | ecosystem: Environmental > Terrestrial > Soil > Garden | place: USA: California...
GGGGGCTTGATGTCCAACGCTTGGACAAGACTTGTTGTTCTCACCCAACACCACGACCACATCCGAAGCCGAGCCATCCCGATGTCGCGAAGCGACGAGGCGCGGAAAACCGCCGCCGACCATGTGGGAGGCGCCGGATTTTCCGGCGGTGGGTGGGGGTGAGGAGACGTCCGGCTTTGCCGGCGCGACGAGGGGGGTCTCTACCCCCCTGCAAGAAACAGCGACGAGGGGGGCTGGGAAAGCCCCCCTAAAAAACTGAGAGCTGGGGAGGGGACTTGAACCCCTAACCTTCGGTTTACAAAACCGGTGCTCTACCAATTGAGCTACACCAGCCTGCACGCAGATCGCAGCCGCCGCCCGGTGACGGATTCGTCGCACGGCGTGACCCACCCGAAAAGAGGGCGGGATGTCCACGAAGGACCCGCTGGTCATGAGAGGCTGCACGGTCTTGTGTTTGGGTAAATCCCAGGATTTGGGGTCTTCCGGGGAGCGGTGGGTTAGCCCCACGTCTGGATTGAGTCAAGCATCTTTCATACCGACGCACACATCGGCACCAATTTACGGAAAATGTTCATATTTTTGTCAATTTGACGGCCCTGGTCGCCCACGGATGGCCCTTGCGAGCCCCGGCTACTTTTTAGGTACGCTGGAATTCCCTCGTGCGGCCAGGTCGTCCAGCACCTGCTGCAGTTGGGCCTTGCTGTAGGGCAAGAGCGACAGCGCGCGCTGCTCCTCACGCTCGGCGGCCTCAATGTCGGCGAGCGTCTGCTTGGCCCGCGCGGCCCAAACCCCGGGCGCGCGATCCTTGTCTTGCAGGGCCAACGTGGCCCGCAACATGGACGCCGCTTTGGTGAGCAAGATGGAATACCTGAGCCGCAACGCGCCATCAAACAACTCACGACGCTGCGTGGTGTCCGCTGCGCTCGGTCGCTCCATGGCCATGAGTTCTTGATGAAGCTCGTGGTAGAGCCTGCCTACCGAAACGCCTGCCATGGCCGACCAATGTGCGTCTCGGCCGCGCATGGCTTGAGAATAGGCCGACTGCGCATCCAACATCCATTGACAGCGCATCTCCAGCGCCGCAGAAAAATCTGGAGGAAGCGGGTCAAAGCTGATCTCTTCGGCGCGTTTGCGGCGCAGCTCACCCAAAGCAAAATACAACGCGGCGACATCCAGCGGAATGGGATCGAGGCGATCGAACATCTCCGCCTCGATCACCGACCGACCGCGTGCAATGGCCAGCTCCGCGTCTTTCTGCCGATCCTGTGCGAGCGCATCCAGGGCCAGGCTGGCAAGCAAGGCAACGTCGCCCAGAGCTGCTTGGGCAGTGCGCACTTGCGCGGCAATAGCCGCGGCGTCTGCGTACTTCTCCAGATAGGTAAGGAGCCGCACCAAGCGCACCCTTACCTCGTCGCGCTGCGACCCCTCGGGGGCCTCCGTCACGTAGCGCTCATAGATGACTAATGCTTGCTCCGGCCTTCCAGCAGCGTCAAGCGCAGTACCCAAGCCAAGCATCGCACGTGCACGCTCGGCGGGGTGTTGTGCTTCATCAACGACGAACTCAAACTTTTGTGCCGCCGTCTCATAATGACCGGCCTCGAGCTCGCGCTGTGCCTCCGTGAGCAGGGCTTCGACATCTGTGGCTTCATGCTGCGTCACCACGACGGTGGGCGTGTCCACTGGGGCTCCGGAAACGGGAGCGCCGGGCGGAGCAGCTTTTTGCGCGCCGCTACAGCCCCAACTGAGGCTCAGGGCAACCAACGTGGGCCAAGGGCGCTGTCGCACGCCAAAAGCAGCCTGAATCAGGAGCCCCCAGCAGGTGAAGCCGCCGCGTCACCCACGGGACCCGTGCCAAAAATGGGCGCGTTTAGCTCAGCCAACGCCTCGTCGACGCGGGTTTGCTCCTCAGCGGACAGCGCATGAGGGTTGCCTTTGCTTGCCGCTACAGAGAGCCCCAACCAGTAGCGCGCATTGACCTCGTCCCCCAGCCGGTAATCCGTCATTCCTCTCACGTAGCAATAACGGACAGCTTCGGCGTCCGACAGGGAATCTTGATCTGCTTCCAAATTGCGCACCACCGCGAGTGCCAGCTCATACTGATTGCGCTCGTAGTACGACTGGGCACGTTGCAACTGGTCGCTGTAGTTTTGACAGCCAGACGCAAAGACGGAGAGTGACAAGAGCACACCCAGCGCGAGCCACCCGCCCAGTTTGCCCGTGACTGTGTGAAAAGAAACGCAAGTCGCTGCCACACCTCAAGCTACCGGAACCTCCCCTGGGCTGGCAACCGGGGCTGCTCGCGATCCGCAAATTCTCACGGCTGCGCGCCCACGTTCTTGTAACGCAAGCGTGCCACGGGTAGGCCATTTTCCATGGCTTTGCGCTCACGGGGCGACCGGGCACCGTAGGGGTGGTCCAGCACCCGCGCCGTTTGCTCGATCGGCAAAAACAGCCCACTTTCGCCCACAATCCGTTCATACTCGTCGGCCCGCTCAAAGACGTCCGTTTGGATCAACAGTTCCCCACCGGGCACAAGGACGCGACTGAGCTCGACCAAGAGCTCCTGACCTACGACCAAGCGCTTGTTGTGGCGTTTCTTCCACCATGGATCGGGAAAGTGCACGTAGGCCACGCTCAGGCTCCGCGCCGCGAACCGAGGGAGCACCAGGCGAATGTCGTCCGCGAAGACCCGCCCACGCGTCCCTAGCCCGCGCTTCTTCAGTCGCTCATCCACGATCGTGGCCCACTTGCGTCGAACCTCTACGCCCAGCACACGCACGCTGGGGGCGTACTGTAAGCGTTCGATGGTGAACCATCCGCGGCCCGGACCGATCTCCAACTCCACCGGATCGGTCAAACAAAACAACGACTGTGCGCCGGGTGCTTGCTCGAGAAACACCGAGCGGGGATCAATCTCACCTTCCTCAGGCAAGCGGGGGCAGTGGGCGTACGGGTCGTGGCGCATGCGCGCGCTCCTTTTCACGCTCTGCCCGGCTTGTCGAGTGCTTCCCCAGCGGAAAACCACCAGCGACAGAAGTCCGGGCCTAGTTCCTCGGGCCGTGGTATAGGCGCCGCCATGCGAAGGCGAGCGCTTGGCGCCACGGGCATCGATGTTTCTGAGATCGCTTTGGGAACCTGGGGCCTCTCCGGTGACGGCTATGGTGCACTCTTGCACGCCACCGTGAAGCGGACCGTGCTCGAGCGGGCGCGTGCCATGGGCATCACGCTGTTCGAGACCGCTCAAAATTACGCAAACGGCGCCATGGAGAGCGACTTGGGGGAAGTTCTGGGCGACGACGCCGAGGCGGTGATCGTGACCAAATGGGGCACGGATCGCAGCACATCGATCGCCCGCAAGCGTTTCGACGTCGACTACCTCAAGCAATCTCTCGACAGTTCACGCGCCCGATTGGGCAAGAAGGCACGCATCATCGCCCTGCTCCACAATCCGTCCGAGCGTGCCCTGGCGGATGGCAAGGCCATGGAGACGCTCAAGGAGATGACCCAAGCGGGGGACCTGGCATCTTGGGGAGTCTCCGTGGGGAGTGAAGCTTCGGCGCGCCTGGCCCTGAGCGCACAGGCACCCGTGCTCAGCTTTGCCTACAACGTTCTTGTCGTGCAGCCGCTGCGCGCGGTCAGCGCCCTTCTGACCGAAAACAACACGGGAGTACTGGCTCATTCCGTCCTGTTTTATGGATTGCTCACTGGCCAGTGGGGCCCAACCAAGCGCTTTGTCGCCTTGGATCACCGCAGTGAGCGTTGGACCGAAGCCACCCTGATCTCGCGCATTCGCCATTTGGACGCCATCCGTCCCCTGGTCTCGGGAGAGGTCACCAGCCTCCGCAGCGCGGCACTGCGCTTCGTCCTCAATACCCCCCAGGTGCACAGTGCCATCTTGGGGCCACGCAGCGCCGGGCAGCTTGACCAAATGGTGCGCGACCTCGCCGGCGAGCTGCCCTACTTGTCCGAAGGCAAATTGTCGGCGCTCGAGAGTCGCCTGCAAACGCTCGAAGTGGCGCGCTGAGGCCGTGATGGAGATGCTCGCGGTCCTGCTCCAAATTGCTCACGAGGCTGCCGAGCTCGTGATGACGATTTATCAGACCCCGTTTGCCGTCGAGTACAAGGGGCCGGGCGACCCGGTGACGCTCGCTGATCGCCTTGCCAACGACCTGATTTGTAAACGACTCAGCGCAGCGTTTCCCGGCGTACCCATCGTGGCTGAGGAGAGCCCCAGCGAGCAGTGGGGCGACTATCGCTCCGCTGATCGCATCTTCTTCGTCGACCCCGTCGATGGCACCCGGGAATTCGTGGCCAAAAATGGCCAATTTGCGGTGATGATTGGGGTAGTGGAGGGTGAGCGACCCGTCGCGGGTGTGCTGCACGCCCCAACGACCAATCACGTCTGGGCGGGGGAGGTGGGACGCGGCTCGTTCTTCATCGATGAGCACGGACACCGGCAGAACCTTGCGCCGCTCGTCGACAAGGCGCTCCACCAAGCCACCATCGTGGGCTCAAAGAACGATGCGGCGCGCCTCTCGGACGTCGACGTGGAGCACCTGGCCCCTCACAAACACATCACTATGGGCAGCGCCGCGCTCAAGGCCGCGTGCGTGGCAGACGGTCGCGCCGACGTGTACTTTTCCAAGAAGAAGGCCGGTTGCCTGTGGGACACTTGCGCTCCCGAGGCCATCTTGGGCGCCTTGGGCGGCGTGTTCACCGACTCGAGCGGCCGCTTGCTCGACTATCGGGACGCCCAGGTGGCGCAAAATCGCGGCGCGGTCGCCGCGGCGCCTGGTCTGCACGCCGAGATCCTGGAGCGTGTGGCTGCGCTGGGCTTTTGAGTGGTCGTGGCGCAGTAGGCCTGTTTTTTACGGCCAAGCCCATCGGCCATCACGACATGGGCCTCGGGTCTCCAACCTTCGCTCCGGCTCCAACCTACACCAAACCGGCCAACGTTCCGCTATTGGGGTCGATGTTGCCCACGCCGTCCACGGCAAGGCCCATGATGTTGGCGATCGAGACCAGTAGTTTGGCGTGCTTTTGCCCGTCGAAGTTCAAATAGCGCCCACCCACTACGCCCAAGTTCTTGCCCCCGGCGATGACCAAGGGTGAGCGTTCAAAACGGTGCGCGGTTGTGCCCAGCTCTCGCCCCCAGACCACCAACGTGTTGTCGAGCAAGGTACCTTCGCCCTCGGGAAAGGAATCGAGCTTTTGCAGCAGATACAAGAACTGCTGGCTGTACCAGTTGTCGATGTCTTGCAGTTCCTTGCGTCGATCAGTCGTGTCGTGACTCATGGTGTGATGCTGACTGGTATGTCCCAACCAAGTATGCGTCACGTAGGAAAAACCATAGCTCAGCTGCAAGCTGGCCACGCGCGTGACGTCACAGGCCAACGCATGAGCCAGCACATCCATCGTTGGTGGGATGAGTTCATTGAAACCTGGTCCGCCAGGGCCCTGCGTCTCAGGCGGGGTTTGGGGCAGTGAGCAGCTTGCGTTGGGCGTCACGGTGTTCATGGAGTTCAGCCGCTGCTCCAGAGTCGACAGTCCATCCAAATGGGCATCGAGCTTATGGTAATCTTCGCTCCCCACCTTTTTCCGAATGCGCGCAAGATCGGCACGCCCCAGGCTCAAGATGCTCTGCTGCTCTGCGCGACGTAGCTCGGCGCTGGGGTCCACCGGTGCATCCTCCGAGCCCGGCGTCACGCCAGCAAAAAGCCGATTGAAAGCCGCCCGGGCGTTTGATTCCGGATGGACGGGGCTATCAGGTCCTGAGTAGATCATGCGGTTCAAACTCGTTGGGCCGCCGGGGTCAACTCCCAGCTCCACCGAACGATAGGGGGTCTCTTGATTGGGCGCGTCGGGCGCGAGGGCATAGGGCAGATCGCCCCCTGCACCTTGCGCGATCAGTTGATCGACCGAGGCACCGCTGCCCCAGCCAGTGAGATGGCCATTTCCTCCATCAAAGGTCGCACCAGAAGACGGCCCGTTGAGAGAGGCCCCCGTCCACAGTCCGGCCATGCCATGGGCATGCGCCTCGCCCGCTCCGGCAGCGGTCAGCGTGAGACCCCAAGGGATGACCACCTTGTTCTTCATGGGCGTCAGTGGTTCGTGGATGTAGTGAAACGTGAAGTCGCTTTCGCTTCCCTGTGGTCTCCAATCCACGGCGGTGCTCCAGTCGCGCGCGGCAATTCCATCGGGCGAAAAAACAAGAAGTAGACGCTTGGGCAGCTTGCCCTCCAGTTCTTCACCAGACGCGTTGAACAGAGGCAGAAGTGGCGCCGCGGCTGCTCCCAAACCAAGAGCCTGCAAGACCTGCCGACGCGAAAGGGGCGCGAAACGACGTTGTGTGGGGCGATACCGATTCATGGGGAAACCTCATTGGTGGAGCGAACATTCAAAAATGGTGCACTGAGCGCGAGGCGAATGATGAGGTCGCGCAAGTTGCCACCGGAGAGCTGAAACTTTTCGTGAAGTTCTACGAGCGAACACGCATCATCGAGGCTCTCCATGCGCGCCAGAGCAAAGCGGAACCATTGGTCGGCGACGCATCGCTCAACCTCATCAGCTTGGGCCATCATGGCCAGCATCTCGGCCGCGTCGGCATAGCTCCCTTGCAAGTCCTTGCCCGTCTTGACAAACTCGCCGCTCGCGTCGATGACGCCCAATCCATCTGTGACGCGGTAGGCGCCGATTGGGTCATAATGCTCAAAAGCGTAGCCGAGTGGGTCAATCGCTTGGTGGCACTTCGCGCAGGAGGGCGACTCCAGATGCAGCTCAAGTAGCTCGCGTGTCGTGCTCACTTGAGTAGCCTCAGGCAAAGCCGTTGAGACGTTGTTTGGTGGAGGGTCCACCGTCTGGCACAACACGTTTCTCCTTACGACAAGGCCGCGGTGCACCACGGAGGTGCGGTCAAAATGTGCATTCTTCGTCAAGAAGGCCGGTTGGGTCAGCACGCCCGAGCGATTGGGGACCGGCACTACATCTCCCACAGAGAATCCGGGCGGCGGAGTCACGCCGTACAGCGCCAGCAGGTTTTCATCGGGAAGCGTAAAGTTGGCAGTGAGCAGCGTTCGCAGCAGACCATCGCCGTCACGCACGACATAGGAAGTGAAGCGCTTGAGTTCGTCGAGCATGGACGCGGCCAGCTCGGGACCCCATACGGGGTAGGTGTCAGCATCCTTGGTTTTCTCTTCAAGCCCCGCTACCCCCAACCATTGCTCATGAAAGAGCCCGATGACTGACTGGGCGCGTTCGTCACTCAGCATCCGTGCCACTTGTGCTTCGACCACAGCCTCGTCGGCCAGGGAACCATCCTGAGCCAACGCAAACAAGGTGTCATCAGGCATCGAGTTCCATAGGAAGTACGAGAGGCGCGACGCCAGAGTGTGCAAGCCAACTCGCTGGACTGTGGAGGTGGCGACCCCATTCGCTGGAACATCGACATGATAGAGGAAGCTGGGCGACTGCACGAAGGCCTGAATCAGCAGGGCAAAGCCGTGGTCCGCGTTTGCGTTCGCTTGGCCCAGCTCAAAAATGGCCAGCAGCGCCGCGCTCTCTTCTTCTGTGATTGGGCGGCGAAAGGCCTTCTCCCCAAAGCTCTCAACGAATCGCTGCGCGCAAGTGAGGTCAATGGTCGCATCACAACCCATGATCTCGGTGCGCCGGGAGCTCAACTCAGTCGCCACGCTCTGGGCCATTTCTTGAATTTGCTCAACCAACAGATCGGTGATGGGTGTGATGGCGTTGTTCTCGAATGGCCCCAACTTCTCATCGGGAGCCAGTCCGTCAGCCGCCCCAGGCGCTACCCCGAGCAGCGAGAACAATGTGTTATTGAGTTGTCGACGCGTCAGGCGGCGCAACTTAGTCAGGCCCAAACTCAACGTCTGGTCACGCTCCTCACAAGCTCGCTTGAGCTCATCTGGATCTTGAGGGACCTCGCCTTGATCGGTTGACCCTGTCTCAGACTCGCCACTCGTCTGAGTCTCATCTCCCGTCATGCTGGACGACGAACCACCGCTTGAGGTGTTGTCGCCATTTTCTGGGGGTGCACATGCCACGACACAATAAAGTGTGCACAGCAGGGCACCCCAGCTGTCTGAACACAACCTTGCTCGAACCTGAGCGCCTCGGCGTACATGCTGAACCATGGCAGTATTGTGGCCAGAAGTATCGACAAAGTAAGATGTCCATTGAGCCACCGCAGTCTCGGCGGAACACTGCAGGGACAAGGCACTGTCTCACATTTTACTGACATCCGATGGGCTGCGTACCCACGACCAGCTCATCCACGAAGAGATCGACGCCTTCTGTGTCACCCGTCAGTTGACCTTCAACGACCACCACCGATATGGGCTCGTCGGGCTGAGTATCGAAGCCAGATCGTGAAAGCACGCTTTGTCCATCCACGGAAAGTTCGACGCTGCCAGTCTGATCTTGCACATTGATGGCCCACTCCAGGCAAATCCAGGCATCTCTTGGCAGAGGCACTGCGTCATCGGGCTGAACGGTCGTGTTGCTAGCGCCAATAAAGGTCCGCGGCACCCCATCGGATCCAACGAATAGGCTCGCTCGCTCCGAAATGTCGTCCCCTTCGTCCTCCCAAAGCTCCAGCAACTGCAACTGATCGGGCAAGTCCGTCGCCCCGGACAAGCGCAGAAAGAACCGCGCGTGGAGCGGACCTGTGCTCACCGACGACGGCAGAACCATGCGCGTTTGGGCCTGCCCGACTCCGGAGCTCTGGTAACGCAGGGCACCGGCACCTTGAGACAGCTCGCAATCCTGAATGCTGGCATTCATCTCACCGTCTAGCCAGGTTGAGTGATCGTCTGGCAAAAGGCGGTCAAACGACTGGCAGATCAAGGCACCCGCGATATCGCAATCGGGCGGGACAGCTTCTCCGAGTTCATCATCCACGATGAGTGGAGCCTCGAAGCAAGGCGCATCGCTCGACGGTAAGCAAATGCGCTGTTGCTCGGGCCGAGCGCCACACTGCACGCTCGTTTCGAGTTCGAATGAGCAGAACCCTTCCTCACAATCGGCATCTTCAAGACAACTGACTGTGCACACGCCACACAGGCAGCTGTTTTCCTCGCCGCAATCGTCGTGGTCGTCGCAGGAGTGAAACCAATTGGTCTTGCTCCCACTCGTGCTGGGGCTTGAACAGTCAGCGAGTGCAGCGGCGAAGAGCAACAAGGCCGGCAGTACAAGGATGCCCTTCATCAGTCGGTTTCTCCGCTTTTTTTGAACTGCCCAAAGTAAAACACCACTCGTTCGACCTCGTCTTCCAATATCGGGTTTCTCGCGTTCTCTGCTTCGACGGCGTCCCACAACTCGTCCGTCTTTTGACGCGCCTCAGCCAGCAGGTTGTAGACGCGCTCGCGCAACGGATGTCGAGGGCTCACCTCGAAATTGAGCGTGCCCCCACCCGTTGTCTCAGTCGCTGCGGACTGAAGCGCGCCCAGACGCAGCTTGGCCGCGATAGCGCCAGCGACCGCTTGAAAATGGTCCAGCACAGCAACTTCCCACCCCTCCTTGGCACCCACGGGAATCACAATCGCCGCGGCCACCAAGGATCCATCATCCAGGCGTGACAGTTGCCCCTCTTGGCACAACCGGTTCACCGCCCGCTCTACAAACTCGATATCTAATGCCAGCCGAGCACGACAGTCGGCGCAGGTGGTCTTGGGGTGGTGGCAGACATCGAGCCAAACCATCGATGAGATGGTCTCTTCTTTGCCCTCACGGGCCAGCAACTTACGGGCTTCCTCCGGGGTGGGGGAAAAAACAACAGAAGCGCCCGTGCCCGTCTTCGACACCAGTCCACTCCGCACAAGATCGCTCAACACCGCCGCAAGTGCCTCGGGGTCATCGTGGCTGAAACGATTGAGCAGGGAAGCACGTGTGACCTGACCAGCGCCGAGAAGGTACTCTATCACCGCCTGCCAAAGCGTTTTCCCGTCTTCTGTCTGGCTCTCACGCAGTCGTTGCGTCCGGCGCTGGTAGCCCCGCAGGGCCATGCCAAACATGTCAGCAACGACCTTGCGCGAGACACCTTGATCTTCGAGCTCCCGCGAGAGATTCAAGAACACTTCATCCGCCAGGTGGGACAACGGCGCGCGAATGCCAGCCGTTGAAGACAGCTGCGCGATCAGCACGGTCGTCTGGCGCATGATCGCATCGATGAGGAGTTTGGCGTGCACAGGCGAGTCAGGGGTGAAAAAAAACGCGGGCAACTAGCCCGGACAGAACGCGTCCCCTTTCAAGTATGATCCCTCTCCGCTCCAGCACCAGGTGGCCCCGTGGCCCCCGCAATTGGAGCGCATGTTTGCGGCCGCGCCGGAATCACTAGGCAGCTGCTTCGGACAGGCGCGCTTCAGTGGTCACGCGGCGGTAGACCGAACGGGTGTGACAGCAGGTGGCGTTCGAGGTCGCGGCTCCACGAATCATGGGGACTTCGCCCGACCGTCTGAAGTGCGATCCGTCGCGCTTCGTCGAACCGCCCCAGGTCGACCAGACTGCGCGCCTGGTACCACGCGCGTTCGGGTGAACGGGGGCCCTCGGGGAAGCGCTCATCGAAGTCCTGCGTCAGGGCAACGGATTGCTCTGGATCACTCAACGCCAGACGGCGGAGGTCTTGGAGCAGTGTAAGTTCCTGCTCCAATGCGCTCTTCGTCACGACGGATCGTTGCTCGAGAGCAACGCTCTGGACCTTTCGCCGAAGAGAGGTCGGGCGCTTTGGCGTCACTTGCACCGCGGGCGCTACGGTTGCTTCTTCGGCCACTCGGTGTCGGCGTTCGATGGGCCCGAGTCGCGGCTCGTCGGGGCTCCCGAGGAGCTGGACCAGGATGGCAACTCCGGCGCTGAGCGCGGTAAGTGCTGGCACGGACCACCAGCGGAAAGCCTGGGCGAGATGTCGATGCGTTGTCATGGCTGCGAAAAGTCCGGCAGGTCGCTGCGGCTGATGGTTCGCTCGCTGGCGTAAGTCGCGGCGATCGAGCTGTCCGAGTTCGCTCGCAGGTACGTATCGCACCAGACACTGAACAGAACCCACGGTGCCTGGTTGTTCTGGAACATCGCGTCGGGAGACACGATGGTTCCGGTCTCGTGAAGTGGGATCGGCACGTCGGTACCGATGACACCGACGGCCTTGTCGTACAGCGTCGCGAAGGGCTGACCGGCGTCGTAGGTATCGACCCCAGCGATATCGAACAGGGTCGGAGATGGGAGGTAGGCAGAATCTGGATTCTGACTGAACGGAAACAACCAAATGAGGTTGTTGAGCCCCCTGGCAACGAAGTTCTCGAACATCAGGTCCCAAAGGGCCTTGAGTTGCTCACCCGAGCCCCGGCTCCACCAAAACCACCCTCCGGGCTGCACCTCGTGAAACGGTGCCCAGAGGACGACGACGCCCGCGTTTTGGAGAAGGGCCAGCTCGCTGGCTGCGTGGTCGAACTTGCTCAGCAGGCTGCTGTGGCGCGCTGTGCCGGGAGTCAGCGTGTCGGTCAGCTCAGCGACGGACATCGCCGCAAGCGACGACTCGTAGCTGTCCGCATCGAGCGGACGCCCCATGTGGTAGCGGATCATCGACAGGCCGCCCGCATTCCACGACTGCGTGGCCTGGGCTACCGCATTTTCGTACAGGAAGTCGCCACCGACGATCGCTGGATACTTTCCGCCAGTACGAGCCGCGACGTACTCGACGTCGGACGACGCGCTCCAGTGGCAGTCCTGCTGACCAGAGAGGACTTTTTCCCCGTAAATGTCGTGGAGATAGCAGAGTAAGTTCCGCACCGTCTGGTTGCTGCTCGGGTTAGC
>Ga0315912_10005377_pt1 | contig 11816 bp, 9 predicted proteins | sample VfabasoilMG_FD_204469 | JGI IMG/M metagenome (GOLD analysis project Ga0315912, IMG submission 204469) | Garden soil microbial communities collected in Santa Monica, California, United States - V. faba soil | ecosystem: Environmental > Terrestrial > Soil > Garden | place: USA: California...
GCCATTAATTTCAAATCAAGCCGCTTCAAACGCCTCGCACAATTGACTCAATAACTGGCCAAACAACGGCAATACTTCCTCTTTGCTGTGCGGACTATCATCATCCGTTCCCGCAATCACAAAGCTAATGACTAGCTTGTCCAGATTCTCGCGAAACTCGCTCCAGTGCTCAACTTCAGCATCCCCAATCAGCTTAGCTTTATTTAAGCCGGAATCTATAATCTCGACAAGCTGCGGCTCAGTAATGCCTGCGAACAACGTTTTGGCGATGATAATCTGCGTAGCCTGAAAATCAGGCGTGATGCCTTCTTGCGCCAACGGAGTAGTTAAAAAGGCATACGTCAATAATGCATAGGTTTGATACACACTCAGCATATCAAAATTTTCTTTCAGTTCCTGGCCTGGCTGCCGCCCTGCGGCTTGAATCGCATTGAATGCAATGAAACTCGCCAAATAATTCGCGGCATCCAGTACATTATAATCAGTCAAATCTGTGCTGGGCTTGGCACCATCCGCATGCGTTTCTGCAAGACAAATGCCATGCAGCAGTTTAAGACGTTGAGAGTAGTTCATTTCTTGCATAATTTAGTTTCCTTAAGAGGTCGTTTCCAGTGTTTCGTGTAATTCCAACCAGCGCGATTCGGCAACCTCTATCAAATCTGCCAACTCTGCCTGACGCTTCAGCAAACTTTGCAATTCGGCTTTATTAGCCACATCATATAGCGTTGCCTCTGCACTTCGTATGTCCAATTGGTGTTTCTCAGCCTGATGAACAGCCAAATCCTTTTCGATCTGCTCCAGCTCTTTTAGTAAGGGTCTTCGCGCGGCAGCACTGGCCTGCCGTTCCAGCTTGCTTTGTATGTAATCATTTCTTTTAGGCGCGGTGTTTTGTTTGTTCTGCGTTTGCTCAGCCAATTTTGTCGTACTCAGCCATTGTTTATAATCGTCCAAATCACCGTCAAACGGTGTGACTTTACCATCTGCCACTAATAAAAACTGATCACAAGTAGCACGTAACAAGGCTCTGTCATGTGAAACCAGCACCACACCACCTTGATAATCCTGCAAAGCCATGGTCAACGCATGTCGCATTTCAAGGTCTAAATGATTTGTCGGCTCATCCAACAGCAACAAATTCGGGCGCGCCCAAATGAGCAGTGCCAGCGCTAGCCGGGACTTTTCCCCACCAGAGAAATTCTCGCAAGGCGTCTTTGCCATCTCCCCTTTAAAATCAAAACCACCTAAATAATTCAAATGCTCTTGTTCTCGTGTATTAACATCCAGCCGCTGCATATGCTGTAAGGGGGATTCTGCCGGCCTTAATTGCTCTAACTGATGCTGTGCAAAATAGCCAATACTCAAGTCTTTGCCATCTACACGTTTGCCTTGTTTGGTAGAAAGCTCTGCTGCCAATAACTTAATCAGCGTCGATTTGCCTGCGCCATTTTTACCGAGCAAGCCAATGCGTTCATTGGGACGAATGGTGAGTGTCACTTTATTCAGAATCGGACGCTCTGCATAGCTAATACTCATATCATCCAGCACCAGTAATGGATCTGGTGCCGCCAGTGTTTCGCGAAACTCGAAATTGAATTGCGAATCGACATGCGCAGCAGAAATCATCTCCATGCGCTCGAGTGCCTTGATACGGCTTTGCGCTTGACGTGCCTTGGTTGCCTGTACACGAAACCGATCAATATAACTATGCAAATGCGCAACCTTGCGCTGCTGCTTTTCATACATCGCTTGCTGCAAGGCTAACTTTTCTGCGCGCTGTCGTTCAAAATCGCTATAGCCGCCGCGATAGAGTGTGAGGCGTTGCTGTTCAATATGCAGAATATTATCAACCACATTGTCTAAAAAATCACGGTCGTGCGAGATCAATAACAACGTGCCACGATACTCTTTGAGCCAATTTTCTAGCCAGATCACAGCATCTAAATCCAAGTGATTTGTAGGCTCATCTAGTAATAACAAATCCGAGCGACACATCAATGCACGCGCCAAATTAAGACGCACCCGCCACCCGCCAGAAAAGTCCTGCACAGGGCGCACTAAATCGACCTGGGTAAAACCTAATCCATCCAGCAAGCTGGCTGCGCGCGCCTTAGCAGAATAGCCGCCAATATCGCTCAGACGCTGGTGCAACTCTGCGATATGTTCGCCTTCGTGATTTACCTCTGCTGCACTTAATGCCGCTTCGATCTCGCGCAACTCCACATCGCCATCCAAAACAAAATCTATTGCCGATTGCGCTAGCGCAGGCGTCTCTTGTGCCACATGCGCAATCACCCAGCTTGGAGGCATCTCTAAATCGCCCTTTTCTGCATGCAACTCACCGCGCAACATGGCGAACAAACTCGATTTCCCTGCACCATTCGCGCCAGTCAGGCCAACTTTATGTCCAGGATGAAGCTGTAAATTAGCAGCCTCAATCAAGATTTTGACGCCGCGAGCGATAGTAATATTTCTAAATTGAATCAAAACGTTGTCAGCTAAAACCGAATAAAAGGCGTTATTTTAATAGTATTCGCTAAAACTATAGTGGAATAATTAAAATCTCTTCGCATAAATAGTAAGTTAAGTCACGAAACTAAAGTAAAATAACAATAATTATCAACGCGTTAAATGTACGCAAGATTGGTTTATGATAACCGCTAAAAAGATCTCTCGTTGGATACTCTACACAACCGCCCTACTGTTCGCATTGGTGATTCTTCTGCTCGCGGTCGTACGGTTTGTGATATACCCTAATATTGATCAATACAAGGCAGATATTGCCGCACAAGCCACAAGCGCCCTCAATCAAAAGGTGACTGTCGGTAACATTGTCACTGGTTGGCATGGTTTGTCGCCGCACTTTGTAATCAAGAATATTGATGTTTTTGATGCAGAAAACCGCTCTGCGTTACATCTAAATGATGTAGAAGCTACGCTCTCATGGATGAGTGTGCCTCTCCTGCAACCACGGCTGTCCCATTTAGTTATCCATCGACCAGAACTAACCATCCGTCGCCAAGCCGACGGTACCATCTATATTGCTGGTATTAGCTTGGCCGGAAAAAGCAAACCGGATTTTGCTAACTGGCTGCTCAACCAGTCAAAAGTGAGCGTAAAGAATGCGAATATTATCTGGCAGGATGATTTTAGAAATGCACCTGCACTTTCTCTAAATAAGCTGGATTTGACGTTAAAAAACCCGGCTTGGCGCACGCTTTTTGGTCAACACTTGTTTAGCCTATCGGCAAGACCTTCAGTCGGAACGAATTTCCCAATTGAAGCAAATGGCAGTTTTTTTGGTCGGGATATAAGCAAAATAAAGGATTGGCACGGAAAACTTTTTTTCCAAAGCCAAGAAACTGACCTCACCGCATGGAAGCCTTGGCTGGACTATCGAACTGACATACAAAGTGGCACAGGAAACATAAAAGTTTGGTTAGAATTTTCTCGCAGCAAAATTGATAATATTAAAGCCAATTTGATGTTATCAAACTATAGTGCCAGACTCGATAAAACTTCGGAGCCTTTTGTAGCTGAACATTTTTCCGGACAAGTCAGCTGGAATCAAACCGAGGAATCTTCCACATTTGAAGCCCAAAACATCAAACTCAAAGCCAGTGGTGGATTGGATATTGATAATAGTTCAGGGCATATCACTCAGTCTATCAAAAACAATGAGGCCTGGACTGACGCTGCCATCAACCTTAACCAATTCAGCTTAGCTTCAATCAAACAGCTGCAAATTTTTGCTTTGTTTCCGCAAGATATTGCTAAACAACTGGAAGACTTTTCACCTCGTGGCGAACTAAAAGATATTGCACTCAGTTGGACCGGATCCTCAAAAAAACTTAGCAGCTACAGTGTAAAAAGCCAATTCAAAGGATTGGGCATAAGCGCATATGAAAAAGTACCGGGTTTTGAAAATTTAAGTGGTCATATTGACGCCGACCAAGATGGTGGTCAAATTGATTTAGATTCCACAAATGCATCACTCGATTTTAAAGGTATTTTGCGTTGGCCTATTCCTGCAAATAAACTTAGTGGTACCTTGTCTTGGAAAACGAATGACAACAAACCATTTCTTATCGCCAAAGATATTTTTATTACTAACCCTCACATTACCGGCACAATTAATGCCAGTTACAACATGAATGGCATCAAGGGCGGTTATTTAGACTTGACCGGGGAGTTCGGCAAAGGCAATGCCAAATATGCGTCATTTTACTACCCGATTATTTTAGGTGAAGCCACACTGCACTGGCTAGATACCTCTATTTTAGCCGGCAAAGCTGAAGATGTTCACCTTACCGTTAAAGGGAGTCTCGCAGATTTCCCGTATGTTAATAGCAAAAATCAGCCTGATTCTACCCTCGGTATTTTTAAGGTTACCGCCAAGGTTAGCGATGCCCTTGTTGAATATGGCACTGGCTGGCCTGTGGTTGAAGGCTTAAGCTTAGACATGCTATTTGAAGGCAAGCGCATGGAGCTTAACGCCAACAAAGGTAATATTTTTGCTAACAAGATTATCAAGAGCAAAGTCATCATTCCACAGCTTGATGCAGATTGGCCCATGTTATTGATTAACAGCGAAGTTGATAGCACAGCTGCCGATGGCATTAGGTTCGTAAATGAAAGCCCTGTGAAGCAGGTTACTCAAGGTTTTACCGAAGGCCTTAAAGCGACCGGTACCGCCAAATTAAACTTGGAATTAAAAATACCGATGCAAGATCTGGAAGCAGCCAAATATAAAGGCATGTACAAGATCACAAATGGTACCCTATTTGCAAATACTGATGTGGGTATGCCAGAGATCAGTAAAGTCAATGGAGTGCTTAACTTTACTGAAAAAAGTTTGAGTGCACAAAATATAAGCGCCGAAATATTGGGTGGACCGACTCGGTTTAGTCTAAATACTGGGTCAGATAAGATCATTCGTGTTACTGCTACTGGCCGTATTAGTGACACAGGCATCAAAAAGGTGGTATCCAATGCGTTAACGAACACCTTGAAAGGAAGCGCTGACTGGTCAGGTAATATCACCATTAAAAAACCCTTGGTCAATCTAAATATACAATCTAATTTAGTCGGCATGGCTGTGCAATTCCCCGCTCCGCTCGGCAAAACAGCCACCCAACAAGTACTGTTAAATATAGATAAAAATCAACTTACCCCCCAAGAAGACACGATAGATATTAGTTATGGAGATATAGTCTCAGCAAAAATATTTCGTAGCGATAAATCAGGCACTTTGGCTTTTGACCGCGGGGATATCGGTATCAATATTGCAGCTGAGCGTCCTACTGAATCAGGCTTATCCTTGCATGGAAAACTGGATTACGTAGATGCCGACGAATGGTTAGCTTTAATCCCTAAATCCAACGACAATACGAACAAGACTTCAATCGCAATTAGCAAGGCAGACTTACAAATCCAAAAATTGAATATTTTTGACCGCAACATAAATGCATTTAAGGTAATTGCCAAACCTAGCAGTACAGGTTTACAAATGATGATTGATAGTCAAGAAATCACGGGTAATGCAGAATGGCAAAGCCCTAAAAATAACGCTGATGGCGGCAAAATTATTGCACGACTTAAAAATCTAACCATACCAAAGAATAATGAAGTTAATAGTAATACTGCTAAAAAAGATATCAAACGCCTTGATAGTAAATATCCTGCGTTAGACGTGACTGCCGAAAACTTTCAAATCAGCAATAAAAAACTTGGAGCTTTAGAGCTTAATGCTTTTGAAAGTAGCGATGATTGGATAATTCAAAAATTAAAGATCAGCAACCCTGATGGCACATTAGCTGCTGATGGTTCTTGGCACAACTGGACTCGTAATCCTAATACAAATCTTAAGTTTACCTTTACCGTTGATAACATTGGAGGGGCGCTAAAGCGTTTTGGTCAGCCTGATGCTGTTAAAAACGGCGAAGCAGAAATCATTGGCCAGTTACAATGGCCAGGCAGTCCGCATGAGTTTGAGACTAACGGACTAAGTGGAAATTTTACCTTTGAAGCAAAAAAAGGTCAGATATTAAAAGTACAACCTGGTGTAGGCAGACTACTTGGATTACTCAGTCTGCAAAGTTTACCGCGACGCCTAAGTCTCGATTTTAGAGATCTATTTAGTGAAGGTTTTGCATTTGATAAAATTAGCGCAACGGCAAAAATTGATAACGGTATTATGCGTAGTGATGATTTCTTTATGACCGGACCGGCTGCAGAAGCAAAAATTAAAGGTGAAACTAATCTTCAAAAAGAAACTCAGAACCTGAGAGTAAAAGTGACACCGCATATTACCGATAGTCTATCATTAGCTGCACTCGCCGGCGGACCAATTGTGGGCGCTGCTGCTTTTGTTGCACAAAAATTACTCAAAGATCCATTTAATAAAATCGCGCAAAGTGAATATGTAATTACTGGCACTTGGGACAACCCACAAGAGATTGATGCTCCAAAAGATGATACAAAGAAAATAAATAGCAATTCACCACTTAGACCGTAACAATTACCAAAGACAATGAAAAATACTACAAAACATACAGTAAGTGCGATTAAAGTAGCGGCCATACAAATGGCTTCCAGTCCTCATGTACCCGCCAATCTGGTAGAAGCAGAAAGACTGATCGGACTTGCTGCTGCACAAGGGGCAAAGATTGTAACGCTGCCAGAATATTTTTGTATTATGGGTAAAAAAGACACGGATAAAGTAAGTGTTCGCGAAAAAGAAGGTGACGGCCAGATTCAGCGTTTTTTATCCAAAACTGCAAAAAAATATAAACTCTGGTTAATCGGTGGCTCGGTGCCTCTGGTGAGTAACTACCCCAACAAAGTTCGTAACAGTTGTTTGGTATATAACGACAAAGGTGTATTAGTGGCACGCTACGACAAAATCCATCTTTTCGGCTTAGATCTAGGCACTGAACATTATCATGAGGAAAATACCATCGAGTCTGGTGATAAGGTGGTAGTTGTTGAAACACCTTATGGAAAAATCGGTCTGTCCATTTGTTACGATCTACGTTTCCCCGAACTCTATCGTGCCATGGGTGAAGTCGATATGATTGTTGTGCCTTCTGCTTTCACGGAGACTACTGGTAAGGCACATTGGGAAACATTGGTGCGTGCTCGAGCGATTGAAAACTTGTGTTATGTGATTGCGCCAGCGCAAGGCGGTTACCATTTATCAGGCCGGGAAACCCACGGCAATAGCATGATCGTGGACCCTTGGGGGGTGATTCTGGATCGATTGCCGCGCGGTTCTGGCGTTGTCATTGCAAGCATTAATACGCATTACCAAGAAAGTTTGCGCAATAGTTTGCCCGCACTTAAACATAAAACCATCACGCAAATTTAGTTACGGAAACTCAAGAATATACGTATGTGCATTTTCATACGTACTGTTATAGTACAAGCTTAATATTTAACCCCTTAAAGCAATGAAGATAGACCAATCCATCTTGAAGCAAGCGAATCATTTCGATAGTGCAAATGAGCTATTACTTGCACCTACAGGGCTAGACACAAAGGCTTTACAAGGTGTTTTAAGCAACATCATGTCCCATAAAGTAGATTATGCAGATTTATATTTTCAATATAATCGCTCTGAATCTTGGAATTTAGAAGAAGGCCAAGTAAAGTCAGGTAATTTTTCAATCGATCAAGGCGTAGGCGTACGCGCTGTAAGCGGTGAGAAGACGGCATTCGCTTATTCAGATGAAATCAATTTACCTGCTTTGCAACAGGCAGCAGCAGCCACTAAATCCATTGCCAATGCAGGTGCCGAGCAAACAGCCAGCAATATTATCACACGTCAATCAACGCAACTTTATATACCACAAGACCCGATTGCATCACTTTCAGCCGATGCAAAAGTTAAATTGCTAGAACGTCTGGAATTATTTGCTAAAAAAGCCGATTCACGTATCACCCAAGTCATGGCTTCAATCGCGGGCGAATATGAGGTGGTGATGGTCGCTCGTAACGATGGTGTAATGGCAGCAGATGTGCGCCCTTTAGTACGTGTTTCCATTCAGGTCATTGCAGAACATAATGGTCGCCGTGAGCAAGGTTCGGCAGGCGGTGGCGGACGCTTTGATTATAGCTACTTTACCGATGAAGTATTACAAAGTTACGCACAAAAGGCCGTACACCAAGCCATTGTAAACTTAGATGCACGCCCTGCTCCTGCCGGTAGCATGACTGTAGTGCTGGGTGCCGGCTGGCCTGGTATTTTGTTACACGAAGCGATTGGACACGGCTTAGAAGGTGATTTCAACCGTAAAGGCAGCTCAGCATTTTCTAATATGATGGGCAAACAAGTTGCATCAAAAGGTATAACCATTGTGGACGACGGCACGATTGCAAATAGGCGCGGCTCGCTAAGCATGGATGATGAAGGCAATCCGACCAACAAAACTGTACTGATTGAAGATGGCATCTTGCGTGGCTACATTCAAGATACCCTCAATGCGCGCTTGATGAACATGCCAATTACTGGCAATGCGCGACGCGAAAGTTACGCCCATATCCCTATGCCGCGCATGACCAATACTTATATGATGAATGGAGATAAAGACCCGGCAGAGATTATTAAATCTGTTAAGAAAGGCTTGTATGCTGCCAATTTCGGTGGTGGGCAAGTCGATATTACCAGCGGCAAGTTCGTATTTAGTGCAGCAGAAGCTTATATGATTGAAGATGGCAAAATCACCTATCCTGTAAAAGGTGCGACACTCATCGGCAATGGGCCGGACGTGCTTACAAGGGTTTCGATGATAGGTAACGACATGGCACTGGATAGTGGCGTAGGTACTTGCGGTAAAGAGGGTCAAAGCGTTCCCGTTGGCGTAGGGCAACCAACTTTAAAAATTGATGGCTTGACGGTGGGTGGCACAGTTTAATATGATAGCAATGACAAGGTCAAAAACCTTTGCCACTCGCTAACTCTTTACAAAGGATTAATCATGGCAACCAGCAAAGCTGCAACAAAAAAGCCCGCACCTGCAAAAAAACCAACCCCTAAAAAGGCAGCTCCAAAAAAAACTGTCGCTAAAAAAGCCGGCACACCAAAATCCGCCACTGTAAGCGGATTTGAGCGCTATAAGATGATTGAAGTCGCCGCTTACTATCTCGCTGAGAAAAAAGGATTTTCCGGCAACTCCACAGATTATTGGATAGCCGCCGAGAAGGAAATTGATAAAAAACTAAGTGGCAAGAAATGAAAAAAGGCGCCTAGTGCGCCTTTTTTAGTATAAAAATCAATCATTTCATGACACGATTGCGATATTCACCGGTTCTGGTGTCAATCTCGATTTTGTCTCCGGTTGAGCAGAAAAGTGGAACCGGTAATTCAAAACCTGTTGCAATCTTGGCTGGTTTCATCACTTTGCCCGAGGTGTCGCCTTTTACGGCAGGCTCAGTATAAGTGATCTCGCGTATCACATTATTAGGTAGTTCGATGGAAATCGCTTTACCGTTGTAAAATTTCACTTCACACTCCATACCGTCTTCCAAAAACGGCAAGGCATCTACCATATATTCCGCATCCACGTCATACTGATTATAGTCAGTATCCATAAATACATAAGTAGGATCAGAAAAGTACGAGTACGTCACATCTTTTTTCTCAAGCACGATTACATCAAATTTGTCTTGCGCCCCGTAAACTTGTTCACTAGGCGCGTCTGTTAAGAGATTCTTGAATTTCATCTTAACCACAGCAGTATTGCGGCCAGATTTATTGTATTCGGTTTTAACAACAACTAAAGGATCATTACCCACCATAATCACATTACCAACGCGGAGTTCTTGTGCTATTTTCATAATCAGTGCTTTTTAAAGGAATTCGTAAACCGCGCATTATACTTGAGTTAAAGACTATTGCAAAAAATCACCAGTTTGCTCGCCAAATCTGCTTGCTCAGCTAATTGCTTGGATTTTTCCAGTGTAAAAGCATGAATGACTTGTAAATCCATTAAATAGCGCTGCAAAACATCAGGGGGCATATGCCCTGCAGACCACGCCCTATGCACCTCTGCAACCACCGCTTTTATTTCAGAATCATGATAAAAAACATCTAAAAAGGCATTTAATTTTTTGAGGTGCGTATTTTCATTTTGTATATAAGGTTGCCAGATAAATGGCTTACCTGCCCAAATCGCTCTCACCCAACTATCTTCTCCACGAACGAAATTGATATCACACATCCACAATAATCGATCATATTCATCTTGGGTTAAAAATGGCAATATGTGTACAGTCAACTCTCCAATATTAGCCTTATCACCCACCTTTAAATGATCTTTTCCAAAAAAACTAGAAAATTGTTGTAAATACTCATTTATTGGAACGAGCAAATCGATCCTTCCATCGCCTCTGGAAAGCTCATGGAATAAGGCTTTCAGAGGTACATTTGAGTAACTGAATATTGATATTTTCAATGAGTCGTCATTGACTACGCCCAGTCTCTGCCAAAAAATCGCTTGCTCTTCTTGTGACTGCCATAGTGCATCACGCTTAGGAATTAAATTAGACTCTCGCAATAAACCACCGGTAGCTGGATTAAAACCTGGGAAGAAAAAGTTTCTGATTAAACCAATATGCCCAAACCTTGAACTCTTTGCATGGAAATCGGCAACCCATGGTTCTGCAGATAGATATTCCAAATTTACCCAGACAGTATCTGCTGTCATCTGAGCTATGTAATATTTAGGCAGCTCACATGCAAAAGCCTCGATTACTACGTCGCCTACTTCATTGAGGATGTTGTCAGGCAGCCAATGTTGAATAGTGATTGTTTGAATACGCTGTGATTGCTGCAAAATATCCAGCGTTGGAATGATTCGCTTTGCAGCAGATAAATCATCTATGTATAAACGTACTTGTAAACCATGTTCTTGTGCCAATTGCTTCGAGAGTCGCCAGCACACGCCAATGTCACCAAAATTATCGACAACTTTACAAAAAATATCCCAACGCTTTTTTTTGCTCATGTGACTTGCTGATAGCTAACATCGACAACTTCGTATTGCGACTCGCCAGTGGGAGTTTGCACGTTGATTTTGCTGCCGACTTCTTTGCCCAGCATGGCTTTGGCGAGAGGTGATATCCAACTAATATATCCTTTGGTAGGCGCTAACTCATCTTGACCGACAATCCGATATTGCACTTCAATATCATTTTTTTCATCGTAGAGTGTCACGTAAGCACCAAAATAAATCTTTTCTAAGCCTTGTTGCAAACTGCTATCGACAACCTCGGCCAGATCCATGCGTTTCATCAGATGCTTTAAGCGCGAATCGATTTGTCTTAATCTTCGCTTGCCGTAAATATAATCGCCATTTTCACTTCGGTCGCCATTGCTAGCTGCCCACGATACCGTTCGCACGACTTCAGGACGCTCAATCTTGTAAAGCTGATGAAATTCGGCTTGTAGCTCAGCAAATCCCTCAGGTGTAATGTAATTTTTCTGATCTGTCACTATTGGGAATCAAGTAATTGCACATCATGTACAAAATAGCCGGTTTCACCGAAGCAGCTTAACGGAACCCATATGTGCTCTTCGTAGACCAAACGCACTCTTTTACCTACGGTTTCATTAATCTTTTTGGCAACCGATTCCTCTCTTACAGTGAAATAAAACTTCTCTGCCTGTGTGCCAGGCATAGAAACGAGGATGAGCTCTCCTTCATAAGTCTTACATATAAACCCTTTTTGCGAGAGTTTTTGCACATAACCAGCGCGCTCGCCTGATGAATATACCCAGGTCAGAGTGGCCCATGTGAAAAGCGCGAATAACCCGATGG
>Ga0315912_10005378_pt1 | contig 11815 bp, 8 predicted proteins | sample VfabasoilMG_FD_204469 | JGI IMG/M metagenome (GOLD analysis project Ga0315912, IMG submission 204469) | Garden soil microbial communities collected in Santa Monica, California, United States - V. faba soil | ecosystem: Environmental > Terrestrial > Soil > Garden | place: USA: California...
TCGTAGCGTGGTTTCACCACGTCCTGCGAAAAGGCGGAAAGCAGGTCCCGGAACAGCGGGATCGGCAGGCCGTGCGCCGCGATCACGGGCGCCAGTTCGGTGAAAAGCGGCGTGCGGGCCGGCGCGCCGCCTTCGATCCGGTCGAGTTCGGCGCCGAAGCCCGCCAGATGCTCGAGCCGCGTGGCCGCCGGCCAGTCGCCCTCGTCGGCGAAGTCGTCGGCCTGGCGGGCGAAAGCGTAGATCAGCTCCACCGGCCGTCGCAGCGCGCGGGGCAGCAGCACCGAAGCCACGGGGAAGTTCTCATAGTGGTCGACGGGCATCGCTTTTACATTGTGTGACAGGAGGTTAGCCGCAGCCGGGAGGCGGGCGGCGAGGGCCGTTCCGGTGGCGATGGCGGGGGGGATTATATTAGAATGCGTCCAGCGCGAAAGTGGCGGAATTGGTAGACGCACCAGATTTAGGTTCTGGCGCCGAAGGGCGTGAGAGTTCGAGTCTCTCCTTTCGCACCAGCGCGCCCCAAACTGGCGTTTTGCGCGTCCCGCGAACAAACTGGAAGAACGGCTCAATTCGATGCAAGCAAATCTGGAAACCCTGGGATCCCTGGAACGGCGATTGTCCATCAGCCTGCCGCTCGCCACGGTCAATACCGAGGTCGAATCCCGCCTCAAGCGCCTGGCCCGCACGGTGAAGCTGCACGGCTTCCGCCCCGGCAAGGTACCCCTCAAGATCGTCGAGCAGCAGTTCGGCGGGCAGGTGCGCCAGGAAGTCCTGGGCGATACCGTGCAACAGTCCTTCGGCGAAGCCGTGCGCGAGAAGCAGTTGCGCGTTGCCGGGTATCCCCGCATCGAGGTCAAAGCCCCGGCGGATGCCGCCAAGTTCGAGTACACCGCCACCTTCGAGGTCTATCCCGAAGTGACCCCGGGCTCGATCGACAGCGCCAAGATCGACCGGCCGGTGGTGGACATCGGCGACGCCGAGGTCGACAAGACGCTGGACATCCTGCGCAAGCAGCGCATGCATTTTCATCCCGCGGATCGCGCGGCGGCCCAGGGCGACCAGGCGCGCATCGACTATCGCGGCAGCATCGACGGCGTCCCGTTCGAGGGCGGCGCCGCGGAAGACCAGTATGTGCAGCTCGGCGGCGGCCAGCTGTTGGCCGATTTCGAGAAGAACCTGGTGGGCATGCGGGCAGGCGAGAGCAAGACCTTCGAACTGCGCTTCCCGGACGACTACCACGGCAAGGAAGTGGCCGGCAAGAACGCCAGCTTCGATGTGACGGTCAAGGAAGTGCGCGAGCCGCACATGCCGGCGATCGACGCGGAATTCGCAAAGGGCCTGGGCGTCGGGGACGGCGACCTCGGCAAGATGCGTTCCGAGATCAAAGCCAACCTGGAGCGGGAAGTGAAGCGCCGCGCCACCGGACGGGTGAAGGACCAGGTGATGAAGGCGTTGCTGGACTCCACCCGGGTGGAAGTGCCGAAATCCCTGATCGACCTCGAGATCGAGCGCCTCACGCAGAACATGCGGCGCGACTTCGAGGCGCGCGGCATGAAGGCGGACCAGATCCCGATGCCGCGGGAAGCCTTCGAGCCCGAGGCGGTGCGCCGCGTCAGCCTCGGCCTGATCCTTGCCGAGATCACCACGCAGCACAAGCTCGAAGCCCGCCCGGAGCAGATCAAGGCGGTCGTGAGCGAGCATGCGCAAAGCTACGAAAAGCCGGAAGAAGTGATGCGCTGGTACTACCAGCAGCCCGAGCGGCTGCGGGAAATCGAATCCGTCGTCCTCGAGGACAACGTCGTGCAATGGGCACTCGCCAGGGCAAAGGTCGAGGACAAGCAGACGCCTTTCGACGACCTCATGGGTAACGCACAATGATCACGATGCAGAGCCGGTTCATGGAACCGCAGGGCCTGGGGCTGATTCCCATGGTCATCGAGCAAAGCGGCCGCGGCGAGCGCGCGTACGACATCTACTCGCGCCTGCTCAAGGAACGCGTCGTGTTCCTGGTGGGTCCCGTCAACGAGATGAGCGCCAACCTGATCGTGGCGCAGCTGCTTTTCCTCGAGTCCGAAAATCCCGAGAAGGACATCTCCTTCTACATCAATTCACCCGGCGGCAGCGTGTCGGCGGGCCTGGCGATCTACGACACCATGCAGTTCATCAAGCCGGACGTCAGCACGCTGTGCATCGGCCAGGCGGCGAGCATGGGCGCCTTCCTGCTCGCGGCCGGCAGCGCCGGCAAGCGCTTCGCGCTGCCGAACTCGCGCGTGATGATCCACCAGCCGATGGGCGGGTTCCAGGGCCAGGCTTCGGACATCGAGATCCACGCCAAGGAGATCCTCTATCTGCGCCAGAAGCTGAACGAGCTGATGGCCAAGCACACGAAGCAGAAGGTGGAAACCATCGAGCGCGACACCGACCGCGACAATTTTCTCAGCGCGGAAGAGTCGGTAAAGTACGGGCTTGTGGACAGGGTCCTGGTGAGCCGGGCCGATTCGGGCGCGCCCGGCTGAGGCCGGCCTGTCAGCGGCGGCCGGGCCTGCGGCGTTAGCGGATCAAGCGAAAGGAAGATATGTCTGAAAAACCTGGCGGCGAGAAGCTTCTCTACTGCTCCTTCTGCGGCAAGAGCCAGCACGAGGTGCGCAAGCTGATCGCGGGCCCGTCGGTGTTCATTTGCGACGAGTGCATCGAGCTGTGCAACGACATCATCCGCGAGGAAAGCCACGCCGAGACCACGGGCAAGGGCGTCAAGTCCGACCTGCCGGTCCCGCACGAGATCCGCGATATCCTCGACCAGTACGTGATCGGCCAGACCGTGGCGAAAAAGATCCTTTCCGTCGCGGTATACAACCACTACAAGCGCCTGAAGACGGTGCAGAAGAAGGACGACGTCGAACTCGCCAAGAGCAACATCCTGCTGATCGGCCCCACGGGTTCCGGCAAGACGCTGCTCGCGCAGACGCTCGCGCGGCTGCTCAACGTGCCGTTCGTCATGGCCGACGCCACCACCCTCACCGAGGCGGGCTACGTCGGCGAGGACGTGGAAAACATCATCCAGAAGCTGCTGCAGAAGTGCGACTACGACGTCGAGAAGGCGCAGCGCGGGATCGTCTACATCGACGAGATCGACAAGATCTCGCGCAAGTCCGACAACCCTTCGATCACCCGCGACGTTTCCGGGGAAGGCGTGCAGCAGGCGCTGCTGAAGCTCATCGAAGGCACGATCGCATCGGTGCCCCCGCAGGGCGGCCGCAAGCACCCGAACCAGGAGTTCGTCCAGGTCGACACGACCAACATCCTGTTCGTCTGCGGCGGCGCGTTCGACGGGCTGGACCGCATCATTCGCTCGCGTTCCGACAAGGGCGGGATCGGCTTCGGGGCGGAAGTCAAAAGCAAGGACAACCGCAAGGACATCGGAATGGTCTTGCGGGGCGTGGAACCCGAAGACCTGATCAAGTACGGCCTGATCCCGGAATTCGTCGGCCGGCTGCCCGTGGTGGCCACCCTCGATGAACTCGACGAGGCTGCCCTGATCCAAATACTGACGGAACCGAAAAACGCGTTGCTGAAGCAGTACCAGCGCATGTTCAGCATGGAAGGGGTGGAGCTCGAGGTTCGCCCGGACGCGCTGAAGGCGGTGTCGGCGAAGGCCCTGGCCCGCCGGACCGGCGCCCGCGGGCTGCGGTCCATACTGGAACACGTCTTGCTGGACATCATGTACGACCTTCCCTCGCTCAGTAATGTCGAGAAAGTGGTCGTAGATGAGGGCATGATCACGGGCGACACCCAGCCCATCCTTCTGTACTCGGACCAGCCGAAAGTTGCCGGGTCCGCTTGAAGGGTCGGGTGCACGCAGGCGTGCCGGACGGGGGTCCGGCGCGCGCCGCCACTCTTATCCGCGGATGGGCACTGGATTTCCGCGAATCCGCCCCAAATTGAACGTTATTTCCGTCTCACAGGTGGCAATCAATGACTTATCCCGCTGATCCGGTCGAAAACGCTGTCGCCTACCCGCTATTGCCCTTGCGGGACGTGGTGGTGTTCCCGCACATGGTCATTCCCCTGTTCGTGGGACGCCCCAAGTCGATCAAGGCGCTGGAAACCGCGATGGAGTCCGGCAAGAGCATCCTGCTGGTGGCCCAGAAGTCGGCTGCCAAGGACGAGCCGTCGCCGGAAGACCTTTACGACATCGGCAGCATTGCCAACATCCTGCAGATGCTGAAGCTGCCGGACGGCACCGTGAAGGTGCTCGTCGAAGGCGTGCAGCGCGCGCGCGTTCTGTCGGTCAGTGACGAGAAAACGCACTATACCGCCGAGGCCTCCCCGGTTCCCGCGGATGCCGTGGAGTCCACCGAGGTCGAAGCCATGCGCCGGGCGATGCTCACGCAGTTCGACCAGTATGTGAAGCTCAACAAGAAAATCCCGCCGGAAATCCTGACGTCCCTGTCGGGCATCGATGAACCCGGCCGCCTCGCGGACACGGTTGCCGCGCACCTGCCGCTCAAGCTCGAACAGAAGCAGACCGTGCTCGAGATGTTCGAGGTCAAGAAGCGCCTCGAACACCTGTTGTCCCTCATGGAAGCCGAGCTCGACATCTTGCAGGTGGAGCGCCGCATCCGCGGGCGCGTCAAGCGCCAGATGGAGAAGAGCCAGCGCGAGTACTACCTGAACGAGCAGGTCAAGGCGATCCAGAAGGAACTCGGCGACATGGAAGAGGGCGCCGACCTCGACGAGATGGAAAAGCGCATCAAGACGGCGCACATGCCCAAGGAGGCGCGCGCAAAGGCGGAGTCCGAGCTCAAGAAGCTGCGCCTGATGTCGCCCATGTCGGCCGAAGCCACCGTGGTGCGCAACTACATCGAGACCCTGGTCGGACTGCCCTGGAAGAAGAAGAGCAAGATCAGCAACGACCTTTCCCATGCCCAGGAAATCCTCGACGCCGACCATTACGGCCTCGAGAAGGTGAAGGAGCGGATCGTCGAATACCTGGCCGTGCAGCAGCGCGTCGACAAGCTGAAGGCGCCGATCCTGTGCCTGGTGGGGCCTCCCGGCGTCGGCAAGACCTCGCTCGGCCAGTCGATCGCCCGCTCGACCAACCGCAAGTTCGTGCGGATGTCGCTGGGCGGCGTTCGCGATGAGGCGGAAATCCGCGGCCACCGCCGTACTTACATCGGCTCGATGCCCGGCAAGCTGCTGCAGAACATGTCGAAGATCGGCGTGCGCAATCCGCTGTTCCTGCTCGACGAGGTCGACAAGATGGGCCAGGATTTCCGCGGCGACCCGGCTTCCGCGCTGCTCGAGGTGCTCGATCCGGAGCAGAACGACAAGTTCGTCGATCACTACGTCGAGGTCGAATACGACCTTTCCGACGTGATGTTCGTCGCGACGGCGAACACCATGAACATCCCGGCGCCGCTGCTCGACCGCATGGAAGTCATCCGCCTTTCCGGCTACACGGAAGACGAGAAGATCAACATCGCGATGCGCTACCTGCTGCCGAAGCAGATGAAGAACAACGGCGTCAAGGAAGGCGAGCTTTCGGTCTCCGAGAGCGCGGTGCGCGACATCGTGCGCTACTACACGCGCGAGGCCGGCGTCCGCAGCCTGGAGCGCGAAATTTCCAAGATCTGCCGCAAGGTGGTCAAGGCCCTGCTGGTCAAGAAGCGCGAGACCAAGGTCGTCGTGTCCGCGCGCAACCTCGACCATTACCTGGGCGTGCGGCGCTATACATTCGGCCTCGCGGAAAAGAACAACCAGGTCGGCCAGGTGACCGGGCTGGCGTGGACCGAGGTCGGCGGCGAGCTGCTCACGATCGAGGCGGTCGTGATGCCGGGCAAGGGCAACATCCAGCGCACCGGCTCGCTCGGCGACGTCATGAAGGAATCCGTCGAGGCGGCGCGCTCCGTGGTGAGGGCCCGTGCGGGCCGGCTCGGCATCAAGGATGATGCGTTCGAGAAAAACGACATCCACGTGCACGTGCCCGAAGGCGCGACGCCGAAGGACGGTCCTTCCGCCGGCATCGCCATGACCACTTCGCTGGTGTCCGCATTGACCGCAATCCCGGTGCGGGCCGACGTTGCCATGACGGGGGAAATCACGCTGCGCGGTGAAGTGCTGGCGATTGGCGGGTTGAAGGAAAAGCTGCTTGCCGCGCACCGCGGCGGCATCAAGACGGTGCTGATCCCCGAGGAGAACGTGAAAGACCTCGCGGAAATTGCCGACAACGTCAAGAACCGCCTCGACATCCACCCCGTGAAGTGGATCGACGAAGTGCTGGAGCTGGCGCTGGAACGCAAGCCCGAGCCGCTGCCGGAGAAAGCCGAGCCGGTTGCGATTCCCGCCGTGGATTCAAGCGAATCGGTGGGCGCGGTCAAGCACTGAAGAAATTGTCTCGGTATCCGGAACGGGAATGCGCAGGCATTCCCGTTTTTTTTCATGGTGCTTCATCCGCGCGCGAATGGCGCGCGCACATGCCCGGCCGCAAGCTTGACACGACGATTTTCAGCTTGTTATAAAGCGCTTGCGGGAATCTCTCACCCATAAAAACTAATCTGTCTTCGGCCCGCCGTCGAAAGCAGCTTCCGGTTCTGAATCAATCTTAAAGGGGACATCCATTGAACAAGTTCGAATTGATCGAGGCCGTCGCGAAGTCGGCCGATATTTCCAAGGCGGCGGCCGGGCGCGCCCTGGACGGCGCCGTCGCCGCGATCCAGGCATCGCTGAGAAAGGGAGGCATGGTGACGCTGGTGGGTTTCGGCACGTTCTACGTGGGCAAGCGCGCCGCCCGCAGCGGCCGCAATCCCCGCACCGGGGCCGCCATCAAGATCAAGGCTGCCAAGGTGCCGAAGTTCCGCGCTGGAAAAGCCCTCAAGGATGCGCTAAACTAGCGCGCTTCCGTTAGCCCGTTATTTGTCAGGTTTACAAGCAATTATCGGCATGGACAGGCAGCTTCGGCTGCATGCGGGTGCTTAGCTCAGCTGGTAGAGCGTCGCCCTTACAAGGCGAATGTCGGGGGTTCGATCCCCTCAGCACCCACCAGCGGAACTCGTGTGGGAGATGGAGTGGTAGTTCAGTTGGTTAGAATACCGGCCTGTCACGCCGGGGGTCGCGGGTTCGAGTCCCGTCCACTCCGCCAGATCCAGGAACAAGGCGAACGCAATGTTCGCCTTTTTCATTTGGACATCCCGCGACATCGCAAGGCATCGGGCGACGCATCCGCAGCCTCCGGATGAGGCATACTCACGGCTTTTCGGGCTCCTGGAGACCGGTTCGACATGTTTGAATTCGTACAGAAGCACAAGCGCTGGATGCAGGGCATCCTGCTGGTCATCATCGTTCCCTCCTTTGCGCTGTTCGGCATCGACATCTATTTCCGCAATTCCGGCACCGGCGGCGCGGTGGCCAAGGTCGGCAGCAGCAGCGTTTCCGATCTGGAATATTCGCAGGCCCTGCGCCAGTCGCAGGAGCGCATGCGGGAAATGATGCAGGGCAAGGGCGATCCGTCCATGTGGAACAGCCCGCAATTCCGGGAATCGGTGCTCAACGAGCTGGTCGAGCGCAAGGTGGCGCTGAACCAGGCCCGCAAGTCCGGGCTGGCCGTGTCCACGCCCGAGCTGCAGAAAATCATCAGCCAGTTCGAGGCATTCCACGAATCGGGCAAGTTCTCGCAGGAGCTTTACCGGTCGCGCCTGAAGGCACAGGGACTGACCGAAACCGCGTTCGAGGAGGATGTCAGGAACGGCGTGGTGCTGGGCCAGGTACAGAACGTCTATGCCGGTTCCGGATTCCTGCCCGATGCCGTCGTGGAACGCCTGCTGCGCATCCGCGAACAGGAGCGCGAAGTCAGCCAGGTCGTTTTCAATCCCGCGGACTACATGAAGCAAACGAAGGTCTCGGCGGCGGACGCGGACAAGTATTACGCCGAACACCAGAGCGAATTCCAGATTCCCGAACGCGTGAAGATCGAATACCTGCTGCTTTCCGTGGATGTCGCGGAACGCACCGCGGTCGTCAGCGACGACGAGCTGAAGAAGCTGTACGAGGACGGCAAGGCGACACGCTTCACCACGCCAGAGGAACGCAGCGCCAGCCACATCCTGATCGGCGCCGCGGCGACGGCCAGCGCTGAAGAGAAGGCGAAGGCCAGGGCCGTCGCGGACGACCTGTACAAGCAGGTCCAGGCCGCACCGGCGCGTTTCGGCGAACTTGCGCGCAAGCACTCGCAGGATCCGGGTTCGGCCGAGAAGGGCGGTGACCTTGGCAGTTTCGGGCGCGGGCTCATGGTCAAGCCGTTCGACGACGCAGTGTTTGCCATGAAGAAGGGCGAAATCAGCGCGCCCATCGAGACGCAGTATGGTTACCACATCATCCGGCTTGACCAGGTGACCGGCGGCCAGGCAACGCCGTTCGAGAAGGTGAAGCCGCAGCTTCTGGAGGAAGCGCGCAAGGCGAAAGCCGGCAAGGCCTTTTCCGAAGCGGCGGAGAAGTTCAACGATACCGTGTACGAGCAGTTCGACAGCCTGCAGCCCGCGGCCGACGCCCTGAAGCTCACCGTGCAGAAGAGCGACTGGGTCAGCCGCGCCGGCGGCAACATGAACCCGCTCCTGAACAACGAGAAATTGCTCGCGGCGCTGTTCTCCGACGAGGTGCTCAAGAACAAGCACAATACCGCCGCCATCGAAGTGCAGCCGAACACGCTGATCGCCGCGCGCGTATCGGAGCACCAGCCCGCCGCGCCGCTGCCGATTGCCGACGTGCGCCAGGACATCCAGACCCATCTTGCCGGGGAAGCGGCGGTGAAGATGGCCGAGGCGGAAGGCAAGGCGGCGATGGAGAAGCTGCAGAAGGGCGAGCCGGTCAAGCTGAACTGGTCCGCGCCGCAATCCGTGTCGCTGCAGAAGCGTCAGGGCTTGCATGCGGACGGCGCGAAGGCAGTGTTCGGCGCGGATGCCAGCAAGCTTCCCGCCTACGCCGGCGTGCCGGCGCAACAAGGGCGCTTCGTCATCTATCGCATCAGCAAGGTGAAGGATGTGGGAGATATCGATCCCGCGCAGAAGAAGGCGCTGGCACGGCAGCTCGCCCAGATGGCCGGGCAGGAGCAGTACCAGGCATTCATCTCCAGCCTGCGCGAGCGCGCGGACGTCAAGATCGACCACAAGAAACTGGAGCAGGGCGGCGGTTCCTGACGGGTCCCCCCGAAAACAAAAAGCCCGCAGGATTTCCTGCGGGCTTTTTCATTTGCGGCCGTTGCGGCTATTCGATCTGGCCGACGCCGGTGACGCTGAATCCGGCGTCCACGTAGGTGATCTCGCCGGTGACGCCGCTGGCAAGGTCGCTGCACAGGAAGGCGGCGACGTTGCCGACTTCTTCGATCGTGACATTGCGGCGCAGGGGCGACTGCTTTTCGGAGAAGGCCAGCAGCTTGCCGAAACTGCCGATGCCCGCCGCCGCCAGCGTTTTAATGGGGCCCGCCGATATCGCGTTCACGCGGATCCCGCGCGGCCCGAGGCTTTGCGCCATGTAGCGCACGTTCGCTTCGAGGCTGGCTTTCGCGAGGCCCATGACGTTGTAGCTGGGAAACGAGCGCTCGGCGCCAAGATAGGTGAGCGTCAGCAGGGCGGCCTTGCGTCCCAGCATCATCGGCAGGCCTGCCTTGGCGAGGGCCGCGAAGCTGTAGGAGCTGATGTCATGCGAGATCCGGAAAGCCTCCCGGCTCACGGAGTCGAGGTAGTCGCCGGCGAGGGCTTCGCGGGGCGCAAAAGCGATCGAATGGATGATGCCGTCGAGGCCGTCCCAGGCCTTGCCGAGGCTTGCGAACAGGGCGTCGATTTCAGCGTCGTTCGATACATCGCAAGGCAATACGAGATCGCTGCCGAATTCGGAGGCCAGTTCGACGACCCGATCCTTGATGCGGTCCCCCTGGTAGCTGAAGGCAAGGCGGGCGCCTTCGCGCTTCATGGCCTTGGCGATGCCGTAGGCGATGGAGCGATTGCTGAGCAATCCGGTGATCAGGATATTCTTGTTGTCGAGAAAGCCCATGAAGGTCCCCGGTCACGAAATGCCGCCATTATAGCCGCGCCCCGGCTCGCCCCGGCTTGTCGCGGCGCGGCAGCGGTTGCGTCAACCGGGCGCGGCGATTCCGCTACACTTGCCTGAAATGACTGGGCTCAGAACAATGTTCCTGGCGCTGGCGCTGCCGGCGCTCGTGGCCGGGTGCGGCGGCCCCTGGAACAACCCGTATCCGCCCGGCGAAGGCGGGCGCAATATCCTCTACTCGGCCTTCACCGAGCGTCCCAAGCACCTGGACCCGGTGCAGTCCTACGCGGAGAACGAGGCTGTGTTCACCGCGCAGATCTACACGCCACCGCTGCAATACCACTACCTCAAGCGGCCCTACGAACTCGTTCCCCTGGCGGCAACCGCAGTGCCGCATCCGCTGTTCTACGATGCCGCGCACCGGCAGCTTCCCGATTCCGCGCCCGCGGAGCGCGTGGCATATAGCGTCTACGAGATCCGCATCAAGCCGGGCATGCGCTACCAGCCCCACCCGGCCTTTGCAAAGGACGCAAGCGGACGTTACCTCTACCACGACATGAAGCCGGAGGATCTCGCGCCGCTCTACGAGATCCGCGATTTCAAGCACACCGGCACGCGCGAGTTGAAGGCAGAGGACTTCGCCTTCGAGATCCGGCGGCTGGCGCATCCGCACTTGCACTCGCCGATCTACGGGCTCATGTCCGAATACATCGTCGGGTTGAAGGAGTACTCGGCCCGGCTCGAGGAGGCTGTGAAGACATTGCCGCCGGACGGCTACCTGGACCTGAACAGCATCCCGCTCGAGGGCGTGGAAGTCGTGGACGACCACACCTATCGCATCAAGGTGAAAGGCAGGTACCCCCAGTTCGTCTACTGGCTGGCCATGCCGTTCTTCGCGCCCGTGCCCTGGGAGGCCGAACGCTTCTATTCGCAGCCGGGCATGAAGGATGGCAAGAACCTGTCGCTCGACTGGTATCCGGTTGGCGCCGGCCCCTACATGCTGACCGTCAACAATCCGAATCGCGTCATGGTCCTCGAGCGCAATCCCAATTTCGCCGGCGAGGCGTATCCCGCCGAGGGCGAGCCCGGCGACGAGCAGGCCGGGTTGCTGCGCGATGCCGGAAAAACCATGCCGTTCATCGACAAGGTGGTATTCAGCCTCGAGAAGGAGGCCATTCCGTACTGGAACAAATTCCTGCAGGGCTACTACGATTCCTCGGCGATTTCCTCGGACGCGTTCGACCAGACGGTGCAGATGAATGCGAATGGCGAGGTGGGCCTGACGGACAAGATGGAAAAGCAGGGTATCCGCCTGCAGACCTCGGTCGCGACCTCCGTCATGTACATGGGCTTCAACATGCTGGACCCGCTCATCGGCGGAGATTCCGAGCGGGCGAGAAAGTTGCGCCAGGCGATCTCCATCGCGGTCGACCAGGAGGAATTCATTTCGATCTTCACAAACGGGCGCGGCATTCCCGCCCAGGGCCCGATCCCGCCCGGGATCTTCGGGTATCTCGAGGGCGAGCAGGGGTTGAATCGCTATATCTACGACTGGGTCGGAGGCGAGCCGCGACGGAAATCCGTCGAGACCGCGAAAAAACTTCTCGCCGAGGCCGGTTATCCGGACGGCATGGACAAGGCCACCGGCAAGCCACTGGTGATCAACTTCGACACCGTCATGATCGGCGCGGGCGGCAAGGCGCGCGTCGATTGGCTGACCCGGCAGTTCCAGAAGATCAATGTGCAACTGGTGGTGCGCAGCAGCGACTGGAACCGCTTC
>Ga0315912_10005379_pt1 | contig 11814 bp, 11 predicted proteins | sample VfabasoilMG_FD_204469 | JGI IMG/M metagenome (GOLD analysis project Ga0315912, IMG submission 204469) | Garden soil microbial communities collected in Santa Monica, California, United States - V. faba soil | ecosystem: Environmental > Terrestrial > Soil > Garden | place: USA: California...
CTCGAAGAACGTCTGCGAGTACATGAAGTCGATGCGCGACACCTTGCCCATGTCGAGCGTGACTTCCGAGCGGCTCGCGGCGTAGGCGTTGAGCTCGGTCACCTGGTTCGCGCTCGCGACCGAGATTACCCCCTTCAGCGGAAAGCCGTTCTCGGCGGGATTCGCCGCGGCCACCGCCTTCGCGACCGACGTCTTGACAGCGGCAGCGACCGAATTCACGTAGACCTCCCAGTTCGGCGGCGAAATCTCGAAGGCGACGGCGTACTCCATGCCGAGCTCCTCGAACTCGTTGTTCTTTCCAAGGAGGATGTAGAGCTCGAACATGAGCTGCCAGTAGGGCTTCGTCGACGCGGTCGGCTTTTCGTTGAACCCCTCGCGCAGCGCCTTCTCGATCGTCTCCGGGGAGTTGAACCACATCGGCAGGTTCTTCTTGCGCAGCGCGAGCAGCGCTTGCGCAAGCAGGGTCGCCTCGGGTGCGCCGATGGCGGCCACCTTCGCGAAATCGACCCGCACCGAGCCCTGCGCTTCCGCGAAGGTACGCATCTTCTCGATCTCGCCCGCGAGGTCCTTGCCGCCCTTGAACGCGAAAAGGTCCTTGCGCTCCTTCGGGGGCGTGACGCGGGGGTCGGTCGACAGGTCGGCATCCTCGACCCACGCGGGCGGAGACTGCTCGAACTTGACCGTGAAGAGCATCGAGAGCGCGTCGAACTCCTGGCGGTTCGGCTGCAATTGGTAAAGGTCGAACAACAGGAGCCACGCCTGCTTGTTGCTCCTGCCGGGCTCCGCCTTGATCTCCGCCTTCAGGAGCTTCGCCGCCGCGTCGTTGCTGCCCGCGGAAAAGAGCACGGCGGCTTCCTGCCCGGGCGGGAATGTCGCGGAGTGGAACTCGTCGTTGCCGATGCGGCCGACCTGCTTGGCCGCGGCCGCGCGGACGTTTCCGGCGGGTATCCCCGGGCCGGTGCTGGATCCCACCGCGGGCGAGGCCATTACTGGGGCACCGCCGCGGCGTTGGTGAGGCGGTAGTACACGACGTCGTTCTCCAGGACCGCAAGACGGCCCGCCACGACGATGGGCTCGAAGGTGAATTCGACGGGCGAATCGGCGACCACTTCCACGAGCGACTCGGGCCCGCTCGGCAGGCAGAACGCGCAATGCGGCGGGTACGCCGCGAGCAGGAAGCGCTTCTGCTTGCGCGACTGGTCGAGGGGCATCATGAAGCCGAAGAGCTTCACGTCCTTGCGGTCCAGCGCCTTGATGTCGTTCGTGAATTCGGGGCCGAACTTCTTGTCGGGCTTCTGCACCGTCTTCGCCTGCTGGAGCACGGTCCACGGCACCGTTCCCTTCGGCGCCTCGGGAATCGCGACCGGGAAGTCCACGCCCGGCGTGCCGCCTTTCGCGGCGGGCGCTTGCGCCACGACGGCCGGCGATGCGGCGAGGGCGGCGAGGAAGAGGATCGTGCGAAGCGTCATTGTTCGAGAAGCACCGTGGCCGGGTCGCGGGCGTAGGCCTGGATCGCAGGGATCGCGCAGGTCGCCGCGCCGACCGCGGCGATGAGCGCCAGCAGGATCGCCTCGGAGGGTTCCCAGGCAAGCCCGGTGACGCTCCACGACTGCGACGCCGCGAGCCACCTGCCGATCGCCTCGGCTGCCGCATGTCCCAAGGCAAGGCCCAGTATAGCGCCCGCACCCACCAGCGTCATGCCTTCCGCGGCGATCAGCGCGAGGAGTTTGGCCGGGGGCGCTCCCAGCGTGCGAAGCAGCGCCAGGTCGCGCGCGCGCTCCTGCAGCGCGGTGGTGAGGGCGATGAAGATCGAGAGCGCCGCGCACGCCATGAGCACGCCGGCAAAGACGCGGAGCGCGTCCACGCCGACGCCGACGAGGCTCATGAGGCGCGCGCCTTCGTAGGCGGGCGACGCTGCCTGCATCGAGGTCATGGCGTTGATGCGGCGCGGGAGCATCGCCGCCGCCAATGGGGAACGGTAGCGGACGAGGAGCGCCGTGATCTCGCGCGCTTCCGGGGCGACCGTGCCGTGGCTCCCGTGCACTTCCCACACGCTTTCGATCGAGGTGAGGATGAGGCGGTCGACGACGGTTCCCGTCGGCGCGAGCACGCCCACGACGCGATAGGGGTGGTCGCCATGGGCCGCGCCGGTTTCCGCGAGCCCATGCGATCCCGTGAATTGCGCGCCGACGGCAAGCCCCAGGCGCGCCGCGACCTGCGCGCCGACCACGGCCTCCATCTCGTCCTTGAACGCGCTGCCTTGCGCGAGCGTGAGGCCGTAGAGCTCGAAGAACGACGCGTCCGTGCCGACGATGCGCGCGCCGCGATGGGAGTCGCCGAGCGAAAGCGGCGTGGCGGAGCGCACCATCGGGTCGGACCCGATCGATCGCGCGGCGGCATAGGGAATGTTCCCCGTCGGAACGTCCACGTGGAGAACCGAGGAGAGGATGAGTTGGAGAGGACTTCCCTTCGCGCCGACGACGAGGTCGACGGGCCGCGCGTCGCCCTGCAGCTTCCGCTCCGCCTGTTCCGTGAAGAGGATGAGCACGACGAGCGTCGCGGTTCCGAGCGCGAGGAGGATGACGTGCAGCGCCGTGAGGAGGGGGCGGGCGGCGAGATAGGCGAGCGCGAGGCGAAAGACGCTCACAGGGTGATCCTGCGCGTGAAGCGGTCGGCGACCCGGCGGTCGTGCGTCGCGACGACGAGCGTCGCCTCGCACGCGGCAGCCTGTTCCAGCAGCAATGCCAGCGCCTTGTCGCAATTCGCGTCGTCGAGCGCAGCCGTGGGTTCGTCGGCCAGGATGACGCGCGGCCGGTTCACCACGGCCCGCGCGATCGCGACGCGCTGCGCTTCGCCCACGGAGAGCGACGACGCGCGCCGGGCCGCGAGAGCCCCGATGCCGAGCGCCTCGAGCGTCCGGTCGACGTGCGCCGGATCATCGGGGAGCTCGGCCAGGCGGCGCGCGATCCCCAGGTTCGCGCGCACGGAGAGGACGTTGATGAGGTGGAGCTTCTGCAACACGATGCCGACGCTGCGCGCGCGAAAGCGATCGCGGCCGCGCGCGTCGAGGGCGCTCACGCGGGCATCGGCCACCGTGACCTCTCCCTCGGTCGGCGAGAGCAGTCCCGCAAGTATTCCAAGGAGCGTGCTCTTTCCGCTGCCGGAAGGGCCGAGGACGAGGCTCGCCTCGCCCTGGGCCACCGACCAGTCGTCGATGGAGAGGACTCCGCGTCCGTCGTAGGCGTGGCGCAGCCCGCGGACGGTCAGCAAGGGCCTACGCCACGCAGTACGCCAAACCCTCTTCGAAGAGTCGGCGCGGCAGCTTTCGTCCGATGAAGACCATCACGCTCTCGCGCGGCTCACCCGCGGCCCAGGGCTTGCCGGGCGTGCCGCCCATCAGCATGTGCACGCCCTGGAAGATCATGCGGCGCGGCTCGCCCTGCACGTTGAGGACGCCCTTGTAGCGCAGGAGGTCCTCGCCATAGTTCTGCACCATGAGCGAGAGGAACGTCTCGATCTTCTCCATGTGGAGCGGCCGCGAGTCGCGCCACACGAAGGACTGCACGTCCTCGTCGTGATGATGGTGCTGCTCCTGCTTCAGGAATTCGGGATCGATCTCGAGCGCGGCGTTCAGGTTGAAGCCGCGGATGTCGAGGATCTCCTTGATGTCCGCTTCGCCGAAGTGCACCTTCTTCTGGTGCGCGCGAGGATTCATGTTGCGGATGCGCGACTGGAGCTCGGTCGTTTCGCCTTCGGCGACGAGGTCGGTCTTGGACAGCAGGATGCGGTCGGCGAAGCCGATCTGCGCGCGCGCCTCGTCGTGGTCGTCGAGCGTCTTCTGTCCGTGCTTCGCATCGACGACGGTGACGACCGCGTCGAGCAGGTACTGGTCGTGGATCTCCTCGTCCATGAAGAAGGTCTGCGCGACGGGCCCGGGATTGGCGAGGCCCGTGGTCTCGATGATGACGCGGTCGAACTTGAGCTTGCCCTGGCGGCGTTTCTTGCCCAGGTCCCCCAGGATGCGCACGAGGTCGCCGCGCACGGTGCAGCACAGGCACCCGTTGTTCATCTCGACGATCTGCTCCTTCGCCTCCTTCACGAGGATCTCGTTGTCGACGCCGGTCTCGCCGAACTCGTTCTCGATGACGGCGATCTTCTCGCCATGCTGCTCGGTGAGGATCCGGTTGAGGAGCGTCGTCTTCCCGGCCCCGAGGAAGCCGGTGAGGATGGTGACGGGGATGAGGTCTTTCTCGGCAGGAGCGGCAGAGGCCATGAGCGGGGAGCGCGAAGGGGGAACCGGGAATATCGGGGCGAAACTCTACTCTATCAAGCCTTTTTTCCCCGGGATTTGGAGCGCCGGGCGCGGGGATGGGCGGCGTCGTACACCTTGGCGAGGTGCTGGAAATCGAGGTGGGTGTAGACCTGGGTCGAGGCGATGCTCGCGTGGCCGAGCATTTCCTGCACGGCGCGCAGGTCCCCGGACGATTGGAGCACGTGCGAAGCGAACGAGTGCCGGAGCATGTGCGGGTGGACGTCCACCTCGAGTCCGGCGGCGGCGGCCCAGCGCTTGATGCGCTTCTGCACTTCGCGTGGCGAGAGGCGGCGTCCGGCGCGGCCGACGAAAAGCGCATTCTCGCCGGGCTTCGCCATCTCCTTGCGCTGCGGGAGCCACGCGTCGATCGCCGCGAGCGCATGCGCTCCGACCGGGACGATGCGCGTCTTCGCGCCCTTGCCGGTGACGCGGACCTCGCCCGATTCCCGATCGACGTGGGAGAGGTCGAGCCCGGTCAGCTCCGAAACCCGCAATCCGCACGAATAAGCGAGCTCGAAGAGCGCTCGATCGCGAAGCCCCGCGGGCGTGGAGTCCTCGACGCTCACGAGGCGCACCGCCTGGTCGGGGGAGAGCGCCCGCGGAAGCGTCTTCGCAGCTTTCGGCGCCCGCACGCCCGTGCAGGGATTCGCGGCGACCTCGCGCTTGCGCGCAAGCCAGTCGAAGAATCCCCGCCAGCTCGAAAGGATGCGCGCGAGCGATCGTGGCGATTGTCCCTTGCCGTGCAGGACCGCGATGAAGCGGCGGATGTCCCGCGCATCGAGCGACGAAAGGGATCGATCGCCGGCGAGCGACGCGAGGAGGGCGCCGTCGCGCTGGTACGCGCCTACCGTGTTCGTCGAGAGCCTGCGCTCGTTGCGCAGCCAGGAGAGGTACTGCTGGAGCGGGTCAGGCCGAGGGCTCACGAATCGGCGTCACGAACCGCCATAGCGCATGGCTCACGAGATCGCCCACGCGCGACAGATAGAGCGTTCCCATCTCGGGATAGAAGCGCTTGGGGTCCTCGGAGGCGAGCGCGATCACGCCGAAGGGCGTGCCATCGACGCGCAACGCGACGAGCGCGAACGACTTCACGTGCGGGGCCGCTTCTCCGAACCACGACTGGCTTTCGTATACCGCGTGCTGTCCGCAGTAAGGCGCCGTCATCTGCTCGGTGAACTGGCGCATCTCCGCGGCGACCGGCGCGAACTCCTTCGTGTCCGGGTTCTCCTCGGCGACCGCCCACAGGCGCACCGCGACGTGCGGGATCGCGAAGTGGTCGAGAAGGTCGAGGTAGAGCGTGTCGAGGCTCGCGTCCAGGCTCGGCGCCTCGATGAGGCGGCAAGCGAGGCGATGGACCTTTTCCGACAGCGCGTCGTTTTCCTCGCCGAACTGGATGAGCTCCCGCAGCTTGTCCTCGAGGATCTTCGACTTCTCGCGCACGGCGATGAGCTGGCGCTCGCTGATCGACACCGCGCGCCCGCCATGCGGATGCGGGACCTGCAGGTTCATGAGGATGTCGACGTGGTTCTCGAAGAAACCGGGGTTCTGCCGGAGGAATTCCGCGACCTGGTCGGCGTTGAGCGCCATGTAGTTCTTCTTCCCTGTCAGATCTCGAGTTCGCCGTCGAAGACGCGCACGGCATCGCCCGTCATCATAACGGCTGCGCTCCCGCCCGGCCAATCGATCGTGAGGTTTCCACCCCGGGTCTCGACCGTGACGTTCGATTCGAGCAGGCCGCGGCGGATCCCGGCGACCACGGCCGCGCAGGCGCCGGTGCCGCACGCGAGCGTTTCGCCGGCCCCGCGCTCCCACACGCGAAGACGGATCCGCGTGCGCGACAGGACCTGCATGTAGCCCGCGTTGACGCGCCTCGGGAAGTCCGCGTGGTTCTCGATCAAGGGACCCTGGGTGCGCACCGGGGCCGCATCCACGTCGTCGACGAGCTGGACGGCGTGCGGATTGCCCATCGAAAGCACGCTCACCGTGAGCGTTTCACCGCCGACCGGAAGCGAGTGCGTGATCGCCGGTGCCTCGGCCCGGAATGGGACCTCGCGCGGCTCGAACCGAGGCCGTCCCATGTCGACGGTCACCTGTCCGCTCGGCTCGACGTGCGGCGAGATGACGCCGCTCGCGGTCTCGACGCGGATGCCGTGCTTCGGCGTGAGTCCTTCCTCGAGGACGAAGCGCGCGAAGCAGCGCGCGCCATTGCCGCACTGCTCGACCTCGCCGCCGTCCGCGTTCCAGATGCGGTACCTGAAGTCATTGCCGGGAAGCGCCGGCCGCTCGACGAGGAGGATCTGGTCGCATCCCACGCCGAAGTGGCGATCGGCGATGCGGCGCGCAAGGTCCGCGGTCATCACGACGTCCTGTCGAACGCCATCGATCACGACGAAGTCGTTTCCTTGTCCCTGCATCTTCGCGAATCGAAGCCTCACCTCCCACCTCTCACCTTGGACCTCCTACCTTTCATACGGCGAGCGTTCGCCCGGCGGCCTGGTCTTGAAACGCTTGTGCGCCCAGAAGTATTGCTCGGGCATCTCGAGCACGCGCTCCTCGATGAAGGCATTCATCCGGCGGACGTCGGCTTCCAGGTTGCCCGTCGGATAGTCGTCCCACGCAGGATAGAACTTCACCTCGTACCCGTCCCCGACCTGGCGCGTGATCACGGGGAGGATCTTCGCGCCGGTCAGCTCGGCGAGGCGGGGCAACGCGGTGATCGTCGCCGTCGGCACGCCGAAGAAGGGCACGAAGATCGAGTCGCGCGCGCCGAAGTCCATGTCCGGCAGGAAGTAGAACGGATGGCCGTTCCGGATCACTCGGATGACCGCGCGCAGGCCTTCCTGGCGGCTCACGAGCACGGGATCCCCGAAACGCGTTCTCGCCCTGAGGAAGATGTCGTCGAGCACGGGGTTCTTCTGGCGGCTGTAGATGCTCGCGGTGCCCGGGCATTCATAGGCGACGCGGATGCCGCCGACATTGAGGCCGATGAAGTGCGGCGCGAGCGCGATCACCGGCGTTCCCTTGAGCGCCTGCAGGTGCTCGATGCCGGCGACGTGGATCATGCCGAGGAGATCCTTGTCCGTTCCCCACACCAGCTTCGAGAGCTCCAGCGCGCTTCGCCCCAGCATGCGGAAGTGCTTGAGCCCGATCGCCCTGCGCTCCGCCTCCGGCATGTCGGGGAAGCAGAGCTCCAGGTTGATGTCGGTGACGCGCCCCCGGCCGAAGCGGTAGAGGATCGAGCCGATGCCCGCGCCCAGGGCCGAAAGCCACGAGAGCGGCAGGAAGTGCAGCGTCCAGAGCACGACCACGCCGAGTTGCGAGCCCAGGTGCCGAAGCCAGGCCATCGGCGATCAGCCCGCCTGCGGCGACGAGCCCTGCGGAGGCAGCGGCGCGCCGGCGGGATGCTTGTATCGGTTGTAGCCCCAGAGGTACTGCGTGGGACACGCGCGGATGATCCGCTCGATGCCCTCGTTCACGGTGCGCGCGGCTTCACGGCGATCTTCCGGCAACGGCGCGTCGCGGACCTCGAAGTGGATGCGGTAGCCCCCGGCACGCGGCAGGCGCTCCGCGAAGCAATAGACCAGCGCGGCCCCCGTCGCCTGCTGCAGGCGGGCGGGCAGCGTCATGGTGTACGCAGGGCGCCCGAAGAAATCGACCCACTCGCCGTCTCCTTCGCCGGGCACCTGGTCCGGGAGCAAGACCGTGCATCCGCCGCGCTTGAGGTGCTTCAGCACCATGCGCACGCCCGCGAGGTTGGCCGGCGCGACGTTCGTTCCGTCAGGGGCCGTGCCCCGATTGCGGCCCTCGCGCAGCAACTGGTCGAGCCAGAAGAGCTTGTGCGGGCGGTACATCGCGAGGAGCGGAAGCTTCGTGTACAGGTACCGGCCCGCGAGGTCGTAGCCTCCCAGGTGCGGGGTGATGAAGACGATCGGACAGTTCGCGGCGCGCAGCCGCTCGACTGCGCCCCAGCCCGGGCCTTCCACGACCGTTGCAGCCACTTCATCCATGGGCCGGAACAAAGCCCATGCGAGCTCGGTCGCACCTTTGCCGATCTCGGCGGCGTTCTCCCATGCGAGGCGCTTCAAATCGGAAGGAGTGGCGGCCAGGCCGCTCCGGCCGAGGTTCTCCAGCACGCGCTTGCGATAGCGGCCGGGGAAGGCGAACACGAGGCGCCCGAGGAAGGCCCCGACCGCGTGGTTCAGGCCCAGCGGGAGGCGGGCGAGCAGGCGAAAAAGGAGTCTCAATGAGTCGGCGGTCGCGTGCGGTTTGCTAGAATAATGGGCTGCGCGACAGCGAGGTGAAGACCGAATGAAAAGCGAGTTCCTGTTTACTTCCGAATCGGTTTCCGAAGGCCATCCGGACAAGGTCTCGGACCAGATTTCCGATTCCGTTCTCGACGCCATTCTAGCCCAGGACCCGCGCTCGAGAGTCGCGGCCGAGACGCTCTGCGCGACGGGGCTCGTGGTGCTGGCGGGCGAGATCACGACGCAGGCGAACGTGAAGTACATCGACGTCGCGCGCGAAACCATCAGGCGCATCGGCTACGACAACGCCGACTTCGGCATCGACTACAAGAGCTGCGCGGTCCTCGTCGCCTACGGGCAACAGAGCCCGGACATCGCGCAGGGCGTGAACAAGGCCCAGGACGACAACCTCGACCAGGGCGCAGGCGACCAGGGAATGATGTTCGGCTACGCGTGCGACGAGACGCCCGAGCTCATGCCGGCGCCGATCTACTATGCGCACCGCCTCGTCGAGCGCCAGGCGATGGTCCGCAAGGACGGGCGGCTGCCGTGGCTGCGCCCGGATGCGAAGAGCCAGGTGACGATGAAGTACTCGGACGGCAAGCCCGGCGAGATCGACACCGTCGTGCTCTCCACGCAGCATGCGCCCGAGATGTCCGACGGGGCGAAGATGAAGAAGGAAGCGATCGAGGCCGTGATCGAGACGATCGTGAAGCCGGTGCTTCCGAAGGAGCTCATCAAAAACACGAAGTACCTCGTGAATCCCACCGGCCGGTTCGTGATCGGGGGCCCGCAGGGCGACAGCGGTCTCACGGGACGCAAGATCATCGTCGACACGTATGGCGGCGCATGCCCGCACGGCGGCGGCGCTTTCTCCGGCAAGGATCCCTCGAAGGTGGATCGTTCCGCGGCTTACGCCGCGCGCTACGTCGCGAAGAACGTCGTCGCGGCGGGCCTCGCGAAGCAGTGCACGGTGCAGGTGAGCTACGCGATCGGCGTCGCGCGCCCGATCAACGTGACGGTGTACACGGAGGGCACGGGCACGATTCCGGACGAGAAGATCGCCCAGCTCGTCCAGCAGCACTTCGATCTCCGCCCGAAGGGCATCATCCAGATGCTCGACCTGCTGCGCCCGATCTACGCGAAGACCGCCGCCTACGGCCACTTCGGCCGCGAAGAGCCGGAGTTCACGTGGGAAGCCGTCGACAAGGCCGGGATCCTCCGCGACGCGGCCGGCCTCAAGGGCGAGCCGAAACGCGCGGTCGCCGCCGCGGATTGATTGTCATCCCGGGCGCTGCAACCGCAGCGCTGGCCGGGACCCAATCACTCGAAGTTCTTCTTGATCACGGGCGCCAGCTCCTCCAGGGCTGACGCCCGTTTCGCTATGGCGACCACTTTCGGCGTGTTCGCGGCGAACCACTCGCCGCGGGGTCGCCAGCGGGTCATGCACGCGATGTAGAGATCGATCGCGGAGCGTTCCTCGCCGAGGAACCACGGCGCGCCCGCGATCGACTCGACCTGCTTCCACAACTGCTGGCGGTGCGCATCGGTGCTTTCGCGCAGCAACTTCGAGGCCTTCTCGTCTGCGACCCACTTCTTCGGATCGTCCCCGTACGTGTAGGTCGGGTACAGGGCCGCGATGAGGAACATGGCCCAGCGATAGAAAACCGGGCGCAGCGGATCTCCGGGCGCCGGAATGAGCCCCGCCTTCGGCGCCTGGTCGTGGATCCAGTGGATCATCGCGAGGCTCTCGGTCATCACCGTTCCATCGGGAAGGACGAGCGTCGGCACCTGGCCGAGCGGGTTCACTTCGAGGAGGCGCGGACGCGTGGGGCTGTCGTCCGAGTAGTCCACTTCCTCGTAGTCGATCGGGATGCCGGCGAGCGCGAAAGCGCACTCGACGATCGCGTTGCCGCAGCCCTGGCAACCGAGCAAGAGGGGCTTCTTCATGGGCGAGGGAAGGCCGAAGGTCCGGTATAATCCCGCTTGTCCGAGGAGCGTTGCAACTGCGGCCTGCCGCAGCCAGGCTCGGACTTTCCAAAACGGCGCTCGTTGATCCGCGACAGGCTCGCGGGAGACGAGACGGCCCGTCCTTCCTTCTCCCCGGCACGCCCGTCGCCCTTTGACGAAAGGACCGACCATGAATGCCCGCATCAAGCCCGAAAACTTTACCGACTTCCACGTCGCGGACCTCAAGCTCGCCGACTGGGGACGCAAGGAAATCGCCATCGCCGAGACCGAGATGCCCGGCCTCATGGCGATCCGCGAGGAGTTCGCGAAGTCCCAGCCGCTGAAAGGCGCGCGCATCACCGGATCGCTGCACATGACGATCCAGACCGCGGTGCTCATCGAGACGCTCCAGGCGCTCGGCGCCGAGGTTCGCTGGGCCTCGTGCAACATCTTCTCGACGCAGGACCACGCCGCCGCCGCGATCGCCGCCGCGGGCACGCCCGTGTTTGCGTACAAGGGCGAGACGCTCGACGAGTACTGGGAGTACACGCATCGCATCTTCGAATGGCCGGCCGCCGACGGGAAGAATGTCTACTCGAACATGATCCTCGACGACGGCGGCGACGCGACATTGCTGCTCCACCTTGGCGCGCGCGCCGAGAAGGATGCTTCCGTCATCTCGAAGCCGACGAGCGAGGAAGAGACGTCGCTCTTCAAGTCGATCAAGGCGAAGCTCGCCAAGGATCCGACGTGGTACTCGACCCGCGCGGCGCAGGTGAAGGGCGTGACGGAGGAGACCACCACGGGCGTGAAGCGCCTGTACCAGATGGCGAAGGAGGGCACGCTCAAGTTCCCGGCCATCAACGTGAACGATTCGGTCACCAAGAGCAAGTTCGACAACCTCTACGGCTGCCGCGAGTCCCTCGTGGACGGCATCAAGCGCGCGACGGACGTGATGGTCGCCGGCAAGGTCGCGCTCGTCTGCGGCTACGGCGACGTCGGCAAGGGAAGCTGCCAGGCGCTTCGCGCGCTCTCGGCGCAGGTCTGGGTCACCGAGATCGATCCCATTTGCGCCTTGCAGGCCGCGATGGAGGGCTATCGCGTCGTCACGATGGACTACGCGTGCGACAAGGCGGACATCTTCGTCACGGCGACCGGCAACTACCATGTCATCACGCACGGCCACATGAAGCGGATGAAGGACCAGGCGATCGTCTGCAACATCGGCCACTTCGACAACGAGATCGACATGGCCTCGCTCGAGCAATACGAGTGGGAGAACATCAAGCCCCAGGTCGATCACGTCAT
>Ga0315912_10005380_pt1 | contig 11811 bp, 9 predicted proteins | sample VfabasoilMG_FD_204469 | JGI IMG/M metagenome (GOLD analysis project Ga0315912, IMG submission 204469) | Garden soil microbial communities collected in Santa Monica, California, United States - V. faba soil | ecosystem: Environmental > Terrestrial > Soil > Garden | place: USA: California...
CCAGCGTGACCATCCGCGGCGGCATCCCGCTCGTACTCCAAACCCGCGTGGCGCTCGCCGCTGACAACAAGCAGCCTACCGATCACTTCCAACGCGAAGAAATGCAGTTTTACCCGGGAGAAGTCGTGCGCCAAGGCTTCCGCTCATCCCTCTTCAACGGCATCTGCGCCAACTGCCACGGCTCCCTCAGCGGCTACGACACGGACATCTCCGCCAACCCCGATATCCTCAGCCAAGCCTCCCGCGTCGAAGCCAAGGACCACAACCCGAGCGATCTGACGAATCACCCCACGTCAACCACGGGCCCCGTCGCGCCGTAGTCTGTCGGCGAACTGGTTTGGGCGACAGCTCGCGACGACTTCCGCGGTTTCAAAATCGGGATGTCGCCCACTCATGCCACCCGGACAGTCTGGGTACCCACGAACTCGGATTGCAAGACTGGCTCGCCGTCCTCCAGCAGCATCGCAATTACTTCTGCCAAATTCCCACGCAGCACACGCGAATACGTACTCAATGCACGTCTCCTCAGAACGCTCTTCTCCGGTGCGCTCATCCGAAGATACGACAGCTCGCGGCAAGCTTTGCTCTGCATGATCGCGTGCGCAGCCACACGACACGTCTGTTGGCTACCCGCAGCGCGTTCGCGTGATGTTCATCGCGAGGAGGGCTGCCCGTTAGCGTAGATCGCGACGTTCGTCGCTAGCAGGGCTGCCGGTAGCTCAGATCGCGACGTTCACCGCCAGCAGGGCTGCCGTTAGCGCTGGAGGCGATGGCTCATCGCGAAGTAGGGCAGCCGCTAGTGCAGAACGCGATGGCTCATCGCGAGTAGGGCTGCCGTTAGCACAAAACGCGACGTTCATCGCCGATCGAGGCTGCGGCTAGTCCCGAATCCCGATGCCCGTCGCCAATCGACGCTAGCGGTAGCCCCGAACGGTGACGGTTTTCGTCGATTGTCGCTGCGCGCAGCGCTTCATCGCGTCGCGCGACACGGATTGATGCTGCCGGTAGCGCCAATCGGCGAAAACCGTCACGAAGAAGGGCTGCGCTTAGCCCAACGTCACGACGAACGTCGCGATCATGAGCTGCGGGTAGCGCAAGTCCACGACGAACGTCGCGATCATGGGCTGCGGGTAGCGCAAGTCCACGACGAACGTCGCGATCATGAGCTGCGCGCAGCTTTGAGCGTGACGCGCGTCACAACACGGGCTGCGGGTAGCGCTGTTGTTGATAATTCGTCGCCATTCGGGGCTGCGGGTAGCTCCTCGCGGAACGGCGGGGTTGCAATTTCGGAGTTTCGCATCGGTCCGCGCACGGTCGAGCTCAAATTCCATGAAGCGAGGTGTCCTGCGCGAGACGCACACGTTGTTATTCGCGATCCGCGGTTCTCTGATCGGTACCGTCGACAAGAAACGCCAAGGCTGCACCATCGGCGAGCCTGTCTGATATGGGGAGTCGGACCCGGAGCTATGTCGCTGTAAGACTCGGGAACAGGCCGAGGAAATGATCGAGGATGCAGGCATGGTCCTCGAACAGCTGTTCTTCCAGCTGCGGTAGTTCGGCAATGGGCACCCAGCGGGCGCGCTCGGCATCGTCGCGACCTTCCACGTCGGGCAGCCGCTCTTCGGCGAGATCGAAATGGAACGCGGTGGTGATGATGCGGCCGCGCGCACTGCGCCCCGGATGATCGAAGACCGCCTGGCCACGCAGCGCCTCTTTCATTTGCGAGGGCGCTGCCTTGAACCCCGTTTCTTCTTCGAGTTCGCGCAGCGCGGCGGGATAGAACTGCTCGCGCGGCTCGACGAACCCGCCGGGGCAGGCCCAGAGGCCGCGGCCGATGTCGCCGCGGCGCCTGATGAGCAGCACGTGCCCGGCGCAGGTCAGCACCACGTCGGCCGTCACCGAGAACGGTTGCGTGTACTTGGCGCGATACGCCAGCACGGCGCGATGCTCGGCCGCGCACTGGCGGTAGGCGGGAAGATGTGCCCAAGCCTCGAGGTAGCCGCGCACGCCCGGCTCGACGTAGTTGCCGACGACGGTGAGCGCGGCGTTCATGTCGGTGGCTTCGAAATAGATGCGCCGCAGGTCGGTGGCGCTGATGTCCGAAGTGGCCTCGACTTCCTGCAGCTGCCAGTCGGGGAAATGATTGAGGTAGCTGGAGGTGTGGTCTTTCTTGAAGCCCACGAGCGTGACATCGGCATTGCCGGCGAGCTTCGCGACGCCTGCGCGCACGGCTTGATTCCAGCGGTCTTCATCGAAGTAGTCGCGCACCGGCAGGAAGCTCACGCGCTTGCGGTCTTCGGACGACAGCACCGCCTCGAACTGCTGCTGCCGTTCCGTCCACGTGAACGGGTTGTGCGCGTCGCGCGCGCGCCAGGCCGACCCGATGACTACGACGATCTTCGGCGCTGCGGCCAGCGCCGCGCGCAGCAGAGCAATGTGGCCCTTCTGCAGGATCTGCCAACGCCCGATCATGACTGCGACCCGGTTTTCCATGTCGTCCCTTTATGTGAACTTTGCGGCGATTGGCATGTGGCGCCCGCTGCCGAAGGCGCGGGCACGCAGGCGCAGGATAGGCGGTGCCTGGCGACGCTTGTACTCGTTGCGCGCGATCATCTTGCGCACGCGCAGTACCAGTGCCCGCCCTTGCTCGCTGGCTTCGAGTTCGCGCATCTTGTTCTCGGCGCGCGTTCGTTCCTCGGCGCCGAGCCGCTCGCCTTCGATGAGCACCTTGAGTATTTCATCGAGCACCTCGTAGGGCGGCAGCGAGTCAGTGTCCTTCTGCCCGGGCGCGAGCTCCGCGGACGGCGGTTTGTCGATGATGGCCGGCGGAATGACCTCCCGGCCCGCGCTGGTATTCAGGTGACGGCACAGTCCGAAGACCTCGGTCTTGTAGAGATCGCCGATGACGCCGAGGCCGCCATTGGTGTCGCCGTACAGCGTGCAGTAGCCCACCGAGATCTCGCTCTTGTTGCCGGTGGTCAGCAGCAGGTGGCCGAAGCGGTTCGAGTATTCCATGAGGATGGTGCCGCGGATGCGCGCCTGCAGGTTTTCGAGCGACAAGCCTTCCATCGTCGCGGCAGTCGCGGCCTTGAACTCCTCGCAGCAGAGCTCGACCAGCGCGCGAATCGGATGCGTGTAGAGCTTGATGCCGAGATTCTGGCACAGCCGCTCGGAATCACTGACGCTGCCGGTGCTCGAGAACTTCGACGGCATAGTGATGCCGACGACGTTTTCCGCGCCCAGCGCCTCGACAGCCAGCGCCAGCGTGAGAGCGGAGTCGATGCCTCCCGAGGAACCCACCACTGCGTTCTTGAATCCGCAGCGCCGCGCGTAGTCTCGAATGCCGAGCACGATCTGCCGGCGGTAGAACTCGAATGAGACGAGGCCGGCTGGCGGCGGCTCCAGCGCCCAACCCTGCCGGTCGCAAAAATGACCGTCGTCATCCATCGTGAGCGTGATGACGCTGGACTCGAAGTGCGGCGCTTCGAAGACCAGTCCCTTCTTCGGCTCGACGACGAATGACGCGCCGTCATAGACCAGCTGGTCGTGTCCACCCACCTGGTTCACGTAGACGATGGGGAAGCGATGCCGCGTGCTCGACGCGCCAAACATGGCATGGCGCTGCTCGCGTTTTCCCACATTGGAGGGACTGGCGTTGATGGACACCACGACATCGGGTGCCGCGTGCTCCAGCTGCACGAGGGGATTCACCGTGTAGTCGCGCTCCTCGTCGTTCCAGCCGTCCTCGCAGATCATGAAGCCGACACGCACGTCGTCGATGTCGAGCACGCGCGCGATGTCGGGCCCAGGCTCGAAATGCCGGCGCTCGTCGAACACGTTATAGGTAGGCAGCAGCTGCTTGTGGTAGGTGATGAGCGTCTCGCCCGCCTTGAGCACCAGCAGGCTGTTGTGGACGCGCTTGCCGATACCCTCACGCGGCGTGGGCGCGCCAATCACCCAGTGCAGGTCGGGCCACGCCTTCGATTCCTCGAGCAACTGTTCGACGCCGGCCTGTACGCGCCGCACGAACTCCGCGTCGTCCAGCAAGTCCGCGGGGTAGTAAGCGGTCAATGAAAGCTCGGGGAAAATCACGAGCTTCGCGCCCTCGGCCTGCGCCTGCTGCGCGGCGGCGCGCAGCAATGCGATGTTGCCGTCGATGTCGCCAATGGTCGGGTTGATCTGCGCAATCGTGAATTTGAGCATGGCTTCCTCAGGCCGCGTGCCTGAACACCTGCCGCAAGTAGGCGAGGAAGGTCTCGTCCTGGCACAGGGTCTTGCCCGGGGAGTCGGATAGTTTGGCCACGGGCTGACCATTGCACTCGACCAGCTTCATGACGATGTTGAGCGGCTTGGGACCCAGGTCGTTGGTGAGGCTCGTGCCGATGCCGAAGCCGCAGGGCACGCGATCGCCGAAATGTTCGTAGATCTGCTGCGCCTTCGGCAGGTCGAGCCCGTCGGAGAACACCAGTCGCTTGCTGCGCGCATCGATGCGCAGCTTGTCGTAGTGCTTCAGCGCCTTTTCGCCCCACTCGATGGGATCGCCGGAGTCGTGGCGCAGGCCGTCGAAGAGCTTGGCGAAGTACAGGTCGAAGTTGTCGAGGAAGGCGTCCATGCCCACGACGTCGGTGAGCGCGATGCCGAGGTCGCCGCGGTATTCCTGCACCCAGGCCTCCAACGCCGCGGTCTGGAAATGCTTTAGCTGCACGCCCACCGCCTGGAAGGTCTGCAGGTACTCATGCGCCATGGTGCCGATGGCGGCCAGGTCGTGCTCGCGCGCCAGCCAGAGGTTGGAGCTGCCCTTGAAGTACTGCGGTGCTTCGGCCGCGAGTCGCGCTACGGCTTCGTCGTGCCATTCGCGTGAAAAGCGGCGGCGCGTGCCGAAGTCGAAGAACTCGAACGGGTAGTGCTTGCGGCCGCCGCGTGCGCTGAAGTCGCGCAACTCCTGCACCTTCGCATTCAGGCGGCGCCGGCCTTCCTCGATGACCTCGTGATTGTCGAAGCGGCGGAAATACAGCTCGTTGACGATGGCCAGCACGAACACTTCGAAGGCCATGACGTGGATCTGCGGGCCCCGCGCGCGGATGACGAGGCGCGCGCCCTGCGTCTCGACGCGGATGTAGCGGCGCTGTAGCCGGAAGATGCGCAGATAGTCGATGAAGTCGCTCTTGATGTAGCGCTTGCTCGCGAGATACGCGAGCTCGTCTTCGGCACAGGACAGGCCACAGAGGTGTTCGATCTGCGCTTCGACGTCCGCGGCGAGTTCGGCCAGTGGATAGGCGGGCTCGTTGCGGCACACGAATTCGTACGTGGCCTGGTTCTGCGGGAACGCGTGCAGGAAGGCCTGCCACATCGTGTACTTGTAGAGATCGGTGTCGAGCAGTGACTGGATGACAGGCTTGAACACGGTGTTTTTCTCGGCCTTCAGGCCCGCGCCAGTTCGGCGAGCGCTTCGGTGCTGGTCATGACGCGCGCGCCCAACGCCTGCGCGTTCTCGAAAAATCTGGTGGCTTGGGCCTCGAAGGAGCCGACCGGGCTCATGCAGTCGCACAGGATGATGACGCGGCGGCGCTGTTCGACGTCCAGGTTTGCGAACAGGTGTTCCATGGTCGAGGCCACGCAGTGGCTCGCGGCTTCGCCGGCCACGAGCAGGACGCCGTCGGTGGGACGCGTACGTTCGAGCAGTGCGTGGTTGGTCTGCGTGAGCGGGTCGCGCGCATCGGGCACTTCGGCCTGCACGGCGCTGTACTGCTCGGTCATGGGATTGAGTCCCTTGAGCGCGCGATACGCGGGGCGCTGCGCGCGCTTCTCCCAGATGGCGAGTTGCGCCGCGACCGCCTCGTGGACATTGTGGCCCCAGGTGCCGAGCACGCAGTGCACGGGCCAGACGATGAGCCGGTAGCGCCCGCCCTTTTCGAGCGCCGCGAGGTAGTCCAGCACCTCCGGGAGTCGCCGCGCATCCCGCGGCTGGAAGCGTCCGGCGCGTACGTCGCTTTCGGCGATCTGCGTGAACGGCACCACCGGCTGGCCGTCGCCGGTAACCCAGAACGTGGTGCGTTCGATGCCGACGGAGGCATGTGAATCCAACGTGACGGTGATATCCGTGAGGCGCTCGCCCGCGTGCCTCATCAAGGAGGCCAGCCTTTCCAGGTCGGCATTCGCACCCGTCACCGGCAGCGCCGCGCCGGGGATGTCGCAGAAATCGTTCTGGGGGTCGATGATCAGCAGCCTGGCGTTCATGTTCTTCTCCATCCCAATTCTCGGTATGGCAGTTAGTGCGTAATTGCACTAACTGTAATGGAAGCCGGCCGAGACGCAAGCAGTATTTTTGAAGGTTTCAGACTGCCGAATCACGTTCCTGGTGTTAATTTAGTGCGACAATGCCCGAACATGCTCAGCCGATCGTGACGGTCGACGTGGTCCTGCTCACCCTGCGCCAGGATGCGCTGCAGGTGGCGCTGGCACGCCGCGAGCAGGATCCGCACGCCGGATCCTGGACCCTGCCCGGCGGCTGGGTGCACACCGATGAAGACGAGGACGCGCAGGGCGCGGCCGCGCGCATCCTCAAGGCCAAGGCCGGCCTCGAGACTCCGTACCTCGAGCAGCTCAAGACGTTCGCCAGCCGGCATCGCGATGGGCGTGGCTGGTCGGTGTCGATTGCGCATTACGCGCTGGTGCCGCACGAGCGCGCCTCGTCGCATGCCATCGAGTGGCGCGCTGTGGACGACATCCGCACCCTGCCTTTCGATCACCTGGAAATCCTGCGCACTGCAGTCGAACGCGTGCGGTCGAAAACCGCCTATTCATCCCTGCCCGTGCACCTGATGCCCGCCAGTTTCACGCTCAGCGAATTGCAGCGAGTTTACGAGCAGGTGCTCGGCATTCAACTCGACAAGCGCACCTTCCGCAGGCGCATCGAAGAGCTGGACCTCGTGGAGCCGGCGCCGGGCGCGCGCAACGAAAGCGCGGCGCACCGGCCTGCGCAGCACTACCGCGTGAAACGGCGGTTCGGCAAGGAGCTCGCGCTCACGGGACGCACGCTGGTGTGAAGAAAGAAAGCGCCGCTTGCGCGGGCTGTTGAGCCTTGGTGTCGCCCAGCTCCAATGGTTCGCTGACTCCGAGCCGAACAGGTCGGGTCGTGCGCCACACCGTGGTGACGGCCGCTGTGGGTCATCGTTCTGCCGGCGCAGCTCCTCGGGGCGCCTCAATGGCTGGCTCGGATAGAGGGCACGCGCCTCCGTCCAGCCGTCGACGATCGTCCAAAACCGGTGAGTCGGTGTTGCCCGAACCAGCTCCTCCTGGGAGAGCTCGCCCGTCACCTCGTCGCGAGACAGCACCCAATCGCCGACAGCGATCGTTTCGATCGGCCTCGCTCCCATCGCGGTCGCGACCAGCGTTCCGCCAACGAAGTAGGCATCGGGCTTTGCGCAGCTGGAGCCCTTGCACGCTGCTGCGACAAATTCCGACGCCGGGCTCAACGAAAGTGATGAAAATCGCTCACGCTCGCCATTGATCCCAGTGATGGTCATTTTATATGGGAGGCGAAACGTGAGTTGGTTCAAAAAAGCGCTCGGAATGGTCGCTGTTCTTGGGGGAACCGGGGTGGCCGGCTGTTCGGGGACCACCCAGCTCGTCGGCAGCGACGGGCTGAGCGTGGCGGGAGCCAGCAGCGGAGGCGCTGCGATGGCTAGCGGAACCGCGCCCGCGCCGGAGCCGAACCACGAGCTCATGCCGCTAAACCTCTCCAAGTCGGATGTTTTCGAGCCCTACAAATGTCTGCCGGAGCGTTTGCCCATGGCAGCCACCGGCAACGCAGACTGCTACGTGCTGGTCGCGACGCACCATGCAGATTGCAACTGCGCGGAGGCCGGACTTTCTCCCGCGAATGCCGAGCGCGCTGGCCGGGCGCGCAACCTGTCGCAGCGCGCGGGCTGGTGCGACACTTCCTACGGGCCTTGCTCGGACCTTTGCGTGTGTGAGGTGGACCCAGCGGCTGGCTCGAGCTTGCAGGAGTGCCAAGCAGAAGCAGAGCCCGCCCCCGGCACGACTGGTTGGTGTTATGTGTCCGCAACACGTGGCGCGGCGCAGAGCGCCTTGGTGGACAGCTGCCCAGCCAACATGCCCCAAAGATTACGCTTCTTCGGACCAATCACCGAGGACCGAGAGCCGACGCTGATGACTCAGCGGATGGTGTTTCTCGGCTGCCCGCGCCTCGAGCCGCAACTGGCACTCGGTGAGCGCTGCTTCTCCGAGGACGAGTATCAGCCGGACTTTGCCGGCTACACCGCCGCTCAAGTAAACATCGAAGAGCATGCATCGATGTGCGAATCGAAGATCTGCATCCAGAACCATTTCGAAGGGCGCGTCAGTTGTCGCGAGGGACAAGCAGAGGGTGGGGGTGGGTGCCTGACCCCAGGAGGCAACATCGTTACGGTTCCGGTGGCTCCGCAGTTGGTCACCCGTCCAGCGGACGTGGCTTCCATCTGCAGCTGCCAATGCGCGGGTTCGGGGCCTGGGCCCTACTGCACGTGCCCCGAAAACATGCAGTGCGAACACCTGGTCGAGGGGGTGATTGGCTCGGCAGGCTCCTATTGTATCCCCAAGGGCACGGCGTATGACCCCAAATGAAGGAGCACGCCGTGCGAGAAGGCACGGTTGATCACGTGGCTTCGTCTCGCGCGTGCGTGCATTACGTCGGGTTGTGCTTAGCGATGGCGGTCGCGAGTGCAACGCCCCTCGCGGCTGCGCAAACATCGACAGCAGGCGCAGGACTGGTCGTTGCGCGCGCCGAGGGCTCGCAGGATTGTCCGGACGCTGCCGCGCTTGCCGAGCAAGTGCGCCGCATCGCCGGGGCAAAGGTCATCTCCGCGGAGCTAGCGGAGGCGCCCTTCGAGACCTGGGTACAAGTAACGATCACGCGCAATTTCTCGGGCTATGGCGCGCTGATCAGTACGTCTGGTGCGCGCCACGGCAGCCGTACGTTGGAGGACGTCGGTCCGACCTGTGCGAGCCTGGCGGACGCGATCGCCGTCACTCTCGCGATCATCTTGGACCCGCATGCAAACGGCCCTGTCCCCAAGAAGTCCGAGTGTGCTCCCGTTCCCGCGCAGCCGACAGAATCAAAGCTAGAGCCGCCCACGAAGCCGCTGCACTCGCAGAGCTTTTTTCTGGATGCCAACGCGGGGGCAACGGTCAACGTGTTGGATCACGCAGTCCCGTTCTTGGCGGGCGATGTGGGCTTTCGTCTGACTCCTGCTTGGTCACTCTCGCTGGGTGGCGGATACGTATTCTCCGACACCACTGCGAGTCCTGGTGGAGAGGTCGAATTGAGCCTGGCGTATGCCGACCTGGGTGCCTGCGGACGTGGCTTCGGTCGAAGCGATGACGTGCACCTCGACTGGTGTCTCGCGGCAATGCTTGGTTCCCTGCGCGGCAGCGGGCGAGGCTACGCGGCCGGATTCAGTAGGAGCGCGTTTTGGCTGGCCGCTGCCGTCGGTCCACAGGTCTCGTTTCCATTCACGCCTTCGTTGTCTTGCGTACTCACGGGCGAAGCCGTGCTCCCGCTGAGTCGAAATGGCTTCGAAGTCGAATACGGCGGGGCGAAAAATCTGGCGTTTCGCCCTGGCGGCGTGTCCCTATTGGTTTCACTCGGTGTACGAGCCGCCCTGTGACGAACGACGATTTGGCGGGCTTCGAGGCGATCTATCGCCGAGACTTTGCGTTCGTGTGGCGTTCGTTGCGCCGTCTGGGCGTCCCCGTGCGCGATCTCGGCGATGCGACTCAAGAGGTGTTTCTGGTCGTGCATCGCAACTTCCAGCGCCTCGATCGGCAGCGTCCCATCGTCAGCTACCTCTATTCTGTCTGCCTGCGCATTGCCAGCAATCGCCGGCGTAGCGCTGTTCTGCGCCACGAACGACTCAGCGAGCAAGCAGAGCCACTCGAGACGTCCGACGAAGCGCTCGCGATCGACGCCGAAGCTCAACGATTGAGAGAACGCCGAGCGTTGCTGACACGGGCGCTCGACGCGATGTCACTCGACCAACGAGCCGTATTCACGCTCTTCGAATTGGAAGGGCGAACCGCTGAAGAGGTCGCATCGATATTGGGTATACCGGCTCCAACCGTCGCCTCACGGCTGCGGTTGGCACGTGAGGTTTTCAGGCGAACGATCGAGCGCCACCGCGCGCGAGAACACTTCGAACTGCGTCGTGCGGGAGGCGAGCGATGAGCGAATTGAAGCATTGGTTGGATGATGCCAGCGAAGCGGACGACTTCGAGCGAGCGATCTTACGTGCCGGGCTCGAACCCGATCCGCCGCAGACGACGCAGGACCAAGTTTGGTCGAGTTTGATGGGTACGCTCACCGTCGCCCCGCTGCTCGCGCCGGACGCAGCGGCCGCGAGCGCGAAAGCCGCAGGCGCCGGCATCAGCAAGGCGAGCGCGGTGTGGATCGCCGTGGTCAAAGGTTTCGTCGTTGGCTTGGCCGTCTATGGCGCGACCGCGGGCGTGAGCGAAGTATCGAAGCGATTCTCGACCCCTCGCGCGCCTGCCGCGGGCAGCGTGCGGGTGACGACTCCTGAACGAGCGCCGAGCACTCGTGCTGAACCGCAGAGCACGACGCCAACACCAACGCTTACGCCCGCGCCCGTCGAGGTAGCAATACCCCGAACGCTTTCGCGCGGAACCGAAAGCACACCGACTCGCCCGTCCACGAGTCGCGAAACCAATGTCTTGCCATCAGTGGCCGCCTTCGATGATTCCGAGCAACCGAGCAGCAAACGTTCGAGCCGGCTCCAAGACGAGGTCCGTATGCTGCGCCGGGCGCGTGAGGAACTGCGGGCCGGCAAGCTAGCAGACGCCTTCGCCACGCTCGAAGCGACAGAACATCGATTTTCGGCGCCCGCGTTGACGCAAGAACGCGAGGCGCTCATGATCGAGCTCCTCTATCGCAGTGCTCAGAGGCCCGCAGCAGAAGAGCGCGCCCGCGCGTTCCTCAGCCGCTACCCCGAGAGCCCACACGCACAGCAAGTCCGGCAGTTCGCGCGCTGAGGATCCTCAATCGATGAGCTCGAAGTGATCGAACTCGAGCTCGTACGTGTCCGTCGCGGCGCTGTACGTGGCGGTGAGGTGAGAAGGAAACAGCGTCGTGGGGCCACCCGTCGAGGCGGGGCGCGGGATGGCTAGCTCGAAGCTGTTTCGTGCGAGCAAGAAATCGCGCGTGATCATGGGTTCGATGAACACCATCTTCTGGGCGGCGTAGCCCAGGATGAGCGATGCCGAGAACGTGTGGCCCTCGATGTCCGCCGAGGGCCAGGCGTGATAGCCCATGCCCGAGACGCAGGTGGAGGGTGTCTCGTAGCCGTTTGCCAGGATCTCTGCTGGGAACGGACCTGGCTCGGGACAACTGATCGCCGTCACTTCGTCCTTGGTGCCGCGGTAGAAGTGCAGATCGAAGTGCGGTGCGTGGTACGGCTCCGGGCCGTGCCCGCCCGCGAGCCAGTTGACGCGTAAGAGTTGAATGAAGGTCTTGTCACGCACGGAGCTGGGCATTTCGAGGCCGACCGAGCTCTGGAATGCCGGATCCGTGTCCGGCACATTTTCGAAGCTCTTCACCGGGATGACCACGCCAACCCCGAGAATCTGCCCCTGCTGATCGACGTGCGCAAAGCTCGTCACTCGTCCGTCGCTTGGGGGATTGCCGCTCGCGCCTCCGTCGCTGTTCGACGCGCTGGGAGCTTGCTCTGAGCACGCCGCGAGTCCAACGCCAATGAGGGCCAAGAAAGTCAGGTGATTCCGCATGAAACGCACGTCCTT
>Ga0315912_10005381_pt1 | contig 11811 bp, 11 predicted proteins | sample VfabasoilMG_FD_204469 | JGI IMG/M metagenome (GOLD analysis project Ga0315912, IMG submission 204469) | Garden soil microbial communities collected in Santa Monica, California, United States - V. faba soil | ecosystem: Environmental > Terrestrial > Soil > Garden | place: USA: California...
TTAGAACTATTCAGACAACTGGTTCCGTTTGTGACCATGAAATATTCTTTGGGGTCTGGGTTCCAAGCCCAAATGGAATAACAGCCTTCCACCAAGTCAGTAATCACCAACGATTCTCCTGCAGTGAGAGTGTAGCCACGGTAACCGCATATCCCTTGTGGAACTGTTGGCTGTAGATTGACCGAGACATTAATCGTCGCCTTGGTTGGATTATCGATACGAATCTTGATCTTCTGCCCCGGCAAGGAAGCTGATAAAACGTTAGTTACACATGGATCTGCAACCCCGGAATCCTCAGGTGTTGGAGAGAATAAATTCCCGCCAGGGGTTGAAGTGAATATTGGACCCACGGTTGGTACAGGAGGTAAAGTAGCAGTTGCTGTCGGCGGAGGCAGCGTAGCGGTTGGGATGGCGGCTTGGGTCTGTGCCACTATCGTGAAAGCTGCGGCAATTGCAGTGCTTTGGAAGTCCACTGGGGCCGCTGTGGGGGTAGCTTTTGAACCACATGCACTGATGGTCAGCGTGATCACGAGTATATGGATGAGAATTGAAAAATGTTTCATATGGGAGTTTCCTTATTGTTTTGTGTTGCTCCAAATTATACAGGTGGACGCCTCCTCAGGATCCGATTGTTATCTCAACGGCACTCGATAAATACGAAGTGGACGTGTACGAGTTTGCCAAACACCTGGAAAAGGAAACGGGGGGGAGTATTCGAAGAAGAAGAAGAACAAAATGATCTTTTTATAAACGAGGAGAAATTACCCAAGGTGCTGGGTGTCCGGACGTAGAAAAAGGATTTAGATTGAGTTTGTGTAAATAGCGCGATCTGACGAGGTGGTTTCTAGCAAATTAATGAACCATATACTTCCGTATAGAGATTTAATAAATAAATTTGCAGCCTTGACAAATATAGCAAAATTGCTATATACTATGTATAGTTAGTTTGTACATTGAAAACTGAATATTCGCGGCGGACATTGAGTTGTCTGCGTTTTTGAGTCTCCATATTAGGAAAGGAGGTGAAGCGATGCGCGATCCATCACAATTCTAGCGCAAAATTTATTCTTTCCCGGCAAGCCTAATGGGAAGTTTTTTCAACCTATGTAAGAAAAGGAGACCGCATAAATTATGCAAGACGAACCTGACGCTCAATCACATATGCCAAAACAATACAACGTATTAATCCACTCTACTGTCCGAAAATTCTTGACTAAATTAAGCCGAGAAGAATGGGCAAGAGCAAATAAGAAAATCGAGTTACTCAAGCAAGTAGGGCCAAAATTACCTGAACCACACTCTAGTTTCTTGGATGGCGAGTTGAGACAGTTGAAGTCAGACTCCAATCGCTTGATATATATGTATAGCAAGAAGCATGAAGCATATGTGATAGTACACGGTTTCAAAAAGCAGACTAATCAAACTCCCGAGCAAGATAAAGCAATTGCACGCAAACGAGTGAAAGAATTGTAATTATTGCTAGTAGCTGCAAAAAGTTCCAATTCTGAGTTTGATTAGCAGGGGTGGGCAGGAATAACAACTGCCCACCCCGCACAGCCGCCGCAATATTAGTTGGCAATAAATCAGGAGAAAATGAATAGATCTGAGGATAAAATGTTAAAGTCGTATGATGATTTCTTGAAAGACAGCTTAAGTGATCTAAGATTCGCGCGTGCTTACCATGAATTAGACTTACCGTCGCAGATTTCTGCTCAAATAATCTCTTTAAGAGGAGAGAAAGGTTGGACTCAGCGTATCTTAGCAGAAAAGGTAAACACGACACAATCATCAATAGCAAGATTAGAGAATATGGATTCACTGCCATCACTAACTTTCCTCCAGAAAATTGCGGAAGCATTGGGAGCAGAATTGGAAATTAGGTTTACTACGAACAAGTAAAAGCAGCTACTAAATTATTTTAAGAACAAAAGACCCTATATAGGGTCTTTTGCTTTAAAATTCACTGGAGCTTGCAGTATATGAGTAGGGTGATTCTGACGATTCCCCGTTTCGCTGTGTCCCTACAATAATATTTACACGCTTACTTCTTCTTAGCTTTTGTTTTCGCCGCAGGTTTCTTTGCGACTAGCTTTTTCTTTGCAGACGATTTGGCAGGTTTTGCCTTTTTGGTTGGCGTAGCCTTCTTGGGTGCACTCTTTTTAGGCTTTTCGGCTTTTTTCTTCGCCGTTGGTTTTACTTTACCGTTTTTTTTTCCATTCTCCTCTTCTACAAACCGCTCCACCGTCCACCCCACATTGACAGAGACGACTTCCTCGCCAGGTTTCACTTCTACAACGTGATCGCCTTTGGTGGCGGCGCGCTTACGTAGCGCAACCGCATCGAGCCGTGTGGATTTCGGCGCGCCTTTGCTCAAGTGGATCGTCGCCATGTGATTCGGTTTACCGCTAACAACTCCAACCAACTTTTCCTTGCTCGGCAATTCCCAAGCGATAACGCCCTTGCCGTAACGTCCCTGTGCAGGGAATTCCTTTTCCTCGACGCGTTTGGCTTTACCATCGTTCGTGATGAGGAATACTTCGCCTTCGCCGGGCAATATTTCAGCGCCAACGACTTCATCGTTATTATCCAATTTCATACCATTCACACCTGCTGCGACGAGTCCCATTGGGCGCACGTCATCTTCCTTGAAGCGAATCGCCATTCCTTGCGCTGTGACGAGCAGAATTTCTTTTTTCTTGTTATCGGTGAGACCAACAGATATCAATCGGTCACCTTCATTGACTCTGACCAGCACAAACGCTTGCGAGGAAGGTCCGGGCAATTCAGTAACGAGACTCTTCTTGATCATACCGAAGCGGGTCGTGGTGATGATACAAGTCTCTTCAGGCAAGGCTGATTTTCTCGAAGGTAAAGCGAACACCGCCGCGAGTGAATCATTCTCCTGCAACGGCGAGACTTTATAGAACAGTGAACCTTGAGATAACTTCTCCGCTTGCGGGATGATATGCACTGCCACTGCCGCAGCACGACCAGACTTCGCAACGAAATAAACTGTATCTGTTGTAGAAGCTTTGACAAGCCAACGCGGCGCGTCATTGCCAGAATGTTTTGGTTGCTTGTCATCATGGGTGCGTGAGACCAAGCCGTCGGCAGTCACGCCGATCCACACTTGTTGTTGCGGCAGTAGGTCTGAGGCGGTCAACGCCTTGGCAGGTTTGCCGTCCTTGGACTTCGACAAGTTCACGATCTGCGTACGGCGACGGTCACCGTATTGTTCTTTCACCTTCAACAATTCTTCCGCCACCACACCGCGCATCAACTTCGGTGACTTCAACAGCGTGGTTAAATCCTTGATCACACCAGTCACTTCTTTATATTCAGTTTCGATCTTCTTGCGTTCCAACGCCGCGAGTCGGCGCAATTGCATATCGAGGATCGCGGTCGCCTGTAACTCTGTCAGCTTGTAGCGTTTCATTAATTTGGAGCGGGCCGCATCGACGTCTGAAGCGGAGCGGATAAGTTCGATCAATTCATCCAGATTCTTCAACGCGACTAAATATCCTTCAAGGATATGGGCGCGGGCTTTCGCTTTTTCCAGATCAAATTCAGCGCGTCTTTTTATGACTGTGAGCCTGTGTTCAATATAGACGCGGAGTGCCTGCTTGAGCGTTAACGTGCGCGGCTCACCATCCACGAGCGCGAGCAGGTTGATGCTGAACGTGGTCTGCATCGGCGTGCGTTTGTAGAGTTCGCGCAACACCACATCGGGGTCGGCATTCTTCGTCATTTCCAAAACGATGCGCATGCCCTGACGATCTGACTCGTCACGCAGATCGGATAAACCTTCGAGATAGCCTTCGCGCGCCAGATCAGCGATGCGCTCGATCAGACTCGACTTGTTCACCATGTATGGCAGTTCAGTGACGATGATGCGATTCTTGCCACGCTCCATCTCCTCGACGTGTGCCTTCGCTTGAACCGTCACGCGTCCGCGTCCCGACCCGTAAGCTGCCTCAATACCCTCCTCGCCTTTTTCCTCCACGATGATTCCACCTGTCGGGAAGTCTGGTCCCTGCACGAATTCCATCAACTGATCGACATCAACATCATCGAGCTTCTCGTACTTGTTGATCATGTAGACGAGCGCATCCACAATCTCGGTCAGGTTATGCGGCGGGATGGAAGTTGCCATACCTACTGCGATACCTGTCGCGCCATTTACTAGTAGATTCGGAATCGCTGATGGCAGAACACCCGGCTCTTCGAGTGTGTCGTCAAAGTTTGAGTTAAAGTCAACGGTCTCTTTGTTGAGATCAAACAAAATGTCAAGCGCAGCGGGCGTGAGGCGCGCTTCGGTATAACGCATCGCTGCCGGAGGATCACCATCCACGGAACCGAAGTTGCCCTGTCCATCCACCAACAATTGACGCATCGAAAAATCCTGCGCCATACGCGCCATGGCTTCGTACACCGCCGAGTCACCATGTGGATGATACTTACCAAGCACTTCACCCACGATACGAGCAGATTTCTTGTAAGCTGAGTCAGCACGGATGCCCATGTCATACATGGCATATAAGATGCGGCGCTGTACAGGTTTCAGTCCATCACGGGCATCGGGCAGGGCTCGCGCCACGATCACGCTCATGGCGTAATCGAGATAGGATTGCTGCATTTCGGTGTCAATGTCTATTTTGCGTACGATTCCAAGATCCATAGTTACTCCAAAATAGCCACAAAAGAAAACTTTGTGTTCTGTGGCGAATGTATGTTCTATTTAACGGGGGTAATCTTACGGGGAAAAAGAAGATGCGTCAAGTGACGCAGAGTTACGCCTTTATTTCATCCTTTTAAAGAAAAAAGGGCAGGCTTTTGGTTGCCTGCCCTGCTTATCAGCTACGGAGTAAAGGTAATCACTTGTGAGACACACGTACCGCTAATTGCTTTATTCGAGCATACAATAACTGTTGCCTGGATTTTATGCCCGGTGGGGTCATAGTTGAATGAGGGAGCACTGACGGTAAGTTTATCGCTGGGGTTCAAAATATCTTTAGTGCTTGAACCCGTACAACCATCAGTATCGGTAAAGTTATCAGCCGACATGGATACTACAATATCGGTAACCGTATCGCGTAATGTGACCGAAATTGATCTAAAGCTTATGCCGCCAGTATTCACGAACCTGAGATCCGGCCACCAGCCAGTACAAGTTTCCAGCTTGTCATAGGAAACTTCGAAAGCCGGAACAGGTGTAGGCGGAGGCGTATAGATCGGCAATCCCGCTAAATTTCCAGAGAGAGTCGCATATTCTCCCCACAACCAGCAATATTGACTGCCCGAATCCGGGTTGCGGATGTACCAGTAGTTTCCAGTCGGGTCTATGCCAAACACTTCGGCAACTTCGCCGACCAGCAAAGCACCGACCCGATCGTAAATTTTGCCTGGTCCCACGCGACAGTTCGTCGCTACTGAAACAGAGATCTGTGGAATCAAAGGCGTGGCGGTAACAACAGGCGTTGGCGTGAGTGTTACTGCTGGGGTTAATGTTGGCAAAGTAACAACAGTTGGGGATTCAAAACCAGTATTTGGAATCAGCGGCTGGGCAGTTTGAGTCAATGCAGCAGCCACGGTCTGCGCAATCGTGGTTCCAACAAGATTTGGGTCTGGCGTGGCAAGTGCTGGTGAGCTACAAGCCAGTGATGCGATTAACAAAACGACAACGGCGTAATACACCGGATTCAATTTCATATTTTCCTACTTTTCAACAATAATAATTTTAATACCAAAGATTTGGGCAATCCCATTATTTTATGGACGTCTAGCGATTGATTTTGTTCCAGCTATTTCAAATTAAAGGATATTGTATAATGGATGAAATTTGACCGGGAAAAGGATTTTTATGTCATCAAATATCGACTCTCAAACTGCCCCAGCACCCTATATCAACGACCCTCGCATCGAGAAAGACGCTCAAGGAGTTTGGCATGTACGGGGTTATACCGAAGCTCGCGACCTATTGAAGGAAGACTTAATTCAGGATGGCTTCAACGCGGAAGAACTGCGCAAAGCCGGGTTTGATGGCGTATTGTATATGAAAGGCGAACCACATCGTCAGATGCGCGCTGCGATTGCAAAATATTTCAGCCCCACCACAGTCCAAAACACGCACATGGCGATCATCGAAAAAACTGCGGATGAATTGCTCGGGCGGTTAAAAGCGCAAAAACGCATTAATCTCAAAGAGTTGAGTCGCGACATGGCAACGATCATCGCCACTGCCGTGGTGGGACTTAACCCCACACAGGGTTTGATCCATCGTCTCGATGTGATGCTGCACGCGCCGAAAATTTCTGAAAACAAATTTATTGCCAAGCTTCAACTTTACGAAGGGCATTATCGCCGCTTCTCCTTCTTCTTTGCAGATGTGCTGCCTGCCATTCGCCGCAGACGCAAGAATCCGCAGAACGATGTGGTCTCCTATATGATCTCCAAGAACAAGAAACCACTTGAGATTTTGGTTGAGTGCATCGTCTACGGCGCAGCTGGACTGGCGACCACGCAGGAATTTATTTGTATTGTTTTATTGCATTGTATGAAGGATGCCAAACTACGCGAGATCATGCTCTCTGATAATGTCGAAGCACGCTATGAAGCCTTGAATGAAATCCTGCGCCTTGAACCTGTGATTGGAAAGCTCTACCGCAAAGCACACGAACCTGTTTCGATAAAGACTGAAGGCAAAGACGTAAATATTTCAGAAGGCGAACGCATCACCTTCCACATTTATGATGCCAACGTGGATGCAAAAGCTGTTGGCGAAGCGCCCGCAAAACTCAACCCGCATCGCGAATTAGAAAAGGGTGTCTATCGTTCCATGCTTGGGTTTGGTTCAGGCTCACATCGCTGCGCCGGTGAACATCTCGCCATCGCCGAGACGGATGTCTTCATCACCAAATTGTTGAAACTCCCCGGCTTGCGCATCGAAAGCGGACCAGACATCATCCGCAACGATACTGACGAAGGCTACGAAGTCAATAATTTGATATTGGCAGTAGATTAATAATTTCGATCTTTTAGCCACAGATTTCACTGATTTACACGAAAAGCCGACTTCATGATCCAGGTCGGCTTTTCGTTTTGATCTTTTCGGAGAAATTAATTTAAAAATCCGTGCGCGAAGCGTCTGTGTAATCCGTGGCTGAAGCCTTGTATTTATGCTTTCGTGATCTCCACCATCTGCCCATCAGGGTTACGCAGATAGGCTGACCTGCCCCAGTAATAATCTTTGGGTGGCACTTCAAGAATCAAACCTTGCTGTATCAACGTTTCACACATCGCATCCACATTATCCACTGCAAAGGCGATGTGATTATCAGCAGGCAACTCTCCTTCAGCAGAGACATATTTGCGATGAATAAATATCTTTGTGTCACCAGACATAAAGATTGCCATATCTTCTGATTTGGCAACTGGTTCTGCACCAAGCAAAGCATGATAAAAACCTGCCATAGCTTCTACATTCTCGGTGAAATAAGCCAACTCAATGAGTTTCATGCTTTGCTCCTCTCAAAACCGACAATACCCCCGGCGTCACTAATTGCTGGAACATGCCATCCATCTGTTCAGGTGTGTATTTCATTCCATCGTGAAACCAAAATTTGATCAAGGTCATCAACGTATCAGCCAGATAATCCACTATTAAAGGGAATGGCACACTCATATCCTTACTTTGAGCATGAGCGCGCATTCCACCTTGAACGCTATTATGAATAATCCCACGCAGGGTCTTCATTGCGAGTTCCATGGCTGAGTCCTTGGCGATCACCTGCAAAATATCGCCCTGATCTTGAATATGATAAAACCACGTGCGGCTCGAAAAAGCAGAGGCACCTTGCTCCCCCGAATGCGCAGACATCTGCTCGCCCAAATTCTCTGCAAATATTCCATGACTCCCCGTCAGCAGATCATCCTTATCTACATAATGGACATAAAACGTCGAGCGTGCCACGTCGGCTCGCTCAATAATATCCTGCACTGAAATATTTTCATAGCGTTTTTCTTTTAACAACGCCAAAAGAGTATTTCGCAAAAGCTGGCGGGTCTTACGTGTGCGCCGATCTTTTTTCTCAGGCTCCATAATATATCTCCGCGTTTTCGGACACTTTACTGATTTTGTCCATTATCGAACATTCAACCAAGATTGCAGATTGACCTGGCTCCTCTTGATCAGTATATTGATTCATTATACACACAAGAAATTACAAGGAGCAACCATGCATCAGCACACCCACGAACTCAAAATAAATATTCGCAATCCATTCACTGCTAAATTCCTAGCACACATGCACGATACAGATTTATGGGCGAGTCATATTCCACGCGTTCCATTTGGACTCTATATCCTCGCTTTATTTGGATTCGCCTTCGGCGTCGCATCATTCACATCCCTTCTGCCTGATTCAGCACTTCTAAAATTTTCCACGCTCATACTTGGACTTCTCTTAATCCTCCCAGCCCTTCTCGCCAGAAACTTCGCCATCCGCAAATGGAACTATGCTTCAATCATTCGCAAGCAAATATTTGACTCGCTCACTTTGCGCGGCGACGAACATATTCTCGATATCGGCTGTGGCAGCGGACTGCTCGTCAACGAAGCCGCAAAACGCCTGCTCAAAGGCAAAGCCCTAGGTATCGATATTTGGGCGCCTCATAGCGGTGGGGGCAATTATGACCTGCTGATGAAAAACGCGAAAGCAGAAGGTGTAGCAAATAAAATCGAATTCAAACAAGCGGATGTACGTAAACTTCCTTTCGAAGACTCTTCCTTTGATGTGATCGTCTCAAGTGGAGCATTGCATCATATCAGTCGCGATCGTGCCGAACATGAGCAAGCCATCAACGAAATGTTGCGCGTGCTCAAGCCCAATGGCAAGATTGCGCTCATGGATATTTCACACATGATCGAAGGTTATGCTTCCAATATGAAATCAAAAGGTGTCACGAGTGAAGTGAGCAAGACTACAAATTCCCCGTTTGGTTTTGAGATGAGTGTAATGATTGGGAAGAAAGGGGATTGATTGCATTTGATTGTAGGGGCGACCCGTCAAGATCGTCAAGCACTTTTCAGTCGCTAGACGGGTCGCCCTACTTTGTTACCGGCAACCCTGAATCTTCCCGTCCCCACTCGCTCCACGAGCCATCGTAGATCGCCAAATCTTTATAACCTACTTGGTCCGCTGCAAGCGCAACCACAGTCCCAGAGACTCCCGACCCGCAACTGAAAATCATCTTTTTATCTTTGTGTTGCTCAAATATTTTTTGCAAAGCAGATTTTGTCGAAATCTTCCCGTCTGTCAACACATCGCCAAATGGAATATTGAAAGCACCAGGCATGTGACCGCCACGCAAGCCAGGCCGCGGCTCTGGGCTTTGACCGTTGAAGCGTCCGGCTGAACGCGCATCAATCACGCTAAAGGTGGAATCTGTCAGAGCTTGGCTAACGTATTTCGAATCAACGATCAGCCCATGCCGAGGAGAAGAGACGAAGTCGCCGCGTTGAGTCGGAGTCGCGAGGCTTGGCACAGTCTCATATCCAGCTTGAATCCACGCTGGGAGTCCGCCATCCAACACAGCAACTTGATCGTGTCCAAAGGCTTTGAACATCCACCACGCACGCGGGCTGGAATAAATATTAATCTTGTCATACACCACGATCGCGCTATTTTGATTGACGCCCAGCTTTTGCATTTCGTCGGTGAAAAATTCCGGCGATGGCATCATGTGCGGTAGCGAGGTATTGTGATCACACAACACATCGTCAAAATCAAAACGCAATGCGCCGGGAATATACGCGGGCGTTTCAGGTTGTGAGTTTGCCACCGCGAAAACTGGTCTCATGCTCGCATCAAAGATGACGAGATTCTCAGCCGCAAGATTTTCATGCAACCATTGAACAGAAACAATCGAGTTATTGAGCGTTATCTTCGACACATATCACCTGAGCATTCGGCGTTTATTTTTTGCCTAATGAGGTCAGTTTCAACATCAGTTGGGTCGCTGGGTCGATCAATGCTTTGCCTTTGGGGTCAGCTGAAAGCGTATTGAAGCCGCCGTATCCAAAATGGAGTCCACTGGGCGTAAGCATATTTAATCGCACATTCCCGTTTTCTGGTGCCTCAGGGCGTTCCTTATCCCACGGACCAATCAAATTCGCCACTTCTTGACCAGCCTTCAGCAACGCTTGAATCTCACTATCGAGCGAGTCATTCGGTCTTTCCCAGATCGTGCCAGCGCCGGAGAAATTTAAATAACGTGCGGTGCCATCGGTATATGCAGCAACAATGTCCGCGCCTTGTTGCATACCGACCTCAAGCACCACGCCATAAACAACCTTAGTTTTATCTGGCGGAGGGTTCACGCCCAATTGCCGCAGAAAGTGCCACGCCTGCAAATAATGCCGCGACTCAAGCCCCGGCATTTCTATAATCTGTTTCAATGCCGCAATCGCAGAGGCATTATCTTTGGCTTCCAAAGCTTTGCGCGCCTTGAGAAAAGAGCCCCAGGGTTTGGCTGTCAAATTTGGGTCACTGGGCCATGCGGTTAGCGGCATATCACCGAATAAGGTATCTCGAATCGTAAAAGCTTTCGGTGTTTACGGCTTGTCTTTCTTGAACCAATTGAACATGACGCCTCCTCAACAAATGGATTTGCGGGATTATAGACAAGAACACTCAAAAACGATAGCCTCTATATGCCCCTCAATTTCATCCCCACCTTTTCATAGACCGCATCGATTAGACGCATGTTGTTGACCGCATCGTCAGGGTTTGTGCTAAACAGCTTTCCTGAACCAATCGCTTGAGCAAAAGCCTGCAATTGCAGGGCATAGACGTTATCGCCTTTAACTGTTCCACGCCATGTATGTTGCTTTGTATGCAGATTCATCCAATGTGACCAATGTGGATGATACGGGTTGAACACTCGCATCTCACCCGCATCACCTTTCACTTCGAGAAACGAATCAAATAATCTCAGCGAGAGCATGTCACACACCACATGAGCTTGAATATCATTCGGGAATTTCAAGTCCGCTTCCATATGCGATTCGACATCAGGTTTGAGTAGCTTTGCTTTTGCTCGAAGTACTTCAGGCTCAGCGTCCATCAGAAAACGCACAAGACTTAACGGATAACAGCCCGCATCCATCAAAGCGCCACCCGCCAAATCATAGCGAAAGCGGATGTTAGAAGGTGCAGGTAAAAGAAAACAAAATCGCGCTGTGATCTGTTTTATTTTGCCCAACTCTCCGTTCGTAATTACTTCTTTCATCCGCGCCGCCAGTGGATGATACCGATAGGCAAAAGCCTCGCTCAATACTTTGCCAGTTTCTTTGGCGGCATCCGCCATGGCAACGGCTTCTTTCGCATTGGAAGCAAACGGCTTTTCACACAACACATGTTTCCCAGCACGCAAAGCTTTGATCGTCCACTCGGCGTGCAAGCCATTAGGTAAGGGATTGTATATCGCGTCGATATCAGAATCAGCAAGCAGATCGTTATAAGTCTTATGAACTTTTGGAATATGATGTCTGGGTGCAAATTTTTCCGCACGTTTTGGGTCGCGTGCGGCAATGGCAGTCACTTGAACTTCAGGGACGTTCCTCGCGGGATTCGTCAACGCGCTGGGGACAATTGCCGCCGCACCCAACACACCGATTCGAATTGGTTTGAGGTCTGTCATTTGGTTATTCCCTAACCACTGCCGTGACTTCGATCTCCACCATCAACTCGGGGCTGATGAGCGCTTTCACTTCCACCATGGTTGCGGCAGGTTTAATCTCCTTGAAATATA
>Ga0315912_10005382_pt1 | contig 11807 bp, 11 predicted proteins | sample VfabasoilMG_FD_204469 | JGI IMG/M metagenome (GOLD analysis project Ga0315912, IMG submission 204469) | Garden soil microbial communities collected in Santa Monica, California, United States - V. faba soil | ecosystem: Environmental > Terrestrial > Soil > Garden | place: USA: California...
ACTTGCCGCTCGTCGCCGACCTCAAAGTGCAATTTTCCTGATTCCGACCGCCTTCTCCTCGCACGCCTGTGCCGAAACTGATTACGGCTGATTGACGGCGGCTATCACGTCCCGTGTGATGTCCAGGCTCGGGTCTGCCCATGCGAGCCGCCTTCCCCTCGTTCGACTCGTAGAACACTCGCTGTGGGCTGACGTATGCGAGGGGGATGGGGCTGGAACGTGTGGACTGCGGTAATTGAGCTGCCGCGATCGACGGCAGAAACTGGGCTTGAAGAGGTACTAACCTTCTTCTTCGAACTCTTCTTCTTCGATGGGAAGGAAACGTGTCGGTGGACGCAGCGCCTCGCGAAAGTCGTACAGCGGGAGGTGCTGAACGTGCAGCGAGATCACGCAACCCGGTGCCTTCGCGTCGATGACGACGGTCACAGGGCTCCCCTCGACGCCCTCGCGAAACGCGAGACGGCATCCGCAGGCGAGGCGGGCGTGCGTGAAGCCTTTCAGCATGTACGGATCATACTACAGCCGGTTCAGACCAATCCTTAAAGCAGTGTCTTGATCTCTCGCTCGATCTGCTCCTTCGTCGCGATACCTGAATGTTTCTTCGCGATGACACCGTCGCGCCCAATAATCACAGACACGGGGATGCCAAACAGCGGGCCGAACGCTTCCTGCACGTCCTCGCGCCCGTTGCCCACCAGCACCGGGTAATTCATCTTGAACTCAGCGGCGTACGGCAGCAGCTTCTCCGCCGTGTCATCCACCGACAAGCCGAGGATCACGAGGTCGTCCTTGTACTGGTCCTGGAGCTCGACCAGTGCCGGAATCTCCGCGCGACACGGACCACACCACGTCGCCCAGAAATTCACCAGGATCACCTTGCCCTTGAACGACTCGAGATGCACGTCTACGCCGTGCATGTCCTTGAGGGTGAAATCAAGCCTCGCAGGCTTGCCAGCCGCCTCGGCGTCCTCGGGCTCGCCCGGGTAGTCCGCCGACGTGCTTCCCGGTGCCGCTTCATCGACATGCGGTTCAATACCGGGCGCCACCCAGATGAGGCCCAGCGCAAGGGCCACGGCTCCCATCGCGAGCCACACGGCCTTCTTTGACTGTGGCTGCTCGGGCTGCGGCGCGAGCTCTGCCGCGGGCTCCGGACCTGCTGCCTCTGCCTGGCGTGCGTCGTCTGGGTTCATGTCGTCCTGCATGCTCATGTGGCTCCCTACTTTATCGCGCTTCTCTCATCACATATCGGGACGCGTTCGCCATGCCTCCAGCGTCGGCAGCCGATACGAGCACGAACGTCGAACCGTCCCGCGACCAGATCTGCGATCGATGGCCGAGCGTGACGAGATCGTCAGGTTTTCGCGCCGTCCCCGGAAGCACGAACAACGAGACATCCTGACCGTGCACGCGGTACATCACGTGCGGCACGAGCCCGTCTCCATAGAGGCAGCGCCGTGCGCCAATCAACTGCACATCGTCTTCTGCAGAAGAAGCCGGCACGTGGATCTGCCAACCGTACTGCTCGAGCAGCATGCGCTCGATGTTGCGCGCGTCCGCTGACGTGCCATCGGGCGGGCCCAGCAGCTTGAAGCACTTGGAATGATCGGCGGTGAGTTGCGCTGCGAGGAGGGCGTCCGAGCTACGCGTCGCGATCGAGAAGAATGCCGACGCGCCAAAGATCATGACGACGACTGTGAGAAGAACTGGAACGAGGCGAACGCGCCACCACGGGCCCAACCTCGCAAGCGGGGTGGCCGATCGTTCGCGGGCCAATGCCTCGCATCGAGTGCGAAGCCCGGGAGGCAGCGGCTCGTTCAACAACTGCTGCGAGGAGTGACGCAGCAAACGGCGAGCGCCGCGCTCGGTATCGGCGTGTTTCCGGCATTCGGGGCACGCGGCCAAATGACGTTCGACGCCGCTGCGTTCAGCGGGCTTCAGCATGTCGTCGGCGTAGGCCGCGAGCGATTCACCGATCCGGCGACACTCACTCATGCAGTGGCTTTCGTCTTTCGCAACTGGTCGAGCAACATTCGACGGCCTCGAGAAATACGGGACATCACGGTTCCAATCGGCACATCGAGCGCCTTGGCGATCTCCGCGTACGAGAACTCCTCCACGTCACGCATCCAGACCGCCTGTCGAAATACGTCGGGCAAATCGTCGAGTGCGGCTCGAAGATCTCCATCGAGCGTGTTCCTGAGCAGAAGTTGCTCGGGCGTCTCGCTCGTGGCCGAACCGTCCGCTGCTTCCGCCTCTTCGACTCGAGTGCTGTCCACTTCCACAGCCTCCCGCCCCGCGTCGCGGACCCGATTCCTCCACGTGTTGTGCAGGATCGTCGAGAGCCAGGCCCTGAGGTTCGTGCCGCGCTCGAACTTGTCCGAGAACCGGAACGCCTTGACGAGCGTGTCCTGCACCAGATCTTCGGCATCGGCTCGGTTCCGCGTGAGCCTCATGGCCGTCGCATACAGCGGCTCGAGGTAACGCAGGACCTCCGCGCCGAACGCGTCAGCGTCTGCAGGCTGGCGACGTCGGAACATCGGCGATACCGAGACCTAGTAGATCGAACCCGGAGGGCGTTCGGAAAATTCCTTGGAGCCCTATCCGGGCGACCAATTCAGTATACCTGTCGAGGACGGAGGCACAGGACAGTGTGTGCGAACGACCGCACCGGCGACGCAATTCCCATTCGTTTTGCCGCAATTGTCCAAGGCACATCCTTTGCTCGGCCGGTGGTGATTCCTCGGATTGCGAGTGTAACTAGGTCGGCGGTAAGATCGCGACTCGCCGCGCAACCCGGTTCGCGTGCCGAACGCGCAGGGCGGAATCCCTGCAAGGAGAACTGACATGAGCACCCGCACCTCGTGCGGCTTCCTGCTCCGGGTGATCGCGGCGCTGGCGCTGGTCGCCGTTGCTGCACCAGTCGCAGCACAGACCCCATACATTCCCTACTTCGGGAAGAACCAGATCCGTTACGACAAGTTCGAGTGGTACCACTACGAGACGGACCACTTCATCATCTATTACTACCCCGAGATCGAACCGCACCTGGAGCGGATGGCTGGCTACGCGGAAAGCGCGTATCAGCAGGTCAGCTCGGAGCTGAAACACGATCTCGCGCACAAGGTTCCACTCATCCTGTTCCAGACGAGCAGCGAGTTCCAGCAGCAGAACGTGATTCCGGGTGCAGCGCAGGAAGGCGTCGGCGCGTTCGCTGAGCCAACCCGTCAGCGCATTGTGATGCCGATGGACGAGCCGCCCGATCTGCTCTATCGGCTCATCCTGCACGAGCTCACGCACCAGTTCGACTACGACATCATTCCGGCCACGCTCGTCCGCCGGGGCACGCCGCTCTGGGTCCATGAAGGGCTTGCCGACTACATGACGGGCGCGTGGCGTCCGCTCGATCTCATGGCCGTCCGCGACGCGGCCGTCGCAGACATCGTCCCGAAGATGAGCAAGCTCGAGGGATACAGCGATGTCGGCGGCGCGCGCATGATCTACAACCTTGGCCACGCCATCTTCGAGTTCATCGAAGCGAAGTGGGGCAAGGAAGGACTGCGGCAGTACCTCTTCTCGCTGCGCAAGTCGGTGATCGGCGGCGGCGAAGACGCCTACGAGGAAGCGTTCAAGATCACGGCGGACGAGTTCGACTCCGAGTTCGAGAAGTACCTCAAGGACCGCTTCAAGCCTTTCCGGGACAAGGAGCGGCCAGCCGACTACGGGCGCAACCTCGTGCCCAACCCTGAGAAGACGCCGTTCCGCGGCGCGTACACGGTTGAACCATCACCGTCGGGCGACCTGCTGGCAATCTTCTCGGGCAACGCGCGCGACCGCGAGGGCGACATCCTCCTCGTCTCCGCCCACGACGGCAGCGTGGTGCGCAACCTCACGAAGGGCTTCGATCAAAGCCTCGGCTTCGAGTTCATCGTCACGCCCGGTGGCCGCTGGGTCACGGTGCCATGGTTCTCGTGGTCGAACACGGGAGATCGTCTCGCGTATTTCACGCGCACAGAGAAGAGCCGCACGCTGATTATTCAGAATGTGCTGACGGGCAAGATCGAGGAGCGCTTCGATGCGCGCCTGACGGACGATCCAGAGTCCCCCGACTTCTCTCCGGACGGACGCAAGATCGCGTTTGCGGCGCTGCAAAACGGCACGGGCGATATCTTCATTGGCGACATTGCGACGAGAGAAATCACCAATGTCACCAAGGATGCCTTCGCTGATTCGGCCCCCACCTGGGCACCGGACGGCAGGTCCATCGTCTACATCGCACGCGTCAGCGGCAACGAGAAGCTGTTCCGCGTGGACGTTGCCACCGGACAGAAGACGCAGCTCACGTTCGGCACGCACGACGATGCGGCAGCGCAGTTCCTGGATGAGAACACGCTGGTCTTCGCGTCAACGGCAACCGATCCCGCACAGCCGGTCGATCCTGACGTGGCGCGCAACGGCCAGATCTACAACGTCTGGACGCTCAATCTGAAGAACGGCGAGTTGCGGCAGTACACCGACGCGGTCAGCGGCAACCTCTACACCGTTGTCCTGAAGGACGGCACAGGCTTCCCGAAAATCGGCGTCGTCACCTACTACAAGGGTGAGTACGAGCTGCACGCGCTCGACCGTCGCGATCCGATTGCGACTGCGGCGTCCTCAGACTTTGGCGCTCCCGGGCCGATCATCGACTTCCAGGCGCCGCTGTCGCACACGATCGTCGCGGACAACAAGGCCAAAAAGGGCCGCTTCGAGAAGATGTTCATGGACGGCCGTCCGCCGGTCAACGTCGGCGTCACGAGCGGCGGCGACATCTTCGGCGGAACCGCGGTGACGTTCAGCGACGTGCTGGGCGATCAGCAGTTCAGCATCTTCGCGGCGTCGATCTCGCAGTACCGCACGCTGTCGATGTCGTATCTGAACCTCGCGCACCGGTTCAACTACGCGCTGCAGGGCTACTCGCAGACACAGTTCTTCTACGGCAACCTCGAAGGCGTCTTCTACGATCCGTCCTTCTCGGGCGTCATCGACCGCGATCTGTCGATTGCCACCCGCACGATTCGCGGTGGCACCGCGTTCGGCATCTGGCCGTTCAACCGGTACCGGAGGGTGGAGCTGACCGGTAGCTTCCAGCAATACCAGGAGAACTTCAACGATCCTGCCCTGCAGGCGTACTCCGAACAGTACCAGGTGGACAACTACGGTCGCCCACTCTTCAACTCCGGCACCTTCATTCCGTTCGGTGCGACCTTCGTGCAGGAGACGACGGTCTTCCGCGAGTTCGGTCCACTTTCAGGGAGCACGGTGAGAGCGGGATACGAGATCGCGCCCAAGATCGCTGGCTCGCTCTCGCGACAGACAACAGACGTGGACGCGCGCTACTACAAGCGGCTGGGCGCATCTGGTCTGCTGGCACTGCGCGCCCGCGGGTTCAAGAGCTGGGGTGATGCGCCGAACTTCATGTATTTCGGCGGCAACTCGGAAATGCGCGGGTACGACTACCTCCAGTTCGTCGGCGACACGACGGCGTTCTTCAACGCGGAGCTCCGCTTCCCCTTAATCGAAGCGATGCTGACGCCCATCGGCGTACTCGGTGGAATCCGCGGCGTGTTCTTCGCCAACATGGGCGGCGGCCATTTCGAGGGCCAGCCGTTCAAGTGGTGGAGCAACAGCAGCGAGGTGTATACGCCAATCAACGGGTTCGTCCAGAACGGGCTGCTGCAGCAGACACCGATCTACGGCACACCAGTTGTGATCGACGGGTTCAGGCTGGTTGACGCGCGCGGCTCGTATGGCGTGGGCGTCGAGACGTTTGCGCTCGGTTTCCCGATTCACCTCGACTGGGCGTGGAAGACGCTCTTCAACAAGGACTGGGAGGACGCGCTCTTCCGGCCGTTCGGCGGAAGCGACGAGTTCCGCAAAGTGAAGTTCTCGGTCTGGATCGGATACGACTTCTAAGCTGGTTGGTGGTTGGTGGTACCGACCACTAACCACCAACCGGCCTTTCCAGCCTCACCTCACTCCTGGGCACATCGATCGACACGCGATAGCGGCTCAGGAAGTTGTGTCCAACGATGCCGCCGACCTGATAGCCGAGGAGCACGCTCGGTGCACGGAGGTTGAGAACGGCAAGACCGACTCGACGCAGGCTCACACCTTCGAAATCGAGGTCCACGCCAGGCAGCAGGAACGCCCCCTCGTCGGGGCCTGACATGCCCAGCACGCGAATCGGGATATGCCGGGCCGACTCCATCCCGAGCAGGTCTGCTGTGTCCGCACCAATCGAGATGATTTCTCCGCCGGTATCCACGACGAAATACGCCGGGTGCGTCGAGTTGAGCGTGCCGCGAATGAGCGGCAACGGCTGGATGCGCATCGGCAACTCCACATCGCCAGGCTCGTCGTCTGGGAGTGTGCGCGCGAGCGTGACCCGTTTCCGCCCGTAGTCAACGCGCAGCGAGAACCCCAGCGCGATCGGCGACAGACTTTGTCCCTGCCAACGGGCCGCGCCACCGATGCCAGGCGCGCGGATTGCGACCGGCACGTTGCGAATGGTCAGCGACCCGAGCTCGATGCTGTCTGCGCGCCCCAGGCGAACGCGACGCAGACCGGGCCGCCCGACACCGGCCGTGAGTGTCGTGCTCACCATGCGGATGCCCGCCGCGCTCGCGATGTCTGGTGAGACGCCGGTTCGCTCAGCGCCGGTATCGAGGATCCACTCGACCTGCACGCGGTTCAATCGTCCGACGACAACGATCTTGTTGTTCACCAGCTTGAACGGAAGCGTGTGGGCGCGGCTCGCGTCCTCCTCGCTGACGTCGAGCGGCGTCCGTTTCGAGAAGCTTCGGAGCAGCGAGGCGCGGCTGCGCGCGATCGTGATCGCTGCGGACTCGCGCCTCGGCAGCAGGTTCGCATACGCCTCGTAGGCCTTCGCGGCCTCCTCGAAGCGCTTCATCCGCTCGAGCACAGTTCCCTGGAGCGCCGGCAAATCGGAGTCGTCTCTGGCCAGCTGCATGGCGGCTTCCACTTCTGTGAGCGCTTCCGGGAGGCGCGATCGCGAGCTCAGCGATCTGGCGATACCGTACCGGGCTCGCGCGGAGCCCGGATCGACATCCAGCGCTCGTGCGTACTCACGATCGGCTTCGTCGAAATACCCGGCCGCCCACAGCGCATCGCCGGACAGCGTCAGCGCCTCGGCATCACGATCGTTCGACGACAGCACCGACGCCGTCCGCCGCGCCAGCGTGAACTCTCCAACGCGGAGCGCCGCAAGCACGATCCCTTTATGCGCGCGGAGCGCCAGAGATGGGTCTGGTGAGTCGGATGCGCGGAGGTACGACTTGAGTGCGTCTGAGTACCTGCCGTCCTTGTACTGCGTCGAGGCGCGCCGATACTGATCGCCGAAGTCAGTCGGCGCCTGCGCGGAGAGGATCGCCGCGGACAGGCACACGACGACTGCAATAGCTTTCGTATACCTTGCGACTGCCCGTTTGGTGGCCTTCGTGATCTTCGTGGCCTTCGTGTTTTCTAGAAACGCTCGAGGAGCAACTCGCTCCGCTCCATGTCCATCGTCACGCGGAACGGTGCCAGGAACTTGTGACCGACGATGCCGCCGAGTTGAAAGCCGAGGAGGATGCTCGGCGCGCGCAGGTTGAGGACGACCAGGGGGAAGTTCCGATACTCGATCTCATCGAAGTCGAGGTTCTGGCCAGGCATCAGGAACGCTTCGCGATCCCATCCCGACGTACCCCACACGCGAAGCGGAATGCGACGAAATGGCGACGCCGGCAGGACACTCGCGGTCTCTGAGCTGATGGAGATCACCTCGCCACCGGTATCGACCACGAAGTACGCCGGGTGTGTCGAGTTGAGGAGACCGCGAACCATCGCCAGACGATTGATACGCATCGGCAGGCTGATGTCCGGCTTGACTGGTGGAAGCTGGCGGCCGATCGTGAGCAACCGCTCCTTGTAGTCGATACGCATCGACATGCCAATCGAGAGCGGAGAGAACGACTCCCCTTCGCGCTTCGGAATTCCGCGGAGCGCAGGGTTCTTGATCAGCACCGGCAGGTTGCGCACTTGCAGCGTGCCGAAATCGAGCTGCTTCACCTGCGCGAGCTGCAGACCGCGAAGGCCCACTTCGCCGACGCCCGCACTCAATGTGTACGTCACCGGGCGAATACGCTCTCGTTGCGCCGTCTCGCGCGAAAGCACCGTCTCCTCAGAACCGGTATCGAGGATGAAATCCTGCGGACGTCCGCCGTTGACGCGCGCCTGGACGACGATCTTGTCCGCGACCAACCTGAAAGGCAGCGTATGGAGCGTCTTCAGATCCTCTTCGTCGATATCCACCGGCGCGACGTCACCGAACGAGTCGAGGAACTCGACTTGCGCGCGGGCCCACGCGGCCTTGTCGCTGCGATCCTTGTTGGGCAGCAGGTTGATGTAGTTGCGATACGAGTTCGCGGCCTGCGCGAATCGATGCAGGCGCTCGTAGATGTCGCCGGCCAGCGCGTGGATCTCGCCGTCGCGTGGAGCGGCGGCCGCGGCCGTCAGCGCCGCGTCGAGCGCGTCTTCGAGTTTGCTGGTTGCAGCCAACGAGCGCGCCAGACCAAAACGTGCGCGGGCTGAGCCAGGCGTCTGATCGACGCTCGCCCGGTACTCTCGCTCGGCTTCATCGAAGAGACCCGCGGACCAGAGTGCGTCGGCGTGCAGCGTCCGCGCCTCGGGATCGTCGGCCGCCACCTTGACCAGTTCTTCGGCTTCCTGTCGCGCGCGAATGAACTCGGCAACCTTCAGCGCCGTGCGAACGGTTCCTTTACGGCCCGCCACCGCCACGCGTGCATCGTCGCTCTTCGCTGCTTCGGTGAAGGCGAGAAGCGCTTCCTGGTAGCGCGTTTCGTCGTAGAGGAGAGTGCCGAGTTGAAGCTGGAGATCGGCGTCGCCGCCGATGTCGGCTCTCAGCGCAAGTGAGCCACCAACGAGCAGGGCTGCCGCGCAGGTGACACCCTGAACGGTTCTGACGAGCCGGCGCGACATCCGCATGGTCCCACCCTTGGCCTGAGATGTGAGCAGGAGCTCACGACTATGTTTGTAGGCTACGTCCTCTGAAAGAAGGCGGCGTTGACCGGAATGAAGTTCTTCCACTTCTCCGGGGTTTCATCGAGAGCAAAGATCGCCTCGACGGGGCACGCGGGGACACATGCACCGCAATCGATGCATTCGTCGGGGTGAATATACAGCATTTCCGCGGACTGAAACTGAGGTTCGTCCTTGCGCGGATGAATGCAGTCCACGGGGCACACATCGACACACGCCGTGTCCTTCGTGCCCACACATGGTTCGCAGATGATGTACGCCACTACTGGTCTCCTCGGACGCGCCCGCTAGGCGCCGTCAGTAACCGAGAGAGTATAACTCGGCCATTTTGCCTCCATCTTTGCCTTCATCTTTTTGGATCATCTGTTGGATTTTCAGACTCGAGGGTAAGCCCACCACGTGATTTCAGGCCTATTCCGCACTTCCCCAGACGGGCATCGGCCTTGCTCAGCATTGCACTCCCGGGGGGTGTGCATACGCATGTTCGCTCTACGAGCTTCAGTTGTTCGACTGATCGCGGTTGCGACTCTTGTCGTGACTGCGGCGTGGACCGTTTCCGGCGCCGCCCGGCAAAACGGACCACGTGAGATCGACGTGGTCGCGCGTCGCTTTGCGTTCGAGCCCGCGCGCATCGAAGTTGCCGTCGGTGAGCGTGTGCGCCTGCGCGTGGTCTCCGGCGACGGCGTTCATGGCATGGAGATCAAGAAGTTCAAGGTCAAGAAAGAAATCCCCCGAGGGACAACTCCCGTCGTCATCGAGTTCACTGCGAGCGAGGCCGGTGAGTTTCCCATTCTCTGCTCTGAGTACTGTGGCGACGGCCACGAGGACATGCAAGGCCAGCTCGTCGTTCTAACCCGCGATGTTCAGAACACGGAGGTGAAGCCGAATGCCGATAAGTAGGCTTGGATACGCAGTACTGATCGCTCTCGCTCTCGGAACTGTCGGGTGTGACGAATCACTCTCAGAACTGACAGGACCAACACCTGATCTCGAACCAACCTTCAGCAGCATTCAGCAACAGATCTTCAGCGCCGGCGATTCGTCGGGGCGTCCGGCATGCACCAACTGCCACAACGCCATCGGCAGCCGGTTCAACGGTCTCGATCTGACGGCAGCTGTCTCCTACAACAACCTGGTCAACGTCCCGAGCCGCTTCAAGGCCGGTGCCGTCCGCGTGATTCCCGGCGACCCCGAGAACAGCTATCTGGTTCACAAGCTCGAGGGCCGCTCCACCATTGCCGGGGTCCGCATGCCCTTGAACGGTCCCTATCTCCAGCCCGGTCAGATTCTCGTCATCAGGCGATGGATCGAGATCGGTGCTCCAAATAACTAGCGAGGAGCACACACGATGACTTGGACGAGACTCGTCATATTTGCGGCAGTGTGCGCGCTCGCGACGCCAGTGGTCGCATCGGCGCAGCAGAAACCGGCCGCTGCGGCCAATAACGACGACGATCCTGACAGGGATCCCAATCGATCGCAGCCGGACTTCACGCTCGTCAATCTGCCGACAACCTTGCGCGTCCCGAAATACAAGAGCGCGTTCCGCGTCACGCATCGCTTTGCGCGCCCGCTCGGGCAAGGCGATTTCGGTGACCTCGCCGAGGATCTCTTCGGCCTCGACAGCGGCGCGCAGATCGGCCTCGAGTACCGGTTCGGTATCATGCGGGGCACGCAGATCGGCATCTACCGCACGAGCAACCGGACCATCGAGTTCTTCGCGCAGTACAGCGGGTTGCAGCAGAAAGACAACGGGATGTTCGGCCTGGACGTCATCGCGACGATGGATGGCACCGACAACTTCAGCGACAGCTATTCACCGGCGCTGGGTGTCATTCTGTCGCGCGAACTGGGCAGCCATGGCGCGATCTACTTCGAGCCGATCTGGGTGAACAACTCGAACCAGCTGCCCAGCGAGCTCACAGACGATAACGACACGTTCCTGTTCGGCATCGGAGGACGCCTGCGTGTCCGTCCAACGGTGTACGTGGTGGGCGAGTACATTCCGCGCATCGGATACTCGCCGGGGGTTGACCACATCACGTTCGGTGTCGAGAAGCGCGCGGGCGGCCACGTGTTCCAGATGAACTTCTCGAACAACATCGGCACGACGCCGGCGCAGATCGCGCGCGGCGGGTTCGACAACGAGGACTGGTACATCGGCTTCAACATCTCGCGCAAGTTTTTCTGATTCTTGCTGAGTGACTGTCGTTCGAACTTCGAAGTGCTACGTGCTCAGTTCGTGTTCACGTTCGGTTCGGCGTTCATGAGACGTCGAACCTGAACGCGAACCGAGAAGCGAGAACCGAGAAATTCGAACGACATGCTCACTGCGCCGTGTCCCCAGGCTTCAGCGCTAGCACCTCGACTCCCAGCGGCTCGACGAGTGGCATGAGCGCGGTCGGCGTTCCCGTCAGTATCGGGAACGTCCCCCAGTGCATCGGCACCACCTGCTTCACGCCTAACAGCGAGCATGCGCGTGCCGCTCCCTCGGGCCCCATCGTGAAGCGATCGCCGATCGGCAGGAACGCAATCTCCGGCTTGTAGATGTCTCCAATCAACCGCATGTCACCGAACACGTCGGTGTCACCTGCGAAGTAGATCGTCCTGCCGTCCTCCAGGCGGACGATGAAGCCGCACGGCTCGCCCATGTAGATCATCTGGCCGTTCTCGATGAACCCGCTGCTGTGACTCGCAGCGGTCATCGACAC
>Ga0315912_10005383_pt1 | contig 11806 bp, 11 predicted proteins | sample VfabasoilMG_FD_204469 | JGI IMG/M metagenome (GOLD analysis project Ga0315912, IMG submission 204469) | Garden soil microbial communities collected in Santa Monica, California, United States - V. faba soil | ecosystem: Environmental > Terrestrial > Soil > Garden | place: USA: California...
CTCAAACGAGGCTTGGACAAGTTGTTTTTGTTCAGGGGTCATAGCATGATTCCTTATAAAGAGTGGATTGAATTAACGCCTACCGTTGCAGGATTTATGCCGCAACGAAAAATAACAAAAGACCTCCCGTGTCATGCTCGGTGAGGTCTTTTGAGCTTACCAATACGCCATCGGAAATTACTCCAAACTGCCCGTGGCCAGTGCGTTCTTGATCTCGCCGATCAAGCGCGTGACCGGAATGTCGCGCGGGCAGGCTTCGGAGCAGTTGAAGGCGGTGCGGCAACGCCACGCGCCCATTTGCTCATTCAAAATTTCCAACCGATCACCCGCCGCCTGATCGCGATCATCAAAGATAAAGCGATGCGCTTGCACCATCGCCGCCGGGCCAACATATTCGCCATTCGCCCAGAACACTGGGCAAGAGGTGGTGCAGGCCGCGCACAAAATACACTTGGTGCCTTCATCAAATCGCTCGCGCGCTTCAGGGCTTTGCGGACGTTCGCGCCCATCGGCTGGCAAGGGCGTGTCGTTCACAAAGAATGGCATCACCGATTTGTAGTGGTTGAAGAAGGGTTCCATGTCTACCACTAAATCTTTGATGACCCGCATACCCAACAACGGCTCAATGGTCAGTGTGCCGCCATCTTGAATGAGGTCTTGGATCAACACCTTGCATGCGAGCATGTTGCGCCCGTTGATCCGCATCGCATCTGAGCCACACACGCCGTGCGCGCACGACCGCCGTAGGTTGAACGAGCCATCGTGAAACCATTTGACCTGATGCAACGCATCCAGCGCACGGTCGGTCGGCTCGACTTCCACATCATAGTCAGCCCAATACGCCGCAGAGTCTTTTTCAGGGTTGAAGCGTTTGATCTTGAGATGGATTTTCATGGTGGTCAAAAGAAGTTCTTGGTTATTGGTTATTAATAACTAAATATCCAATAACTTTAATACTTCCGCTCCTTCGGCTGGAATTTGGTGATGGTGACGGGCTTCTTGTCAAACCGCCATTTGCTCTGCACGAGGCCGGGGCCGGTCTTGTCGCCAGTGTAATAACACATGCTGTGGTTGAGCCAGTTTTTGTCGTCGCGGTCGGGGTAGTCCTCGCGCGCGTGGCCGCCCCGGCTCTCGGTGCGGGTGAGCGCCGCCGCCGCCGTCACTTCGGCGAGGTCGAGCAAACAGCCCAGCTCGTAGGTTTCTAAGACATCGGTGTTGAAAATTTTACCCGTGTCGTCCACCTTCACATTAGCAAAACGCGCTTTGAGGGCCTTGATCTCGGCGAGCGCCTGCGCCATGTCTTTCTCGGTCCGGAAGACGCCCACTTTGTCGGTCATCAGTTTTTGTAGTTCGCTCCGCAGAGTGGCGGCGCGTTCTTTGCCGTTCACGCCGGCCGCTTGGATGCGATCGAACTCAGCGCGGGTGTCGTTTTCTGGGTTTGGCCACATTGGGGCCAACTTGGCGCTGGCGCAAAAGTTCGCCATGTGTTTGCCGCCGCGCCGCCCAAAGACGACGAGGTCTACCAACGAGTTCGTGCCGAGCCGATTAGCGCCATGCACTGAGACACAGGCACACTCGCCCGCCGCATATAAACCCGTGACCACGGTGTTGTTATTCGCTAGCACGCGCCCATCCACATCTGTCGGGACGCCACCCATCGCATAGTGCGCGGTGGGTTGGATTGGCACCGGTTGGCTCATCGGGTCAAGGCCCATATAGACGCGGACAAATTCCAGTACATCGGGCAGGGCTTTTTCCATATGCTCACGCGTGACCGGCTTGCCGCCCGGCCCGCTCTGGAGGCGGTTGATCGTATCGGGGCGATAGTCCATGTACACATAGTCTTTGCCACCGATGCCGCGCCCGTCGCGCACTTCGAGATAAATACAGCGGCTACAAATATCGCGTGGGGCGAGGTCTTTGAGCGTGGGCATATAGCGCTCCATAAAGCGCTCGCCCTTGTCATTAATGAACACCGCCCCTTCGCCGCGTGAGGCCTCGGAGAGGAGGATGCCCATCTTGTAAATGCCAGTGGGGTGAAATTGGAAGAACTCCATATCTTCCAAAGGCAGGCCGCGCCGATAAGCCGCCACCACTGGGTCGCCCGTGAGGGAGTGAGCGTTGGAGGTCACTTGGAACATCTTGCCGAAGCCGCCGGAGGCCAGCATCACAGCTTTGCAGTGGAAGACATGCAGTTCGCTCGTGGCGATCTCTAAGGCCACGACACCGCAACACACATTGTCGCGCACAAGCAAATCCACCACAAAGAACTCGCTAAAGAAGTTGACCTTTTGCTTGATGCAGTTTTGGTAGAGGGTCTGCAAGATCATATGCCCCGTGCGGTCGGCGGCTTTGCACGAGCGCATCACCGGCACACGCTTTTCGGGGTCTTTGGGGTCGGGGGCGGTGTGGCCGCCGAAACGCCGTTGCTCGATCTTGCCTTCCGGGGTGCGGTCAAACGGCAAGCCCATGTGTTCGAGCTCGATGATGGCGTCAATGGCGTCCTTCGCCAAGAACTCGGCGGCATCTTGGTCTACCAAATAGTCGCCGCCCTTCACGGTGTCGTACATGTGGTTTTCCCACGAGTCCGGCTCCATGTTGCCAAGGGCGGCGGCGATGCCGCCTTGGGCCGCGCCCGTGTGCGAGCGGGTGGGGTAGAGCTTGGAGATGACGGCGACTTTAGCAGACTTGGAAGCGTGCAACGCCGCCATGAGCCCCGCGCCACCGGCCCCCACAATCACTGCGTCAAACTGATGATGTTGTGTCAAGGATGACCTCCCGCCTCGCGCCACAAGGTAGCGAGGCTCTGAAAGTTGCGTTCAAATTTAACTGAGTAACGCCTCGCGCAAACGCGGGTCTGCGTGCGCCGCGAGGCTAGCGATGAGTGGCGCGTCATCCAGCGGCGCGCCCTCGGCCTCCTCCGGCGCGAGCCAATCAATGCCGCGCACGCGGAGGGCGGCGACGAGTTGATCATGATCTGAAATCAAAGTCAACACGCTCTTTTAGAAATCCGCGAGGGTTGGTTAGGCCGGTCGGATCATCACAATAGCTACCGCCCCGATGAGTGAAATGATCGCCCAAGCCGCGATGATTACGCCTTTAGCGGCGCGCAACAACGTCGGGTTGTGAATGTGATCTTCGGCGATGGCGCGCAGGCCGTTCATGCCGTGGGCGAAGGTGAAGGCGAGCAAGGCAATGTCATAAATCTGCCAGCCGAGCATGCCCCACCGCATCTGAACGTAACTGAGATCAATTGAATGCACGCCAACCAAGATATCTTGGATAAGCGTGTGGCACCATACCAGCGGGATGAGCAAGACGCCGCTAATCCGCATGAATTGCCAGCTGTAAGTCTCAAAGGTCTTGGGGACGGACACCGTGCGCGCGGGGGCCTGACCCCGTTGTTTGAACTTCAAACCCGCAACTAGCCCAACCAACACCACGACAAAAATTACCGGGGTGGCGATGAGCGCGGCATTGGTGCGGGCGACCACATCGCTTTCCGAAGCTATTTCGTGCGCGCCACCGGCGAGCGAGGTGAGCAAACTGCGGCCCATCACAAACGCGGCGGGCAACCACAAGAGGACGGTCAACCCGGCCACGCGCCAAAATGATTGGCGTTCGTCATGTTTATTCCACAGTGTGGGGAAGTAATCGTTGAGGATGATCTTGAGGCCATTCACGCCATGAAAGATCACCGCCGCCACCAATAAAATCTCACCGATCATGAAGGGCGCGCTACGATACAGCTCAATGGCGTGTCCGTAGCCCTCCGGCCAAAAGTAGGCGAAGGAGGTGTCTACAATATGGGTAGTGAGAAAAAGAAGTGTGCCTAACCCCGATAGGCGATGCCCCAAGAAAAGCAGTTGCCCTTCGCGTCCGCGATAAGTGACCAACCCCGTCCCAAAGTTTTTTAATGCTGTGACCGCCGACATGCGTGGAAATCTCCTGAGTAAGAGGATGGTGAGGATTGTATCACTGGCAAAGCGAAAAGGCTAAATCAGTCCCCCCGCCACCCATATCCCCAAAACCGCGCGAACAGCGCCGCGCTATAGACGAACGCCGCTACTGCGGTCAATGGGAACAGGCCATACACCGCGCCCAGAGTGAGATACCACCACCATGGGCCAATGGGGAAACTGGAAGTCATGAAATCGGCGATGAACAGGAACGGCAAGGCCCCAGCCAACGCCAGCCCAAAGTTTAGGCCGCGCCCGCGCAGGGTGGTGCTGGGTTCGATCCAGAGCCAGGTATAAGCGGCGAGGCCGAGAAACGTGGTGAGGGCGTAGCCGTTCAAAAACCACACCCCGATCACTAGCGCCGAGAATAAAATCAGCAACGCACTCCGCCGATAGCGCGACTCTTGAGCGTCGGCAGTTTGTCCCCAACCGTTTTCGCGGAAGGTTTGCCAGGCGAAGAAGACCACGGTGCCAAAGATGAGCGCCACCGCCCACCACGGCGGCGTCAGTAAAAATGGATCGCGCGGGCTGGCGGGATACATTTCATAGAGCGGCAATAAACGCAAATTCACCAGTGCATACGCCACTGCGTAACCATCTACAATCGCGATCAGCCAACCAAAGAAGGGCCACAGCTCGGCCCACAAGTCAGCGAGACGTGGGCGATAGGTGCGCCATTCGAGCCAGGTCGTAACGAAGAGCGGCGTAAACCAGATGAGTTGCACGAGGCTCATCACCCAGCCCGGCACGCTATAGTCGCGGCTTAGGCGGAAGTATGTGGCCGGGTTCGCTGGGCGCGGGTCGAGCGCATCCACCGCGCGCACAAAATTTTCGGCGGCGCGTCCATAGATTTCAAACGCCCCTCGCTCAAGTTTGTCAGGCGTGTCTTGGGGCGTGTGATAAATCGCCTCATCCTCAGCGGGATGGGTGGAGAGACTCCCAAACGTGAGCGCGGGGATGCCCCACCACTGATACATGGCGGCATCGGCTTGGCCGATGGGGACGGCCCGAAAAAGATATTCCCAAACCCCGTCGGCTTCGCCCGCCTCGGCGCCTGCCGCTTCAATCGCGCTCAAGCCAATTTGCCGCACCCAGAGTGGGGCGTAGCCCTGTCGCAAGCCACGCCCATCTTGGTTGATGCGCGCGAGTTGATAAGGATTTAAATAATCTAAGTCCAGCACCGCCACAATTTTGTCGCGGGCCTCAAACTGCTCCAGAAAATTTTTCGCGCCCCAAAAACTGCCATACTCTTCCGAGTCGGAGGCCATGAAGTAGAAAGTCCGACGATGCGGCTCCGTGGCAAACAGACGCGCCAGTTCCAACAACACGCCGATCCCCGAAGCATCATCCGCCGCACCGGGGGCATCGGTATGCGTCACATCGTAATGCGCGGTAATGAGGATGATCTCATCGCTTTGGCCGGGTGAGCTGGCCCACAGTTGCGAGCCCAGCCGCGCTTCGGAGGCGACGATGACGCTGAACGGGAGCGTTTCGGTCTGGAGGCCCAACTCCGCAAAGCGCGCCGCCAGCCAATCGTGGGCGCGCTTCCCCGTCGCCGAGCCTACGACTCGATCCGGAAAATCTTGGGCAAGTTGGGTGGCATCGGCCAACGCACGGTCAGCTTCAAATTGAGGGGGTGGAAGGTTGAGCGGGGCGGCAGGGATCGGTTGCGCGCAGAGGGCGATCAACAACACCGCGAGGGCGAGGCTGACCGTCATGGTGAGGATGAGGGTTTGTTTGTGGAGGTAGGACATGCGCCTACTTCTCAGTGAACAAGGTGAGGAAGACCGGCACCAACTCCGGGTCAAACTGCGTGCCAGCGCGTCGCCCGATCTCGTCTAAGGCCTCATCTTTGGAGAGCGCGCCTCGATAGGCGCGGTCACTGGTCATCGCATCATAAGTGTCGGCAATCGCCAACAGCCGCCCTTCCAAAGGGACAGCCATCCCCGCGAGGCCGGTCGGGTAGCCAGTGCCATCCCACCGCTCATGGTGATACAACACATAGGGCAACGCCCCTTGCAAATGATCCAACCCGGTGAGCATGTTGGCCCCGGTGCGGGGATGTTCGCGCAGAATAGCCCACTCTTCGGCGGTGAGCGTGCTGGCCTTGTTGAGGACATGGCGCGGCACCAAGATTTTGCCGATGTCGTGTAAGAGCGCGCCGAACTCTAAATTTTGCATTAACGCCTGTGACCAATTCAGGCGACGCGCCAATATGAGCGCATAATTCTTCACGCGTTCGACATGTCCGCGCGTATATTTGTCACGGGCTTCGATCACATTCGCCAACATCGTCACGGTTTGAAGGTGAGCGGTGTAGGTGTCGAAGCGTTGCACCGCGCTCCGCCGTTCCAATTTGGCGCGCACGGCCAAACACAATTCATCAGCGGTGAAGGGCTTGAAGAGATAATCGTCGGCGCCCATTTTGCGCGCCTGCGAAGTGGCGTTGCTTTCAGTCCGCGCGCTGACAAACAAGAACGGCACGGCCGCACCATTCGGATGCGCACGCACCGCTTCCAATAGCGCGAAGCCATCCATCAACGGCATCATCACATCCGACAAGATCAAATCCGGAGTTTCATGTTGAAAGGTGGCGAGCGCTTCCTGTCCGTTATGCACGGCGTTCACGCGATAATTCTCGGTCTCCAGAATTTCGCGCATCACTTCGATCAGTGAGGGGTTATCTTCAACGAGGAGGATGTAGGGCATGAAATAAAGGCCGGGAAGAGGCTATGGTTAAGTATACACGAGTCACCGCCGTGCTTGGCCGGCCTCGCACGGTGCTATATAATCTCTCTTGGAGGCTCTTATGGAACCCAATCAATTGAATGACGAACAACGGCGAATGCTCACTTGGCTTGAGCGGAACGGAGCCGTTAGCCCCAGTCGCCTGCTGGCCCAAACCGACCTCGCGCCGCGCGAGGCGTGGGAGATGCTCAACCAGCTCACCGAATGGGGCATGATCATCCGGCGCGAAGACCCCGACAGCGCCGACGGCCTGATCATTTTCATCACCCCCACGATGAAACAAGAAGACCTCTCGCCCTCTGATACCGACACTAAATAAATATGGACTCATCTGCCCCTCGCCCCGGCAACACCGTTTCCGCGCTCTTCACGTGGATCGTTTTCTTTGCGGCGTTGGCCTTGCTCCTCATCTTCCCCTTTGATCAACTGGGTTTGCCGCGCGCCATCTCCACCGTTCAGCGCTATCTCCTCGGCGCGCTAGGACAGCTCTTGCCCTATGTTGGCGTGGCCGGATTTGGCATCTTGGTCGGGATGTCTGAAATCACCTCGGCTTTTAGCGATTATCCGCGCGAAGCGTTGGGCACTCAATGGGGCAAGTATCTCATTGGACTGAACGTAGGGGCGGCGGTCATTGCGCTCGTCGCCGCGCGGGTATACGCGCCAGAGATGGATATGCTCTTGCTCACCCTCACTGTGGGCGCGGGCTTCCCGACGCTCATCCGCACCAAATTCACTCTCGCTAAAAAATTTGGCGGGGGTGAAGACCTCAGCGTGAACGTCGGCTGGTTGTATGAGCAGTTCCAACAACTGTGCAAGAAACAAATTGATTTGGAGTTGATGACGTTCCGGCGCACGCTCGTGGATGGCTTGTTGCAACGCTATCCGAGCGTCAAAGAATTGTATGACACCGCGCTGTATGTGATCAACGCGCGCGCCACGCTGACGAAAGATGAAGAGACCGCGCGCCTCGAAGATTTGAAGAAGACCATTGACCAGAAAGTGCCGCCGGAATTGGCGCGCTTGAATCTGGGGTTGATGATCTTGGAGTTGGGCGGGGTGAGCTATGTCGAGTCGTTGATCCAAGTGCGCCAGAATGTTGTGCCGGGAAGCACTGCGGCGGCAGGCGGCGCAGAACTCACGCCCGAAACGGTGGTGAAAAAGCTGTGCGAACTGCCATTGAGCGAACTCACCCAACGGGCACTGGCGGCCTTGGCCTCACCCGAAGATCAACAACGGGTCGCAGGTTTAGCCGAGCCTGTGCCGGGCATCCCCGAAGTCACACGTCGTGCGTCCATCGCGCAATTTGCGGTGGATCATTTGGGCGTGGAAGCGGCGCAAAAACTCGCCGAGGGCAAGCCGCTGGATACGCCTCACATGTAACTGAGCATGACTGCTACTGTTAAACCATCGAATGCGCTGGATTACTTGCCGGACATCGTAGCGCGGATTACGCAGCGTTTTGATCCGCTCCGAATTATTTTGTTTGGGTCGCACGCTCGGGGCGAGGCCAATTGGCATAGCGATTTAGATTTGCTGGTAGTCTTGCCACAGGTTGAAAATAAACGCCAAATGGCTATCGAAATTCGCCGGGCATTAAATGGTGTGCCAGTCAGTAAAGATATCGTGGTCACGACGCCGGAAGAGATCGCTCAACGCGGAGAAGTGATTGGATTAGTCCTCCGCCCGGCCTTGCGGGAGGGGAAAGTGATTTATGAACGTCACTGAAGCGCAACGCTGGTTGCGCTTCGCGCGTGAAGATTTGCTGGTTGCAACGGCTATGCTGGGTAACTCAGACGCTTATCCTCGGCATGCCTGCTGGCTAGCCCAGCAAGCCGCTGAAAAAACATTGAAGGCCGCACTGGTTTTTTTAGAAATTGAGTTTCCATTTAGTCATGATCTCGATCGGTTACGCGATATATTACCTGCTGGCTGGAGTGTTAAAACCAAATGCCCAGACTTAGCCGAATTATCCGAATGGGCCACCGAGGCGCGTTATCCTGGCGACACCCTAGAAGCTGTTGAAGTTGACGCTCAAACTGCTGTCCGACAAGCGCGCCAAGTTTGGGAAGTCATCTCCTTAGATTTGAAACAGCGTGGACTTACCGTGCCTACTGTTTAGCCTCCCCATCAGCCAACAGTTCTGCTCAAATTTTCATCGAGCAGATCGCTCTATTCCTCCGCGCCTCCCATCCTCTCCTCAATGCGTTCCCTCCTCTCCGTTGGCATAGACCTCGGCACGACCACCACACAGTTCGTCTTCTCGCGCCTTACGCTGACGGACACTGCGCGCCCCGGACAAGTCCCACGCATTGACATCACCGACCGCGCGATCCTCTATCAATCCCCCATCACCTTCACCCCTTTGCGCGATCACAACACCATAGATGCTCAACGCCTCACCGAACTCGCGCGCCAAGAATACGCACACGCGGGGGTTGAGCCATCGCAAGTCGAGACGGGCGCGGTCATCATCACGGGTGAGACCGCCAAGAAAAAAAACGCTGATGAAGTCTTGCGCGCCTTAGCGGGCTTCGCGGGCGAGTTTGTGGTGACGGTGGCTGGGCCGTATGTCGAGAGCCTGATCGCCGGGCGCGGCGCGGGCGCGGCGCGTTATTCGCAAACGCGTTTCACCACCGTCACCAATCTCGATATCGGTGGCGGCAGTGCGAACAGCGCCACTTTTCGCGGGGGGGCGTTGCTCGCGGCGGCGGCGATGAATTACGGCGGGCGGATTATTGAAATCGAACATGCGACAGGGCGCGTGCGCCACATCGCTGAACCGGCTCGCCATATCTTGCGCGAGCTCAACTTACAACTCGCGGTGGGGGATGGGCCGTCCCTCGAACTCCTCCGCCGTTTCGCCGACCGCATGGCCGACCTCACGCTCGAACTAATCGAAGGCACGGCCTCGCCTCTCGCGCAACAACTGTATCTCACGCCGCCCGCGCCGGTCTCCGGGCGCGGCACGACGCTGATGTACTCCGGCGGCATTGGGCATTATTTTTACAACCCGGTGAAGATCGAGCGGGTGAGCGACGCGACGCTCCACGATGACCTCGGCCCACTGCTGGCTTTAGCCTTGCGCGAACACACCAGCCTCCGCGCCTATGAAACCGTGCCGCCGGCCGAAACCGTGCGCGCGACGGTGCTGGGCGCGAGCACCCAGACCATCACGCTCTCCGGCTCCACCATTTGGGCGGAACAAGCCATCTTGCCGCTCCGCAATTTGCCAGTGTTGCGCCCCTCGCTGACCGACACCGCGCTCAAGCCCGACGCTATCGCGCAGGCCATCACCGCCGCCGCGCAACGCTGGGATTTGAATCTCGCGAGTGATCCATTTGCCATCGCGCTTGAGGTAGACCGCCCCTTAGATTACACTTTGCTCTTGCAACTGGCGGGCGGCCTCACCGAATTTGCGCGCGCCCTGCCCGCGTCGCGCCCGCTCATCGCCATCATCGAACGCGATTACGCGCAGGCCCTCGGCCAAACCATCAAAGCCCTCGCCCCTGACCGCCCGCTGTTGGTGATCGATCAGGTGGGTTTACAAGAAGGCGATTACATTGATATTGGCCTACCATTGATGGAAGGGCGGGTGGTGCCATTGAGCGTGAAGACGTTAGTGTTTTATCATTAGGAATCCTCTATGCTCCTCCGCACTAAACTCTTCGGCAAAACCTATAACTTCCCCGACATTCGCCGCTTGATGGGCAAGGCGAACGAGGAAAAATCGGGCGACCGATTGGCGGGGCTAGCCGCCGAAACGGCGGCGGAACGCTCGGCGGCGCGCTTTGTGTTGGCGGAAGTGCCGCTCAGTGTGTTGCGCGAAACGCCCGCCGCGCCGCGCGACCAAGACGAAGTGACGCGCGTGATCGAAGAAGGCGTCAACGAAACGATCTATGGCGAGATCAAAGACTGGACGGTAGGCGAGTTCCGCGAATGGCTCTTGGCCGACACTACCACCGGCGAGATGATCCGGCGCGTCTCCCATGGCCTGACCGCGGAGATGATCGCGGGCGTCACCAAATTGATGTCCAATCTCGACCTCATCTATGCCGCCAGCAAGATCCGCGTCAGCGCGCATTGCAACAACACCATCGGCGCGCCCGGCACGCTCTCGGCGCGCCTGCAGCCCAACCATCCCACCGACTCGCCCGAAGGCATCCGCGCCGAAATTTATGAAGGGCTGGCATATGGCTCCGGCGACTCGGTCATCGGCATCAACCCGGTAGACGACTCATATTCATCCGTTATGCGTTTGTTGGATATGACGTATGACGTGATCAAGACCTGGGAAATCCCGACGCAAAACTGTGTGCTGTCACATGTGACAACGCAAATGAAATGCTTGCAAGCGGGCGCGAAGATCGGCTTAGTGTTTCAATCGCTGGCGGGTTCGCAAAAGGGCAACGAATCGTTTGGTATCTCGGTGGGGATGTTAGATGAAGCCGCGGCGTTGGCGCAAAAGTATTGCTTCCCGGCCGGGCCGGACTATATGTATTTTGAAACCGGGCAAGGCTCAGAACTCTCGGCGGACGCGCATCATGGTTGGGATCAGGTGGTGATGGAAGCGCGCTGTTATGGCCTCGCCAAGCGCTATCATCCGTATCAGGTGAACACCGTGGTTGGCTTCATCGGCCCGGAATACTTGTATGATGCGCGACAGATTCAACGGGCGGGCTTGGAAGATCATTTCATGGGCAAGCTGACCGGTATCCCGATGGGGTGCGATGCCTGCTACACCAATCACGCGCGCGCCGACCAAAACGCAATTGAGAACTTAGCAGTGATGCTGACCGCCGCCGGGTGCAACTATTTTATGGGCCTGCCGATGGGTGATGACTCGATGCTCTCCTATCAAAGCACCTCGTACCACGATGCACCCACCTTGCGTCAACTCTTCAAACTCCGGCCCGCCCCTGAGTTTGAAGGCTGGCTAGAAGAATTGGGCTTGATGCGGAATGGGCGGCTCACCGAGCAGGCCGGGGATCCGACGTTCTTTTTAAAGAGGTAGTTTATGGACGCACAAGACAAAGCTGAAATCAAAGAGGTCATTTTAGAAGTCTTGACGGGTGAGGCGTTTAAGCAAGCTGTCCTTAACG
>Ga0315912_10005384_pt1 | contig 11805 bp, 7 predicted proteins | sample VfabasoilMG_FD_204469 | JGI IMG/M metagenome (GOLD analysis project Ga0315912, IMG submission 204469) | Garden soil microbial communities collected in Santa Monica, California, United States - V. faba soil | ecosystem: Environmental > Terrestrial > Soil > Garden | place: USA: California...
CGGCTCGTGGACTCGTTGCCGAGGTGGTGCCCCATGGCGCTCGCCCGCGGCGAGAAGATCGTGAGGTCCGTGCCACGATCGCGCTGCATCTTGAGTTGCGCGCCTTCCAGGCTCTCGCGGATCTGGTCATCGGCGATCTTGAGCACGCCGCGGCTCGACGCATGCCCCGGATCCTTCGCGAGGTCCGTCTCCTGCTGCTTGCGCCAGGTGTTCAGCGCTTCGGGCGCGGTCGTGTAGTGACCGTGACAGTCGATGATCATCGGATCGATCCGCGGCGTCGCGCGTTCAGAGGCAGGCGTCGCTGAGCGTGTAGAAGATGTCGCGCGGACGCTTGTGCGAAGCATTGCCGACGTAGGTGTTCACCTTCGGCACGCGCCACGCCGAGAAATTCTCGAATGCGCCGCTACCGCGGTCCTCCCAGATTTCCTCGGCCAGGTCCGTCTCGATCACGCACTGCGCGGGCACGCAACGGACGGCATCCAGCGAGGGCGGCTCGGTCAGGGATACCGAGGCCACGTCGCCGAGACACTTGTAGCCATCCGGCGGCACCGGCATCCAGGTGCTGAACGGCTTTTTCGATCCGCTGCCCTCGCTGCTCCAGATCCTGTTGTAACTCACCGGCGGCCTGCCGTTGCGGACGAGGTAAGTCTCCTCGCTGGGCGGCGGATAGCGATCGCCGCCCTCGCCACGCCCGGAAACGGCGACGTCGCCGAGCGGCAGGTAGTCGCCCTGCGCGAACGGCCGCCACACCGCGAAATCCCTCGCCGCACCACTGCGCTTGTCGCGCCAGATGCGGTCGTAACGCGCGGTCTTGATGAACTGCACGGAATTCGCGCCGACTGCGGGTGCCGCGGCTGCCACCGGTGCCGCGGGTTGAGGCGCTGCTGCCTGCGGCGGCGGCGGTGCCGATTGTCCCGGAGGTGCCACCGGCGCCGGAGGCATTGCGGACTTCGGTTCGGCCGGCGGCTTCGCGGGTTTCGGTTGAGCCGGCGGCGTGACCGGTCTGGCCGGCGACGGCGCGGCGGCGATCACACCGATCCGGGCGTGCATGCCCTTCTGCGCCGGGAGTTGCGCATTCATTGCCTGCGCCTCTACGACGGGTCCGGAGAGTTTCGTGATCTTCCACGTACCGACCACGACCTGATCGCCGCCGACGTCGACCGAGAGTTCCGCCGTATCGCCGATGCGCGGCGGCGGCCCGGCAGTGACTTCGATAAACGCAGTGTTCCCGCGGACATCGATCACGGTGCCGGTCGAGTTGGCCGCTTCGACGGCGAAGGCCGCGCACAGCAATGCGGCGGCGAGCAGAAACGGGCGGAGGCTCTGGTTCATTGGACGGTCCCTTAGTTTGTTGCGGCGCGATGCAGCCCCGAGTCGCTATTCTATTTTCGCCGGCCGCGGAATGCATGGGAAACCCGGCTGTACAGTAGAATCCCTGACGACGCCCGGATGCCGAACAAAACGCAAGAACCTCTGACTCCCCGGGGTCGCCTCGGTTTCGGGCTGACCCTCATTGCCTTCGGCATCATTCCGATGCTCGCAACCTTCGACATCGGCCCGCTCGGACCGAAGGACATCAACGGCCCCGCATGGCTGGGGTTGGCATCCGGCGGGGTCTTCGTGGCCGGCGGGCTCGCGCTCCTGGCCGGACCCGACCGGAAAATCATCAACAGCCTACTCGGGATCCTGGCCGTCGCCGGTCTCGCCGCGATCGGCAACTGGATCGCCTTCGGCTTCGGCGAGCGCGTCTGCGGCGCCTCCATCCTCGTCTGGGTCGGACCAGTGGAGGGACTCGCGTGCCGCATCCCGTTCGGCATCGGCGCCCTGATCACCAATGCCATTCTGCTCGTGATGACCGTGATCGCAGTGCAGGGGGCGCTCGGCGGACCGCCACGACTTTCGCGCCTGCGCAACGTGGCTGAGAACGTGCTTCTGCTTTCGCTCGCGCCGATCCTGCTGCCGCTGCTGCTCATCATGATTCTCATGGCGGCAACCGGCGCGATCCGGACGCGGCTCACGACCGGCCAGTGGCCGCGCAACGAGGCGTTCATTGCCCGAATGAAAGCCAGGCGGGCGAAGGACGCGGAGGCAAGATGAGCGGCCGGGAGGAACTGGATGCCGTGATTGTCGGTGCCGGCTTCGCCGGCCTGTACGCGCTGCACAAGCTGCGCGGACTGGGACTCCGGGCACGCGTGCTCGAGGCCGGCGGCGGCGTGGGCGGCACCTGGTACTGGAATCGCTACCCCGGCGCGCGTTGCGACGTCGTCAGCATGGAGTACTCCTACCAGTTCTCGGAGGAACTCCAGCAGGAATGGGAATGGACGGAGCGGTACGCGTCGCAGGCGGAAATCCTGCGCTATCTCGAACATGTCGCCGATCGCTTCAGTCTCCGGCGCGACATACAACTGAATACACGGGTGTCGGCGGCTGCCTTCAACGAGCAGTCGAGCTGCTGGGAGATCGAAACCGCCGACGGGGAACACCTGACAGCACGCTACTGCATCATGGCGACGGGCTGCCTGTCGAAACCGCTCGTGCCGAAGATTCCCGGCATGGATCGGTTCAAGGACGAGATGCTGTACACGTCCACCTGGCCGCACGACGCAGTCGGATTCCGGGGCAAGCGCGTGGCCGTCATTGGCACGGGTTCCTCGGGCGTGCAGAGCATCCCGGTCATCGCGCAGGAAGCGGAACACTTATATGTATTCCAGCGCACCGCCAACTTTTCCGTGCCCGGGCGCAACACGCCGCTCGATGCGGTGGAGCAACGCAGCATCAAGGCGGATTACGCGGGATATCGAAAGCGCTGGGCCGAGAACCCGGGCAGCGCGGACTTCCGCATCAACATGACGTCCGCCCTCGCGGTCAGCGATGCGGAACGCCGACGCGAGTACGAGGCGCGCTGGCAGAGCGGCGGCCTGCCGTTTGTCGGCGCCTTCATGGATCTCATGCTCGATCGGCGCGCGAATGAAACCGCCGCGGATTTCTTCAGGGACAAGATCCGGCAGACGGTCAGCGACCCGTCCGTCGCGGGAAAACTCGTGCCCAACCTGATCTGGGCGTGCAAGCGGCTGTGCGTGGATACGAACTACTACGAGACCTACAACCGCCCGAACGTGACGCTGGTCGATCTCAACGAGACGCCCATCGAGGAAATCACGCGGCGGGGCATCCGCACGAAGCATAAGGAATACGAACTCGACTGCATCGTCTGTGCGACCGGCTTCGACGCCATGACCGGCGCACTGTTCGCGATCGACATCCGCGGCCGGGGCGGCCTGCCGCTTCGCGGGAAGTGGAGCGCGGGGCCGGTGACGTACCTCGGCCTCATGACGGCCGGATTCCCGAACCTCTTCATGATCACGGGACCCGGCAGTCCCTCGGTGCTCTCCAACATGGTGTGCGCCATCGAGCAGCACGTGAACCTGATCGCCGACATCCTCTCGCACTGCAACGGCGCGAAGACCATCGAAGCCGGAGTGCAGGCGGAGCACGACTGGAGCGCGCACGTGAATGAAGTCGCGGCCACCACGCTCTTTGTCGGCTGCAACTCCTGGTACCTCGGCGCCAACGTGCCGGGGAAACCGCGCGTGTTCATGCCCTACTTCGGCTTCCCGCAGTACGTCGAGAAGTGCAGCGAGATTGCCGCGGCCGGCTACGCCGGCTTCGATTTCCGGGCCGCGCGCTGACCATTCCCTGATCTGGATCAAGTCGGCGCGCATCCGGGCGCGCCGCCGCTGTGTATGTCGTGGGGTTCTTCCTATAATCAACCGGCAAGCCGACTACAGGGGGGACCCATGTCCACAGTCGCTCTGCACGCCGATGGTGAACTTTCGCCGTGGTGGGGCCGCGCGGTCGGCGCGGTCATGGCCATCGGCTTCGCCGCGCTGATCACGCTCTCGATCAGGGCCTATCAGGACGCCCCGCCGATCCCGGCGCGGGCTGTCGCGCCGGACGGTACCGTGATCTTCACGGCGGAGGACGTCGCCAACGGCCAGGCCGTGTTCCTCAAATACGGCCTGATGAACAACGGCACGATCTGGGGCCACGGCGGCATGCTCGGCCCGGATTTCTCCGCGCAGACCCTGCACAACCTCGGCCTGTTCCACGCCGAACGGCTCGCGGAAGAGCGCTTCGGCAGTCCCTACGCGGAGATCGCGGACGCGGATCGCCGCACCATCGACGGCGCGGTCGCCGCCGTCTTCAAGCAGAACACCTACGATCCGGCCACGGGCGTACTGAGCCTGCCGGAAGACTGCGCCGCGGCGTTCGAGGCGGAGATCGGTTACTGGACGAACTACTTTCGGGAGCCGGCGCGGAGCGGCGGACTCGCCCGCGACGCGGTCTCGGATCCGGAAGAGCTGCGGACCCTGACCGCGTTCTTCACGTGGACCGCCTGGGCGGCGGCGGCCGAGCGGCCGGGCCACGGCCATTCCTACACGAACAACTTCCCGTACGACCCGCTGGTCGGCAACCATCCGACCGGCGCCACCGTGCTGTGGAGCGCGGTGAGCCTGCTGTTCCTGCTCGGCGGCACCGGCATCGTGCTGCTCGCCTTCGGCAAGTTCGACTATCTCGGCTGGCACCAGGATGCGCCGCAGGCCGGTTTCACGACGTTTCCGGAACGCATGGCCGTGACCCCCGCGCAGTCCGCGACGCTCAAGTTCATGGCTCTAGCCGCCGCGCTGTTTCTCGTGCAGACGCTGGTCGGCGGCGCGGTCGCGCATTACCGCGCGGAGCCCGGCGACTTCTACGGCTTCGATCTGTCCGCGATCCTTCCGAGCAACCTGTTGCGCGGCTGGCATCTCCAGCTCGCGGTGTTCTGGGTCGCGACCGCCTATGTCGCGGGCGCGCTGTTCGTCGCGTCCACGCTCGGCGGGAAGGATCCGAAGCACCAGCGCCCGCTGGTGCACGGTCTCTTCTTCGCGCTGGTCGTGGTCGTCGTCGGCAGCCTGCTCGGCCAGTGGGCGGGCATCAAGAACCTGCTCGGCGATCTCTGGTTCTGGCTCGGCAACCAGGGCTGGGAATACCTGGAAATCGGCCGCTTCTGGCAGGTACTGCTCGCCGCCGGCCTGCTCTACTGGTTCGCGTTGGTGTTCCGCGCCGTACGGCCCGCGCTCGCCAGGGCGGAGACGAAGCCCTTCGTCGTGTTCTTCCTGATCGCCGCCTTCGCCATCCCGTTCTTCTACCTGCCCGCGTTCTTCATCGGTGCGAAGACACATTATTCAATCGTGGACGTGTGGCGGTTCTGGATCATCCACCTGTGGGTGGAGGGCTTCTTTGAGTTCTTCATCACGGTGATGGTCGCCGTCATCTTCTACCAGCTCGGCATCGTCCGGCGCATCACGGCGCTGCGCGTGATCTATCTCGACGCCATCCTCTACTTCGGCGGCGGCCTGATCGGCACGGCGCACCACTGGTACTTCACCGGGCAGACGCCAATGGCGCTCGCCTTCGGCGCGACCTTCTCGGCGCTCGAGGTCGTCCCGCTCACGCTGATCACGCTGGACGCCTGGGACTTCATCAAGCTGACGAAAGGCGACAACAATTCCGCCGGCTTCCGGCACCGCTGGACGTTCTATTTCCTGATGTCGGTCGGCTTCTGGAATTTCGTCGGCGCCGGCGTGTTCGGCTTCCTGATCAACATGCCTATCGTGAGCTACTACGAGATCGGCACGACGCTGACCGTCAATCACGGGCACGCTGCCTTCGTCGGCGTGTTCGGCATGCTGGGCGTCGCGCTCATGGCCTACGTGCTGCGCGAGATCGCGTCGGATGCGATCTGGCCGCGCGCGGAGAAGTGCCTGAGGGTGAGCTGGTGGGGACTGAACGTCGGGCTCGCGATGATGATCGTGCTGAGCCTGCTGCCGAACGGCCTGCTCCAGCTTTGGGACGTCATCGAGAACGGCTACTGGCACGCGCGCTCGATCGCGCACACCGGCAGCACGCTGCCGAAACTGCTCGAGTGGATGCGCACGCCCGGCGACCTCGTGTTCATCTTCGCCGGCGCGGTACCACTCGTCTGGGGACTGTGGATCGCCTGGCTGGATCTCCGCCGCCGCTCCGAATCCATGTAGGGCCGGATTTATCCGGCCATGTTCGTGGAGGGCGACCGGCCGCTGCCGGCCATCCCTGGCCTCCGCGGCACCTGCACATCCGTGTGCATTGTCCCCGGCGGCCTTCTTTTGACGTCATTCCGGGCGCGCCGAAGGCGCGACCCGGAACCCAGAGTCTTTCGGGCTAAACTGGACACCCGAACGACTGCATGGCCGCCACGCTCCCATGCCCGAATACCGCTTTCGCAAAGCGCTGAACACGCTGGAATCCCGCGGCGCTAAGGCGCGGCACTGGAGCCGCGAGACCGCGCGCAACATGGTCATCGAGCACGACGTGCAGATCCCCACGCGCTTCGGTTACGTGCTCTATGCCGACGTGTTCCGGCCGACCGGCGCGCGCACGAAGTCGCCGCCGATCATCGCGTGGACTCCCTACGGCAAGCACAACCCCGCGCCAATCGCGAAGATCTTCCCGGACAGCGGCGTGAAGGAAGAATGGCTCTCCGATCTCACGATCTTTGAGGGCCCGGACCCGGTGTTCTGGGTCGGCCACGGCTACGCGGTCGTCCACATCGACATTCCCGGCGTGTGGCACGCCAATACGCCGGCGACCTATCTCTCGCCCGAGGAAGCGCAGGCGTTCCACGACGCCGTCGAATGGGCCGGCACGCAACCGTGGAGCAACGGCAAGGTGGGACTCTCGGGCGTGTCGTACCTGACTTCATCGCAGTGGCGCGTGGCGGAACTCAATCCGCCGCACCTCGCCGCGATCAATCCGTGGGAAGGCTGGTCGGACACCTATCGCGAGGTCGTACGGCACGGCGGCATTCCGGAGACGTATTTCTGGCCGCACATCCAGGTGCGCTGGGGTGTCTCGGACCAGCTGATCGAGGACCTCTGGGCCGAAACGGCCGAGCACCCGCTCTACGACGAGTTCTGGCAATCCAAGGCGGCAAAGCTGGAAGAGATTCGCGTGCCCGCCTACGTCGTCGCAAGCTGGAGCGATCACGCCCTGCACACGCGCGGCACGCTGGAAGGTTTCCGTCGCATCGCTTCCGAACACAAGTGGCTGGAAGTGCACGGCCGTAAGAAGTGGGCGCATTACTACGACCCGGAAAGCGTCGCGAAGCAGCTCGCTTTCTTCGAACACTTCCTGAAAGAGAAAGCACCCGCACCGATCTGGCCGAAGGTGGATGTTGAAGTCCGCGAACGTTTTGGAGAAGCGCGGCGACACAGTTCGACCGCTTGGCCGCTGCCGGAGGCGAAATACGAGAAGCTCTATCTCAATGCGGAGACCCGCACGCTGGTGGACACCTGGCCGGCGAAGCAGTCATCAATCAGCTACGACTCGCTCTCCGAGTCCGGGGAAGCCGTGTTCGATCACAAGTTCGAGAAGGATACGGACATTGTCGGCCACGCGAAGCTCAAGCTTTTCGTATCGACGGATACCGCGGACGACATGGACCTCTTCGTCGCGCTGGAGAAGCTCGATGCCAAGGGCGAACCCGTCGGCCTTGCGCACTATGCCTTATATAAGGACGGCCCCGTGGCGCTCGGCTGGCTCAGGGTCTCGCATCGCGAACTCGACACGAAGCGCTCGAAGGATTACCTGCCGGTGCTCGCGCACAAGCGGGAACAGAAGATACAGCCCGGCACGGTCGTGGAATGTGACGTCGAGATCTGGCCGTCAGGCACGCACTTCGCTGCGGGCGAAACGCTGCGCCTGCGGATCAAGGGAAGGGATATCGTCACTCACCCGAAGCCGATGCTGTATGCGCGGCACGAAGACACCGTGAACCGGGGACAACACAAGATATGGACTGGGGCGCAGACGGCGTCGTGGTTGCAGGTGCCGGCGTTGGACCACAAATAAAAAAAGCCCGCGCATGGCGGGCTTCTTTTATTTGTTTGGCGCGCCCGGAGAGATTCGAACTCCCGACCCCCTGGTTCGTAGCCAGGTACTCTATCCAACTGAGCTACGGGCGCGTGTGTGGCGGCGTATTTTAGCGTAGGAAGGCACGCGGTACGACCTTCCGATTCCCGGTAAAACACCTCACCCTAGATGGGGAAGGGATTGACGCGGCACATCCATGTGCCGCGCCCTTCGGGCGGCCTTCGGCCGTCCAATTTTGCTCCCGGCAAAATTGTCGAACCGAAGGGTTCTCATCGAACCTCCGCTCTCCGGGCAATAAAAAAAGGGGCCGGTGGCCCCTTTTTTTATTGCTTGGCGGAGAGGAAGGGATTCGAACCCTTGATGGGCTTTTGGCCCATACTCCCTTAGCAGGGGAGTGCCTTCAGCCACTCGGCCACCTCTCCAAATCTACCGCTGCACAAATCCAGCACATCGAAAATCATACTTGCGAGGAAGGGATTGACTCGCGCCATCCCTGGCGCTCGCCCTGCGGGCGCCCTTCGGGCGTCCAAATTCGCTCCCGGCGAATTTGTCGAACCCTTGATGGGGTTCTTTGAACTCCTACTCCCTTAGCAGGGGAGTGCCTTCAGCCACTCGGCCACCTCTCCTAAAATCAAAGGTCGCCGAGGACGGCGACCCTCCATTCTTCATCGGCGGCCGAGACGGCCGCCCTCCACATAATTATTCGTCGTGCTGGCGGGTCGGGTCTTCGGTGTCGTAGGTTGCGTCCGGGTCGGCCTTGTCGAAACGCGGCGCGCCGCCCTTGCCCTTCTCGCTCTGGATGCGCTCGTAGATCTCTTCGCGATGCACGGCCACGTTTTTCGGGGCGTTGACGCCGATCCGCACCTGATTGCCCCGGATGCCGAGGACGGTCACGTTCACGTCGTCCCCGATCATCAGCGATTCGCCAATCCGTCGAGTCAGAATCAACATCGCCGCTCTCCTTTCATGTCCCTGCCAGATATGGGGTTTGACCCCCGCCTTCCCCGAAGGTGCCCGTCCTCCCCCTACTTCGGCCCCTTCCCGGACTTCTTCGCGGCGCCGTGCACGCCGTTCTCCAGCCCGAATGTTGAGTGTAGCGCCCTGACCGCCAATTCCAAATACTTTTCGTCCACCACCACCGACACCTTGATCTCGGAGGTGGAAATCATCTGGATGTTGATGCCCTCGTCCGCGAGCGCCTGGAACATGCGCGCGGCGATGCCGGCGTGTGAGCGCATGCCGACGCCGACGATCGACACCTTTACTATCTTTGTGTCGCCGCTGACACCGCGAGCGCCCATCTTCCCGGAAATCTTCTGCAGGATTTCGAGCGCCTTGTCGTAATCGTTGCGGTGCACGGTAAAGGTGAAGTCCGTGGTGCGATCTTCGCCCACGTTCTGCACGATCATGTCCACCTCGATGTTCGCGTCCGCGATGGGCCCGAGGATGCTCGCGGCGATGCCCGGCCGGTCCGGCACGCCGATGATGGTGAGCTTCGCCTCGTCCTTGTTGTGCGCGATGCCGGATACCAGTGCCTGTTCCATCGATTCATCCTCGTCAGTGATCAGCGTGCCGGCGCCCTCGGTGAAGGACGACAGCACGCGCAGCGGGACGTGATACTTGCCCGCGAATTCCACGGAGCGGATCTGGAGCACCTTCGACCCCAGGCTCGCCATCTCCAGCATTTCTTCGTAGCTGATGCGATCGAGGCGCGCGGCGGTGGGCACGATGCGCGGATCGGCGGTGTAGACGCCGTCCACGTCGGTGTAGATGTCGCACTCGTCCGCCTTGAGCGCCGCCGCCATTGCCACCGCGGTGGTGTCGGAGCCGCCGCGGCCCAGCGTCGTGATGTTGCCGTTCTCGTCGATGCCCTGGAAGCCGGCGATGACCACGATGCGTCCTTCATCCAGCACCTTCTTCACCTTGGCCGCGTCAATGTCGACGATGCGCGCCTTGTTGTGCGCGCTGTCGGTCAGGATCCGCACCTGGCTGCCGGTGAAGGACACGGCCTCGGCGCCCTTCGCGTGCAGCGCGATCGCGAGCAGCGCGATCGTCACCTGCTCGCCGGTCGAGAGCACGACGTCGAGCTCGCGGCTGTTCGGACGCGGGGCGAGATCGTTCGCGAGCCCGAGCAGGCGATCGGTTTCCCCGCTCATGGCGGAGACCACGACCACCACCTGGTGGCCCTGCTTGTGCGTGGCGATGACCTTGTCGGCAACCGCGCGAATGCGCTCCACGCTGCCGACGGAGGTGCCGCCGTATTTCTGGACGATCAGTGCCATGGTGTCTTAGATGCCCGAAAGGCCGCGGATTCTAGCCGAAAACCGGGGAAATCGGGGACAGTTGCCGGATTTCAGGCGCCGAGTTTCTGGCGGACCCAGTCGGGCACGCCGGCAAGGGCCTTGGGCAGGGCCGCCGGGTCGTTGCCGCCGGCCTGGGCCATGTCCGGCCGACCACCGCCCTTGCCGCCGATCTGCTGCGCCACGAAGTTCACGAGGTCTCCCGCCTTGATCCGGTCGGTCGCATCCTTCGTCACGCCGGCGACGAGGCTGACCTTCGAATCCTCCACGGCAGCGAGCACGAGCGCCGCGCTGCCCAGCTTGTTCTTCAACTGGTCCACGGTGTCGCGAAGCGTCTTCGGATCCGCCCCTTCGAGCATCTTCGCCAGTACCTTGATGCCGCCGACGTCCTGCGCCTCGGCCAGCATGTCGTCGCCGGCGGAACTCGCGAGCTTGCCCTTGAGCTGCTCCTGTTCCTTCTCCAGCTTCCGCAGGTTCTCGACGATCTGCTCCACGCGGCCCGGAAGGTTGTCACGATTGCTCTTGAGCAATCGCGCGATCGTCGCCAGCATCTCCTCACCCTGTTCAACCCACTTCAGCGCACCGTGTCCGGTCGTCGCCTCGACGCGGCGGACGCCGGAAGCAATGCCGCTCTCGGAATAGATCTTGAACAGGCCGATATCGCCGGTGCGCTCGACGTGCGTGCCGCCGCAGAGTTCACGCGAAGTGCCGATGTCGAGCACCCGCACTTCGTCGCCGTACTTCTCTCCGAAGAGCATGACCGCGCCGGACTTCTTCGCGTCGTCCATCGGCATGACCTGCGCGCGCGTCGGCCGGTTCTGGAGAATCTCTTCGTTGACCCGCCGTTCCACTTCGCGGATCTGTTCCGGGGTCATCGGCTTGTCGTGCGTGAAGTCGAAGCGCGTCTTCTCGGCATCGACCAGCGAACCCTTCTGCACGACGTGCGCGCCAAGCACGTCGCGGAGCGCCTTGTGCATGATGTGCGTGACCGAATGGTTGCGCATGGTGTGCTGCCGGCGCGTGACGTCCACATGCGCATTCAGTTCCTGGCCGATGCGGATCGTGCCCTTCGTCACGCGGCCGAGATGCACGTGCGCCTTGCCCTGCTTCTGCGTGTCGGTGACCTCGAATGTCACGCCTTCTCCGGTCAGCGTGCCCGCGTCGCCGACCTGGCCGCCGGATTCCGCGTAGAACGGCGTGGCCGCGAGAATGACCCCGCCTTCCTCGCCCTGCTTCAGTTCCTTGACGGTGCGACCCTCGCTGAATAGCGCGGAAACGGTCGAAGTGACTTCGAGGTGTTCGTAGCCGCGGAATTCCGAGTGCAGGCCATCACCCTCGCCCACGGCCATCTGCACGTCGAAGCGACTCGCGGCGCGCGCCCGCTCGCGCTGCTGCGCCATGGCCGCGTCGAATCCCTTGTGGTCGAGTTGGAGGCCGCGCTCGCGCGCGATGTCGGCCGTGAGATCGACGGGGAAGCCGTAGGTGTCGTAGAGCTTGAAGACGTCCGCGCCGGCAATGACTTTGCCCTTGAGCCCGGCGACCACGTCTTCGAAAT
>Ga0315912_10005385_pt1 | contig 11805 bp, 9 predicted proteins | sample VfabasoilMG_FD_204469 | JGI IMG/M metagenome (GOLD analysis project Ga0315912, IMG submission 204469) | Garden soil microbial communities collected in Santa Monica, California, United States - V. faba soil | ecosystem: Environmental > Terrestrial > Soil > Garden | place: USA: California...
GCGATGGCGACGGTGACGGCGACGGCGATGGCGATGGCGACGGTGACGGCGACGGCGATGGCGACGGTGACGGCGATGGCGATGGCGACGGCGACGCAGGCATCGACGGTTGCTACTCGCCGTTCGAGAACCTGGACATCGCCTACGAGCCAGGCGCGATGGGTTGCCCGTGCGACGCCGACGATGAAGACATCTGCATCGGCGGCGTGGCCCTGATCTGCGAAGGCGACGACCACTGGCAGTCGGTCGAAGACGGTCCGTGCGAGCCGCGCACGCTGACGAGCGCGGAGTGCGAAGGCGAAGGCGGACAGGTGTTCGCCGATCCGGGCGACGGCAGCCTCGACGCCTGCCCCGACACGTTCGCGCACCTCGGCAGCGTGAGCGGCCTCATCGAGGGCGGCCTGTGTTGCCAGCCCACGGTCACGAGCTGCAAGCCGCACAACGCCCGGTTCATCGGCACCTGCGAGCCCGCGTCGCGCTTCTACTGGACCGGATACGCCTGCGAGGGCCGCACCGGTTGCTCGTGCGAAGGGCCGGACTGCGACGCCGGCGTCGCAACCGAAGCCGAGTGCGTGACGCTCCACGAGGCGTGCGCCGAGATCACGGAGGGCTGCGGCGGCTTCCTGGGCAACACCTGTGCCGATGACGAGTACTGCGCGTACCTGGTGGCGGGCGGATGCGGCATCGTGGACGCCAGCGCGATTTGTCAGCCGCGTCCCAATAGCTGCGCGGACGACGACGCGCCGGTCTGCGGCTGCGACGGAAGCACTTACGACAGCGCATGTACGGCTGCGATGGCCGGCCAGGGCGTCAGTGGCTTCGGCGCTTGCGGGTGAGGCGAGCGCGCAGCATCTGCCAATCTCCCGACACTGGGCTACATGGGCCGAAAGGCACGGCGTTGGCCGACATGTTGTGTCCAGCGTCCATCGTATTTAGCTTCGGGGCGTGCAACGCGTTGCAACGCTGGAAGTGCTCGTCGTGGGTGAGGGCGAGCTGCTGAGCGAGGTTTCCGCGGAGCTGCGCCGCATCGGACACCAGGCCCGCATCGTCGAAGCGTGCGAAGTCCGGACGGCGCTGCGCTCGATCGCGCCCCACGTCGTCCTGCTCGGCGACACGCTGACACCTGGGGAAGTGGCCACCGTGCACGCCGCACTGCAGTCCGAGCGACGCGGCCGCAGCTCGCGCGTGGTGGTCATCGGCGAGCAAGCGCAAGAACGCATGGGCACGATCACGTTGCCAGCGTGTCTGTCGGCACGAGAGCTCGTGAAGCAACTGATCGACGCCATCGGACCGGTCACGATCACCGATGCACCTGCCCCGCTGGAGCCCGCGGAGAGCGGTCGGTTCGTGTCGGGGCGCGTGCCTGCGGGCGCCTACGCGATGTCGTCCCGCCCGCCTGGCCCGAACGGGCGCTCCGAACGCAGCCCCGACGGCCGGCCGCGCGAGGGCAGCGGCGGGTTTCAGGGCGAGGTGGAGGCGGTCGAGGTGGCTTCGCTCGTGCAACTGCTGGGCGGGCAGCGACGAACCGGCGTGTTGCTGCTCACGGACGAGGGTCGTTCACTCGGAGGCGTGTACTTCGAGCAAGGGCAGATCGTCCACGCCGACACCTCCGCCGGCACGAGCGGCGCCGAAGCGTTCTACAGGCTGGTGGCGATCACGACCGGCCAGTTCGCGTTTCGCGTGTTGCAAGTCGCGCCCGATCGCACGATCCACGAAACGTCGACCACGTTGCTCCTCGAAGGCCTGCGGCGCCGCGACGCCACCCCAAGCAGCCGCGGCAACGCGGGCTGACCAGGGCGCCTACCCCCGCAGCGCCGCCAGCACCTTCACCAGCTCCGCCGGCAGGGGCGCCTCCACCTTCAGCGGCTTCTGTCCACTCCGCGGCAGCTCGATCCGCGCGGCGTGCAGGAACAGCCGCGACAGGCCAAACGCCTTCAGCCCCCTGTCGAGCTCTGCGTCACCGTATTTGTCGTCGCCCGCGATCGGATGCCCCGCGTGCAATGCGTGCACGCGGATCTGGTGCGTGCGCCCGGTCACCGGCTGGGCCTCGACCAGGGTCGTCTCCGCAAACCTCTCCATGACACGAAACTTCGTGACGGCGTCCTTGCCCTCGTCGTCCACCTCCACCATGCGCTCGCCGCCGCGCAGGCTGTTCTTGGCGAGCGGCGCGCTCACTTCGCGCAGGCGGTCAGGCCAGCTGCCCTTCACCAGCGCCAGGTAGCTCTTGTGCACGGCGTCGCCGCGCAGCGCCTCGTGCAGCTGCAGCAAGGTGGGCCGATCCTTGGCCAACACGAGCACGCCGCTCGTCTCCCGGTCGAGCCGGTGCGCCAGCTCGAGCCCAGTCTCGTCGGGCCGCATCGCGCGCAGGCCCTCGATCACGCCCACGCTCACGCCGCTGCCCGCGTGCACGGCCACGCCCGCGGGCTTGTCGAGCACCAACAGGTGGCGGTCCTCGTGCAGCACGGCGCTCGCGAGCAACTGCTTCAGCCAGTCGCCCACCGCCGCGCGCTCCGGCTCCTCGCCCAGGCGCACCGGTGGAATGCGCACCACGTCGCCCTCGTTCAGGCGCGTCTCGGGCTTGGCGCGGCCCTTGTTCACCCGCACCTCGCCCTTGCGCAGGATCCGATACACCAAACTCTTGGGCGCGCCCTTCAGCTCGGTGCGCAGGAAGTTGTCCAGGCGCTGGCCCGCGTTGCCCGCCCCCACGGTCACGTGACGTACGCTCGGCTTCTGCTCGTCGCTCACGCGGCGTGGGTAGCACAGCGCCGACTTCAGCGGGGCGCCCGGCGCGGAACTACGCGCAGTCATGACGATTTCGCCGCTGGCCCCCAAAGTCTGGAGGGGCCTGCGCCGTGACGGCAGCGCCATTCAAACGTCGGAAATTGGTCGGATGGGCAACGGTTTTCTTCCGACCTTTGTGCACACTGGCCACACATAGTGGGTTGGTGATTGGTGGTGGCGCCCTTCTCGGCGACGGCCCTGGAGAGATGTTCATGCGGATCGCGGTCGGTGTGTTCCTGTCGATGCTCTCCTTCATGGTCGCCGGCTGTGGCGGCGAAGAGACCGCGGACGGTGGCGGCCCAGGCGGCGCGGCGGGAGGGCCTCCCGTCTTCGCCGGCGTCGGTGGTTCGGGCGGCGCGGCGGGCCTGGGCGGCCTGGGCGGAACCGGTGGCATCGCGACCACGGGCGGCGCAGGCGGCACCGGCGCGACCGGCGGCGCGGGCGGCACCGGCGCGACCGGCGGCGCAGGCGGCACCGGCGCGACCGGCGGCACGGCCGGCTCGGGCGGCACCGGCGGCAGCGTGGAGGAGCTGGAGGACTTCAGCTTCTTCGTGACCAGCCTGGACGTCATGCGCGAGCTGTCGGGCAGCCAGGACGGCTTCGGCGGTGATCTTGGCGGCCTGGCCGGTGCCGACATGATCTGCCAGCAGGCCGCGGACAAGGTCGGCTTCGGCGCCAAGACCTGGCGCGCCTTCCTGAGCGCGACCGACGACGGCACCGGCAACCCGGTCCACGCCAAGGATCGCATCGGCTCGGGGCCCTGGTACGACCGCAACGGCCGCCTGGTGGCTCAGGACCTGGCGGGCCTGCTGGAAGAGCGCCCCGACGGGGATGCCCAGACCATCAACGACCTGCCCGACGAGTTCGGCCGGGGCCTGAAGTCCATGGGCGACACCCACGACGTGCTCACCGCCACCAACGCCCAGGGCATGCTCGACTCCACCGACATGGCCAAGACCTGCAACGACTGGACGAGCATCGACGCCGTGCCATCGGGCGGCGGCGGCGGATTCCCGGGGTTCGGCGATGGCCTGCGCGTCGGTCACGCCTGGCCGGCCAACAGCGGCATGAACTGGATGACCGCGCACACCGAGTCGTCCTGCAAGCCGGGCGTGAACCTGGTCCAGGATGGCCCGGGCGACGGCAGCAGCGTGGGTGCGGGCGGCGGCTGGGGTGCCATCTACTGTTTCGCGCTGCAGCCCTAGGGCGCCGCAGCTGTCAGGATCCACGACCATGACGAACACGAAACTGCGAACGTTCGCGGCTGTGCTGCTGTGCCTGGTGGCCGGGTGCGGCGACGACACGGGTGACGGCGGCGCCGGCGCCAGCGGTGCCGGTGCCACCGGTGGCACGGGCGGCAGCGGTGGCACGGGCGGTACCGGCGGCGGCGGCGGCGGCACAGGCGGCACAGGCGGCGGCGGCGAGTACGCCTACAGCGCCTGCTCGACCGCCACGCGCGTGGGTGGCTTCATCGTCGACGCGCACGAGCTGAGCGTCGTGGTGCCCGAGAAGCCCTACAGCGAAATCAAGGGCGAGGTGAAGGACGGAGTCGTCCCCGCCAACGTGCTGGAGCCGGTGATGACCGCGGGCGATTGCACGCTCTTCCAGCGCAGCACGCCGACGTGCACACCCGAGTGCGACGAGGTCGGCACGGTGTGCGGCACGGAGGGCTCCTGCGTCCCAGATCCACGCAACCAGGACGTGGGGTCGGTGACGATCACGGGCCTGAAGGACGCCCAGACCATGGAGCCGCGCGCGCCCCTCAACACGTACCAAAATGTGGGCAACCTGCAGCATCCGGCGTTCGACGACGGCGCACCGATCACGCTGTCGGCCACAGGCGGCGTGCACGCACCCTTCGGCCTGGTCGCCGAAGGTGTGGCCCCGTTCGGCCTGGACGAGTCGGTGGTGCTCGCCGACGGCATGCCCGTGGTGCTGAGCTGGACGCCGCCTGCCCAGCCCGACCGCTCCCACGTCATCGCCAAGCTCGACATCGCCCTGCACGGCGGCGACCCGGTGTACATCGAATGCGACGCGCCCGACACGGGCACGCTGGAGATCTCGGCCGACCTGATCGATGGGCTGCTGAGCTACGCGTTCTCGGGCAACCCGCGGATCTACCTGGCCCGCCAGACCGCAGGCTCGGTGCAAACCGACCTGGGTTGCGTCGACCTCGTGGTGGCCGCGCGTGAGGTGCTCGAAGTCACGATCGAGGGGTACGTGTCGTGCAGCGACATGATGCCGTGCCCCATGGGCCAGGTGTGCGGCATGGAGATGTTCTGCGAGTGATGTAGAGTCGGTGCCATGACGGCACGCAAGGCGAAGCCTGCAGCGGCGAAGCCGAAGGCGAAGGCGACCGCAAGCGCCACCCACGTGGTCCTGCTGCGCGGGGTCAACGTCGCCGGCAAGAACATCCTGCCCATGGCCGAGCTGACGCAGCTGCTCGCGAAGGCTGGCTGCCGCGACGTGCGCACCTACATCCAGAGCGGCAACGCGGTGTTCGGCGCCAGCGCCGCCGTCGCCTCCACCCTCGCCACCAAGCTGAGCGCCGCCATCGAAGCGAGCCACGGCCTGCGCGTGCCGGTCGTGGTGCGCACGATCGCCGAGCTGCGCGCGGTCGCCGCAAAGAACCCCTATCTGGTCGAAGGCGAGGACACCAAGCGCCTGAACGTCGCGTTCCTTCAACAGGCCGCGACCGCCAGCGCAGGCAAGGCACTCGACCCCGGCCGCTCGCCGCCCGATCGCTTCACGCTGCGCGGTCGCGAGCTGTACCTGTGCCTGCCGAACGGCGTCGGAAAGACCAAGTACACCAGCGACTATCTCGACCGCACCCTCGGCACCGTGTGCACGATCCGCAACTGGAACACGGTGCTGGCCCTGTGCGAGCTGGCCGAGGGCTGAACCCCCGGATTGCAACCCGTTCCAGCCCTCCAGATCGCGGGTTCCAGCCCGCTCTTGCCAGCCCCTGGCCGCGGGGCTACACCAGCCGCCGAGCTTCAGGGGGCGAGGTCACCATGGACGGCGAGAGCAAGACCAGCACACGCAAGGCCCACGCGGACGGCGACATCCGCTCGGCCGTCGGCACCTACCGCGCCTACCACGACGACGGCGGCGGCAACGTCGATGCGCGCAAGAGCAACTACCAGGACATGGTGCGTAGCTACTACGACCTGGTCACCGACTTTTACGAGAAGGGCTGGGGCGACTCGTTCCACTTCGCGCCCCGCGCACGTGGCGAGGACTTCGCGCTCTCGATCCAGCGCCACCAGCACTACCTGGCACTCAAGCTCGGGCTGCGCCCCGGCATGCGCGTGCTCGACATCGGCTGCGGCGTGGGCGGACCCATGCGCAGCATCGCGCGCTTCAGCGGGGCCCACATCACCGGCGTCAACGTCAACGCCTACCAGCTCGGCAAGGCCGCCAGGTACAACGCGGAGCAGCGGCTCGACGCGCTGTGCGACGTGCTCGAGGCCGACTTCATGACGATCCCGCGGCCCGACGCCAGCGTCGACGCCATCTACGCCATCGAAGCCACCTGCCACGCGCCCGACAAGACCGCGCTGCTGCGCGAGCTGCACCGCCTGCTCAAGCCCGGCGCGCGGATCGCGATCTACGAGTGGTGCCTCACCGACAAGCACGACCCGAACGACCCGGCGCACCTGGCCGCCAAGCGCGGCATCGAGGAGGGCAACGGCCTGCCCGACATCGCCACCATCCCGGAGACCGCGCGCGCCTTCGAAGACGCGGGCTTCCGCGTGCTCGAGCAGGAAGACCGCCTGGCAGCCGGCGACCCGGAGGTGCCCTGGCACAACAGCCTGGCCGGCCGCGAGATCAGCAAGGTGGGCCTGCAGCGCTCGGCCGCCGGCCAGACGGTGGTCGGCGCGCTGATCAAGACCCTGGAAGCCACGCGCATCGCCCCCAAGGGCACGCGCGAGGTGCAGGAGTTCCTGAGCAAGGGCGCGGACGCCCTGGTCGCCGCCGGCGACATGGGCACCTTCACGCCGATGGCCTTCTTCCTGGCCGAAAAGCGCTGAGGCTTGCCGCAGCCTGCGCAGCCGGTGGCCCCGTCACGCCGCGGTATCTGGTGGAGCGCACTCTTCCTCGTGTTGATGTTCGCCGCCGGGGCCTACCTGCGGCTGTTGCTCAAGAGCAAGGCTCTGGCGCCGAACGCCGACGAGGGCATCTCCCTGCTCGCCGCCGCTTGCCACGAGGCCGACTACGCGGAGGTCGTCCAGCGGCTGCGCAACCGGTGGGTCCCCGCGAGCGAGTGGCGCGTGCTCATCGAGCCCGCGCGGCTGTGTCTCGGTGAGATACGCGCGGGCCTGCTCGCGACCGACGTGCACCCCCCTCTGTATTTTTGGGCGCTGCACCTGTGGCTGTTGGCATTCGGCCTGTCGACCTTCTCCGGCTTCGCGCTGAACCTGGTGTTCACGGCGGGCTGCGCGGTCTTCCTGCACGCGGCCGCACGTCGCCTGGGCTGGAGCCGTACGGAGTCTCTCGCCGTGGCGGGCGCGTGGCTGCTGTCGCCGGTTGCGTTTTCAGCCGCAGTCGAAATGCGCCCCTACGAGCTGCTGGCCATGTCGACAGCAGCCTTCGTCTGGCAAACCAGCCGTAACGCCGACGTCGCGCGCGGTGGCGACAGGCGGGACCTCGTTGGCCTGGGCGTTGCAACCGCCTGCGGACTGCTGGCGCACTACTACTTCGCCTCCGTGATCGCGGGCAGCGTACTGTTCTTGCTGATACGCCTTGGCCTCTCGCGCGCCTTGCTGCGGCGTCTGGTGGCCATCGGTGTCGGCGGCCTTGCGGCCTACGCCGTCAACCCCATGCACGCCGTCGCCCGCTCGGGTGAGAGCGCAAGCCCCTCCTTCGTGGGTGCCGCTGGACGTTCTGACGTCGTCGCCAGTCTGGTCGGAGCGTTTCTGGAGCCCTTCCTTCCCGCGCTGCTCCTGATCGGGGTGCTCGCGGCCGGGGCCCTGACCTCCCGTTTGCTCGGGAAGCGCCCGCCACTGCCGTGGCAGGTCGAGATACGGACACAGGGGGCCAGCATTGCAGTGATGGCGATTGGGGCGCTCCTCATCACGGGCGGGGTTCATGCGCTGGGCCTGGTACCCGCCCACGCGATGGCGGAAAAGTACCTGGCCCACGTCTGGCCGGTGTTCGCATTGCTCCTCGTGGCGATCGTCCGAGCGACCCCGGTCGTGCCTGCCGTTGCGGTGCCGCTCCTGCTCGGCCTGACGTTTTGGCACGCCGTCGCTCACGCGCCGGCGAAGGCCAGGGCAGCGCAAGTGCTGACGCACGCAAGGACTCCCGAGCAGTCCGTCACCATCGAGAGCAACAACCGACTCCACCTGCCCCGAACGCTGTTCCAGATCGCGCCCACGAGTCAGGTCTTCCAGGCATACTCGCCCCAACTGTTGGCGCAGTACGACCTCTGGACCGCAGGCATGGTCGGCGATGTCGTGTGGGTGGCGCCGTCCTACGGCTTCGACCCGAGCGCTCGCGCCGAGCTGCTGCGGCGCTTGCAGGAGCAGGGCTATCGCGTGACGACGCGGCGCTGGCATCGCGGCAGCGTTGCCATCGAGCTGAAGCCCAGACGCGCCCGCAGCTCCCGTCGCTAGCTTCCGGGCGGCCTCCGCTCAGGAGACAGCGCGGCCGACCTGCCGGCTCCAGTCGTTGATCTTCGCGAACAGGCGCTGCGGCGTCCGCTCGTCGTGATGGGCCGAGTGCCACAGCGCGCGCAGCATCTCCGGCACGACCTCGTGGGCCGGGCACCGACTCCAGCCGTCGCTCAGGAACGCCACGTCCAGATCGCCCGAGCTCTGGTAGGCACGCGCCACCAGCAACACGATCAGGGTGTGGGGCGTGAGGGGCCGGTCGAGAAACGGCGTCGTCACCTCCGCCGTGCAGCCGCGCAGCACGGCCGGCGGTGCTCTCAGGCAGTGGCGCAGGATCTCGTCCGGCGACAGCGTCCGGTCGGAGCTGTGAGCCGCCCGACGCAGCCTGCGCACCGAGCGCGCCACGTTCTCCATGCCGATGCTCGTGCCGTGGATGCAGTGCAGGTCGTCGCTGGCGGCCCCCGCGACCAGGTCCTTCGCATGGTCGAGCCGGCCGCTCACCCGGTCCCGGAATGCGCGCAGCGGCAGGGTGGTCGGCCAGCCTGCCAGCTTGCGCCCCGCTGCATAGGTCTCGCGGCTGGCGCGGTAGTCGGGGAAGAACAGCCGCCCGCACCATTGCTGCACCAGCACGCCGATCTCGTCGACGTGCCCTTCCCCCGATACGTAGGCCGCGATCCGATCGCGCTCGGGGCCCGGCGCGCCGCGCAGATTCTCCAGCCGCTGCTCGAGAGCTCGCTGCCGTTCGGCCCGTTGCGGCGCCCCGCGGGCGAGGAAGATCGGCAACAGCTTGCCACCGAAGCCCAGGTCGTCGCGCAGGCGACGATCCACGAACCGATGGACCGGGCTCGCCCGGGGATCGATCGCGCGGTCGATGTTGGCGTGCGCATTCAGCCACTGGATCTGTCCAGGATCGCTGACGAGCAACACATCGATCAGCTTCCCGAAGCGGATCCGGATGGGCTTGTTCTTGGTCGACGGCTCGAGCATGGCATCACCCCTCATGGCAACGAGCGCGCCAGCCAGCCCAGCGCGCGGATCCCGGGCATGAAGAAATAGGCCCCGCCCGCCACCGTGACGAAGCGAGGCAGGCCGGTGCAGTGCGGTCGCACCGGCTCGCCGGGCGCGGTGAACCGATTGTTCGCCTCCGCTCCCACGATCGGATCGGCCTGCCCGCTCAAGCCGCTGAAGCGCGGGTCGATCAGCCAGGAGTGCTGCACGAACTCGAACTGGCGAGTCAGGTTGGCGTTCACCGCGACGAAGAACAGCCCGCGGTCCTCGTCGTCGACCGCACCCTCGGGCAGCGCCGTGCCGTACAGGCGACCGCGGCGGATCAGCCGGTGGCGATGATTGACCGCCAGCGAGCGCTCGCTGCCCGGCTTGGGCGCCAGCGCATCGCGCGGGTTGGCGCGCCGCACGTGGGCCCCGATCGGGCACTTGAGCCCCTCGGGGTCGGCCTCGTGGTAGCGAAACTCGTTGGCGCGCGCCCTGGCGGGCAGGTCCCGGTCCGGCGCCTCGATCAGCGACGCCCCACTCGGCCAGCGGCCGACCATCTGCGCCGCCAGTCGCCCCTGCAGCTCGGCATCGACGCTCCCGTCCTCGCGCTGTGCCAGGGCCGCGAGGGTGGCGCGAAACGCCGGTACGTCCTGGCGCAGCTGGCGCATCACCAGGTACGTCCCGTTGCGACCCAGGTCGCGCAGGGCCGTGCCCTCCACGTCGAGCGGCAACAGGCCCAGCGGGTCGCGCGATGCGGCGACCCTGGGGCGCTCGGTGTACGCGCCGTACTCGTTGAGGTAGCCGAGCACGAACTCCCCCGCCTTCACCAGATGAAGCTCGGAGGGTGCCGGATGATAGCCCTCGATGGCCGGCTGCGAGATCCCATCCGCGAAGCCGAAGTGCTCGCGCCCCCCGAGCTCCGCGCGGGTGCGCAGCCGCCGCACCTCCAGCATGCCCGCAGCGGTCCAGGCCTGCTCCAGCTCGGCGGTCAACTGGTGCAGGCGCGGCTCGCTGTCGGCGTACAGCATGAGCATGACGTGCACGACCGGGTTGCCGGGGCCTCCCCACTGCCACCTGTCCGGCGCACTGCCCTCCACGTCGCCGAGGAACCGACTCTTGTGCTCGCTGACCATGCCCTCGATGAAGGTGCGGGAGAACTGCCGCAGCGCTTCCTCGGGCAAGCCCAGAGCGGACAGGCCCGGATAGGTGAACGCGACCTGCACGGCCTGCTCGCGCGCCGCCGGAACCCCGGGCGAGACCAGCTCGGCCACACTGCGCAGCCACCTGCGTGCGATCGCCGGCGTGCCGAGCTGGAGCAACACGTAGCTGCACTCGGGCAACTGGCCGTAGCCGCGGAAGACCAGACCCTGCACGTCTGTCGACTCGATCGGCAGGCTGGCCGGCGCGACGCCGCAGTCGCGGACGAGCTTGTCGCCCGTCAAGCTGGGGAGCTCCTGCTTCTTCTTGCGCAAGACCGCCCTGGCGAGGGACTTCAGAGCAGGTGTAGCCATTGCTGTGCCTCCCGTTCATTCAGGCGCGCGCTCAGGCCGGCGCGCAGCCGGGCGTTGCGCTCGATGTTGACCGCAGTCAGCCCGGGATAGGCCGAGTACCAGACCGGCGTCGCAATCTGCTGACGCCGCAGGTAGTCCTTGAACTCCTGCTCGCGCGTCGCCCCGCCCAGCACCAGCCAGCGCGTCTGCGGGTAGCCGTGGCCGTTGCTGAACACCAGGTTCAGACCCCACGAGACCAGATCGATGAAGTCGTTGTTGTAGCTCTCCAGGCTGCCGTCGTAGTTGCTGGCGAACACCACGCGCCGGCCTCCGTCGAGCGTGATCCAGCGCGCGAAGTGAATCGTCTTCACGCCGGCCAGCGAGTCGCGGGTGAACACGTTGCGCGTGCCCCAACCGATCAACGGCAGCACCGCGTTGATCACGAGCCGCCGCAGCGGGCCGCGCTTCACGTAGCCTCCCGCGGTGAAGGCGTTTTGGGCGAGGATGTCCTCGAGCTCGCCGAGGCGTCGCGTGTGCTCCTGGCTCGGCCGGCGCACGTCGGACTGATCGAGTTCCTCCCGCAACCGGACCAGCAACAGCACCAGCAGCGCGGCCGGCACCAGCACGGGTCCGAACGCCACCAGGCCGAGGGGCAGCGCGGCACCATCCACCAGCCGCTTTGCCCGCCACGCGAGGTCCGGTCCAGGCGCCGGCCGGAGCGCCCAGGTCAGGCGCCCGCACTCCCGCAAGCGCGCCCGGAGGCGCCGCCGCACCTCCAGCGCCGACACGCCGTCGCTCGACTCCGCATCGACGAGCGCCCGCAACGCGTCGTGCAGCTCGGCCTCGCCGAGGATCTGGTCCAGGCCCCGTCCCTGGCGGTGCACGTAGTTGGCTTCGACCCTTTGCATGTGGCTTCGCAGGAAGCG
>Ga0315912_10005386_pt1 | contig 11801 bp, 8 predicted proteins | sample VfabasoilMG_FD_204469 | JGI IMG/M metagenome (GOLD analysis project Ga0315912, IMG submission 204469) | Garden soil microbial communities collected in Santa Monica, California, United States - V. faba soil | ecosystem: Environmental > Terrestrial > Soil > Garden | place: USA: California...
GGGCCACAAGCTCGCGCTGCTGCCCGGCGGCGAGGCCAGCCTGCGCAAGCTGCAGACGCTGCCGGCCGGCGCGGGCGCCCCGGCGCTGACCCTCTATCACCTCAGCGGCCTGGACTTCATGCCGACCCCGGTCTGGCTGCACGAGGACGGTCGCACGGCCGCGGTGCTGACCGACTGGCTGGAGACGCTGCCACCCGAGCTGCTGCCGCGCCGCGAGGCGATGATGGCCGCGCAGAACGTTGCCGCCCAGGCCTGGCATGCCGAGCTGGCCGCGCGCCACCTGCGCCGGCCCGTGGGCGGCGCGCTGCTGATCCGCAACGCACGCCTGTTCGACCCGCGCGACCTGAGCCTGCGCGCAGGGGTCAGCGTGCGCGTGATCGGCGAACGCATCGTGCAGGTCGACGCGGACGCCGCGGTCGCCGCACCGGCCGGCGTCGAGGTGATCGACGCTGGCGGACGCTTCCTGATGCCGGGCCTGTGGGACGTGCACCAGCACTTCTCCGGCGTCGACGGCGTGTTCGACCTGATCGCGGGGGTCACCAGCGCACGCGACCTGGCCAACGACAACGAATCGCTGCTGGAACGTGTCAAGCGTTTCGACGCCGGCACCGAGCTCGGCCCGCGCGTGGTGCTGGCCGGCATCGTCGAGGGTGTCGGCCCGCTGGCCGGTCCGACCGACGTGCGGGTCGACAGCCTCGAGAAGGCACGCGCCGCCGTCGACTGGTATGCCGACCACGGCTACCAGCAGATCAAGATCTACTCGTCCTTCCCGCCGGCGCTGCTGGCGCCGATCGCCGAGCTGGCCCATGCGCGCGGCCTGCGCGTCAGCGGCCACGTGCCGGCCTATGCGACGGCGCGCCAGTTCATCGAGGCGGGCGCCGACGAGATCCAGCACCTGAACTTCATCCTGCTGAACTTCTTCCCCGAGATCCAGGAGACGCGCGGCAAGGACCGCTACACGCTGGCGGCCGAGAAGATGGCCGGCTTCGATCTCGACCAGCCGCGCTTCGGCGAGTTCGTCGCCTTCCTGCGTCGCCACGGCACGGCGCTGGACCCGACGCTGGTGACGCTGGAAGGCCTGTACTCCGGCGAACCGGCGTTGGCCGCGCCGGCGCTGCGTCCGGTCGTGCAGCGCTTCCCGATCGTCGCGCGGCGCCAGGCGCTGTCGGGCGCGGTCGCCGTGCCGGCCGGGCACGAGGCCGCCTATGCCCAAGCCCTGCCCGGCTTCCTGCACATGCTCAAGCGCCTGCACGATGCGGGCGTGCCGCTGATGCCGGGCACCGACGCCTTCGCCGGCTACAGCCTGCACCGCGACCTGGAGCTCTATGCACAGGCCGGCATCGCCCCGGCCGAGGTCCTGCGCGCAGCGACCCTGGTGCCGGCCCGCGTGCTGGGTGCCGAGTTCGACCGCGGCGTGATCGCCCCGGGCAAGCGCGCCGATATGATCCTCGTCGACGGCGATCCGCTGACGAACATGGCCGACATCCGCAGGATCCACCGCACCATCAAGGGCGGCCGCATCATCGACCCGCTCGCGCTCGAGCAGGCGCTGGGCATCGCAGGACCTCGAGGCCAGCCATGACGAACGCCGACAGCCCCGTCCACGCCTTCGACTCGGGGCGGCTGCTGCCGCCCGGCGTGCCCTTCCCCGAGGGCACGCGCGTCGGCAACCTGCTCTTCCTGTCCGGCGCGCTGGGTCATCTGCCGGGCCGGCTGGAACTGGCGCCCGGCGGCATCGAGGCCGAGGCGCGCCAGGCGCTGGAGAACATCCGCGCCGTGCTGCGCGGCCAGGGCCTCGACCTGCAGCATCTGGTGCGCTGCACCGTGATGCTGGCCGACATGGCCGACTGGCCGCGCTTCAATGCGGTCTACAAGGCCTTCTTCGGCGACGTCCCGCTGCCGGCGCGCAGCGCACTGGGCTGCAACGGCCTGGCGCTCGGTGCGCGCGTCGAGATCGAGTGCATCGCGGCGGCGCCGGATCGCGCCGGCGAGGTCTAGCACCGCGCCGGGCCGACGAACACGCGCTCCGCCAGATGGGCCGCGAGCGCCTGGACGCCCGCGTCGCGGCCGGCACCGCCCCTCGGCGAGGCGACGCATCCGCAACGGGTGCATGGCTGTCGGCGAGAACGGCAACTTCGGGCAGCGTGACTTTCCAGGCCATGAGGAGCTCCAGTGCGATTTCGGGGCGACGCGGGGGTCTTCGCGACTGGGGAGCGATACGCTCCGGGCGCGGTTCCGGATGCCGGGCACGCAGTACCATGTCCCGCCATCGCGGCGGGAGCGCTTCATGAGCGACAGGATCCTGGTCTTCTACGGCTCCTACCGGGCCGACCGCATGGGCATCCGGCTCGCCGACTACGTCGTCTCCGGCCTGCGCTCGCGTGGCGCGACGGCCGAACTGGTGGACGCCAGGGCCGTCGGACTCCCGATGCTCGACCGCATGTACAAGGAGTACCCGCCGGGCTCGGCGCCGCCGGTGCTGGAAGACCTGGCGGGGCGGATCCGCGCGGCCGACGCGTTCGTCTTCGTGACCGGCGAGTACAACTGGGGCCCGCAGCCGGGCCTGAAGAATCTCACCGATCACTTCCTCGAAGAGTGGTTCTGGCGTCCCGCGGCAATCGCGAGCTATTCGGCAGGCCGATTCTCCGGCGTGCGTGCCGGCACGCTCTGGCACGCGATCCTGTCCGAGATGGGCATGGTCGTCGTCTCGAGCACGCTGGCCGTCGGCCCGATCGCGCAGACGCTGGACGCGGACGCGCAGCCGACCGGGCCCGCCGGCGAGCAGTTGCAGAAGGCCTTCCCTCGTTTCGCCGACGACCTGGCCTGGTGGACGGAGGCGGCGCGCGCCCAACGCATGCGCAAGGCACCGCCGTATTGACGCCGGGTCGCTCGGCGAGAGGCCCGACGGCTGGCCGCCGTCCCGGGTCGTGCGCTGCGTCGCGCCGGCTCAGGCCCTGAATTCGTCCTTCAGCGCCGACCAGCAGTCCGCGTAACGCGTGTCCAGTTCGCCGCAGCCGAGCGCGAAGGCGGTCGGCTTGAAGCGCCAGCGGCTCTCGAACATGAAGGCCAGGGTGTTGTCGAGCTTGTGCGGCGCGAGCTCCGCGGCGCTCGCGTTCCTGAAGGCCTCGGCGTCCGGACCGTGCGGCACCATGCAGTTGTGCAGGCTCATGCCGCCGGGGCGGAAGCCCTCGGGCTTGGCGTCGTACTGCCCATGCACCAGGCCCATGAACTCGCTCATCAGGTTGCGGTGATACCAGGGCGGACGGAAGGTGTCCTCGGCGACCATCCAGCGCGGCGGGAAGATCACGAAGTCGCAGTTCGCGGTGCCCGGCGTGTCGCTCGGGCTGGTCAGCACCGTGAAGATGCTCGGGTCCGGGTGGTCGAAGCTGATCGAGCCGATCACCATGAAGTCCGCCGTGTCGTACTTCAGCGGCGCGAGGTTGCCGTGCCAGGCGACCACGTCGAAGGGCGTGCGCAGCTGCGTCGTGCGCCACAGTCGGCCCCCGAACTTGCGCACGATCTCGTACGGCTGGTCCTGGGGGTTCTCGAAGGCGGCCACCGGGGCGAGGAAGTCGCGGGGGTTCGCCAGGCCGTTGCTGCCGATCGGGCCGAGTTCGGGCAGGCGGAACGCCGCACCATGGTTCTCGCACACATAGGCGCGCGACGGCCCGCTCACCTTCACGCTGAACGCAATGCCGCGAGGCAACAGCGCAATCTCGCCCGGCTTCACGTCGAGGACGCCGAGTTCGGTGACGATCGTCAGCGCGCCCTGCTGCGGCACGACCAGCATCTCGCCGTCGGCATTGACGCACGCGCGGCCCTCCATCGAGCGGTTCATCAGCACGAGGTGCGCGGCCATGCCGGTCTGCGCCTCCGGGTCGCCGTTGACGACGATGGTGCGCAAGCCGTCGATGAAGTCGAGTGCGGTGTCGGGCACGGCAACCGGATGCCATCGCAGCGGATCGGGCGGCGCCGCCTCGCCCTCGGCAGCGCCGCTCTTCCAGTGGGGCTGCGCATAGGGCTCATAGGGCGCGCTGACCACCGACGGCTGGCGCCGGTACAGCCAGCTGCGTCGGTTCTCGTGGCGCGGCGCGGTGAACGCGCTGCCCGACACCAGTTCGGCGTAGAGCGCCTTCGGCGCGCGCTGCGGACTGTTGCGGCCGCGAGGCAGGGCGCCCGGCACGGCCTCGGTCGCGAAGTGGTTGCCGAAGCCGCTCTGGTATTGACGTTCGCTCATGATGCCTGGATGGGTTCAGCAGCCGCTTGCACGCGCGGCCCGCAAGGCCTCGAGCAGCACGTCCTGGCGGCCGATGTGGTTGGCCAGCAGCAGCACCAGCCGCGCGTTCAGCGCGTGGCTCCGCGCCTCATCGAGGTCGCGGTGTGTTTCGATCAGCGCCTCGTAGAAGGGATCGACGGACTCGAGGTTGGGTTCGGTGATCAACGCCATCGTGGGCTCCTCAGGTGCGCGCCAGTGCATGCCTCAGCGCGAGCGCGACGTCCGCCGCGCTCGCGCTGCGCCAGCGTGCGCAGACATGTTGATCGGGACGCAGCAGATAGACGGTTCCGGGCCTTGCGTCGTAGCGCCGTGCGGCGATCCCGTCCGCCGGGAGCGGGACGATGTCGATCGGCACCAGGCCCTCCATGCCAGCGCGGACAGCCCCTGCATCGCCAGCGAAGACGAGCGCGGTGAAGCCGCCACCCGTCAGGCGTCGCAGCAGCCAGCCGCCCCCGTCCAGCGGCGCGTCGGCGGCCGGTGCGCCGGGGACCAGCGGTCCTTCGAAGGCGTCGCGGTCGGCGGTGTTCAGCGTCGAGTCGTGCAGCGTCGCCGGCACCGAGAGCCGGCCGCTGTTGACGATCCGGCGCGCGAAAGGATGGCTGCGTGCCAGATCCAGCGCCGCGTCGCGGAACAGCCGCGAGATCGCACTCTTCGGGGTGATGAAGTCGGTTGCGCGCGTCGAGTTCAGGATGTTCTCGTCGGCGGCGAATTCGCGCTCGAGTCCGTAGCTGTCGAGCAGCGCGCGCGGCGCGATGCCACGCAGCACCAGATCGAGCTTCCAGGCGAGGTTGTCCGCATCCTGGACGCCGGAGTTGGCCCCCCGCGCGCCGAACGGAGACACCCCGTGCGCCGCGTCGCCGGCGAACACGACCCGGCCATGCACGAAGCGCTCCATGCGCAGGCAGGCAAAGGTATAGACGCTCGCCCATTCGAGCTCGTAGGGCACCGCGCGGCCGAGCGCGGCCTTCATCATCGCGTCGATGCGCGGCCGGATGTTCTCGGGTCGCTTCTCGACTTCGGGGTCTGTGTCCCAGCCGAGTTGGAAGTCGATGCGCCACACGCCGTCGGGCTGGCGGTGCAGCAGCACGCTCTGGTGGGGGTGAAACGGCGGATCGAACCAGAACCAGCGCTCGGCCGGGAAATCGGCCGCCATCTTCACGTCCGCAATGAGGAACCGGTCGCGGAAGACGCGGCCCTTGCTCTCCTGGCCGAGCAGTGCGCGCAGCGGCGAGCGCGAGCCGTCGCAGGCCGCGACGTAGTCCGCATCGATCGCGTAGCGACCGGCGGGCGTGTCGACGTCGAGCCGGACGCCTTCTGCGGTCTGCGTACAGCCGGCCACGGTATGGCGCCAGCGGATCTCGAGGTTCGGCAGTTCGGCGGCACGCACTGCCAGGTACGCCTCGGCGTAGTACTGCTGGAGGTTGATGAACGCCGGGCGCTCGTGGCCCGGCTCGGGGAGCAGGTCGAACCTGTAGAGCTGCGCGTCGCCGCAGTACACCCTGCCGACATTCCAGCCGACGCCCTTGCGGCACATCGCATCGCCGACGCCGAGCCGGTCCCAGATCTCCAGCGTGCGCTTGGCAAAGCAGATCGCGCGCGAGCCGGTCGAGAGGCGATGGTCGTTGTCCAGCAGCAGCACCCGCTGACCCCGCTGGGCCAGGTCGACGGCCAGGCTCAGGCCCACCGGTCCGGCGCCGACCACGACGACAGGATGCCGGGCCGGCACCGCTGCATCCTCGTCGACGCAGCGGCGGTACTCGAACGCGTGCGCCTGGATCTCGGCGCCGTCGCTGTCGTACGAGAGCGCCATGCTGTCAGCCCTCGAGCGTTTCCCACATCTTCTGGTCGCGCTCGGCGGTCCACACGCGCGGGTCGCGATAGCGCGTCGCCTCGTCGTAGCAGCGCGTCACGTCGAACGGCATGCAGTGGTCGAAGATGACCCAGTGGCCGTACTTGGGCTTGAGCGCGGCGTAGGTGGCCTTGTAGACCGCGTTCAGGTCCTGGCCCGCATCGGCGCCGGCCTTCACGAGTCTCCAGACGTCGCCGATGAACTCGCCCGTCGCGCGCAGGCCCTCCTGCACCTGTGCCTCGCCCTTCAGCGCGGGGCCGCGGCCGGGCACGAGGGCAGTCGGCTTCAGCGCGGCGACGTTCTCGAGCGTCTTCGGCCAGTCCTGGAAGTACGCGTCGCCCGCGTAGGGGGTCGCGTCGAACTCGACGAGGTCGCCGGACAGCAGCGTCTTCTCCGCGGGCAGCCAGACCACCGTGTCGCCCTTGGTGTGGCCGCGTCCGAGCTGCAGCAGCTGCACCTCGAGCCTGCCCAGCCACACGGTCATCCTGCCCGTGAAGGTGATCGTCGGCCAGGTGAGGCCGGCAGGCACGCTCTCGACGTTGCGGAACAGGCGCGGGAAGCGACCGATCTCGCTGGCCTTGTCCTGCTCGCCGCGCTCGACGATCAGGTCGTACGTGTCCTGGCTGGCCAGGATCTGTTGCGGCCGATAGGCACTTGCGCCCAGCACGCGCACGGCGTGGTAGTGCGTCAGCACCACGTACCTGATCGGCTTGTCGGTGACTGCGCGGATGCGACGGATCACATCGGCCGCCATCGCCGGCGTCGCCTGCGTATCGGCCACGAGCACCGCGTCGTCACCGATGACGATCCCGGTGTTCGGGTCGCCTTCGGCGGTGTACGCCCAGGCGTGCTCGGACAGCTGTTCGAAGGTGACCTGCTTTTCCTCGAGGTCGGCCTGGCTGGCGAAAGCCTTGGTCATGGGGACGCCTCCGGGCGAAGTTTGTCAATGACGAATAGCTTTGCAGTTTACCCGGCCGTTTGCGACTGTCAAATCGATTTGCCATAATCATCGGATGGAACCCTCCGACGAGGACACCGGCAAGGCCCAGCGCGCCATCCAGTCCGTGGAAGTGGGGGGGCGGCTGCTGCTGGCGCTCGGCGCCCACCCCACCGCGATGTCGCTCAAGGACCTCGCGGCCCGGGCCGAGATGCCGTCCTCGCGCGCTCATCCCTACCTGGTGAGCTACGGTCGTCTCGGACTCGTCACCCAGGACGCCGCGACCGGGCGTTACGCGCTCGGGCCGGCCGCACTGCAACTGGGTCTGACCGCGCTGCGCCAGTGCGAACCGGTGCGGGCGGCCGAGCCGATTGCCGAAGGGCTCGCCGACCGCACGGGACAGGCCGTCGCGGTCGCCGTGTGGGGCAATTTCGGCCCGACCGTCGTCCGCATGTTCGAGGCCAGGCAGCCGTTGCACGTGTCGATGCGCGCGGGCACCGTGATGTCGCTTCTCGGTACCGCGACCGGACGCGCCTTTGGTGGCGTGCTGCCCACCGAGCGCATCGTGGACACGCTCGCGGCGACGCCGCTGGGCGGCGAACGCGGCAGTGCGCGCGCCGAAGTCGCCAGGCTCGAGCGCGAACTGGCTCCGGTTCGGGAAGAACTCGCCCGTCACGGCTGCGCCCGCGCGATCGGCCGACCCATCCCCGGGGTCAACGCCTTCAGCGCCCCCGTCTTCGAGCACGACGGCGCGCCGGTCCTGGTCCTCACGCTGCTCGGACTCCAGGACAACGTGCCATCGGCATGGTCTTCACCGATGGCCGACGCCGTGAAGCGCGCCGCCCATGAGCTCTCCGCACGCCTGGGCCATCGGTCGCGCTGAGCCGCCCACTCCGGTCGGCGGGATCGCTTCCCGGCGCGGCGTGAACTCGAGCTCTACCGTTCGTCGGGCACCGCCAGCACCTGCAGCGCATGTTCGTAACCCTGCTTCACCACCTGATCGAAGCGTGTCCAGTCGAGCATGCCGACCCGATCCAGCGGCGGGTTGAAGTACAGGTCCGTGAGCGCACGCCCCTGGCGCTGGCGCGACAGGCTGTACAGCACGGTCGAGTTGATGAGCAGCACCGGCAGGCTGGGCAGGCGGTAGCGCCGCCGCTTGCGCGGGCGCAGCCGGTCGAGCAGCAGCGACCAGGCGCCGGGCATCTCGGCGAGTTCGATGCGGCGCGCCTTGACCGGGTTGAGGTCCACGCCGATCACCGTGCTCACGCCGCGCATCCGCCGCATCACGTCGACCGGGAAGTTGTTGAAGGTGCCCCCGTCGCACAGCAGGTCGCCGTCCATCAGCACCGGCGGCAGCGCGCCCGGTATCGCGGTGCTGGCGAGCAGCGCGCGCACCAGGTCGCCGCGGCGCAGGACGAGCTCGCCGGCCTTCGAGAAGTTGGTGGCGATGCAGTAGAAGTTCTTCCACAGGTCCTCGATGCCCGCACCCTGGCCCACGCTCTCGGCGACGGCCTGCTGCAGGATGCGGCGCAGGCGCCGGCCCTTGATCAGGGAGATCAGCGGCAGCAGCGCGTAGTCGCCGGTCGGGCCGCGGCCGAACTCGGTGCGGGCCACCGACTCGAGCCGCTGCCACGGCCGGCCGGTCGCCACCAGGGCGCCCATCACCGCGCCGATGCTGGTCCCGCCGACGTAGTCGATCTCGATGCCGCGCTCCTGCAGCGCGCGGTAGACGCCCAGATGGGCGAAGCCGCGCGCGCCGCCGCCGGCCAGCACCAGACCCACCGCCGTGCGTGACTGGATGCGCGCCAGCCGGGCCATGTCGGGGGCATGACCGCGGCGCAGGTGGACGTGGTCGCGCACCGGTCGGCGCTCCAGCCAGCGCAACGTTCCGCTCGGCATCTCCGTGCCGGCCGGGTGCAGCAGCACCAGGATCTCGGCCGCCTCGGCATGCGGCGGGCGATCCAGCAGGAAGCTCGCTTCGTTCGGGTGGATGGCCGGCATCGCCTGCGCGTCGGCGAGCAGCAGGATCTCGTCGGCGTGGCGGGCACACCGGTGCGTCCACTCGGTGGGCGTGGCGTCGCCCACCAGCAGCAGGTAGTCGTGCGTCCCCTCGAGCTCGTCGAAGGTGATCGCCAGGCTGCGCTGCGCGTGATCGTCGTCGCCGGACACGGCGGCGGCGCGTCCGGCACGCACGCGGCGCTCGACCTCGGCCGCGTCCAGCACCACGACGCGGCCGCGCGACGCCAGCTGCGCCGCCAGTTCACGCGCGAAGGCAGCGGCATCGACCCCGGCACTGACCGGCAGCAGCGCCATCGTCACCGGCCGGTCGGCCACCGTCGGTCCACGTTCGGTCCGCAGCCGCTCGATGATCTGGCGCGTCAGCGCCAGCGTGACCTGCGGGCTCGTGGCCTGCAGCTGGGCGAAGTCCTCCTTGCCGAGGCTGACGAGCACCGAGTCGCGGATCGCCACCACGGTGGCCGAACGGGGCGCTTCGGCGATCACGCCCATCTCGCCCACCACCGCGCCGCGTGTCACCTCGCGCACGATGCGGCGCTGCTCGTCCTGGTCGACATAGACACGCAGCCGCCCGCTGACCAGCAGGTACAGCTCCTCGCCGGGCTCGCCCTGGCGCATCAGCGTCTCGCCGCCCGCCAGCTGCAGCCAGCGCAGCCGGCCGCGCAGCTTGTCGATCGCGGCATCGTCGACGATGCCGAGGAAGTTGCGAAGGTGCTGCAGGAGCAGGTCGTCCTGGTGGGCAGGGCGAAGGCCGGCGGGAGGCATGAGGTGAGGCGCGGGCGCGGGTGCGAAGTCGCGGATTGTGTGGGGGCGGGCGCTGCCCGGTTCGCACGGGAAAACCCCGACGCGCCGGCAACGCGGGCCGGCGCGCCACGGCGGCGAGAATTTGCCCACTGCCGACAAGAACAACGAGCTCCGACATGCCAGGCAACGATTCCGGTCCGCCGCTCGTCGGGGCGGTGGGGCGCGTGCTGCACTCGCTGCGCGACCGCTTCAGGGGCGCGCCGCCCGCGGCGGCGCCGGCGCTGCCGCCCGCGCTGGTCCGCCATGCCGCCAAGGTCTGCAGCGCCGCCGAGGCCGTGGCCCACGTGCGCCACGGCGAGCACGTGTTCATCGGCACCGCCTGCGCGACGCCGCGCGCGCTGGTGGCGGCGCTCGAGGCGCGCCGCCCGGTGCCAGGCGACGTCGCGTTCGTGCACTTCCTGACCGACCACGCGGTGCCGCACGACGCGCAGGGCCGGCCAACGACCGCCTACCGGCATCGCTGCTTCTTCGTCGGCGCGGACATGCGCGCCGCGGTGCGCCTGGGCCTGGCGGAGTACGTGCCGATGTCGATCGCGCGCGTGCCGGCGCTGATCGCCAACGGCCGCATCCCGCTCGACGTCGCGCTGATCCAGGTCTCGCCGCCCGACGCCTTCGGCTACGTCAGCCTGGGCGTGTCGGTGGACATGGCGCGCGCGGCGGTCGGCCGCGCCCGGCTCGTGATCGCCGAGGTGAACCCGGCGATGCCGTGCACGATGGGCGACTCGATGCTGCACGTCGACGAGATCGACTGGCTGGTGCCGGTGGACACGCCGGTCATCGAGTACCTGCACGACGCGATGCCCGGCGAGGTGGTCGAGCAGATCGCGCGCTACGTCAGCGGGATCATCGACGACGGCGCCACGCTGCAGATCGGCCTGGGTCGCGTGACCCACGAAGCGCTGAAGTACCTGAGCGACCGGCGCGACCTGGGCATCCACTCCGACGTCATCACCGATTCGATCATCCCGCTCATCGAGCGCGGCATCCTGACCGGCCAGCGCAAGACCGACCAGCGCGGCAAGATCGTCGCCAGCTTCGCGATGGGCTCGCGGCGCCTGTACGACCTGCTCGATCGCAACCCGCTGTTCTCGCTGCAGCCGATCGAGACGGTGTGCCAGCCCGCCACCCTCGCCGCGCAGCACCGCATGGTGTCGGTCACCCAGGCCTTCGCGATCGACCTGACCGGCCAGGTCTGCGCCGACCAGCTCGACGGCGAGTACTACGGCGGCCTGGCCGCGCAGGCCGAGTTCCTGCGCGGCGCCTCGCGTTCGCCGGGCGGCAAGCCGATCATCTGCCTGCCATCCACGAGCGCCGACGGCCTGCAGTCGCGCGTGCGCGTGCGCCTGCTGCCGCCGGAAGGCGTCACGATCGCCCGCAGCGACGTGCACTTCGTCGTCACCGAGTTCGGCATCGCCTACCTGTTCGGCAAGTCGATGCGCGAGCGCGCGATCGCGCTGATCGAGGTGGCGCACCCGAAGTTCCGCGTCGAGCTGTTCGAGCAGGCCCAGGCGCTCGGCCTGCTGCCGGCCGGCCAGTCGCTGAAGAACATGCGCGCCTATCCGGTCCAGGACGAGGAGACGATAGCGCTCAAGGGCGGCCGCACGGTGCTGCTGCGGCCGTCGACCTCGACCGATGCCGCGGGCATCCGGGCGCTCTTCCACCGCCTCTCCGAGCGCGACGTCTACACGCGCTTCTTCCGCAACGTGAAGAGCCTGTCGGACCAGGACGTGCAGCGCCTGTGCAACCTGAACTTCGAGACCGAGGTCGGCTTCGTGGCCGCGACCGGCCCGCGCGAGGACCCGCAGATCGTCGGTCAGGGCTGCTACTTCATCGACCCGTCGACCAACCTCGCCGAGACCGCCTTCATCGTCAGCCCGCAGTGGCAGGGCTGCGGCCTCGGCAAGGCACTGCAGGCGCGC
>Ga0315912_10005387_pt1 | contig 11799 bp, 11 predicted proteins | sample VfabasoilMG_FD_204469 | JGI IMG/M metagenome (GOLD analysis project Ga0315912, IMG submission 204469) | Garden soil microbial communities collected in Santa Monica, California, United States - V. faba soil | ecosystem: Environmental > Terrestrial > Soil > Garden | place: USA: California...
GGACGCTTCAAACCCCGGAAGTGGGTGCCCCGGGCGAAGACGGACCCCAAGCCGATGCCAAGGGCCAGGGCGTGGAGCCCAGCGGAAAGGATGGTCAGGAACATGGGTCCTCTTAGGCCAATTTGTCCAACACGTCCTTTTTCCAGGCTTCCAGACCTTCGAGCTTCTTATCGGCCGCGGGAGCGCTCCCCTTCCCAAGGAAACTATGGGCGATGGCCATCACCTTGAGCCGAGCCTCATGGGCGGCGGCCTGGGTCACCCCCTGTCGGAGCAGGACCCCCACGTCGTCCAGGATCATCTCCCAACTCTTCTTGGACATGGCGGCCTTGACCTGCCCGAGGGCCTTGGGCCCCAGCCCCAGAAGGGCCAGCTCCAGGTCCTTGGCGTCCAACTCCCGCAGCAGTCCTTGGAGGGCCAAAGGTTCCAGGGTCTCGAAAAGGGACTCGAGGGCCTTGTCGGCCTCGGGGACGTAATGGATCCCAAGCTTGTGCTCGAGGAATTCCAGTCTTTCCACCAACGACTTATCTTCCTGTTCTTGGGCCATGACGACCTCCCCCGTGGAACGATGGGGACATTGTAGGCCTGATGGGGTGATCGGAGTGGAACGGTCCAAAAGGCCTTATTTCTGACGGGACTTCCACTCGTTGTAACGGCGGCCCATCTGGGCCAAGTGGCCGTCCAAGTGCCAGACGTTCAGGCCCACCATGAACCCGACCGCGATCATGCCGTAATCCGGATGCTTTACCTTGGCCTTCCAAACCTTGGATGGCAGGCGCTTCACCAGATCGGAGTTGGCTTGGCGAAGGAGCAGGAGGAGGGCCTTGGCTTGGAGCGGATCCGCTTTCTTATAGAGGAGCTTGGCGCTCCACTTCTCCTGGTCATAGGAGGAAACGAGTCCCCCCGACTCGGCCCCGGCGCGCCTGAGGCGCACATAGAGGTTCGCCTCCTGGTCGGCCAGGTGCCAGAGCACTTCCTTGATGCACCAATTCTTCGGGGTGGTGGTGAAGCCCCACATCTTTCGGGGGAACTTCCGGAGGGTCCTCTCGATCCTTTGCGGCCCTTGCGCGAAAGCCGCGATCTTACGCTTCTTGCTCCAGCCCTTGACCTTGTCCTTGGTCAGGGCCTTCTCCTTCAAGACCCATCCTGGCAGGGACGCGGATGACCTCATGGATGCCTCCTTAAAAACAAAAGGGCGCGGCTGACGCCGCGCCCGGGTGGGACTTCCTGGCTTGGACGGCGCAGGGCTCAGTCGAGGTAACCCTTCAACTTACGGCTCCGCGAGGGATGTCGCAGCTTACGAAGGGCCTTCGCTTCTATCTGGCGGACACGCTCACGGGTGACCTTGAAGGTGTTGCCCACCTCCTCCAACGTATGAGGGTAACCGTCGTTCAGGCCGAACCGAAGGCGCAGCACCTCCGCTTCACGGTCCTTGAGGGTGCCCAGCACCTTGGAGATCTGCTCCTGCAGGAGCACGAAAGCCGCGGCGTTGGCGGGGGAGATGACGTCCTTGTCCTCGATGAAATCCCCGAGGTGGGAGTCCTTCTCCTCACCGATGGGGGTCTCGAGCGAGATGGGCTCCTGGGCGATCGTGAGGATGGCCCGGACCTTCTCGACCGGCATCTCCAAGCGCTCGGCGATCTCGTCGGCCATGGGCTCGCGGCCCAGTTCCTGCACGAGGTCGCGGGAGACCTTGATGGACTTGTTGATGGTCTCGATCATGTGCACCGGGATGCGGATGGTACGGGCCTGGTCCGCGATGGCGCGCGTGATGGCCTGGCGGATCCACCAAGTGGCGTAAGTGGAGAACTTGTAACCCCGGCGGTACTCGAACTTCTCGACCGCCCTCATGAGGCCGATGTTGCCCTCCTGGATGAGGTCAAGGAAGGGCAGGCCCCGGTTCGTGTATTTCTTGGCGATGGAGATGACGAGCCGAAGGTTCGCCTCCACCAGTTCCATGCGGGCGTAGTAGGCCTCGCGCTCCCCCACCCGGATGGACTTCATCATGACCTTGATGTGCTCGCGCCCGGCCATGGTCTCTTTTTCCAGCGTCCGGATGGCGCGGCGCGCCTCGTCCCAGGCCCGGGCGACCCGAGCGAAGTCCTCGCCCTTGAGGGGGCTCTTCTTCTCGAGGGGTTTCAGGTCCCCGTGGGCCCCATGCTTCAGGAGGGACGGCAACTTGATGTAGGCCTCGGGCGAGAGCTTCATCTGGCGTTCTTGCAGGTGCTGCATGTGCTCCTGCTCCTCGATCCCCTCGCCCTGCTCCCGGAGCTTCTCGATGAGCAGGCGCTCCTTCACCTTCTTCTGGAACTGGCAATCCTTCACCAGCCAAATGAGGTCGATGAGCTTGACGTCCAACTGTTCGGCCATGACCTTGCGCTTGTCCACATGGAGGGACTTGAGCCCCACCTTGTGCTGGAGGGCCTTGATCTGGCGCTCCAAGGACTTGAGTTTGGAGTGGTTCTTGCGGATCTTCGTGAGGATCTGCTTCTCGGGGATGGCCGGCATCTCGGCGTAGGGGTCCAGGTCGATGGTCTCTTGGAGGGTCTTGCGCTTCTTGAGGATGTCGTTGAACAGGTCGTGCAGCTGTTGGAACCCGAGGGCGGAACCCAACACGGCCTTCTCCACCTTGAACTCGCCCGCCTCGATGCGCTTGGCGATGGAGATCTCCTCCTCGCGGGTGAGGAGGGGGATGCGACCCATCTCGTGCAGGTACATCTTGACCGGGTCGCCCATGCGGGTCTCGACCCCTGCGGTCTCGAAGGCTTTCTCGAACTCCTCGCCTTCCTCGTCATCATCGTCCTTGGTGCCGGCGGCGGCCCCCACTTCCTTGTCCCCGTCCGGGATGGCGGTGGCCTTCTCCTCTTGGTCCACGATCTTGATGTCGTTCTCCCCCAGCATCAGGAGGATGTCGTCGATCTCCTCGGAGCTGACGACCTCGTCGGGCAGGATGTCGTTCACCTGTTTATAGGTGATGTACCCCTTCTCCTTGCCCACTTGGAGGATCTTGGTGACGTGTTCTTTGGCCTTCGCGGCTGGCTTCATTGGGTCTCCACCTCTTGGGTCTGTCGTCTCTTCAACAACATCATCTGCTGGGCCAGCTCCAAGGCTTCCTCGGAGCGTCCCTGCCTTTCCGCTTCCTCTTGCCGGAGCTTCAGGTCCGCCAACTGCCGTTTGAACAGGCGGCGCTTCAAGGCGCCGGCCAGGTCGATGAGCATGGCCTCACGCATGCGAGGCTCGCTCTCCGACTCGATGCGAAGGAAGGAGGGGGCCAGTTCCTCGATCCCCGTCAATTCCTTCGGCTCCAAGGAACCTTCCTGGAGCCTCTCGAACAATCGCCTCAAGCCCTCGGTCGGGAAGGCCTCCGGTGACAGCTCGTTCACGGCCCAGGGCAGGAACTCCCCGTTCTGCTCGGTCAGGAGGGCCAAGAAATCGGCCTCCAGCCTGGGATCCCCCGCTTCCGGCACGGCCGGCGCCGGCCCACCCGGGCGGGACGCCGCGGGGGCCCGGAAGGAGCCGCCCTTTTTCCTGGCCGCGTTCACCAAGTCCACCATCGTGCGGGGGTCGAGCCCCATCTCCGATTCGATGGCCGCGCAGGCCGCCAACACTCCCGGTTCGTCCGGGAGGGAGACCACCAAGGGCGTGAAGACCACCGCTGCCCTCAGACGTTCTTCCACAGGAGCGCCCGGAACTTTGGCCCTGACCGAAGAGGCCCACCACCGGAAGAAGTCCGGGGCCTTGGTGACCAAGGCCTTCAGGTCCTCCTTGGGATGCTTCCCCAGGTACTCATCCGGGTCCTTGGCGTCCGGTAGACGCAGGACCTTCAACCTCAACCCGGCCGACAGGATGGCATCCGCCCCTCGCGCGGCCGCCGCTTGTCCGGCCTCGTCCGCGTCGTACAGGAGCACCACCTCCTGCGTGTACCGCTTGAGCATCCTTCCATGTTGGGACGTCAAAGCCGTCCCTAAGGTGGCGACGGCGTTCTCGAAACCATGGTGGTGCAGGGCCAGGGCGTCGAAATAACCTTCCACGACCAGGACGTAGGCTTCCTTGCGGATCGCTTCCCTGGCCTCGTTCAACAGGTACAGGCATTCGCTTTTTTTGAAGAGAAGGGTCTCGGGGGAGTTGAGGTATTTGGGCCCCGACTCGTCGCTCAAAGTCCTGCCGCCAAAGGCGATGAGTCTATCATAAGTATCTCGGACCGGAAAGATGAGGCGGTCCCGGAACTTGTCATAAACACTGTGTTTTTCCTCGTTTTGGGACAGGAGCCCACCCGCCACCAATTCCTCTTGGGTGAACCCCGCCTTGAGGGCCTCGTTCTTGAGGGCATCCCATCCGGCCGGGGCGTAGCCGATCCGGTATTTGAGGGCGTCCTCCTTGGCGAACCCCCGTTTCTTGAAATAATCCCTGGCTATCTTGCCCTCCTCGGCCAGGAGTTTCTTGTGGAAGAAGTCCCCCGCGAAGTCGTTGAGCCCGATCAATCGCTCCCTACGACGTTCCTCTTCCTTGTCCCGTTCCTCCTCTTGGGGCTTCGGCAGGACGATACCGGCCTTGTCCGCCAACAATCGGAGGGTCTCCGGGAAGGAAAGCTTCCCCATCTCCATGAGGAAGGTGATGGCGTTGCCCCCCTTGCCGCAACCGAAGCAATGGAAACCATGCCGGGAGGGGGACACCATGAAGCTGGGGGATTTCTCGTTGTGGAAGGGACAGAGGCCCTTGTAGTTGGCCCCGGCCTTCTTCAAGGACACGTACTCGGACACGACCGCCACGATATCGGTGGCCTCCCGGACGCGCTGGATGATGTCATCGGAATACTTCATGGTCCCTCGGAACGCTATTTCTTGAACTTCACGACGGTGACCCCCGCGCCGCCCTGGACCGGTTCCGCGAGCGCGAATTCCAGGCCCGGATGGCTGGTGGGCAAGTGCTTGTGGATGGCCTCCTTCAAGGCCCCTGTCCCCTTCCCGTGGATGATACGCACGAAAGGAAGCCCGACCAAGAGGGCGTCGTCCAGGAACTTATCCACCATCGAGAGGGCCTGGTCCACCAATCGGCCCCTCAGGTCCAGCTCGAGTTTCCCCTTTTCCTCCAGCGCCTGGGGCGAAAGGACGCCGGTGGCCTGGGGGCGGACGGGGGGCTTGGGCGGCAAGGGATTCTTGGAAAGCAGTCCCAGGTCGGAATACTTGCAGGAGAGCTTCAAACCGTTGCCCATGAGGATGACAGCGGTCAAGGCCTCCTCGTCCACCGAGGCCACCGTGACCTCGCAATGCCCGGGGCGGAAATAGACCTTGTCCCCCTCCTTCAACTCCACGACCTCCAGGACCTGGCGGACGGGAGCTGGCGCGATGTTGCGGATCTTCCGGTCCACCTCACGGCGCGCCGTGTTGACGCGGGCCTTGTCCACGCCCTGTCCCGTGGGGGGCTGGACCCCTTGGATGAGGTGCTCCACCTTGCGCCGGGTGTTCTTGAGCAACCCCTCCGCCTCCACCTGGGCCTCTTTCTTGATGCGCTTGGCCTCTTCCTTGATCTGGCGCTTGGCGGTCAGGAGCTCCGTCTCGGTCTTCCTCAGGCCGTCCCGGATCCTCTCGGCCTCGGATCGGGCCTTGGCGGCGGCTTGCTTCTCGGCGCCGAGCTTGGCGAGCAGTTCCGAGAGGTCCGCTTCCCCCTGGGGAAGATGCCCCTTGGCCTTGACCAACACTTCCTCTTGGAAGCCCATCTGCCGCGCCAAAGTGAAGGCGTAGGATTGACCCGGGATCCCTGCCACCAAGCGGAAGGTGGGTCGACCGGAAGCCTCGTCGAAGAGCATGGCGGCGTTGGCCATCCCCTTCTCCTCGTTCGTGAGGAGCTTGAGGAGCGGTTGATGGGTGTTGGCCAGGACCCAAGCCCCCTTCTCGCGGAGGGTCTCCAAGCAGGCGAGCCCTAGCGCGCCGCCTTCTTTCGGGTCCGTGCCAGCCCCCAGTTCGTCCATGAGCAGCAGAGAGGAGGTCCCCGCCGCGTCCATCATGCGCTTCAAGGCGGAAAGCTTGGCCGCGTAGGTGCTCAAGTGATCGGTGAGGCTCTGGCCATCGAGGAGGTCGCTATCCCAGTGGGTCAGGAAGGGGAAAGAGGACCCCTCCTGGACAGGGACGGGCATCCCGCATTGGGCCATGAGACAGAGCAGGCCCAGCGTCTTCAAGGCCACGGTCTTCCCGCCCGCGTTGGGGCCCGAGACCAGGATGACGCGCGTTTCCGCCGAGAACTCCAGGTCCAGGGGAACCACCTTCCCGCGGAAGGCCTCCCCGACCTCCAGGCAGAGGAGGGGATGACGGGCGCCCTTGAGACGCAGGGACGGACCCTCCACCAGGAGGTATTTCCCCCCGAAGAGCGAGGCGAAAAGGGCCAATCCCACATGCAGATCGAGCTCCGCACAGGCTTCCAGGGAGCCTTGGAGGGCTTCGGAGGACTTGAGCACTTCCTCGGTCAGGACCCTCAGGATGCGCCTCGCCTCCTCATCCTCCCTCAAGGAAGCTTCCTTCACCCGGTTGTTGGACTCCAGGATCTCGCTCGGCTCCACGAAGAGGGTGGACCCGGAAGCCGACATCCCATGCACGAGCCCCGGCACACGGGACTGATGGTCCCTCTTGACCGGCACCACGAAGCGGCCTTCCCGTTCGGTCACGAGCTTTTCTTGGAGGACCTCGGAGGAAGCCTCGCGTTGGAGGAAGGAACGATAGAAATCCTGGACCTGCGCCTTCAAGGTCCGGAGGGACTCCCGGAGCCCTTTCAGTTCCTCGGAAGCGTCGTCCCGCAGTTCGCCCTTGTCCGTTACCTTCCTCTCGAGGGAAGCCTTGAGCTCCGGCAGGGCCTGCAGACGGGAAAGCCAGGCTGCGAAACTGGCCGGAAGGGTCCCCTCAGGGCTCAGGTATTGGCGTAGTTTTACGACCTGCCCGAGGAAACGGGTAAGAGCCGAGAGTTCCCCTCCGGACAGGATCGATCCCTGGGAGCGGGCCCTCTGGAAAGCCGCCTGGAAATGGGAAGCGTCCGGGACCGGGGGTGCCCCCGCCTTCAGGATCCTCTCCTCGAGCTCCTTGGTCCGGTCGAGCCTGGCCCTCAGGGCCGCGGCGTCCGACAAGGGCGAAAGGGCCAGCAAGGCCTCGCGACCCGCGGGGGTCTGGCAGGCCTCGGAGAGGCGTCCCAACAAGCGCGGGAACTCCACGGCCTTCATGAAATTTTTCGCGGTCCCATCCATCGAAGTTCTCCGGTCATTTTTTCACAGAAAGAAGACGCCTTTTTTTCCCCGGGGACGGTCGGTCAGAACCCGGCCTCACGGAAAGATAGGGGTTGTCCTTCAAGTAGAAGCGCAAGGGGAGCTCCGACCCCTCGGTGATGCCGATGCGAGTGGTCACCCCGACAGGGGCCGCCCGCTGGGCCTCTCGGACATAAAGCGGCCGCCGAAAGGCGGCCATGCGGTTGTGGGCCCGGCCCAGCCCCAGCGCTTGGACGAGCTTTCCAGGTCCGTTCGAGACAAGGAGGGACCCTTCTTCCCGCCCCCGTCGCTCCGCCATCAGGGCGTTCCCTTCCAAGGGTTCCAGGGCCCGCACCAGGACCGCGCCGGGAACGCCCTCCTTCTCCGTGACCAGGTTGAAGAGATAGTGGTTGCCATAGCAGAAATACACGTAAGCGTGGCCGGGAGGACCGAACATGACCTCGTTGCGGGGGGTCTTCCCACGGGCGGCGTGACAGCCAGGGTCCTTCTTGGAGAGATAGGCCTCGACCTCCACGATGACGCCGGAGGCGATACCTTGGGGCGTCTCATGGGTGAGCACCTGGCCCAGGAGGTCCCTGGCCACGGAAAGGGTCGAACGGCGGTAGAAGGACTGCGGTAGGATCATCGCCTTCTCGTCTTGGGTCGGCCTATTCCAGGACCAGCCCCGTCTTTCGGATCGGCCCGTCTCAGCCCAGCTTCGCCTTGACCAGACCGGAGACCTTCCCCATATCGGCCTTGCCCTTGATCTTGGGGGTCAGGACCCCCATCACCTTGCCCATGTCCTTGGGGCCGGCGGCCCCGGTGGACTTGACGGCCTCCTCGATGAGGGCGGAAAGCTCGGCATCGGAAAGGGCCGCCGGGAGGAACTTCTCGATCAAGGCCAGCTCGGCCTTTTCCTTGGCGGCGGAATCGGCACGGCCGCCCTTCTCGAAGCCCTCGATGGACTCCCGGCGCTGCTTGGCCTGCTTGGAGAGCACGTCGATGACGTCCTCGTCCTTCACCTCGCGCTTGAGGTCCACTTCCTTGTACTTGATGGCGGACTTGAGCATCCGCAGTGCGGACAAGGACGCCTCATCCTTGGCCTTCATGGCGGTGATGATGTCGGAATTGATCTTATCGAATATCGGGGAGGAACCCATGACCCGCACTTCCTTGCGGCCCCAAAAGGCCTTGAGATGAAAAGAGCCAGCCCCCGTGAGGGGACTGGCTCTTGGGTGACCCGCGATCAGTCGCGGTTGAACTTCATGGCGCGGCGGCGGGCCTTCTTACGGGCGGCTGCCTCGCGCTTCTTGCGGCGTTCGCTGGGCTTCTCGTAGAACTCGCGCTTCTTCATCTCCGAGATGAGCCCTGAATTCTGAACGACCTTCTTGAAACGCTTCAACGCGTTCTCGATGGGTTCATTCTCTTCCAGTCGGACTTCGACCAAGGTGGTCACTCCCCTTCCGTTTTCACCTCCGACGCCCAGGGCGCCAGGGAGGGGGAGTTTAATGGGTGTGAGGGAGGACCGTCAAGCCGCCAAAAAGGGAGGAAAAGGGGGCTTTCAACCAGGGGGCCAGGTCATGAACCTTCCGCCCAAAAGGTGCAGGTGCAAGTGGAAGACCGTTTGGCCCCCGTCGTCCCCGTTGTTGACCACCAGCCGGTAGCCTTTCGGGGCGAGACCCAATTGCTCGGCCACCTTCACGGCCCGCTCCGTCAGGAGGGACATCACCTTGCTGCCTGGCGGGAGTTCCCCCACGGAATCCACGTGGGTCTTGGGGATGAGCAGGACGTGCACCGGGGCGGCGGGACGGATATCGTTGAAAGCCAGGACCTGCTCGTCCTCATAAACGATCGTGGCGGGGATCTGCTTGTTGACGATCTTGCAGAAAACACAATGGTCGGTCATGGGGCCTCCCTAATGTGGAAGGATGGAAGCCTCTTTACTATACCCCAGTTCCATCCCGCCCCTCGCCCGGAGCTCCGTGAAAAATATCCTGATAGGGGCGGCTTTTCTCCTGACCGCCTGGGCGGTCCTCCCCGTGACCATCGCCCTTCTCCCCCGACCGGGATCCGGCGCGGACCTTTAGGACCCCTGCGGGCCGGGCTACTTGGTCAAATGAAGGGTGAAGTCTTCGGAAAGATAACCTTGGACCAAGCGGGCCTTCCCTTGGGACCAGAGTTCGGCCCTTTGAAGGGCTTCCTGGGGGCGGGCGTAAAAAAGATCGGGATCCATCCATCCCGCTTCCCGGTCGAGCAGGTTGAAGGCCACCCCCCTCTCGGCCACGCCTAAGGCCCCCCGCACCATCGCCTCGATCCAAGCCCAGTTGTCCCGGAACTTGTGGTTGAAGACGCCGTTGATGAGGACATAGTCCCAGGTCCTTTTCGGCGGGTCCCTCAGGATATCCCGGCGCTCGAACTCGACCCCGGGGAAGCGGGCCTTGGCCTTCCGGACCATGGGGCCCAAGAGATCGATCCCCGTGTAGTCCCCCCTCCAGCCCGACCCAACGAGATGTCCGTAGAGACATCCCAGACCGCATCCCAGGTCCAGCACGCGCTTCCCTGAGAGATCACCGATCCCGGCCAAGGCTTGGAACCGGAGTTCCTGGTTCTTGCGGGACCTCCATCCGGCCTGGTTCTCGGGAAGGTCATAACGAAGGGAACGCATGAGGTAGAAGAGGCGCAAATAGAAACGTTCATAAAGGGAAAGGGAGGTTTTCAAGAGCGGTCCTTTTTCTTCCACCAAGCGGTCCAGCGTCAGACTTGGGCCGGGACGTCCGCCCATTCCGCCCGCGCGGACCCGTCCCTTGGACCCGTCACGCGCATCCAGGCCTCTTGGCCGAGTTCCCCCGGTCTCTCCGGAAAGACCAATCGGAGGCCCTCATCGGTCAGGCCAGCCTGGGACCCCTGACCGTGACGCTCCACGATGACACGCCGGAGGCTGCCTTGCGCCTTGTGAGCCGAGGTTTCCAAACAGCCCCGCTTCAAGGCCAGCAAAGCGTTCATCCTCTCCCGGATGACATGCGGAGGGACCTTGGGGTGAAGGGCCTCGCCCGGGGTGCCGGGACGGTCCGAATAAGGGAAAGGATGGAAGTCGAGGAAGTCCAGTTCCCGCAGGAGGTCAAGGGTATTACGGAAGGCCCCTTCCGTCTCACCCGGGAATCCCGCGATGACATCCGAGGTAAGGCCCCCTTGCGGCGCGACCTTCCGGAACTTCGAGACCACCTCCCGGAAATCCTCCAGCCGGTAGGGCCGCCTCATGGCTTTCAGGACCCCGGCATCGCCGCTTTGGAGCGGAAGGTGCAGGTGCGCGCAGAGGCCCTTGCCGAACAGGGGAAGGAGGGCGTCCTCGAAATCGGCCACCGCATAGGAGGAAAGACGCACGCGCCTCACACCCGGAAGGGCAAGGAGGGCTTCCACCACGGGGGCCAACCTCGCCTCCGAGACCTTGCACCCAAGGTCCCTGCCGTAGGAGGAAAGTTGGATCCCCGCCAGGACCAGTTCCTTGACGCCCTGGCCGGCCAACCTTTTTCCCTCTTCCAGGATCTCCCCTGCAGGACGGGAGACCATGTCCCCTCTCACGCGAGGGATGAGACAGAAAGAACAACCAAAGTCGCAACCATCCTGGACCTTGAGGAAGGCCCGGCGATGCCCCTCGAACCGGGAGATGCCTCCCAACCAAGGGGAAACTTCCCCCGTCAGGGGCCAGTTGGGGTCGTCTTGGCCCAGGGCCGCCAGGATGCGCGGGACCAATCCGGCCTTCTGGTCGTTCCCCACCACCAGATCGACCCCTGGGAGCGCAGCCATCTCCTCCGGGCGGTCCTGGGCCAGGCACCCTGTGACCACCACGAGGGAGGAAGGATTGGCGGCCTTGGCCTTCCGCACCCACTGCCGCCCCTCGGTGTCCGCGGAGGCGGTCACGGTGCAGGTGTTGATGACGTAAACATCCGCCGGTTCATGGAAGGGGACCTGCCGGAACCCGGCGTCTTGGGAGCGTTCCAAGAGGGCCTGCCCGTCGTACTGATTGACGCGGCAGCCCAGGGTCGTGAAGGCGATGCGCCTCTTAGGGTTTTGCGTGTTCACGCGCGGGCTTCTTCGGGGATGGGCCCTTGGCCTCCGGCTGGGAGGCCGTTCCCCCCAGAAGGGGCAGGTCGAAGGGTAGGGTCAAGGCATGGCGGCTGGAGAAGGCGAAATATTCGTCGACCCAATGGATCCGGGACTCGCTGTTCAAGAGGATGCCGCCGCCCAAAGGAAGCGTCCCCCCGAGCCCGACCTCCCAGTAATCCCGATCGGCACGATAGAAGGTCTTGGTCGCGTTGAAGGAGGCGTAGTTCATGTCCCCTTCCTGGAAGAAGAAGTCCCTTCCCCTCCAGCCCACCACGAAGAGCTCCGGGAGCCAAGGGGGCTGGAACCCCGCCCGGAAGTATCCCCCACCCCCATAAGCGACCTCGTTGAGGTCGGTGGAAAGGACATCCCCGCTCATCGCCCCGAAACCCGAGAGACGGAAGGTCCCAAGACCCTCGACCTCGGCCTTCCACTTGAACCCTAAGGCGGCCGCCCAATTGTTACGGAAGGCCACG
>Ga0315912_10005388_pt1 | contig 11797 bp, 7 predicted proteins | sample VfabasoilMG_FD_204469 | JGI IMG/M metagenome (GOLD analysis project Ga0315912, IMG submission 204469) | Garden soil microbial communities collected in Santa Monica, California, United States - V. faba soil | ecosystem: Environmental > Terrestrial > Soil > Garden | place: USA: California...
ACTTTTATCCAAATGATTCCTGATAGCCGCTATCAAGAGCACTTGAGCAGCAGCAAAGGCTTGGAACTTCATGCTTTTACTTCTAACCAACATCTGATTCATGCAGCATGGACTATCAACGGTTGTACCGCTGCGCTTTCTGACATCTACATGACTGAAGACCTCAGCGCCGCCCAATTCATTACCCGTGATGGTGAAAAACTTGAAGCAACTCCAGATTTAATAACCGAATCACCACTGTACTTGCAGTGGCCGTTAGACCGCGCGGTGACCATAAAGCCAGACGCAGGTTTACTTAAAGATTTATCCATTCACGCCCATGCCAAAGGAACATATGTGCTGTTCCGTCAAAATAACTGGCAAGGCCTGCTATTAGCCAAGGATAACGAAGAGGCTGCCGTTTTGCGCGCCGCCATGAATCCCGAACATATAGGCGCGCCGCCAATTGACGCCCTGCTGCGCAATGCGCGCAATGCCGTCTGGACCATACCTGACCCAACCGATGCGACCAAAAAGCTTGTCGTCAAGCAACCAGCCAGGGTGCGCCCGTATAAAAGACTGCTGAACCGCTTCAGGCCCCCAAAGGCCCTACGCAGCTGGAATGGGGCCAACGAATTGCTCAGGCGCGGTATAGAGACCGCACGCCCAGTTGCCTATTTTGAGAAAATCGGCGATACCAGCCTCATCCAAAACTACTATATCTGCGAGTACGTCGAAACCGACTTCTCGGCACGTAAAATCTTCTCCGCCTTCGCAGCTGGCGAAAAAACTTATCAAGAGATAACCGAGGAAGATGCCTATAGCCAGCTCTGTGACTATTTGATCGCCATGCATAATCGTGGCATATATTTCAGGGATCTTTCCGGCGGCAACATCCTGATTCGCAAGTCAGAAACGAATAAGCTCATTTTCTCGCTGATTGATACGGGTCGCGCGCATTATTTCAATCATGCCACGCCACTTTCGAAGCGCATCTCTGACCTTGCCCGCGTATGCAACAAACTGCACCCAGCCGGACGCGACCGTTTTATGATTCTGTATATGGAGAAACTGGGCAGACACTTTGGCTTCTGGCAACGCTTGCCTTTTTATCTCTACAATGCAAAAGTCATTCTCAAGCGCCGCCTCAAAAGAAAATTTTAATTAAGCTTTTTAAGCAGAGAGACATTGACAATCGGTGACCCTCTCTTTAACATTGCGCATCTTTTTAGGGGGTATAGCTCAGCTGGGAGAGCGCTTGCATGGCATGCAAGAGGTCAGCGGTTCGATCCCGCTTACCTCCACCAAAATTAAGTGAATTAAAATCAGGATAAACCGAGTTTTAAGTCTGAATTTGCACCAAGAAAATTAAGGTTTTGTAGTAAAATAGCGCTGCTGTTTTAAGCAGTCAATTTCTTAGGTCCCCATCGTCTAGAGGCCTAGGACACCTCCCTTTCACGGAGGCGACCGGGGTTCGAATCCCCGTGGGGACGCCAAATTAAAAAAGCTGCGGAAACGCGGCTTTTTTCTTTCCTGCTCACCCGTAAGTCTGGCGCCTCGCTCACTACCGTCAGCAAACCAAGTGGCGCAAACGCACCAGGAGTTAGGATTTAACTGCACCACTCTCGAAATATCATCGGCAAAATTCGCCATGGCGAAACTCTCTCTTTATGAGAAGCTCTGAACAAGTTGATTTCTTCATGAACAAGCATTAGTTTATGCATCGGCCTTGGTTTGCCGCTGGGGTTACAAAACTTTATAATTCGCGCTGTTGCTGGTGTGGCCCAGTTGGTAGAGCAGCGCATTCGCGATACGAAGGTCGCCAGTTCGGTTCCGGTCATCACACTAACAGGCAATATTCCTCATCCCCCAGTCATCCTCCAAGAGCAATAGTAAGTAACACCAGCAATACCCCGATAGCCGTGTAAATCAGTGCAGTAATGATGGGCATGAATCCTGCGTAGCCGGCGAGTTTATAGCCTGCGACAAACAACAAAAGGATCGCGATACCATTAGATACGCGCATCGCAAAGCCCACTTCATGGAATATTGCAAATGGGAGGGCGACAGGGAAGGTGGAAAGGAAAACCAGCAAAAAAATCTGTATTGCCGCAATAAAGTCGCTGTTTGTAAGCAGATGTTTTCTGCTTGGCGTTGGTAATTGTTTCAGTCGAAAGCCGAGCTGGTCGAGCTCATCATTCTTTAGGAGTGCTGCAAGAACTGGCTGGATTTCCTCCCTGATAATTCCGCGAGAGATTTCATTATTGTCAGACTGGGTTATCTTTTTTACCACTTTCAACCCATGCGCGCGTTCCAGCGATGTATTCATCAAATACATAATTGCATCGACCAGCCCCCAAGCTACATTACATCCCAGTGCGGCCCAGAGAAGCTCTCTTATCTCTTGTCGTCCAGCGCTGGCCGCACTGATTGCACCTGTGAAGGTAAGTACCATAATTAACCCGAACAGGACTTCTGATATACGACTGACCGGATTCAGGACAGCCCCTTCTTTTATACAATCTTCCCAGAAATTTTGTTCTGTCATGATTGCACGGGAAGGAAGAAAAACATCATGGCAATAATCATATAAACAACTATCAGCTGTACACCTTTAAACCAGTTTGAGCGGCCATCACCGGCAATCATAGCGCCGAGAATCACTGCCAGAAATAAAGCCCCGGTAAGCGCTCTTGAGAAAGCGAGATTCATTTGCCCCGGCCCGATAACAAGGCTGAGCAACACCAGAACAGGAGCAATGAACAGCGCAATCTGAATGGAGCTGCCAAAACTGATGCCTATACTAAGATCCATTTTATTTTTGGAAGCCATCGTCACAGCAGAAATACTTTCGGCTGCACCTCCGATAACCGCAAGAAAAATAACGCCAATAAAAACACTGGACATACCTAAAACTTTTCCGGTTTCTTCCGCAGCACCTACCAGCACTTCACTCATAAATGCAGCCAATACCGAAGCTCCCACCAACGATATGAGCGCTCGCTTGAATGACCAATGGCCCGCGTGCTCCTCTTCTTTTGTTGCACTTTTACTTCGGAAAAAATCCGGATGGGTTTTTAGCATGAACACGAGGTAAAGCACATAACTGATCAACAGTACAATGGATAACAGAATGTTTAGCGTGTTTTCATCCGGTGTTGCGCCTGCGCTGCCAAAAAATCGATGGAAAGCACTTGGAACAATCAGGCTGAGTACCGCAATCATCATCATGGAGCTATAAACCCGGATACTGGCCGGGTTATATTCCTGATCATGAAATTTTATTCCGCCAACAAAGAACGAAATACCCATTGCGAGCAGAAGGTTGGCTAGAATCGCTCCCGCTACTGATGCCAATACGATTTCATGCAATCCTGCATTCAAAGCCACGATGGCTATGATTAATTCCGGGGCATTTCCAAACGTTGCGTTGAGCAATCCCCCAAGGGTATCACCGGTGTAAGTGGCCAGTTGCTCCGTAGAACTCACGATTAATCGAGCGACAGGGATAATGGAAAGCGCTGCTGAGAAAAAGACCAAGGGCGCAGATGCATGGCTGTGTTCCAGCATAATCGCGATTGGAATAAAAATAAAAAGCCAATGAATACCCGGTTTTAGTAGGTTCGCCATGAGTCAAGATCTCCCTGAATACCCAACAATTAATAAATTGTGTGAAACCAACGCTTTTCTTAATGATAGCACCAACAATTTGCAACTTGAGAGTGCTGAGCGAAATTGGATTATGCTAGACTACAAAAAAAGTTAGGATTTGGAGTTTGTCATGACCACTGCCACACAGGCCGATTCTCTGTTTGTAACACTACGGCAAGCTTTCACCAGACTCACGTTGGCTTTGGCGACGGTCATGCTGATTGACGCTTGCAGCAAACCGCCGCCGCCGCCACCCAAGCCCGCCACCGAGGTGACGACTGTCACCGTCACTCCCCATGATACCCCGGTGACGATGGAGTATGTCGCACAGACAGAAAGCGCAGATCAGGTCAACATCCAGGCACGTGTATCCGGATTCCTCGACAAAACCCTCTACGTCGAAGGAGAGCTGGTCAAAAAAGGGCAGGTGCTGTTTCTGATGGATCAAAAGCCGTTCCAGGCCCAGCTCGATGCCGCTCTGGCCGCATTGACCCGGCAACAGGCCGCGATGCAGGTGGCTCGCGCTAATTTGGCTCGCGTCAAACCACTTTCTGAGCTAAACGCCCTTTCGAAAAAGGATCTGGACGATGCTACCGGCCAGTTCGAAACTTCATCAGCTTCAGTAGAGCAAGCCAAGGCGGCAGTAGAGACGGCTAGGCTTAACCTGTCTTATACCACCATCCACTCGCCGTTGACGGGCCTCGCCGACGCTTCGCTACAGCAGGACGGTACCTATATCCATATGGAGAATAGCCTGTTGACTACAGTGTCGGCAATGTCACCGATGTGGGTGAACTTCAGCGTATCCGAAAATGAGATCCAGAATTACCGTACAGAGGTCAGCAAAGGCCGGTTGAAACCCCCGTCCAAGCAGGATTATGAGGTGGAGGTGATACAGGCCGATGGATCATTGTTCTCGCACAAAGGTCACATCACATTCACCGCCCCGGAATACAATGCAGAGACTGGCACTTTCCTGCTGCGTGTAACCGTCGACAATCCTAATGCCATCTTGCGGCCTAACCAGTTTGTGCGCGTGCGCCTCAATGGCGCGGTACGGCCGAATGCAATACTGGTGCCACAGCGCGCAGTACTCAAGGGGGCTACCGGCCACTTCGTCATTGTGGTCGATAAGGAAAACAAGGCTCAGATCCGTAACGTCGAAGTGGGGCCATGGCAGGGGGATAACTGGTTTATCAACCAGGGGCTAGTCGCGGGCGATGTGGTGGTGGTGGATGGCGTGATGCGACTATCACCCGGAGCCACGGTCAAGATCGTGAATAACGCCGTCAAGTCACCAGCAGCAACCGATCCCGCGTCGGTAGGCGGCAGCGGCGATACGAAGAAATAGCCCCGGAGCGTCATAGGATGTTTTCACACTTTTTTATTGACCGCCCCATCTTCTCAGCGGTCATCTCCGTTGTTATTTCCATCGCGGGCCTGGTGGCGATGGTGACGTTGCCGATTGCCCAGTACCCACAGATAACACCAATCCAGATCCAGGTGACCGCTGCTTATCCCGGTGCCAATGGCAGCCTGGTGGCCCAGAACGTGGGTGCGCCGATTGAGCAGGAGGTAAATGGCGCCAATAACATGATCTACATGTCGTCGACCAGCTCATCGACTGGTGATTACACGCTGACTATTTATTTCAACCTCGACACCGATCCCGACCTGGCCCAGGTGGATGTGCAAAACCGGGTGAGCCAGGCCATGTCCAAGCTGCCACAGTCAGTGCAGGCACAGGGCGTGAAAGTGCAGCAAAAAACTAACACCTTCCTGATGGTGCTGGCGTTCTACTCGCCGGATGGGCGTTACGACAACGACTACATTTCCAATTACACCGACTCCCAAGTCCTTAGCGCCATCAATCGTATCCCCGGTGCCAATCAGGCTGCGGTGTTCGGGGTGCCCGATTATGCGATGCGCGTTTGGCTGAAGCCGGACCGTATGGCGCAACTCGGCATCACCGCGAGCGAGGTTGCCAACGCGGTAAAACAGCAGAACGAGCAGTTTGCGGTCGGGCGTATTGGGGCGGCGCCCACTCCTTATCCGGTGGAGCAGACCTTCCCGGTGACGACCTCCACTATTACCGAGCCTGAGCAATTCGATAACATGATCCTGCGTGCTAAAAATACCGGCGCGGCGATTGTAAGAGTGAAAGACATTGGTTATACCGATCTTGGCGCGCAGAGCTATTCTTTGCGTACCAGCTACCAGGGCAAGCCGGCGACGCTGATTGCCGTTTACCAGCAGCCAGGCGCCAACGCGATCGAGGTTTCGAAAAATATCCGCGCCATGCTGGAAGACATGAAAAAAAGTTTCCCACCGGGATTCGAATACGACATCGCGCTCGACACTACCGTGTTTGTACAGGCCTCGATTGATGGGGTGATCCATACTTTCTTCGAGGCGGTGGTGCTGGTGATATTAGTAGTCTTCGGGTTCCTGCACAGCATGCGGCTGACCATTATTCCTACGCTGGCAGTACCGGTGGCCATCCTGGGAGCGATGATCGGGATGTTAATGCTCGGCTTCTCCATTAATATGCTGACCCTGTTCGGGATGATCCTTGCTATCGGCCTGGTGGTGGACGATGCCATCGTCGTGGTCGAAAACACCGAGCGCAACATGGTGCAACATGGATTGACACCCAATGCCGCCGCCAAGCGCGCGATGGATGAAGTGAGCGGCCCGGTCGTCGCTATTGTGCTGGTGCTGTGTGCCGTATTCGTCCCGGTAGCTTTTCTCGGCGGCGTCACAGGTGCGCTTTATAAACAGTTTGCCATCACCATTGCTATCTCCGTGCTGTTCTCCGGCATCTTTGCCCTTACCCTTTCTCCCGCACTTGCTGCATTGCTGATCAAAGCCAAACACGAGGAAAAGAAAGGATTTTTCAAATGGTTCGACGACACCTTTGATAAGCTGACTAACGGCTACGTTACCGGGGTGAAATGGTTTATGCACCACTGGTTGGTGGGGCTGGGGATGTTTGTCGTGATGATCGCCGCCTCACTGTGGTTATTTAAGCTTGTGCCCACAGCGTTCATACCGCAGGAGGATCAGGGCTATATCTTTACCCCGTATTTCCTGCCTGATTCGGCCAGCCTCGACCGCACCGGCGCGGTGGGGAGCCGCGCGACGGAGATCATGCGCAAGCACCCGGCTGTTGCGAATGTGACGCAAGTGGATGGCTATAGCCTGATTGATTCCCAGTTTAAAACCAACTATGGTTTGCTGTTCGTTTCGCTGAAAGACTACGAGGAGCGGGGCTCCCCTGATCTTTCTGCCGATGCGGTAATCAAGGACACCCTGCGTGAATTTGCGGGCATCCAAAGCGGCGTGGTGTTGCCCATCAATCCGCCGGCAATCCCGGGTCTCGGCATCACTGCCGGATTCCAGATCTGGATCGAGCAAAAAGGCAGTGGCGATTTCGGCCAACTGTCTGAGGTGGTTGAGCAGATCATCGCCAAGGCCAAAACCAGAAAAGAACTGGCTGGCATCAACACTACCATTAAAGCCAATGGCCAGCAGCTGCTCGCTGATGTAGACCGCGAAAAAGCCGAGGCGCTTGGCGTTCCGATTGAGGAGGCCTACAGTACCCTGCAAACTATGTTCGGCTCACTGTATGTGGGCCAGTTCCCGAAAAATTCGCGCCTGTACCAGGTGGTGTTGCAGGCCGAGCCAAAATACCGGATGACACCCGAAGACATTGGCCGTTTCTACGTCAAGAGCCGCGACGGCAAAATGGTCCCATTATCGGCACTGGTCAATACCCGCTACGTAACCGGCCCCGATTTGGCCACGCGGTTCAACAACTACCCGGCCATTGCCATCAACGGTGCACCCGCACCCGGGGTCAGCTCTGGCCAAGCACTCGAAGTCATGCGCGAAGTGGTAGAGGAAACCATGCCTACAGGCTATGGCTTTGAGTGGGCAGGTGAGGCTCGCGAGCAAGTAGGCTCCGGCTCGACTTCGGCCATCGCCTTTGTATTCGGGCTAATCTTCGTGTTCCTGATACTGGCTGCGCAATATGAAAGCTGGTCACTGCCGGCTGGGGTTATGATGGCAGTCCCCTTCGCGATGCTAGGCGCCATACTCGCCATCGCGCTACGGGGCATCCCCAACGATCTTTACTTTCAAATTGGCCTACTCACACTAGTAGGGTTGGCGGCGAAGAATGCCATCCTGATTGTGGAATTTGCGGTAGAACTCAACCGCAAGGAAGGCATGAACTTTTTCGATGCGGCGGCCGAGGCCTCGAAATTGCGGTTGCGACCTATTGTGATGACCTCGTTCGCTTTTGTGCTGGGCGTACTGCCACTGGCGATTGCAACCGGTGCCTCTGCCAATAGCCGGCACTCAATCGGCACTGGCGTCATCGGCGGCACGCTGGCTGCGACAGTGATCGCGATCTACTTTATCCCGATGTTCTATTACCTGCTGGAAACCATGAGCCATAAATTCTTTGGTGGTAAAGACAAGGCCGATAGCGCCAAGCATGCTCCCCAGGAACATAAATAATATGCGTCGCGTCGTAATTGTTTTTATCCTTGTAAGTGGGCTACTCAGTGGTTGCCTAGTTGGCCCGGATTATTTCCGTCCGGAGGTTAAAGCGCCACAGAATTTTCGCATCGAGATTGCCGACGCGCAGGACACGGCGGACACGGAATGGTGGAAAGAATTCCAGGATCCAGTGCTGGAAGAACTGATTAACGTTGCCCTGGCCAACAACAAAACCGTCCAGATTGCTGCGGCAAACGTAGAGCAAGCCGCAGCAGTACTGGGGCAAACTCGTGCTGCTCTGTACCCGCAAGTTGGATATGGTGCGGACGCAGCTCGCCAGCGAGGGAGCGAAAGACTCGATACCGCCCCGATTGCCGGAATACCGAATCCGGATACCAGCTATCAGGCATTCGCCAGCGCGAGCTGGGAAATTGATCTGTGGGGTCGTATACGACGCCAGACCGAGGCAGCGCGAGCCAATCTGATGGCGACCGAAGAAGCGCGGCGCGGCGTAGTACTGAGCCTGGTGTCACTGGTAGCAACTTCTTACCTGCAATTGCGTGGGCTCGACGAGCAATTGGAAGTTGCCAAGCGCACGCTGAGCACTTATGGCGAGTCAGTGAGATTATTCAATCTGCAGTTCAAATATGGGGTGATTTCCCAGACCACAGTGGAACAGGCGATGTCGCAATACCAGACCGCAGCCGCAGCGATTCCGCCTATCGAACAGGCCATTGCCCAAACCGAAAACGCACTTTCCATTTTGCTCGGGCGTGACCCAGGCCCGATTGTACGCGGCAAATCGCTGACTGAACTGGTTGCCCCGGCTGTGCCTGCCGGGTTGCCATCCACGATTCTGGAGCAGCGCCCCGATATCCTGCAAGCGGAGCAGGAGCTGATCGCAGCCAATGCACAGATTGGCGCGGCCAAGGCACTCTACTTCCCGACTATTTCACTCACCGCCCTGTTTGGAGGTGCCAGTTCGCAGCTCTCTGGCCTGTTCAAGGGGTCAGCGCGGACATGGAGTTATGCCGGTTCTATTACTGGGCCAATCTTTACCGGGGGCTCGATATCAAGTCAGGTCGAGCAGGCAGAAGCGATACATCAAGCAAGTCTGGTGCGCTATCAGGCAGTCATCCAGAACGCTTTCAGGGATGTTGATGATGCATTGTCTGCACGCGTCAATCTGAGCAAGCAATTGGCTGCCCAAGAGCTGCTGGTAAGGTCTCTCAGCGAATATGAGCGCCTTGCCCGGCTGCAATACGATGAGGGCTATGTGCCATATTCGACTGTGCTGCAAGCACAACAGGATCTTTTCCCGGCAGAACTTAACAGTGCGCAGATTCGCGCGAACCTGCTGGCCTCGAATGTCGGCATTTATCGGGCCATGGGTGGTGGCTGGGTAACCGAAGCCACGAACATCGCCGACCAGCCAGCGGCAGAACCTGAACAGCCGGAGCCTGCCATACCACAAGAAAAAGTTGGCGAACCGTAATTCATATGATCCATCGAAAAGTGCAGACTATCGTCGCTTACTGGGTGAAATACTGCCACGCCTTTCTGTTCTACACCTTGCTGCTGACACTAATCGCCATTCCGGTGCTTGCTACACTAGGTTTCGATGGCAGCCTGCTGTGGGTTTTCCTGATAATCAATCTGGTGGCAACGCTCATGGGCATTAGGAGCCGCCGATTATCACTGCTGTTACTGTCGCTTCTCTCCATCACATTCGCAATCCGGCTCGCTGCCGAGTCCGCTAATCTAAGGGAATTGGTAATAGCAACCACCTTCTCATTCTTCATCCTGGCTTTCATTGCAACGAGCGACGCCCTACGAAGCGCCATAAGTGCACCCAAAATCAGCACGGAACATCTATACGCAGCATTAAGCGTCTATATGCTGGCCGGCGTGTTATTCGGTGTTCTTCACTGGGAAGTCGGACAGGAATGGCCAGGGGCTTATAGCGTACCGCAGGGCGAAGAGCTCTCCTTGCAGGCAGGCATCTATTTCAGCTTTGTCACTCAGGCCACGCTCGGCTACGGCGACGTGTTGCCGAAAAGCGATCTGGCACGAGGATTGGCGATACTACAAACCGTCGTCGGGCAACTCTATCTTGTGGTAATGGTAGCGCGTTTGGTAAGTCTTTATGCGGTAAACCCTCGCGCCGACCAAGAGTAGGATGAAATCCATTCCTGTTCATTCTCCGGCATATATTTTCAGGCTATTTCTGGCCGCAGCCATGCTGCTGGCTACCACATGCGGAACGGCGTTTGCGGCGGCGGGCGAAACGCTGGCCCAGATCAAGTCGCGCGGCGAACTGCGCTGCGGCGTCAGTGATGGTATCACCGGGTTCTCCAGCCGGGACAGCAAGGGACTCATGGCGGGATTGGATGTGGATTTCTGCCGCGCAGTGGCTGCCGTAGCGCTGGGCGATGCAAGAAAGGTGAACTTCGTTCAGCTACGGGCATCCGAAAGATTTCCCGCACTAAAGGGAGGCACAATAGACTTGCTTGCCCGCAACACCACCTGGACACTGGGCCGGGAAGTCAGCCTCAAAGTACTGTTTGCCGGGATTCTGTTCTACGACGGGCAGGGTCTCATGGTGCCAAAAAGGGTTGACCAGCAGAAAGTGGCCGAGGCAAAGAAGGTTGTTGCTACAAAGAGCAAAGCTCTCACCAAGAAAGTTGGCGAGGTAACCATTGCCAGCCTGGACAAAGCGAAGATCTGCATCGAAAAAGGTACGACGCATTTGCAGAATCTCACTGATTTTTTCGCCACTCGTGGCATGAGTTTTGAACCGGTTATCGCTGACTCCGCAAGCGAGGTCGCTGATGCCTTCTTTGCGGGGCGCTGCGCAGCCCTCAGTTCTGACACCGCGCAACTCACCGCAGTACGTTTGCGTGCACCTAGTGGGGTGTCAGCCTATACTATTCTACCTGAGCGTATTTCCAAAGAGCCGCTGGGGCCGGCGGTGCGTGCCGGTGATGATGACTGGCTGATGTTGGTGCGATGGGTGCTATTTACACTGATTAGCGCCGAGGAGATGGGGATCACGCAAAATAACGTACTCGTTCGTTTTCGAGAGCCTGAATTGCAGCAGTTAATCAGCGTAGGGGATGACGCCAGCAAGGGGCTTGGCATTGCTCCCGGCCCTGGTGCGCGCGCAATACAGAGTGTAGGCAACTACGGCGAGATGTTCGAGCGCAACGTCGGGCGCGGCAGCCCGCTCAAAATCGAGCGCGGCCTCAATCAACTATGGACCAAGGGCGGGCTGATGTACGCCCCACCTCTACGCTAGCTTATCTTATGGGCGACTTGCATCTTTACATTACCCTAGGCGTGTTTGCGGCAGTGATCCTGGCGATCGCGTTCGACCTGATCGACATGACGCTTGCCGCATTGCTGGGCGTGAGTGTGCTGCTCGGACTCGACATTCTTAACGGATCCGACCTGCTGGCCGCAGCCAATATCTCAGGCGGCCCGATTTCTCTGCTGTTCGGCGGCATGGTGGTAGCGCACACGCTTTCCACCACTGGCCTGTTCGAGCGTGTAGGCAACATTTATCTGCGTGCGACGTATGGCAGCGGCAAGCGCTTTCTGCTTCTCTTGATAGTGCTGGTGGCGCCGATATGCGCATTTCTGCCAAATGCCACCACGGTGA
>Ga0315912_10005389_pt1 | contig 11796 bp, 9 predicted proteins | sample VfabasoilMG_FD_204469 | JGI IMG/M metagenome (GOLD analysis project Ga0315912, IMG submission 204469) | Garden soil microbial communities collected in Santa Monica, California, United States - V. faba soil | ecosystem: Environmental > Terrestrial > Soil > Garden | place: USA: California...
AGCCACCCGACGTCGTGGTTGCGCCCGCTCGCGCGCTCGAGAGTGGAGTGGTGTCGCTCGCCACCCCCGAGCTCGGTCTCGTCGCCGAGATCATGGTCGACTCCTCTCTCGTGCCCTGGCTCGAGCGGCGCTGGCCGGAGCGCGCGGAGCGGCGAGGGAGCGGGCTCGAGCTCTTCTGCGGCCCGAACGCAGCGGCCGCCGCAGAGGGTGCGGTTGCGCTCGCTCCGTCGGGCATGCGAGGGGAGGTGCGGCTCGGGCTCGACGAGACGGGACTCCTTGCTGACTCCTGCCTTCGCCTCGAGCTCGAGGGCACGGGTCAGGACGCGCTGAGCCTGCCTCCGGCTTTGGTGGGTGCCGTGGCGCTCGAACCGCTGCCACTCGTCGTGAGCACGGCGGAAGCCGCGGCGGTCGAATGCGGCGAGGGAGAGGTCGAGCTCGGACCGGCCTGCGCTCTCTTGGACGACGACCGGTTGATTCTGTCCACGTACGGGGCGCCGTCGCTGTGGGCTTTGGGACAGCCCTCGCCCGTGCTCGGCGTGGTCGAGGTCGGCGCCAGCCTGCTCGTGCGCGGGCTCGAGCCCGGGAGTTCGGCGCACCTCGTGGGAGCGGCCTTCGATCGCGCGGGGGTACGCTGGCCCATCGACGCCGAGCTCCCGACAGCGGCTCCCCATGCCCACGTCGTCATCAACGAGGTGCTCTCGAACCCGGCGGGCTCCGAGGCGACCAGCGAATGGCTCGAGCTCGCGAACGACGGCCCGAGTGCGGTCGACCTCGCAGGCTTCACGTTGAGCGACGCCGGCGCCTCCGTCGTCTTGCCGTCCCTCGTGCTCGAGCCGGGCACGCTCGCTCTCGTCGTTGACGCGGGCTTCACGCCAGACCCGGGGCTCGACGTGCTGCCGGCACCGGGTACGCGCCTCGCGCGGATTGCTTCACTGGGTGACGGCGGTCTGTCGAACACGGGCGAGCCGTTGCGGCTTCGCGACCCCGAGGGGCGGCTCGTGTCGCTCTTTCCGAGCCTTCCGGCCCGGCACGCCGGCGTCAGCATGGCGCGCCGGGCCACGGACGCGCTCGATGCCGAAGCCGCCTCGTTCGGCGAGCATGCTGCGCCGGGGGCTTCCCCGGGGGCGCCGAACACGCTCGCGGAGCCGTAGTCGCGGCCGCACGGGCGAGCCCGGCTACTCGCCGCTGATCGTCATGCTCGAGATGCGGAGCGTCGGCGCCGCGGTCGAGGTCTTGAGCTCGAGATCCGTGCCCACGGCGTCGATGCCCTTGAGCATGCCGTCGAGCGTCCCCGAGATGGTGATCTCGCCGACCGGGAACGCGAGCTTGCCGTTCTCGATCCAGAACCCCGCGGCGCCGCGCGAAAAATCGCCGGTGATCGGGTTGAATCCGTAGCCGAGCAGCTCCGTCACGTACAGGCCGCGTGGCGTCGAGGCGAGGATCTCTTCCGGCGGCGTGGTGCCGGCCGCGAGCACGAAGTTCGTCGTCGAGGGGCCCACGCTACCCCCGCCGCGGCCCGCCGAGGCCGTCGACCGGCGCCCGAGCTTGCGCGCGGAGTAGCAGTCGAGGAGAAAGGTGCGGAGGACGCCCGCTTCGACGACGGGGTTTCGGCGCGAGGCGAGGCCCTCGCCATCGAAGGCGCGCGAGCCGGGGGCGCGCGGGATGAAAGGATCGTCCACGATGCTCACGAGTGGGCTCGCGACCGGCGTTCCTTCGCGCTCGAGCAGGTAGCTCGACTTGCGCCAGATCGCGCCGCCCATGATGCAGCCGGCAAAGCTGCCGATGAGCGAGCGCGCCACGTCGGGATCGAAGACGATGGGCGCTTCCGTGGTCGGCACCTTGCGCGCGCCGAGCTTGCCGAGCGTGCGGCGCGCGGCTTCGCGCCCGACGGCGGCGGAGTCCTCGAGCGCGGTCACGTGGCGAGCCCCGGTCCAGTAGTAGCCGCGCCGCTTCTTCCCGCCTTCGTCGCTCACCACGGGTACGACGCTGAGCGAGGCGTACGAGCCACGCGACAGGCCCTCGAAGCCGGTCGAGAGCCAGAGGGCCGAGGACGAGTCGGCACGCGCGAACGTCGCGCCTTCACTGAGCTCGATGCGGGGGTCGAAATCGAGCGCGGCGCGCTCGCCGCTGAGCGCGCGCGAGAGGGCCTCGTCCCCGCCGATCGCGGCGACTGCGGGGTCGAACAGCTCGAGCTCCGGGAACGGAGGGCGGCAGAGCTCTGCCGGATCGGCGGGACCCGCGTGGGGGTCGACCTCGGAGAGCTCCACGAGCTCGAGCGCGTCGGCCACGCAGCGTTCGATTCCGTGCGGCGTGAGGTCGCTCGTGCTCGTGATGGCGACGCGCCCCGCGCGGATCACGCGCAAGGCAATGCTGTGGTGGCCCGCCTCCTCCACGAGCTCGGGCTTGCCGAGCCGCACTTTCACGCTGAGCTCGTAGCCCCCGCGTGCGCTCGCTTCGGCCACGTCGGCGCCCTGGGCGAGCGCGCGTTGTCCGACGCTTCTGGCGAGGGCGATCAGGCGCTCATCGCGCTCGTCCGTCATGCGTCCTCCGTATCAGATCCGCGGCCGGCATCGCAATCAGCGTGCGCTCTCGCCGAGGACGCGGCTCACATAGGCGGTGGCGAGACCGAGCACGAGGGCGATCCAGAACAGGCCCCACCCGAGCGGGCTCGCGCTGACGGCCTCGGTGCCGAAGTCGCCGTGATACTCTGCGTAGGTAGCGCGCACCGAAAGACGTGGGACGAGCGCGAGCGTGGAGGCCACCGCCAGGAGCGCCGAGACGGCGCCGAGCCGCAGCACGGTCGTCGCGCGGCGGGCTCGCGTCGCCGGCACCGCCGCCAGGAAGCCGGCGGGAACGCTGACCAGCGCGAGGAGCGTGCCCGCCACCGAGACCAGGCGCGCTCGCCGCCCTGCGTCGAAGAGGTAGGCTCCCGCCCAGTCCGGCTCGAGCACCAGGAAGTAGGCGCAGGCGGGGCCGAACACGAGCACTGCGTACAGGGCAACGATGGCGAGCGAGCGGCCGGCAAGCGCGGCCTGCGCGCCCCGCGCGATATCGTGACGGGCCATCCACGCGAACAGCACCCCGAGGGCGAAGCCGTAGAGCGGGGCCGGCAGCATGGGCAAGAGTCTAACCTGACGCTCGACGGAGCGTAGCGTCCGCGCTACACGAACCGCCCGTGAGCCCGGAACGCGTCTTCGAGCTGCTCGAGCGGGTGCGCTCGGGCGCCGTGCGTCCGGAGGCGGCAGCAGAGGAGCTCGCGAAGCTTCCCTTCGAGGACCTCGGCTTTGCACGCGTGGACCACCATCGCGCCCTGCGTCAGGGGCTGCCGGAGGTGATCTTCGGCCAGGGCAAGACGGCCGCGCAGATCGTGGCGATTTCCGAGCGACTGCTCGCGGCGGGGCACAACGTGCTCGCGACGCGCCTGACGCCCGAGGTGGCTGCGGCGGTGCACGCCGCCTTGCCCGAGCTCGAGCTCAACCCGGTGGCTCGCACCGCGCTCGCGCTCCGCCACCCAGTCGCGCCGCTGCCGGGTCCTCCGGTCGCGGTCGTCACGGCGGGAACGAGCGACCTGCCGGTGGCAGAGGAGGCGCTCGAGACGTTGCGGGCAGCTGGTGTGCCCACCGAGCGCTTGTTCGACGTCGGCGTGGCCGGGCTGCATCGCTTGCTCGAGCGCGTCGACGCCCTGCGGCGCGCGCGTGCGCTGATCGTCGTCGCGGGCATGGAAGGCGCGCTGCCGAGCGTCGTCGGCGGGCTCGTCTCGGCGCCGGTCATCGCGGTGCCCACGTCGATCGGGTACGGGGCCGCGTTCGAGGGCCTGACGGCGCTGCTCGGCATGCTCACGAGCTGCGCCTCCGGCGTGACGGTCGTGAACATCGACAACGGCTTCGGTGCCGCGATGGCGGTCCTTCGCCTGTTTCGGACCCCGGGCGCGGGTGCGGGATGAGCGACGGCCAATTCCCGCATCACCATCACGGTGACGAGCACGTGCACGAGCACGCTCACACTCACACCCACGCGCACGGCAGAGTCACTCTGCTCGACGGTGATCCCGAGGCCCATCGCGCCCCGCTCGCGCGCGGCGCGGGTGTCGGCAAGCTGCTCTTCGTCGACCCATGGTGTGGAATCGCCGGCGACATGACGGTGGCTGCGCTGGTCGATCTGGGCGTTCCGTTCGCGGTCATCGAGCGCGCGCTCGGCGCCCTCGGGGTCGCCGGGAAGGCGCGGGTGCGTCGAGCCGACAGCGGCGGTCTCGGGGCGACGCACTTCGACGTCGAGGTAGCCGCCGAGCAGCCGCACCGGCCGTACGCGGAGATCCGGCGCCTCCTCGCGAGCTCCGCGCTCGAGGCGGGGACGCGCCTCCTTGCCGAACGCTGCTTCGAGCGCCTCGCCCGGGCCGAAGCCGCGGTGCATCGCGTCCCCCTCGACAGCGTGACCTTTCACGAGGTCGGCTCGATCGACTCCCTCTTCGACGTCGTGGGTGCCGCGGCGGGCTTCGATTTCCTCGGTGCCCGCGTCGTTTCAGGGCCGGTGCCGCTCGGGCACGGCCACGTTCATACGGCGCATGGCGTGCTTCCGGTGCCGGCGCCAGCGACGCTCGAATGCCTGCGCGGCGTGCCCACGCTCGATGCCGGCGTGGACTTCGAGAACGTCACGCCCACCGGCGCGGCGGTCCTCGCCACGGTGGCGGAGTCGTTCGAGCGCTGGCCCGCGCAGGTTCCGGAACGCATCGGCTGGGGCGCCGGGACGCGCCTGGTCGCGGGCCGGCCGAACGCACTGCGTCTGGTGCTCGGAGAGCCCGCCCCGGAAGCCGCGACCGCGAGCGAGCTCGTCGTGCTCGAAGCGAACGTCGACGACATGACGGGCGAGCTCTCTGCGCATGCCATCGCTCGGCTCATCCAGGCGGGGGCGCTCGACGCCTGGGCCACTCCCATCACCATGAAGAAGGGGCGCCCGGGTCTCGTGCTCTCCGTGCTCGCTCGCGCTCTGGCCGCCGACGAGCTTTCGGCGCTGCTCTTGACCGAAACGACCTCGCTCGGCGTGCGGCGCCTCGCGGCCTCGCGCCTCGAGCGGCCGCGACGCCTGGTGGAGGTGGAGACACGCTTCGGGCTCATTCCGCTCAAGGTGAGCGAAGGGCCTTACGGTCCGCCGCAAGTGAAGCCCGAATTCGATGCCTGCGAGCGCGCCGCCGCGGCTGCCGGCGTGCCGTTGCGCGTGGTCCTCGCCGAGGCGCTCTCCGCCTGGGCGCTTCGCTCGAAGGGGTGAAGGGCGAGCGGCGCGCCGCTCAGTCCGGGCGTTCCATCGGCAACCCTGCCGCCTCCCACGCGAGCAGTCCGCCGTCGAGGAAGCCGACCTGCACCTCTTGCTGCACGAGCTTGGCCACGAGCTCTTTGGTGCGATCGCCCGAGCGGCAGTAGAGGACGGGCGTCGAGCCGAGCATGAACAGCTCGGCGAGCCGGCTTTCGATTTCCTCGGCCGGGAAGCTCGTGGCGCCGGGAATGTGAGCGCGGCCGAACGACGACGCATCGCGGGTATCGACCACGCTCACCCGCTGCGCGCGCAGGAGCTGGAACAGCTCCTCGGCCTTGAGCGCTCCCTCGGCGCGGGGCAGGAACGGCTCGACCAGCTCGCGCAGCTGGTTGCGCTTGAGCGCGCCGACCTTGCCCCCGACGGGCCTGCCTTGGTGAAAGACGACGAAGGTCGGTACCGACTGAACCCCGAGCTGGCGCGACAGGTTCGGCGAGCGGTCGATGTCGACGGTGACGATCTTCGCCTTCTCGCCGAGCTCGTCCGAGAGAGCCTTGAGCTCGGGCGCAACGAGCTTGCACGGCGCGCACCATTCCGCAGAGAACTCGACGAGGACCGGGACCTCGCTTTGCATGACCTCACGCTCGAAGCTTTGCTCGTTGACCGTCTGCACCGCCATGGGAGGCGCCCTACCTAGCACGGAGCGTCGAAACGAGCGGTAACCGCCCCGCGTCCCGCGGACGTCAGGCATTTTCCCGCTGTCCGGGCGCGATCGGCGTTACCCTCGCCGGGTCGGTCATCCGGTCGTCCGCCGACAAGGAGCTTTGATAGTGCGCGCTTGGTTCGTCTCGTACGGGGTCGCAAGCTACCTGATCTTTTTGGGAACGGTCCTCTACGCCGTCGGCTTCCTCGGCAATCAGGTGGTGCCGAAGTCGATCGACAGCGGCGCTCCGGGGCCGGTCGCGCTGGCCCTCGTCGTGGATGCCGCGCTGGTCGGCGTCTTCGCCGTTCAGCACAGCGTGATGGCGCGTTCCGGATTCAAGACCTGGTGGACGCGCACGATTCCCCCGGCCATCGAGCGCAGCACGTACGTGCTCTTCTCGAGCGCCGCCATCATCGTCCTCTTCTGGCAATGGCTACCGATGCCGGGCACGGTCTGGGACCTCACGGGGCGTCCCGCGGGCGCGGCGCTGACCGCCGTCGGTTGGCTCGGCTGGGTCGTGGTGGTGAGCTCGACGTTTCTCATCAACCATTTCGAGCTCTTCGGCTTGCAGCAGGTTTACGTGGCTTTTCGCGAGCGACCGCTGCCGTCGAAGGGCTTCGTGACACCGTTCCTCTACCAGCTCGTGCGCCACCCGATGATGCTGGGCTTCCTCCTGGCGTTCTGGGCAACACCGAGCATGAGCGCGGGGCACCTGCTCTTTTCGGTCGCGATGAGCGGGTACATGCTGGTCGGCGTCACGCTGGAGGAGCGTGACCTGCGAGTCGCCCTCGGCGCGCAGTACGACGAGTACTGCCGGCGGGTGCCGATGTTGATCCCGTTCTTGAAGCGGCCCGCGAGCGGCGAGGCCAAGGCGCGCGGCGCGCTGTGACCCGTTTCAAGGCTCGTGGCGCGGGGCGGGGTCCGGGTCCGGAGCGCCCGGCCGCACGCTGTCGATGCGTCGCTTGAGCGGCAGCACGACCGGAGGCCCCGGCGTCTCGAATCCCTCCGTCCTCGGCGCCACGTCGCGCACCAGCCAGCAGAGGGCGCTCACGAGAACGGCGACGCTCAGCCAGGCGACGACCCCGACACCGCCCGCTGCGACCGACAGCGTGCCGAGGGAAGGTGTGAGGGTCGCGCGAAGTGCCTGGAAGGACCCCTCGAGCGCGGCAACCCAGGCCCCCGTCAGCGCGAGCAGGGTGGACACCGGGGCAAGCGCATGGGGCAAGACCCGCCGCAGGTACGGCGAGAGCGGCGAGCGTCCGAGGCTCGGCGGCTCGAAGTCGCCCCACGCGCGTTGATCCCTGATGCGGGCCTTGAGGACCTGGGCCACCTCGATGCCGTGCAGGGCGCCGACCAGTGCCGGCCCGAGCGCACCGCCGAGCACGAACGCGGAACCTGCCACGAGCGGCTGAGGCAGCGCCAGGGAGAGGTCGCCCAGGCGCGCCAGCAACGTTTCTGCCGACCGCGAGATGCCCCCGGCCAGGACGCCGAGCACGAGCGCCACCACCGCTGCCGTCGCCGTCGCCGTGAGCGTCACGACCAGGGTACGAAAAGCGGCTCGCGCGAGCGCGTCGGCGGAGCTTGGCAGGAACGCGTGCAGCGCACCGAGCGACGCCAAAAGGCCGATGAGTCCGCCCACGGCGAGCACGGCCGTGCGCCCGCGTTTTCCCGGGACGAGCTCGGACGAGCTCGGAGGAGCCTCGTCCTGCGCGGGGCTTCGCAGGTCCTGCACCAGGATGCCGAGCGAGCTCGTGGCCGAGAGCAGGAGCGCGACGCACATCAACGTGTCGAGCTCTCCCCTGGCGACCGCGCGGCGCGTGAGCTGGCCGAGGCCGTGGTCTCCGGCCGCCTCGGCCGCGAGCTCGGCGGCGAGCGCCAGCGGAAGGAGCATGCCCGCGCGCCCCAGCACGCGCCGGAGCCGGCTCTCGCCCGCTGGCAGCCCGTCGAGCTCGAGGAAGAGGAGTGCACCGAGGCCCAGGCCGAGCAGCACGACCAGCGCCACGTTGCCGAGGCCCGCGGCGCGGACCGCGAGCCCGCTCAGCGGCAGCGCCGCGAGCGTCGTCGCCCCGAGCACCGTCCACGCCGGCGGGAGGGTGTGGTGCACCTCCCGCAGCCGCGTGAGGCCGAGCGCGAGCCCCATCGCGAGGACGAGGGCCGCGAGCACGCGCGGGATCGTCTCGCGGCCGAGCGCGACGGCGTGCGCGAGCCGCCGGGTGCCGTCGGGGTCGTCACCGGTGAGCGCCCGCTGTCCGGAGGCGAGGAAACGAAAGTAGCGTGTCTGCATCACCACCGCGGCAAGCCGGCCTGGCCCGTCGAGCGTGACGAAATCGGGCGCGTGCTCGAGCTTCCAGTCGTGCCAGCGCGTGACGAGCGCGCTCGCAGCGTCGACCGTGGGGTTCGCGGGCAGGCTGAGCGCGACGCCCGTGACGTGGGCGAGCACGGGCGCGACCCGTTCGACGCGCTTCACGTCGTCGGGGCTCCGCACCCGGCCGAGAGCGTCGAGCAGCTCGCCGAGCGCGAAGGTGTCGAGCTCGATGACCTCCTTACGGCGCAAGGGCAAGGAGCGCTCCGCGAGCCGCTCCACCTTGCGCCGCACCGCCGTGGCCCTAAAGTCGGCGCTCCGGTCCTGCCAGAAGCGCGTGAAGAACACGACCGCATGCTCGGCGGTGTCGAGGTCGCTCTCGGTGGCAACGCTCATGCGGCGTGCGATCGGTGCGAGCGCCAGGGCGACCCGCCCGCGCGCTGCCGGCTCGAGCGACTCCAGGAACGGCAGGACGTGGGGCAGGGCGGCGCCGCCCAGGCGCGCGAGCTCGGTCTTGCTCTCGGCGGCACCCGGGCTGCCACTCGCCACGCGGCGCACCGCGTCGAGCGTGAGCTCGCGGACGTCGCGTGGGCTCAGGTTGACGAGCAGCGGTAGCGCCTGAGGACCTGCCTCGGCCCGGTCGGAGAGCCGCGCGAGCAGTGCGAACGAGACGAGGGAGGCCGCCGCGAACGAGAGGAGGAGAAAGGTGAGTCTCTCGATCGCGCGTCGCATCGGGCGATCAGCGCAGGAGCCAGAACCCGGCGTACGCGACGACGATCATGGCCAGGATCACCATCAAGCCGACCATGGCCGGAGGCAGCCCGTCGATCGGGATGGAAACCGGATCGTCGTGGGGCGAATAGCGTCCGAGGTCGGCGACGGGCTCGACGGGGGGAGACAGCGGCGTGGCGGACGTGTCCGGCAGCGAAAACTGCATGCCCACCATCGTGTGCCCGACCTTCAGGCGGCGCGACTCGCGGCTGGCCTCCTCGCTCGGGGTCCCGGTTTCCAGAGCGGAGACGGGTGCCGTGCGCTGTGCCTCGCCGGGCGGGGGCTCGGGCAGCGCGTACTTTTTGTACGCGAGATCCCCCTCGGGCATGGACTGCGGCAGCCCCGAGCCGTCGAAATCGGCGACGATGACCGTGATGTTGTCGTGCCCGCCGGCGCGGTTGGCGCGGTCGGTGAGCTCGCGGCAAGCGTCGAGCGGGTCCTGACAGCTGGCCAGGACCTCCCGGAGCTCGTCCGAGCGGACCATGCCCGAGAGGCCGTCGGAGCAGAGCAGGAGCCGATCGCCGCGCTGCAGGTCGACGAAGGTGAGATCCACCTGAACCGTTTCGGCGGTACCGAGCGCTTGCAGGATGATGTTGTTGTGCTCGAAGGTTTCGGCTTCTTCCTCGGTGAGCTGCCCGGCCTCGATCAGCTGATTGACGAGCGACTGATCGCGGCTCACCTGCACGAGCTTGCCGTGCCGCAGGATGTAGGCCCGGCTGTCGCCGACCTGGGCGACGAACAGCCGGCTATCCATCAGGGAGGCGATGGTGGCGGTGGTGCCCATGCCGCGCCGGGTGCGGTCGGCCCGCGCCTCGTTGAAGATCCGGACGCCGGCTTCCTCGACGGCGCGAACCAGCCGTTGCGCGAGCTCGTCGTGGCGGGCGGGGGGAGTGCCTTCGATGAGCTTCTCGTAGATGATGTCGACCGCGAGCTGGCTCGCGATCTCGCCCGCGGCGGCCCCGCCCATGCCGTCGCACACGCCGAAGACCGAGCCCCATTCGCCCACCGTTTGGTCGCGGTCGTGCTCCATCAGGCCGCGGCTGCGGCGCGTGAGGTCGGCGACGAGGAAGTTGTCCTCGTTGTGCTCGCGGATCTGCCCCACGTCGGTCCGCCCGAACAGGCGAACCACAATGGGCACCGTGGACGTCGCGCTGCTCATCCGGGCCCCCTGCTCACGTCGAGTCGAAACAAATGTTGGCCAACCCTCAGGTGGTCGCCGCTCACGAGCTCGCGCTCGTTACGTATGGCGAGAAACGTCCCGTTGGACGAGCCTAGGTCACGCAGGGTGAACGTGCCGCTCATTACGTCGCGGTCGATGGAGGCGTGTCGCCGGCTCATGAAGGGATCGTTGGTAAACACAAGGTCGCCGGACTCCCGCCCGATCACCGTCTCGTCACGCGAAAGATAGTACTGGTCCCGTGTGAGCCCCTCGACCGTCACCTGGCAAAGTTTCGCGAGCCGCGGGACGGCAGGGGAGCCGAATACCCGCGTGCCCCGTTCTGTTGCCGGGCCGAGCCCACGTTCAGCGTCGCTCACCAGCTCGAACCTTAACACCTCGAGGCCTATCAGGACCAAGTCTGCGTGGCGCAGGACTTCTGAGGCCCGAAGCCGCACATATACTCCGTTCACCGATTCCAGGTCCCGCACAAAAAACCGGCCGTTTCGCTGGGAGATGCGCAGGTGGCGGGGCGAGACGTAGGGATCGGTGGGTAGCCGGATGGTTCCGTCCTCCCGGCCAATGTCGGCTTCTGCGGCGGTAATCGGGTATTCGGTGCCGGGCGTGCCGTCCTGCGCGATGACCACCAGCCGAGCCAACGGCTGCCCGGCCGGCGGCTGTTGCCAGGGCGGCGGTGCCCCGCGCGCAGCTGGTTCAACCGGCGCGTCTCCACCCAGGCGGGCGCCACAGAACTGGCAATAAGGCAGGCCCTGCTTGTTCGCGCCGTGGCAGCGGGCGCACAGGACGGCCTCGCTGCGCGCAGCTGGAGCGGGGGCAGCGCGCTGGGCGGCGGAGTCGAGGGACGCCCCACAGCTCGTGCAAAAGCGCGCCTGCGGGTCGTTCGGCGCGCGGCAGAGCGGACATGCGTGTGCTGGCGCCGGCGGCGGCGGTGCCAGGTCGAACGCGGGTGCCACCGGACGTTTCTGGGGCGCTCGCGAGGCGGGGCTTGGCCGAGGGATGGAGGGCGGCGGAGCCGACGGGGCCGGGGCGCCGGCAGGCTGCTTGTCGAGGCGCGTGCCGCAGTCCGCACAAAAGCGCAGATCGTCGCGGTTCAACAGGCCGCACCGCCCGCAGGTCGTCATGCCTCGACTACGCTACCACTCCCCGCCAAGACACTCGGAAATCGTCCGTCACCAGCGTGGCACCGGATCGCGCACCTCGAGCGCGAACTCGAGGCCCAGCATGTGCGCAATGCCGAAGCCCAGAGGTCCCTGGGCGCGCTCTTGGCCCGCGCCGTCTTCCCAGGCGCGGGGCAGCAGCATGCGGTACATGAGCGCGCAGCCGACGACCGTGTTGGCCGACAGCTCGAGCTCCACCCCACCGCCGAGGGTGGCCACTCCGCCTCCCGTGCTGGCCGACCAGTCGCTCCCGTAGAGATGAATGCCGACGCCGGCGGCCACGAAGCCGGTCACCCGCTTGCCGCGCTCGAAGTAGTAGCGGGTCTCGGCCCGGAGCTGCTGGAGGATCGCCAGCCGGAGCAGGTTCGAGGAATCTTGGTGCGTGAACTCGTAGGCCCCGCCGAGGTACCAGGGCCCGCCGAAACGGCTGCCGAAACGCACG
>Ga0315912_10005390_pt1 | contig 11790 bp, 9 predicted proteins | sample VfabasoilMG_FD_204469 | JGI IMG/M metagenome (GOLD analysis project Ga0315912, IMG submission 204469) | Garden soil microbial communities collected in Santa Monica, California, United States - V. faba soil | ecosystem: Environmental > Terrestrial > Soil > Garden | place: USA: California...
ATGAGGTTCTCATCTTTTCCAGCTGGTTGATGTTTCTGTGTCCGCTTATCGGCTCATTTTTTCTTTCATCCGCTATCCAAAATATTTGGAAGAAAACGGGCGCGATCCTCTCTTTTTTACTTCTCGTATGGGCGATCAATATTTTTCTAATAGGGTTGTTCGGTTCATCCAATATCAAATCATTAGCCGAGAGGAGAAAAATTGAAGCGGAATTGGCGAAGGAACCCTATTACCGGGCGGAAGGGCAAAGAATCGATAAAGATCTATCCGCGATCAAAACAGCTCGGCAGGCTGAGGATTATTTGGCAGAAATACTGAACGGGCGCACAAAGCAAGGTGAAGACAGAAAGTTGGATGATATGCGCACACAGGGATTCGTTCGGATCTTGGAAAACAGAAGGAAGGTTTTTGGCGATAAAACCACGGCTAAGCTAGATCTTTTAGTGCATCAGTATCCTGGCGCGGAGGATTTGAGAGATGTTTGCTGCATTTATGGAATGATCCTTTGGGAGGACACTTCTGCCGCTGTTGATGCCATGGTCGCGGCTAAAAAGGAATTGTTGCCAGAATTTAAAAACGAAAAATTTTACGAACGCCTTTATGAGTACGGTCTTTTTACTCCCTATGACAATACTGGGCTTTCAGCGCCAGAAAGGGAAGAAATGGCGAAACCTTTGAAGATTAAATTGAGGGCGCTGAGAAATTCTTCAAATGCTGAATTCGTCGACTATTTACTTGCCGACAAGCGGCTGGAAAATTGGGCATATTAATGGTTCCAAACTTTTTCCGCGGTAGGGAAGCGAAGTGAGTAATGAGCCGAACCAAGAAAAGAAGCCGCCCTTTAAATTGAAGCCTTGGACCCTTGCGCTCGTTTCTGTCTTTCTCCTGGGCGCCGTTTTCTCCCTGCGGTTGCTGGGCGACGCGGACCTGGGGTTCCACCTGCGCGGCGGCAAGGGGATCATCGAGGACCACCAGGTCCCTCGGGTCGATACCTATACCTACACCCGAGCCGGTCAGCCTTACCTCGACCTCCATTGGGGCTACCAGGCCCTGCTTTACCTGACCTACAAGTTGGGGAACTACGGCGCCATTTCCCTCCTGAACTTCCTTCTGCTAATGGCCGTCCTGGTCCTGACCTATCGCCGCATGAAGGTCGCGGGGGCCCCTCTTTTCATGACCGTTCCGCTCTTAGTGCTCTTCCTCATCGCTTCCGAGATCCGCTTCCAAGTACGGCCCGAAGTGGTGAGCTTCTTGCTCATGGGCCTGACCCTTTGGGTCCTGGAGGTGTGGAGCAAGGAAGGGAAGGGTTCCCTCTGGTTCCTTGTCCCCATCCACTTGATCTGGGTTAACACCGAAGGGCTTTTCCCCATCGGATGGTTCTTGATGGGGGCCTATCTGATCTCGAGCTTGGTGCGTGGGAAGGGGCTCGACCGAAAGCTCTTCGCCTATACCTTGGCGGCTGTCGCGGTCTGCCTCATCAATCCTTACTTCTTCCAGGGGTTCCTCCATCCCTTCCAGCTCCTTTCCACTCTCGGGACCTCCAACATCTTCAAGAGCACCATCGTGGAGTTCCAACCACCCTGGAGGCTCCTGGGCATGGGTCCTTTTGGGCCCAAGTGGGCCATCCTCGCTTACGCCTTTTACGCTGGGTTGGTCTTGGCCCTCCTGGGAGCCACTTTCCAAAAGCGCAAGTTCCACGAGTTCCTTATCGCTGCGGCCTTCCTGTACCTTTCCGCGCGGGCCAACCGGAACATCCCCCTCTTCTTCCTCGCGACCCTTCCGCTCGCGGTCCAGTGCTGGAAGGACCTTTCCTGGGGTTGGGTCCGGAACTTCCACGAGAAGTTCCTTTCCACGCCCTGGGCGGCTTGGCTCTTGGTCATCCTGACCTTAGGGGTAGGGTCCCGGGCCGCCACCAACGCTTATTACATCGACCAGGGTCGCACGATCCGCACGGGGGTGGGCCTGGACCGGGAAGGTCAACCTGTGGAGGCCGCTGAATTCCTGGTGAAGAACAAGCTGGAAGGCCGGGTGCTCAACGAGATGAACCTAGGAGGCTGGCTCGGCTGGACCTTGCCCCAACCCATCTTCGTGGATGGACGGCTCGAGGTGATGGGGGAGGAGTTCTACACGAAGCAAATGGCCGCCAAGATGAGGGAGGGGGGCTTGGCCTCCCTGCTCTCGGAGTATCGGCCCGACATCTTGGTGATGATGGGCATCGACACGCCCCAATGGATCCTCGACCTCAAGGGAATGTCCGATTGGCGTTTGGCCTTCGTGAGCCAGTCGGGCGTCGTTTACTTGCGAAAGGGATATGCGCCCCAGGTTCCGGCCCTGGAGGGCGAGTCCTTCCTGAAGGAGAAGGGGGTCGACCGCCCCTCCCAACCCGACGTCCTGGTGTCATTAAAGGCGCCTGGTCCTGGGAGCTTGGGGCATGTTCTAGAAGGTTTTCTCCTGCCCCAGGACTATCCTCGCGGGGCCATGAGAATGGCCATGTTCTTCCACACTTTGGGGGACACCAAGACCGCGGAGCCCCTTTACCTGGATTGCCTAGCGCAAGGCGAAGGGAAATACTATGACGAGTACCTGAACCTTGGACAGCTCTATGTCCAGGAAGGGCGTCACGAGGAAGCTAGGATATGCTTGGAGCAGGTCCTCAAGGCCCGCCGGGGGGACCCCCAGGCCACGGCCCTCCTGTCGAGCCTGCCGAGATAGGGTCTCTGGTCAGGGACGTGTGGGATGGATAGGATAGACGGGGTGTGACGACGGATCGAGGAGCGGCCATGGCTTACGTGATCGGTTGTGACGTCGGGACGTCAGGGACCAAGGCCATCGTGGTCTCGGAGTCCGGCGAGGTCCTCTCCAAGGTCATGGTGGAGTATCCGCTCTCCACTCCCCATCCCGGTTGGGCCGAGCAGCATCCCGACACCTGGGTGAAGGCCGCCTTCTCCGCCATCGCGGGCGCGGTCAAGAAGGCCGGGGTCTCCCCCTCCGACGTAAAGGCCCTGGGTTTCTCAGGCCAGATGCATTCTTCCGTCTTCCTCGACAAGTCCGGCAAGGTCCTGCGGCCCGCCCTCCTCTGGTGCGACACCCGCACCCACCAGGAATGCGAGGACATCACCCGTAAAGCGGGGATATCCAACCTGCGCAAATGGGTCTCGAACCCCGCGCTGGAAGGCTTCACCCTCCCCAAGATCCTCTGGGTCAAGCGTCACGAGCCCAGGACCTACGCCAAGATCGCCCAGGTCATGATGCCCAAGGACTATGTGCGCTATCGCCTGACGGGCGAGTACTCCACCGAGGTCTCGGACGCGGCAGGTACCCTTTACTTCGATGTGAAGAACCGCCGCTGGTCGAAGGAATTGCTCTCCCGATTGGGGATCCCGCCCTCGTGGTTCCCCCGGGTCGTGGAATCCCAAGAGATCTGTGGACGCCTGACCGCCTCTGCCGCCAAGGCCCTAGGACTCAAGTCCGGCACGCCGGTCGTCGGGGGCGGGGCGGACAATACTTGCGGGGCAGTGGGCAACGGCATCATCCAGAAGGGCGATGTGATGGCATCGCTAGGCACTTCCGGGGTCTTCTTCGCCCATTCGGACCGCGTTAAGGTGGACCCGGGCCTCAGGGCCCATAGCTTCTGCCACAGCGTGCCTGGCAAGTGGTACTTGATGGGAGTCATGCTCTCGGCGGGATTTTCCCTTCGTTGGTACCGGGATGGTCTGGGTTTAACTGAGAAAGAAACAGCCCGAAGGGCTGGGAAGGATCCCTATAACGTCCTCTCCGACCTGGCCAAGAAGGCGCCGGAGGGGAGTGAAGGCCTCCTCTTCCTGCCTTATCTCATGGGGGAAAGGACACCCCACAAGGACCCGAACGCTCGCGGCGCTTTCATCGGCGTCTCCGCCCGTCATGGTCGGGCCCATTTCGCGCGCTCCGTCTTCGAGGGCATCACCTTCGGTATGAGGGATTCCCTGGAGATCTTCCGCGAGCTCAAGGTCCCCATCCGCCGGGTGGTGGCCACGGGTGGGGGAGCGGTCAATCCTTTCTGGCGCCAGCTTCAAGCCGACATCTACGGCGAGGAAGTGGTCACGGTCTCCAGCCAAGAGGGCCCGGCCTTCGGGGCGGCCATCCTGGCCATGGTGGGGGCGGGTCTGCACGCCTCGGTCCCCTCGGCCTGCTCGAAGCTCATCCGGGTGGCCACGAGGACCTCTCCTCGCAAGCGCTCGGTGGAGGCCTATGACCGTTGGTATGGGGAGTTCCGAAAGCTTTATCCGGTCCTGAAGGGGAGTTTCGGTTCCATCCAAGGGAAGCTTTCATGAGCCCGGAATTCCGAGCTTCAAGGGGGCCTGTGGCCTGGGTCGCGTTCATGACCTTGGCCCTGACGGTCCTCTCGGCCGGCTGCCCTCAAAAGACCACCGTCAGCCCGACGACCCCTGGCACCCCCACCCTTACTTCCACCGTGACCGATACCTCCACTCCAGCTGATACGTCCACTTCGACCGCGACTTACACCGCGACCGCCACTTCCACCGCCACCGCTACCCCTGCTCCGGGTCGGGATTGGTTCCAATCCTTCATATCCTTCGGGAGGTTCTATCATTCGAGTGTCGTGTTCGGCGGGGCCATGTGGGTCATCGCTGGCAATGATTTCAACGGCACGCCGAACGGAAGCCTGAACGACGTTTGGACCTCCTCGAACGGGTCCTCCTGGAGCCAAGCCACCGCTTCGGCCTCCTTCGCTCCCCGCTTCGCCCACACCAGCCTCGTCTTTGGCTCCCAAATGATCATGATCGGGGGATGGGATGGGACCACCCGATTCAACGATGTTTGGGGCTCCGCCAATGGGAGCGCTTGGAGCCCCGTGACGACAGCGGCGGCTTGGACCGGCAGGAACCTCCATGCCTCGGCGGTGTTCGACCCCGGGACAGGATCGAAGATGTGGGTGGTCGGGGGTAATGACGGTTCGGCCAAGAACGATGTTTGGTATTCGGCGGATGGGGCGGTCTGGACCCAGGCTACGGCCTCGGCGGCTTTCTCCGCGAGGTACGGCCATACGGTGGTCCCCTATAACGGGTCCCTTTTCCTGGTCGGAGGATACGACGGGAGCTTCAAGAACGACGTTTGGTCATCGGCCGATGGGGCTGTTTGGGCACCGGTGACCTTGACGGCGGCCTTCAGCGGCCGCGCGGCCCACACTTGTCTGGTCTTCGACGGCGCCCTTTGGGTGATCGGGGGAACGCCGGACGGGTCCACTGCCGAGGACGATGTTTGGACCTCGACCGACGGGGGGGATTGGACGCAGGTCACGGCCATGTCGGGGTTCTCGCCTCGTTACGGCCATACGGGCTTGGTCTTCGATCCTGGAACGAGCTTGAAGATGTGGACCATCAGTGGACGGGAAGGTGCGAACCTTTGGTTGGATGCCTGGCAGTCCCCTTGAGGGATGCCAGGAGGTCTTGGTTCAGAACCGGAGGGCCGCGTTGACGGCGCCGCCCAGGGCGATGGACTCCTGGATGGCGGGAAGGCTGCGGGTCACGAAGGCGACATCCACCACGAAATTGTTCCCCAGATAGCCCCCTCCGAAGCACCACAGCTGTTCGTTGCTGGTCTCATCCGCGTAGGTCCCCAGCCGTACCACCAGCCTCATCTCGGGATAGTAGCGCTCCAAGCCGCCCCGCCACCGGGTCTGGCCTTCTTTCCACTCGATCTCCCCCGCCAGGATGATGTTCTTTTCGGGAGGGGCCGCGGAGACCCCCAGTTTGACCGCGTAGGGGAAGGGGTCCTGGAGGGTGACGTCCTGGGCCGGTCCGGCGGTCTCGGCGCCCGTGACAGGGTCCAACGTGTAGGAACGGCTGGTGCCCTTCCAGCTGTAATCGGACTTGAGGTTCTCGAACATCATCCCGCATGAGAGGGTGTCGCTGACCTTCCCAAAGAACCCGAAGTCGACGCTCAGGCCCAGGCCGGAGGTGGAGCTGAAGCGGTCGAATTGGAACCCGACACCGGTGCCGGTCCCGGGAGCGAAGTCCCCCTGGAGGAGGGTCCGGTCATAGGAAAGGCCCAGGTGGTATTTCAGGTTGGCCCCCACGTACAGGGGGATGGTGCCGAAGGGAATGGGGGTCCCGTATCCCAGCACGAGGTCGGTCCCCATCCGCTCCTCCAGGGTCCGGTCCAGGGAATAGGAGGGGTCCGCGAAGGAAGAGTCCCTTTCCGCCAGGAACTTCAGCGTGGAATGGGAGGAAGAGGAGGAAAGGGACTTGCTGTAGACCACGCCCCCGGCGGTGTTGACGAAGCGGACGGCGAAGACCCCCTGGTTATCCAGGCTCCTGCGGGCCGGGGACTTGCCGGAGTCGAGGGCCTCTTTCTCGTTGTACTGGAGGATGGGGGTGCCGGTGTTGTCGACGTCGAAGGCCGAGAAACCCCCGCCGATGGTCCAAGCCTCGGGTCGCCCGTCGGGGGCCGGCATCCCTATGAAGGAGGGGTTCCAAACGATCCCGTAGAGACCCATGGGAACGGCGACGGTGGCGTAGCCCATGCCCATGCTTCGGGCGTCCTGGGCCGTGAGGGGGAGGGGAAGGAGCAGCAAGGCGAGGAAGGCCAAGCTTGGACGTTTCATGGCAGGTATCTTAGCCGCGGGGCGGGGCCAAATCAATCCGACCTGGTTCCCTGGGAGGGTTTGCCCTTTGGAACCGACGGGACGCTTGATAGAATCGCCCGGTGCGAAAGAAAAAAGTCCCACCCTCGTCCTCGGGACAGGGCCTCCTCCTTCGATGGCCCCAAGCGTCCTGGGGTCTCTGGGGCTTGGCGGTCTGGAGCCTTCAGCAGGCGCTCCACTCCCAAAAAGGGGAGCCCTTTTCACCCCTCCTTTATCTCAAGGGCGTCCTCCTGATCGCAGGGGCGGCCTATCTCTTCCATCGGTGGCAGACCAAGGGATCCCTCTTCCTGGGGATGTTCCCCCTCCTTTGGTTGGCCCTTTCCCGGGCCCAGTGGGAGATCTGCACCCCGGCCGGAGGGGCCTATTGGAACTGGCTGGTCCTTTTCCTCCTGTCCGAGGTCATCCTGTTGAACGTGCCGGATGGTCGGAAGCTATCCTACTTCCTGGTCCCCCTTTGGATCCTCGAGGTCCATCTCTTCCGTTTTTCCCTCCTCCTTCCCCTGGCCTTCCTGCGGCTCCCGGAAGGGTCCTTCCCTCCTTGGACCCGTCTCAAGACCTGGCTGACGAGCCAGGAGCACATGATGATCGGCCATTGGGGAAAGGGGCATCGAGCGGTCCTTCGCTGGCTGGGTTGGGTCATGACCTGGAACCTGTTGTTGTTCGGGGGAGTGGCGCTCGCTTGGTGCTTTCCGGTGGCCCTGGTCCCCTTGGCCCTGATGCTCTCGCCCTCCGAACCTTTCCGTGGCCGCGCCTGGATCGGCTGGGGCGGGGTCTTGGTCTTCTTGGGGCTTTTCTTGGTCTATCGGGGATGGAAAGAGTACGCCTTCGATCTGGCGGGCTCCTGGGATTTCCTCGTCGAGCAGAGGTACCTGGCCTTTTTCCTCTTGGGATGGTTGGGCCTCATCTCCCTTCCGAAGAGGGGGAACCTTCGGGCCTCGGTCTTCGTTCTTTTCCCCTTGGTCTTGGGGTTCCTTTTTTGGCCTGGACCCTCAACGGTCCCAGGTGGGCCCTCGACCCTCTTGTTGTGGGTCATGGTCCTCTTCGCAGGGGTCGGGTGGGAGTCCTTCCGAATGAACTTGATGGACCCAAGCTGGCACGGGCGGTTGGTCTGGATCGTCCTTGGGACCTGTCTGCTCCTGGGCCTTCTTTGAAACAAGGTCCGCGGGCGTTCCCGCGGACCCTTTCCACCCCCGATAAGCGTCCGAACCTGCTGGAAGGGATCGCAAGCCCCGCCGAATGGGTAGAAACCTTTGTTTTTTGGCGTTTCTTGCCTTTTCAGCCCTATCACTTTGTGGTAAATAGTCCCTGGAGGTCGCTCATGAGACGTTTTCTCGCCCTTTGCGCCGGTCTTTCCCTGGCCTGTTCCGTTTCCGCCGATGCGGTCGATCCTCACGCGGGTCATGAGCATCCGCCGGCCGCTCAGGCCGTCCCAGGAGCGGTCCAAGGCGGTCCGGAGGCCACGCCGACCGTCAACCCTGCCAGGGCCCCCAAGATCTTCTCCAAGCGCCCCAAGTTCGACTTCGGCAATGTGGATGAGGGCGGGGATATCCACCATGAGTTCCGCATCTCCAACCAGGGCCGCGGCAAACTCATCGTCACCAACGTGGGCACTTCCTGCGGCTGCACCGCCGCCGTCCTCAAGAAGCACGGGGCCGTCGCGGGGTCCGATGAGTCCGCCGCCCTTCCCGTGACGATCCTGCCGGGCGAGGGAGGGACCATCAAGGCCACCTACCACACCCAAGGAAGGCCCGGCCACGCCACCAAGATCATCACCGTCTCCAGCAACGATCCGGCCAACCCGAATTTCCAGCTCCAATTGGACATGACGGTCCTGCGGGAAGTGGATGTCACCCCCGAGCGGGTCTATCTCTACAGCCTGCATCATAAGGAGGCCAAGGCCTCCTCCGTGACCCTCCTGGGCAAGCCGGGCGTCCCCTTGAAGGTCCTCTCCGCCGAGGGGATCAACAAGCTGGTGACCGTGGACGGCATCGTCCCCCACACCGACGAGACGGGGAAGCGGTCCGGAGCGGTGGTCAATTTCACCGTGCCCGTCACGGCCCCCATCGGGCCCTTGAACGAGGAGATCCTCATCAAGACCGACCATCCCAAGAAACCCGAGATCAAAGTGCCCTTGATCGGGGAGGTGGAGGGAAGGGTCGTGTTGGAGCCCAAGTCCATCTACCTGCAGGCCCGACAGGAGACGCCCATGGTGGTGCGCCTCCGGGTGAACGACCCGAAGGGGTTCGCCATCCGTTCGGTCAAGTCGGAGAAGCATTTGGTGCGGCCTTCCATCAAGAAGACCACGGGGCCGGATGGCATCGACCAGTTCGAGATGAACGTGGTGACCATCAAGAACGTCCCGGCGGAGAGCGATGGGAAGGATAGGATCCTCATCTCCACCAACGACAAGGACCAGGCGGAGATCGCGGTGGATGTGACCGTCGGAAAGTGATCCCGGGGGTCCGCCCCTGGGGACGAAGATCGTAGAACTAAGGGGAAGACCAATGGCCACACCTGCAACCGCCGCTGACGCCGGCCTCGAGGACATCATCGCCACGGGCACCACCATCTGTTCCATCGAGAACGGGGTGTTGGCCTATCGCGGCATCAATATCGACGAATTGGCCGAGAAGGCCGGCTTCGGCGAGGTGACCTACCTGCTTTTCTACGGGGCGCTCCCCACGCGGGCCCAGTTGTCCGATCTGGAGGGCCGCATCGCCGAGGGCGGGAAGGTCCCGGCCGAGGCCTGGAAGCTCATCCGTCAGTTCCCCCTGAAGTCCAACCCGATGGAATGGCTCCGCACGGCCGTCTCGGCCCTCTCCTTCTTCGACCCTGACGCCAAGGACAACGGCGCCGAGGCCAACCTCCGTAAGGCCATCCGCCTGACCGGGCAGATCCCCACCCTCGTGGCGGGGTTCGACCGCTTGCGCAAGGGGCAGGAGCCCCTGGAACCCAAGCCCGGGAAGTCCCAGGCCTGGAACTTCCTCTATCAGCTCACCGGCAAGGAGCCGGACGCCACCTCCGTGAAGACCTTCGATGTCTGCCTCATCCTGCACGCCGACCATGAGCTCAACGCCTCCACCTTCTCGGGGCGAGTCACGGCCGCCACCCTCTCCGACATGCATAGCGCCGTGACATCGGCCATCGGGACCCTCAAGGGACCCCTGCACGGGGGGGCCAATGAGCAGGTCATGGTGATGCTCGAGAAGGTCGGGGATGCCGCCAAGGCCGAGGGCTGGATCCGCGACGCCCTGGCCCGCAAGGACCGCATCATGGGCTTCGGGCACAGGGTGTACAAGAACGGGGATCCGCGCGCCAAGCACCTCATGCGCCTGTCGGAGGCCTTGGGCAAGCTCAAGGGCGAGACCAAGTGGTACGAGATGTCCCGCGTCATCGACGGCGTGGTCCAAAAGGAGAAGAAGCTCCTTCCCAATGTCGATTTCTACTCGGCCTCCACCTACCACTACCTGGGCATCCCCACGGATATCTTCACACCCATCTTCGCCTGTAGCCGGGTGACCGGCTGGACGGCCCACATCATGGAACAGCTTGCCCACAACCGCTTGCTCCGGCCCCGCGCCGAGTACCAGGGGGCCCGGGACCAGCATTACGTGCCCATTGAAAGCCGTTAATTCTTAATTTTGTACCGATGATCTGCGATCAATGAGACGCGAAGCGATGGACCGCTTCGCGTTTTGTTTTTAGGGGGACCGACATGCCGATGAGCTTCTCCCGGTGGAAGTCCCCGGACCCAGCCTTCGACGCCATCCTCAAGGCCTGGTCCCTCTCGTCGGACCTACATGTCTACAAGCCCCCCGCCCCCAAGCAGCTCGTTTCCATGACCGCCGCCAAGCTCGGGCGGACCCTGCCCCATGAGTTGATGGACCTTTACGGTTTCTCCAACGGTATGAAGCTGTTCTCGAACAACCTCAACTTCGACCCCCTTGTGGGGACCGGTGGACGGCCGGGCCTGGTGGACCACTCGGCCCTCCTGCGGGAATACGAGTGGCAGATACCTCCCGAACTCGTCATCTTCGCCGACACGGGGGAAGAGACCTTCTTCGGGACCTGGTGTCCCAAACGCCCGGGCGGGAAGACGCCGGTCGTGGAGATCGGCGCGGTCTTCGACGACCCGAAATGCCTGGCCGTGCACGGCACGGACTTCCTGCGTTTCCTCAAGGCCCGCACCGCGCTCTATCTCATGAAGGCCTCCGAGGACCTGCCGACCGAGGCCCTTGACGCCTTGGGCGTCCCGGGCCCCTTGCGGACCCCGGAACCCGATGAGGCCATCACCAAGCTCCTCTATCGTTGGGCGGACCCGGAGATCCCCGACCCCCTGCCGAACCCCATGGAGCGGGGGACGGACGCGGCGGCCTTGCGGAAGATGTACGGGGGGGATTGAGCGGGGGGGGGAGGGTCTTCAGCCCTTGCGGCGGTGGAATTGTTTGAGCAGACCGTGCAGACCCTTCTTTTCCTTTTCGGTGAGCTTGCCCAGCAGGTTCCTGATCTTGGCATCGTAGGTCGAGGGCTTCTCCCGAGTGGCCGACGCTGAAGAGGGGACCAGAAGCTCGTAAAGGTTCGCTCCCAGGGCCTGGGCCAGGGTTTCCAGAGTGGAGAGGGGTGCCTGGCGGGTGCCTCTCTCGATATGGCTCAGGAAGCTCACGGAGATCTCCGTGCGCTCGGCCAATTCCTCCAGGGTGAACCCCTTCTCCTTGCGGAGCCGACGGAGCGCTTCCCCGACGTTCTTGTAGCTGTTGGAGGATCTCGGCATTTTCCCCTCGGTCAAATCGATGGTAGCACTATCGCAGAACCCGCGACCCTCAAAAAGTGACTATCAGTCAAACTTGATTTTGACTGAAAGGATAACTTGGTATAAAATCTGGGCATTTCCCGGAAAGGGTCCGGGCCGGTGGGGTCGGGGGGCTGGATGGACTGGGAGAAGGTCATCCAAAATTGTCATGAGGAACTTTTCTTCCAAACGGAGTGGGTCCGTCCCCGCGACGGCACCCTCTTCCTGTTGGCTTGGAAGGTCGCGGAAGTGAGGGTCGTCTTCGTGGACCTGGGGGAGAAGCTCTCCGGGCTAGGGGCGGCGGAGGTGAAGGAGGAGTTCCTGGACCTCTTGGCCCAACTGCGGCGGCAGCCCCAGT
>Ga0315912_10005391_pt1 | contig 11790 bp, 11 predicted proteins | sample VfabasoilMG_FD_204469 | JGI IMG/M metagenome (GOLD analysis project Ga0315912, IMG submission 204469) | Garden soil microbial communities collected in Santa Monica, California, United States - V. faba soil | ecosystem: Environmental > Terrestrial > Soil > Garden | place: USA: California...
CGCGCCGCGCGCTGAGCCTTCGTCCAGGCGCCGAGGACGGCCTCGAGACGCTCGCGATCGACCTCGACCCACCTGCCTCTCAGCGGGACGAGCCCGGAGGACTCGGCGCGCAGCCGCCGCCATTCGTCATCCGTCAGCGGTTCGCCGTCGAGCGAGAGATCGACGCTGAACTTCACGAGGCCTTCCGCTCCGAGGCCGGGCGCGCTCGCGCCGCCGATGGTGACCTGCGCGGTCACGCGCGGCGGCGACGTGGGCCGCCACCAGTCGGGAACGCGCACGACGAGCCCCGCGGCCTCCAGGCCCGGCACGTCGCGAAGGAATCGATGCGCCTGTGCCGGCGTCCATGCCAGCGGGCGGAAGACGGACGAGTCGTCGACGATTTCCTTGACGAGCGCGCTGTTCCCTGCCGCGCGATGGACCGGCAGCAGGAGCTTGAGGAGGGCCGCCTTGTCGCCGGTGGCGGCGGACTCGGAGAGGGCCTGCCCCAGCGGACGATGCTGGACCTTCGCGGACCAGGACATTCCCGTGGAGTAGGTCGCGAGGAACGCGAACGGATGCGCCGGGTCCTGCCTGTTCTCGGCGAGGTGGAAGCAGACGCGGCCGACGACGGCCCACGCCTGGTGTCGTGCGTGCAGCCATGCCTCGAGAGTGTCGCCGGACGCGGCGACAGACGCGCCGAGCGCCTCCCCCATGCGCCGCCACAGCTCGCGCAGGGTGTCGCCCCCGAGGTACTCGCGACCCAGCATCGGCGGCGAGGCCAGCGCGCGGAAGTCCAGATCGGACGGATGTGGCGGAGGCGGCTGCGGCCCCGTGGGGGCTGCGGCCGCTGCGGCGAGCACGGCGCGGCCGATGTCGCGGAAGAACGCGAGCGTCGCAGGGAGTGGACTCGACGGATGCCGCGCGGCGAGATCGATCAACGCATGCGCGTCGCCGTCGTTACCCGCGAGGGCGCTCCGCAGACGCGCAGCCAGCCCGCCGTCGAGCATCGAGTCCTCGGGCGGCGTCTCGTCCTCGATGACGCGGCCATGCGGCGAGACGGCGAGCGCGAAGCGCGCGGGAGCGAGTCGGGCGGTGCGTGCAGACATCGTGAAGCGGGGAGGATAGTCGAGCGAGCGCGGCACGGCGCGGGCGCGGAGCGGCGGTGGCTAGCTGCGCGACGGAACACTGAGCCTACGAGCGCGCGACGGCCGCATCGAGCCCGAGCCACGCCACCGCAGGGGAGTTCAAGCAGCGGCGGATGCGGCGACCCCCTACTACAGACGACCTGGGCTTTTCGGTGGGATCCAGAGTCCTCGGAACCCATTGATTCCATTGGCTGGGGCGGCACGAATCGAACGTGCGATCTCCTGATTAACAGCCGCTCCCCGCAGTTGATCCCGCAAGTCCTGCGGCAAGCGATACTTGCAGCAGAATGAAGGAGTTGGCGCGGCTCGGGAGCGATGTCAGCGACGTCAGAAATGGGGGCCAAAGTCGGTCAAGAATGCGGAAGGTGTCCCCCACATCGGCCCCCATGTAGCGGACGGCGACCAGGGTCTCGCTCTCGCACCTGCTCGCGGTAGTCGGCGAACTGCTCGGCGGATGCGGGTGAGTGACACGCCCGCCCAGCTAGATGGTGAAGAGCTTCGGATCGTTCGGCTTGGTGAGGACCTGCTCACCATCAGCAAGAGAATGCGCATAGAGTCGCCATGGGTCTACCGAACCAGCCGAGAGCTTGAGAATATCGAGCAGCTTCGAAGCATCAACGAGTTCGAGGCGCTCAATGACCGTTCCGGGCACGCGCCGAGCCGCCTCTTGTGACGCCCTCGAGAATCTCGCAGCGCTGGTTACGAACACTCCACTCTTCGCCTCCGCTAGCACTAGAGCGCCGATGAACTCTCTGATCAGTGAAACTGGCTCCGCTTTCTGCGGATCGAGACGTTGCTTGACCTGAACAAGGAGAGGCGTATCACCGGCTAGCAAGATGAGGTCGTATCCTCCATCACCTGGTCCTCCCACGTGGACGGCTTCGCACGACAAATAGTCAGCAAACACGCTTCCGACTAGAGACTCGAGTTTCTTCGGTGAGATTCGGTTCAGCTCCTCTGGATGCCGACTAAGATGAAGCCGCAGTGCCTCAACAGGAGCTTCCTCGTCGATGATCGCGAACTCCCGGAGACACGCCCTCCGGAGCAGCGTGTACGAGTCGTATGAGCGCTTTCCGGTAACCTCGATCAGGGCTGTGTTTTCGGACACCCACCAACCACATTCAGGGCATGACCGGACCCTGATGTGCGGAATACGCGACTCTGCGCGCTCGTCACGCATCACGGTGGTCGCGCTGCCGCAGACGTAGCAGAGCGTGCCGAACCATTCCACCAGGGTTCGCTGCTTGCTTCGCCCCTCGGATGTTTCAGGGCGAAGACTCTCGATGGAGTCAAACAGCTTCAGCCGCTCTTCGAAGATACGCTGCATCTCGTCGTCATCCAAAATCCTCGGCACCAGACCTGAGAGGGAGAGCGGTACGGAGCGCGACAGCTCCTGAATCCGTCCCAGGTGACGCGGACTCGTGCGTTTGATGTCAAACTCGGAAGGATAATACGGATACGCCGTCGCATCGGCTTCGCGCGCTACGACTTCAACATGTTGGGAGTAGTCCAGAATCACGCGGATCTGCTCCATTGCGCTCGCCCTCAGCGCAGGTTGCGGCATCTCTTTGTAGGGTCAGCCCGGGTCAACGATTCGGCTGCTGATCGAACACCCACAGACGCAGCCCGGACTGCTGGAACGGGAAGTTCGGCGAGACCAGACGTCGCAATCGTCCGTGACTGGGATTGAGTCGGAGACGAACGTACTTCCCGTCATCGTCCATCGTGAATGCTCGGAACATCCTGGCGTACATACTGCTCAACTGGCCGACGCCGCGCTTTCCGTTGCTCTCCATGAAATCGTCTGGCTCTGCGCGCCAGTCCATGTGAACGATAGTGCGACCATCCTCGGCGAGTTGCGGGGTTGGCCCGACATGGTTCCAGCCGCCGAAGAGGAAGATGAAGAACGCGAGGTTTTTCCCCACTTTGTCCTGGATTACACGGCCGTCGCATGCAAGCTCGACGCTGGCGATGGTGTATGCCCCAGCGCCGCTCGCATCGAGCTGACGCGGCCTGGTCGCATCGGGCACGAGCCGAAGCCCGATGGGCGGCACGGTGAACACCCACACATCACCGAGATCGGTCATTGCGTTTCTCTTCATCGCCTCCGTCATGTCGAGCTTCAGGTAGGTGCCCTCTTCGTGAAAGTCGTCGGCCATCGTGAGTGTCCAGACATCAAGACCCTCCCAGAAGGTCGCGAACCACAACTCTCCGCCCGCCAACCGAGCGTACTCTGCGAGCCGCCCAAACTCCTTCTCCGGGATGCGGATTCCCGAGTGGCGATCGGACTTGGCCGTCTTCACCTCAACGAGCAGGCAGCGACCGCCAGGAAGCGCAATCCGGTAGTCGGGCGGCTGCACGGGGCTCGCCGCTGTGATCTCGCCGGAGTCTTCGCGCTTGATGAACTCCGCAATCCCGAGTTCGATCACGACATTTTCGAACATCGTCTCGTGCGCAATGCCCGGCATCCTCTCCGGATCGCCTAGCACCTCCGCCACCCTCGACTTGACCACACCGACGAGTGCCGAGAGCGCGGCAGGATCGTTGATCGCGCGCCCCTCCAGGTGGCATATGTCTGCCAGCCACTGGAGCGCTTCCCATCTCGCAGGGTCTCGAGGTATCCGCTTCACGACATCCCTCGGTTGGATCGACTCCGGGTCACTTCACTATCGAGCGGCTCGCTACTTCATCGTCGGACGGGCAGAGCCCTTCAATCGCTCGAAAATGCGGTCCTTGAGCCAGACGTTCATCTTGAAGAAGTGATCATCGAGCGGACCTGAGTAACCCCATTCCCGCGCGAGGCGCAACCTGTTTCCTTGGCTGCTGTCCATCTGGAGCACCTTCATGAGATCTACGACCGACTCGCGCCAGTTCAGCGTAGGCACGTTCTCCTCCGCCCTTCGATCGAATTCGGCGTGGAGCGCCGACTCCAGCTTGCCCTCGACTTGCGCGTCGAACTCCTGAGCCGCCGACCTATTCTCCGCCACGGCGTACCTCGCGTCCGACACCTCGCGCTGCGCCGCCCACGTGATGTTCTCGCGATGAGATGAGCCGCGTAGGTCAAAGAGCAGGACCCGCGGTTCCGGGTGTCCTTCGAGGTAGTACTTCACCTTGAGCTGCAGATCTAGCGGCGAGCCGGCGAGCGGCCGAATCGAGAGCACGGCCACGCCTCGGGAGCAGAAGTGATGGCTCACCTGGGAGCTGAACCTGCCGGTCGCGCCGAGTGGCACGGACTTCGTCGCGTTGCGGTAGAGCGCCTCGAGAAGCCAGTTGAACGGGGCGTAGGCGACCGCACTCGAGGTGATGTGCGGGATTGACGATCGCTCCTGATGCGTAGGCGCATTGGAGTAGATGGTCGCGTACCCCGACGTATGGATGTCGCCGCTCAGCAGAACGACGCTCACGGGCCTGCTTGGATCGTTCTGGACCTGGAAGAGGTAGTCGAGTACATCATCTGCACGCGCAGCGTTGCCGGGCCAGGCCCAGGAGTCGCGAATGTCGTCGCGCACGTCGCCGAGCGTGTCATAGAACTTGAGCTGGAGGCTCTTGCCCCACGTGCTCTTCCGCGCGACCATATCGACGCCCTTGAGGACCCACTCCCAGGAACTCTCGAACAAATCTTCGATGACCGGACTTCCATGAGAGAAGACGACCGGGCTCACCACGAACAACGCTGACAGTTCGCTGCGTCGACTATCAATCCAGTTCCGAATCCGATGCCACTGCGCGTCGTCCATCACGCGCTTTTCGCGCGAGTTGCGATGGGTCCTGAGGTCCATCATCACGAAGCCCAGTGTCCCAACCGTGAAGCAGAAGTCGAAGCCATCGCTGCGCTTGTCGGACAGTCCAGCCGGATTGCGCGCAGACTGCATCGCAGCGAAGGCCTCCGACGCCGACTCGAAGAGGTCCTTCCACTCGTCCTTGAAGGCGGCCGTATCGCCAACGAAGGACGACTCCTCTGAGCCCCACCCATCGGTGATGTCGTGGTCGTCCCAGATCATCACGGATGGAGTGCAGCACAGCACGCGGCGATAGTTGAGGTCGCTCCAGAATGCGCGATAGACCTCGAGGTAGAGTCGGAGCCTCGCTTCCGGATTGCGCTCCGCCAGGAGCTTCTTCTGCCAGTCGTCGGCGTAGACCTGGTCGCCGATCAGCAGCGCAAAGCGCACGGCACGGTTGTTGCTCTCATCAAGGATCTGCGGGATGTCGGCCCAGACCGCAAAGCCGTCGGAGCCATCGCCGTTCGCCTTCGTCGGGTTGTGACAGCTCATGACCAGGAAGTCGATCTGCTCCGCGTCCTCCACCGGGAGTGTCCGGAACCGCAGCTCGACCGGGTCGAGCCCATCGAGCTCGAGACGTTGCGTGCACGCCTCGTCCTCCCAGAGCGAGTAAGAGTACGGCGTATCGGCGGCGAGGCCGGTGAGCGTGACAACGCCCGTCCAGAGGCGCTCCGGCTCGATCTGCAGCGCGAAGATGCTCACCGGAGCGCTCCCAGGCGTCTTCGCGTGCACCGCCACGAAAATCGACTTCGGACCGCCTTCCAGGTGCACCCAGACCTTTACGCTCATCGCCGTGACGTGGCCCAGGAACGGGCCAAGAAGGGACTTCGATGGGCTCGGTTGAATGGTCATGATCGCCTCCTGGTCTCCGATCGCGGACCCCAACGGGTGGACAGACAGGATATCATGCGTGATAATGTATCCGGAGGATGGTCCAACGAAAGGCCGGCGGCTACATCTTCCGCATGTACGAGAACGACCACCCGCCGCTACACGTCCACGTGTTCCTCGATGGGGACGATGTGGCGAAGTTCGACCTGGAGAACGGTCGGTTCCTCGAGCTCGCCAATCCGCGCCACGCAGGCCGCATCCGTCGCGCGCTTGCCCAGGCTGGGTTCATCGAGAAGTAGGAGAAAAGGAGAGCCGCATGGCCGCAAAGCGATCGACGGGTTCCAACGAAGCGCCGGTTTTCGTCGCAGCCGCGAGCATCCTCGGAAACATCCTCCAGGGCGTTCGGAACCAGAACCTGGAGAGCGAGGCGGCCGGGCTTCGTGCACAGGCAAGCCACTTGCTGGCCGTGCTACGCGAGTGGCAGGCGGCTCACTCTCAACTCACTATCCGCTCGGAGCGTCAGGAGAAGGAGATCCTGCGGCTCAGGGACGAGATGGCTCAGCTCCGGAAGGCGCTCGCCGCTGCGGAGGCGGCCGCTACGGCATCGGCGAAAGCATGAGAACCGCTACGCGAGCGACCAGTCAACGCAGTGCGCGTGCTCCTCGGGGTCTGCCTCCCGCACGCATCGTAGCGGCCTACCTGGAGCCCGGGGTCGAACGATTGACCTGTGGCTTCGAAGGGGGCGAGGCAGTAACTGTCGGACTGGCTCAGCTCGGGCTGCGTCCTGGCGAGCCAATTGTCTGGGCCGAGCCCGATGATCTCGGCGCCGGCGTGACCTTGCTACGGGCCGATGGCGAGTTGGAAGACTGCGGTGCCGACTACATTCGTCTCATCGGTGGCGGTGCCCTGCCGGAGTCCGCGAGATCCGAGAGCCGCGACCAGCTCGGGCGCCGTGTCGCGTCACGTCTTAAGCAGCACAGAACCCGGCTCGGGCTATCCCAGCGTGAGATGAGCGCTCGGTTGGAGATGGCGCCGCCAAACTACTCGCGTCTCGAGTCCGGAGCACACGCTCCTTCGGTGGCGACGGTCGCACGCATCGCCGAGGCCCTCGGGCTGCCTCTCGAGACGCTCGTGAGGCGTTGACATAGGGGCCATCCGCAGGTGGGTCGCTCGGGCGGAGGAATGACCGTGGGCTTTCTCAAAAGGCTGACCGCGTTGGCGCGTCTGCGACTACGCGCTGGCGCAGGCGTTACGTTGTTCTTGAGCCATGCTGCCATCGACAGGAAGCTGGCGGAGCACGTACGCCAGACGCTACTCGCGGCGATGCCAGGGCTGCGTGTATTCCTAGCTTCCAAACCAGGACACATCGAGGCCGCAAGGCCTTGGTTTCAGGAGATCCTGTCGGAATTGGAGTCGGCCGATCTCTACGTGGTCCTGCTCACGCCACAGAGCGTCGACCGGCCGTGGATCGCCTTCGAGTCAGGCGCTGCTTGGATGTCTGATCGCAAGCTCGTCCTCGCAACGGCCGGCGGCCTCGTCAAGGCGTCGATACCGTGGCCACTCGGCGGTCTACAGGCTCTTGCGCTGGACGACGCGGAGGATGCAGAGCACGCATTCCGCAGCCTTGGCGTCCGACTCCCCGAGCCCAAGGCATTCGCCGCCGAGATGGTCGCGCTTGGTAGGCAGACCACTGTTGAGGCGGCCCACTTGGCAGGGTGGATCGGGGTCGAGCTGGGCGACCGGTTCTTCGCCTGGGATGGCCCCATGTTCGAGCTGAAGGAAGACACGCCGGTACCAAGCTCCGCGTCGATCACGGATGCCATCCGTGAAGCTGGTCATGAACCGGTATTCGGAGTTCCCCAGGATCGACTCAGTGCAATTGCAGGTGGTTGGAAACAGGTCTTCGAGACTGATCGGTTGAGGTGGCGTCGACAGGTGGTAGGAGGAGGCGGAGGACAGTTTCTATACGTGCGCCCTCCTAAGAAGCCCCGGGCATGAGCAGGTTGAAATTGCAACGCCGTCGCTCATCCGGGCGCGGCTCTCAAGTCGAAGGGCACATCCGGGACAGAACCAGCACGAGGGCTACGAGTCGTCGCTCGCGCGCCCGTAGTCGGGGAGGCGCTGCTGCACGGCGGGAAGAAGTACATCCACCAGCTGTAGTCCGGGCTCCTGAGACGAGTCGGCATCGGGTCTGACCCTGATGGCACCGACATTGGCTTCTTCGAACAGCGCAGGACCGGTCCATCGAATCGCCATCCCCGCGTTCTGCAGCAGTGCTGCTGAGAATGCCTTGATGAAGTAGCCCGCCTCCGGGGCTGAAGGCAAATTCTCGTTGTCGATCACGATCGTGACGCTCCGCAAGAGTTCGCCGAGTTGCCACGCACCGAGCCGAGTTGTCAGCCACGTCAGGTGGGCCAACATGGACACCACCTTGTGCCGGTTCACTGCCGACGTGAGCCGCCGGTGGTAGTAGTCGCGGGACCGATCGAAGCATGCTTCGACGCGTTCGCGGTCAAGTCGCGTCCGCCCCACGCGGCGGTGCGTGAGGAAGGTCCCGATCATCTCCTGAGTTCGGTGCATCGCCTCGCCGTCGGACCTTGGATACCAGTTCGTCCAAAAGAGAAGTCCCGGATCGTCGGCACGTAGCCGTTGGCCGACTTGCACGGCAACTTCGCGCCCGAGGTACTTGCCCTTGACCTCGCGGTTCTCTGAAACGAGGTTCGGGTGAGCAACGCGGAGATCCTGGACAGCAGTTTCGATCCAGCAGTGGGCCGTCTCCGAAGCCGCAGCCAGGCCACCCCAAACTCGATGTCGCGCTGGCTGGCCTCCAGCGTCTACGAACACATGAAGGTCGAGACTCGGTGAAGGAGGGAATAGGCGAGGAACGAGTCGACCGAGTGCGCACTGAAACATCGTTGGGCCTAGTCCCGTGCGCGCGGTCCGCGCATCCGGAGAGCGTCGGTACGCACTTGGCCGTGCGCTCTAGCGAAAGCGCTGTAGGCGCGTTGCGCGGATGCGCGCGCCCGTCGAGTTCATGCGCCATCTCGCCAATGCGCGGCTCACGCCGAAGGTGAGCGCAACTTCCTCGTCAGCAAGTCCCTGCCGGCCCGCCAGGTGAGCTGCATCCTGCGGGATGAGTAGGCAGCCTGCGAGCCAATCAGCCTCGTCCTCTTGTACGCGGTCCCAGCTCCGGCCACTTGCGATGTTCAGTGGCAACTCTCCCTCGTGCTCGAGGACGATGTGGCTGACCTCGTGGCAGATGCTGTTCATCTGGCGCGTCGCCGCATGTGCGGGGTTCGTGATGATGAGGCGCTTGGTCGCGTCCACGAAGATCGTTGCCGCGGAGAACTTGGTCTTTCCAGCGCCCGAGAAGTGCGCCACTTCGCGCGGCGCGAGGGCGCGTAGTGCATCGAGCGTGAGGACAGGTACGCAGAGGTGCTCGGCGAGACGTCCCGGATCAAGGGCCTCCGCGGCGCCCAAGCCAAGCTCACCCCGGAGCTCCAGAGCGATGCGCTCCGCAGCCGCCTTGAATCCTCGGCGGAAGCCTGCCCCCGGCAAGCTATCCCTCCGCGAGGCCCTTCACCTGCCGGTAGGCAGCCTCGATGATCCCCTCCAGGGCCTTGGCGCTTTGCGCATCAAGTTCCTTGGACGCTCGTAGGTGGCGAGACACCACAACGAGGAGATCCTCCGGCTTCCGGGCGGCGCGTGAGGTGAGGGGCGGGATGAACTCGTCGGCCGAGACGCCCAGCCACCGGATCATCTTGCCGAATCCTTCGACGTCGGGGCTCGCCCCCTGTGCCATGCGCGTCAGCGTCGAGGCACTCACGCCGATCTCACCTGCGGCCTCCCGCCAGGAGATCTCGGCAGCCTTCCGGCGCGCATCGAGCCGCGCGTACAGGGCCTCGACGTCGACCGCCTTTCGCTCCATGGGCGCAGTCTATCCCAGCCCGGCAGGCAATCGCAACGGCGTTCGAGGATCGCATCTGTTCGACGAACGAAACGGTGTTGCACTTCAGGCGCGACTTGCGAGATGATGCGATCCCGGAATGGCGTTGCTAGTTCGCAGCGCCGGCAGAATCAACCGGAGGCCGCAGTCATCGCAAGCGATCCTCAGCACCAGCCCAGCGATCGGGCGAACAGGACCTCTCCAAGGTCATCGTCATCACGGCCAGGGTCGGCTGATCGCTCGAAGGGGCGCCGCACAGGGGCGAGAAGTCCCGTCGCCGCTCCGATGTTCGGGCACGACTACCAGGGACGGCTGTTCCTGCGGTACGCGGCAGAATTGCGCGTGCCGGGCTCCAACATCGCCCGGGTCGGCTACGAACACCGCCTCCTGCGGGCGTTCGACGACGTGACGGTCCATTACGAGGTCCCGGAGCTCGATGAGCAATACGGCCTCATCGCGGCCGACTTCTTCCAGATCAAGTTCCAGCTGCGGCAGGACGAACCCGTCACGTGCGCGTCGCTGTCGGACCCTGCCTTCATCAACGCGTCCTCGGTATCGCTCCTCGAGCGCGTGTGCGACGCCAGTCGCGAGATGCGCGAGAGTGGCGTCCTTGGGCGGCTCATTCTCCTCTCGCCCCGGAGGCTGGCGGACGATCTCCATGGCCTGCTAGAGAACACGAGTGGCGCTCTTCAGCTCGACGTGCTCCTTCACGGGCGGCGCCACCACCGACTGCGAGACACGTGGGCCAGGCACCTTGCGCTCGACTCCACCGACGACCTCTCTGAGATCCTCGCACCCCTCCGGATTCGGCAGTCACCGACGCTCGAGGAGCTCCAGGACGCCGCCAATATCGCCCTCCGCGAAGCCGGCCTGCGATCGTGGGAGCGCACGGAGCGAGCCAATCGGTACGACGACCTTCCGCGCAAGCTCGTGCAGTCGGCGATGGGGGAGTTCGACCGAGACTCGATCGAGGGGATTCTCCGGAAGGAGAGGCTGGTCGTCGGACCACCTATCTCGCGTCTCACGTCGCCTCGACGTGTCGGCATTCGCAGCTACGTAGCAAATGCGGAGCGCCTCGCGGACGAGGTCGAAGCACTGTGCTCGCTCGAGACGGACTTTGACGGTAGACGCATCCGCGACCCCGACCTTTGGGAGGGAAGCGTCCGGCAGAAGCTTGAGAGCTTCCTCGAGGAAGTGACTTCCTCTGGGCAGCCCTTGGACCTCGTGATCAGCGCGCACGTGACCATCGCATTCGCTGCAGGCTGGCGTCTCGACACGAAGGCGCGCGTCGATGCCGCGCCCGTGCAAGGAGACGCCATCTGGCGGCCCGCTCGCGATGCACCAAGACCTGCGGTGGCTTGGACCCCGCCGGTCGTTCAGCGGCTTGGGGACGGCCGCGATGTCGCCCTTTGCATCAGCGTGACCCACTCCGTCCTGGGCGAGGTTTCGACGTTCGTCCTGGAGTCGCTGCCCGGAGTCGGCAGCTTGGTGCATCTCCAGATTCCTGGCGATCTCGGTCATCGCGCGGTCCGCGACGGCACCCACGCGCTGCATCTTGCCGAGTCGGCGATCGACGAAGTCGTGAGGCACCTGCCTCGCGGCGAACCTCGTGCCACGGTCCACGTGTTCATCGCGGCGCCGAACGGCTTCGTGTACTTCCTTGGCCGTCTCGCAGCTCGGCTGGGACGTGTCGCGTTGTACGAATACGACTTCCCCCGTCGAGAGGAAGCGCCCTATCACCTGTCGCTCGTGTTCGACGCGAGCTGAGTTCGGAGATCTAGATGGACGTGAAGGCACAGTTCGACGAGTTGTTGCGCAACATCCGACTGACCGAGAGCCAGGTGGGTGATCTGCAGACCGGGCACTCGACGTTTCGCGAGCGGCTCAATGGGGACGGTGCGCTCAAGGACATCGTCGTGAGCGACTTCCTCCAGGGCAGCTACCGGCGGCATACGGCCGTCAAGCCCAAGGGCGACAAGCGTGCTGATGTCGACGTCGTCATCGTGACCAACCTCAACGAGGCCGAGTACACGCCGCACCAGGCAATGGAGGTGTTCCGTCCGTTCCTCGAGCGCCACTACGCGGGAAAGTGGCGCTTTCAGGGGCGCTC
>Ga0315912_10005392_pt1 | contig 11789 bp, 8 predicted proteins | sample VfabasoilMG_FD_204469 | JGI IMG/M metagenome (GOLD analysis project Ga0315912, IMG submission 204469) | Garden soil microbial communities collected in Santa Monica, California, United States - V. faba soil | ecosystem: Environmental > Terrestrial > Soil > Garden | place: USA: California...
ACGTTTCAGCCCACCGCAACGGACGCCGACGGCGATGCGCTGACGTTCTCGATCCAGAATGCCCCTTCGTGGGCGACGTTCAGCACCGCGACGGGTCGGCTACAGGGCACTCCCACGGCGAGCAGCCTGGGCACCTTCAGCAACATCGTGATCAGAGTCAGCGACGGGAGAACAACGACCTCGCTCGCGGCCTTCGGCATCACCGTGCTCGCGTTTTCGACCGGCTCGGCAACCTTGAGTTGGATGCCGCCCACGCGGAACACGGACGGATCGGTGCTCACGAACCTTGCCGGTTATCGCGTCTATTGGGGCTCGGCAGCAGGCAACTACACGAGCTCCATCACGCTCAACACGGCAGGCCTGACGTCCTATGTCGTCGAGAACCTAGCGCCGGGCACCTATTACTTTGCAGTTTCGGCGCTGAACTCCGGCGGCGTCGAAAGCGTGCTCTCGAACACGGCCTCGAAGACGATCCGATAGCGAGCCTTTCAACGGGCCATCGCGATCGTTACGCCCTGCTTCGCCATGAGCTCGCGGACGAGCTTCTCAGTCTCGGGTTGCGGCCGCGGCGGCTGACCTTCGTTGGCCGCGATGCCTTGCGCCCACGTGAGCACGGAACGGTCTGCGTTGTCTTTCACGTCGAGGCGCGCGCCGTGGTCGACGAGGTACTGCACGACGAAATTGTCGCCCTTGAAAATCGCGCAGATCACGGGCGTGATGCCCTCGGTCGTGGCCGCGTTCACGTCCATGCCGAGCTCCTCGACGAGCAAGTCGAGCGCAGACGTGATCTCCTGTTCCGACCGGATGTAGCCCTGACCCAGCGGCCAGCCTGCGCCGGCCAACAATAGCAACGACGTCTCGCCTTTCTCGGTGACGACTTTCGGATCTGCGCCGTGCTCGAGCAGCAAACGCATCACCTCGATGTCCCCGTTCCACGCCGCGCGCGAGAACGCTGTGCCGCCCTTGAGATCGGACCAACGCATGTCGAACGAGCCGCGATGACCGACCTTGCCGGCAATCTTGATCGAGGGATCCGCTCCGGCCGCGACTAGCTGCCCGATCATTGCCAAGTGCGTGGCTTGCGGCAGCTCCGGCGCCGGCGCTTGCGACCATTGCACGTTGCGAAGGTCGATCGCCGCGTACAGCGGCGTTCGGCCGTTCGCATCCGCGACGTTGGGGTTCGCGCCGCGCTCGATCAGCAGCGACGCGATGTCGTAGTGGCCGTTCACGACCGCGATCAACAGCGGGCTCGTGCTATCCGCGCCGGCCTGGTCGATGTTCGCACCGCCATCCAGCAACGCGCGCACCGCATCGATCTTGCCCTGGCGCGCCGCGAACAACAGCGCAGTCATGCCGCCCGGTGGACGCCGCTCGGGCTTCGTCGAAGCAGTCGACTGCAGCGACGGATCTGCTCCGCGAGCGAGCAGCAAGCTCACGACGTCCGCGTGGCCCTCCGCCGCGGCCCACATCAGCGCGGTCTGGCCGCGGAACTGCTGCGTGTTCGCCTCGGCGCCGCGATCGAGCAGCACCTTCACGGCCTCCGCATTGCCCGTGTAGGCGACCAGCATCAGCACGGTCTCGCCTTCGGTCGTCAGCAACGCGTTCGCGTCTTCGCCGGCGTCGAGCAAGCGCGTGATCACAGCCGCGTCGCCATTGATGGCGGCGAGGTACAACGGCTTCGCGCCCGTGCGATTCGGCAGTTGGAAGTCCGCACCCGCGTCGAGCAACAGGTCCGTCATCTCGAGGTCGCGCCGTTGCACGGCCCAGTGCAACGCCGTCATGCCGTCCGTTTCCGCCGCGTTCAGGTCGGCGGACTGGCGGACGAGAGAGCGAACGGCTTTCGCGTCTCCGATCTTGGCGGCATCGACGATGGCAGGCTCCGCGTATGCGGCGTTGAGCCCCGCAATGCACAAAGCGGCCGCAATGGAACCGTGGCGCAAGCCTCTTACGAACATAAGTCGGTGAGCCTCCCTCAAACGAGCAACGCGAGGCGCGAGCTGAAGTTTTCTCTTATCACAGGAGCCTTCCAAGTGACAACCGACGGGGGTTCGCCGATACTCCCGAACACGCTAAGGATCGGATGGTATAAGCCACTGATCGGCGCCGGGAAAACAACAAGTATCCGGTGCGTTTCGCGTGTGATGCTTTGGCGACTGGGGAATGCCGTGAGCAGAGTGAGTTTGGCCGTGGCGATTGGCTTGGCGAGCGCAAGCTCGTGCTGGGCTGAAGCTCCACCGCAAGCGTTCCTCGAGCAACATTGCATCGAGTGCCACAACAGCACCGATCAATCGGCGGCCGCGCTATATGCGGGCCTGTTCTTCGACAAGCTCGACGTCACGCACGTCGAGGACAACGCCGAGACCTGGGAAAAAGTAGTGCGCAAGCTCGGCGCGGGCATGATGCCGCCGGCCAGCGAGCCGCGCCCCGATGCCAAAGCGCAGACCGAGTTCCTCACGTACCTCGAAACGAAGCTCGACGCGTTGGCCGCGGCGCGACCGAACCCCGGTCGCCCCGCGCTGCATCGCGTCAACCGCGCCGAGTACGCCAATGCGATTCGTGACTTGCTCGCGCTCGAGGTCGATGCGACGGAGCTCCTACCCGCGGACGACTCGAGCTTTGGGTTCGACAACATCGCGGGCTCGCTCGGCGTTTCGCCCGTGCTGCTCGAGCGCTACGTGTCGGCCGCCGCCAAGATCAGCCGGCTCGCGATCGGCGACACGACGATGCCCGACACGCAAGAAAAGTACGTCGTGAGCGGCGACCTCACGCAGAACCGCCACATGCCGGGCATGCCGTTCGGCACGCGCGGCGGCGCGACGTTCACTCACTATTTCCCCGTGGACGCGGAGTACGTGATCCGGGCGGACCTCGTCGAGCGCGGCGGCCGGATGTTCGGCGCCAACGTCGGCAAGACCGAAACCCTCGAGGTCACGCTCGACGGCCAGCGCGTGCTGCTGCAAGACCTCGGCGACTATCACGTCGAAACCGGTGCCGCGATCCGCATGGCCGTGACCGCCGGCCCGCACACGCTCGGCGCGGCGTTCATCAAGAAAAACCATGCGCCCGTCGAGGACGTGCTCCAGCCGTTCGAGTTCAGCCTGTTCGAGCCCGCCGTCGACGGCGACCCCACGTGGACGCTCGTGCCGCATCTCGCGAGCATCGCGGTGACCGGGCCGTTCGCGATCTCCGGCATCAGCGACACGCCAACGCGGCAGAAGATCTTCGTCTGCCGACCGCAGCACGCCGCAGATGAAGAACCGTGTGCGACGCAGATCGTCGAGACACTCGCGACGCGCGCGTTCCGCCAACCGATCGGCCGCGAGCAGCTCTCCACGCTCATGGAGTTCTATGCCGACGGCCGCGAGCAAGGCGGCTTCGACGACGGTATCGAGATGGCGCTGCGCCGGATCCTGGCGAGCCCGGAGTTCGTGTTCCGCTTCGAGCGCGCGCCCGACGCCGCGCCGGGCGAGATCTACCGCATCAGCGACGTCGAGCTCGCGTCGCGGCTCTCGTTCTTCCTCTGGAGCAGCATCCCGGACGACGAGCTCCTCGAGCTCGCGATCGATGGCCGCCTGCACGAGCCCGCGACGTTGCGCAAGCAAGTGCGCCGAATGCTCGACGACCCGCGCTCCGACGCGCTGATCGAGAACTTCGCGGGGCAGTGGCTGTATTTGCGCAACTTGAAGACCAAGGGCGGCGCCGTCGAGCACTTCCCCGACTTCGACGACAACTTGCGCCAGGCTTTCCGCACGGAAACCGAAATGCTGTTCGCGAGCATCGTGCGCGAAGATCGCGGCCTGCTCGATCTCTTGAACGCCGATTACACGTTCGTGAACGACCGGCTCGCGCGCCACTACGGCATACCCGGAATCTACGGCAGCGAGTTTCGCCGCGTGCCCGTCGCCGACCAAAGGCGTGGGCTGCTGGGCCAGGGCAGCATCCTGCTCGTGACCTCGTATCCCGAGCGCACCTCGCCCGTGCAGCGCGGCGTCTGGGTGCTCGAGAACATCATCGGTGCGCCGGTTCCGACGCCGCCGCCGAACGTGCCGGCGCTCGAGGAGCAAGCCGGGACCAAGAACGATCCACGCACGCTGCGCGAGCAGATGGAGCTGCACACGACGCGACCGTTCTGCGCCGGGTGCCACAAGATCATGGATCCGATCGGCTTCGCGATGGAGAATTTCGATGCGATCGGCCGTTGGCGCACCGAGGAGCACGGCGAGCCGATCGATGCGCGAGCGCGCATGGTCGACGGCACGCAACTCGACGGGGCCGTCGACCTCCGTAACGCGCTCCTGAAGTACGGAGACCGTTTCGTGCAGACCACGACCGAGAAGCTGATGACCTACGCACTTGGCCGCGGCCTCGAGTACTACGACATGCCGACGGTGCGCGCGATTGCTCGCGGCGCGGCCGAGAACGACTACCGCTTCTCCAGCATCATCCTGGGCGTTGTGGAAAGCGAAGCATTTCAGTGGAAGGCCGCCGAGGACCTTCCTACAGAGACCGAGATCGTGGCGGGCGCACGCTGAGCCTGCTCAAGGAGACGACCGCGATGTTCATTACCAAGCGACACCTCCCCCGCCGAACGTTCCTGCGCGGCATCGGAGCCGGCATCGCCCTGCCGCTGCTCGATGCGATGGTGCCGGCCCTGGCTGCGACGCCGAAGGCGCCGAGCCGGTACAGCTTCGTGCACGTTCCGCACGGAGCGTCGCCGGGCTACTGGCGGCCCACCGGCACGGGCACGGCTTGGGAGCTCTCGCGAATTCTCACTCCGATTGCGCCGTTCAAGGACCGCCTCACCGTGATCAGCGGTACCGACCATCGGATGGCGACGTCGCTATCGCCCGAGGAGAGCGCGGGAGACCATTCGCGGACCGCGGCCGTTTACTTGAGCGCGGCGCATCCGAAGCGCACGGAAGGTCAGGACATCCAGGCGGGAATCACGATCGATCAGGTGCTCGCGAACGAGATCGGACGCGAGAGCCCCCTGCCCTCGCTCGAGCTGTGCATCGAGGACGTGGGCTCGCTCGGTGTCTGCGGCGTAGGCTACAGCTGCGCGTACACGAACACGATCGCGTGGTCGTCGCCAACGTCGCCGCTGCCGATGGAGCGCAACCCGCAGGTCGTGTTCGACCGGTTGTTCGGCGACGGCGGCTCGCCCGAAGAGCGTGCCGCGCGCAAACGCGAAGACCGCAGCATCCTGGATTCCGTGCTCGCCGACATGAATCGGTTGAAGCGAGGACTGGGCCCGAGCGACCTTGCACGCTTCGACGACTACGTGGAGGACATCCGCGAGATCGAGCGTCGGATCGCGCTCGCCGAGCACACTGCCGCGATCGAGGCAGACCGGCCCGAGACCGCCGAGCTGCCGTTCGACGAGCACGTGAAACTGATGTTCGACCTTCAGGTGCTGGCATTCAGGGCCGACATCACGCGCGTCGCGACGATGATGTTCGCTCGCGACCTGAGCGCGAAGGTATATACAGAGAGCGGGGTCCCGGACGCCTACCATGCGTTGTCGCATCACCAGAGCGACCCCGTACGCATGGAACGCTATGCCAAGCTCAACGCCTATCACGTGAGCCTGCTTGGGTACTTCCTCGACAAGCTCAGCAGCACACAAGTCGGCGAATCGAATCTGCTCGACGACTCCCTCGTGATGTTCGGCAGCCCGATGGGCGACTCGAATCTGCACGACCACAACGACTTGCCGGTGTTGATTGCCGGCACGGCCGCGGGGCGTTACGAGACGAATCGGCACGTCGTGTGCCCGAAGGGCACGCCGCTCGCCAACCTGTTCCTGACGCTCGCGGAAAAAGAAGGCATTCATCTCGACAGCTTCGGTGACAGCTCGGCCAAGCTGGCCGTGTAGGACACTGCAAAAAAAGTGACCGGCGTCGCCCAAATGGGCGGTCGTATTCGGTACAGTCCGCTCATCTCTGGACTCCGTGGGGGGAGTCGGAAAGATGCGAGGGAACGCCTGGGGCTTACTCGTGGTGGCGCTGCTGTGTCAGCCGTCGGACAACGCGAACGCTCAAGCTGTAACGACGCACTTCGAGTCTTCGGGCACCGAGCAGAAGCCGCGTAGCAACGCGGGACTGTCGATTCAGCACGAAAGAGTCCGCCTGCGCGCGGACGTCGCACTTCGAGGCGCTGCCGCGCCGAGCGACGCAACGAGTCCACGCGCCAGCGGCAAGACCGAGGTCGTTCCGAACTTGCGGTCGGCATTCACGCTCGCGAGAAACCTCGATATCGAAACACGCGTGAACTTCGCGGAGTGGAACGCGGGCACCGCTGCCACCGTCGACACGCGCTTGCGTTACCGGAAATCGCTGGACTCATTCTTCGATGAGCTCGATGGCAGCGTTTGGCGCTCGCCGGAAGGCGCGACGACACAGACGCTGCGTCTCGGCTTCCACGAGATCTTCGGCGCGGCCGGCGCGACGGCACCGCTCACGATCGCCGGCGAAGCGACTTTCGAGGCGGCTCAGAATGCCGCGGACTCCCTACCGACGATGTCGAGGGACAGCCGCCGAGTGGGCGTCGAAACACGCATTGGCGGCCTGATGCCGGACTTCGTGGCGGCGGACCACACGTTGACCTTCAGAGTCGAGAGAACAGCCGGTGCCCGCGCCGAGCGCGCGAGCATGTTCGCGTACGACCAGTCATGGACGTTGGGCTCGCTCACGCGCGTGGGTTTCAACATGAAGTTGCAGCGACGGGCCGGCTTCGAGATAGACAACGTCGAGCCCTCTATTCATTTGAACTGGCGCACGCAGCTCTAGCCAACGCCGGCGCCCCCGTCGTTGCAAGACTTGCAGCGGCGAACGTTCCCCTCGCACCTCTCACACCCAGACTTACAATCGGCGTCCCGCGGACTCCGCATCCCAAGCACCTGTTCGTGCGCGCCGGCGCGTGCTCGCGCGTGGCACAGAGCTTGCACCGGCGCCAGCGAGAGTTTGCGAAACAGGAGTCTCGACCCATGATGTATTACGCGCTGGTGTTTCTTGTGGTCGCGCTGATTGCGGGCGTGCTCGGATTCTCCGGAATCGCCGGTACCGCCGCGAACATCGCTTGGATCTTGTTCGTAGTCGGCCTCGTGCTCGCGTTGGTGTTCTTCCTGCGCGGCCGCAGACCGATCGTATAGCCATGGCGAATCAAGGCACGTGCGCGCACGACGGGTGCGCTTGCAAGGTTCGCGAGCCGCATGCCGTGCTGCAAGGTGGAAAAGTGTATTGCAGCGACGGCTGCGCTGCGGGACAGGGCTGTGACCACGGCGGCTGCACCTGCAGCACGACCGTGGGCGCACAGCCCGGCGAGGACTTCGGTCGCGCCGAAGCCTCGCGCGACGAGCGCTCCCGCCGAAGCAGCTAAACTAGGCGACGCGAATGCCGGGCGCCGGAAAAGCCTTGCAAAACTCGGCGATCTCGGCGCGGATCTTGTGCAGCTTCGCCGCGTCGTCGGCGACCTGCAGCACGCGATCGATCCACGCTGCAATCGGGTCCATGTCCTTCTCGAGCATGCCGCGCGAGGTGATCGACGGCGTGCCGATTCGGACACCGCTCGGATCGAACGGCTTGCGCGGATCGAACGGGATCGTGTTGTAGTTGCACTCGATGCCGGCCTCGTGCAGCGCACGCGCCGCCGGCTTACCCGTGATGCCGCGCGGCGTCACGTCGATCAGTATCAAGTGGTTGTCGGTGCCGCCCGAGATCAGGCGGAAGCCGCGCGTCTGCAACGCCGCGGCGAGCGCCTTCGCGTTCTTCACGACCTGGTGTCCGTAGGCACGAAATTCCGGCGTCGCCGCTTCCTTCAGCGCAACCGCGATCGCGGCGGTCGTGTGATCGTGCGGTCCGCCCTGGAGCCCCGGAAATACTGCGCGATCGACGTCCTTGGCGTAGGCGGTATCGCAGAGAATCATGCCGCCGCGCGGCCCGCGCAACGTCTTGTGAGTCGTGGTCGTGATGATCTTCGCGTGCGGATAAGGATGCGGATGCGCGCCTGCGGCGATCAAACCCGCAACGTGCGCGATGTCGGCGACGAGCACCGCACCCACCTTTGCTGCGATCTCTGCAAAGCCCGCGTAGTCCCACGTGCGCGGGTACGCCGTGCCGCCGCAAAAGATCAGCTTGGGCTTGGTCACCTTCGCGAGCGCCTCGACCTTGTTCAGATCGACGCGATGCGTGTCCGGGCTCACCTCGTACTGCGCCGACTTGTAGTGGATACCGGAGAAATTCACGCCCCAGCCGTGCGTGAGGTGGCCGCCGAACGGCAGCCCTAGCCCCATGACGGGCTCGCCGGGTTTCGCGAGCGCGAGATACACGGCCTGATTCGCGGGCGAACCGGAGTACGGCTGCACGTTCGCATGCTGCATGCCGAACAGGCTCTTCGCGCGTTCGATTGCAAGCGTCTCGACCTTGTCGACGTAATCCTGGCCCTCGTAGTAGCGCTTGCCGGGATACCCTTCCGAATACTTGTTGTTGAGGATCGAGCCCGTCGCTTCCATGACCGCGCTCGACGCGTAGTTCTCGGAGGGGATCAAGCGGATGTACTCGGCCTGACGCTTCGTCTCCAGGGCGATCAGGTTGAAGATCTCGGGATCGGTCGCGCGCAGCGCGTGCATATCGGACATTCGCATTCCTCGAAAACGTGGTTTCGACTTGAGGCGGTGGGCCGCTGGGGGCCGATAGTCTACAGGACCGCGCGGCGACGCTAGAAGCGGCTCCGCACACCGACCGCGTAGTTGCGCCCCGGCAAAGGCGCCATGTCCTTGACGAAAGACGTGTGCTTACGGGCTTCCTCGTCGCCCAGGTTGCTCGCGGTCATGAACAGCTCGACCTCGGCCGCGGAGCCGACCCCGAAGCGCCAGCGAAAATCCGCGTTGGTCAGCGTGTACCCCGGCGTCGGCTCCTCATACGGAGCTACGTCGTCCTGGTCTGTGTAGCGCGCGGCCTCCAGACCCAGCAGGAATCGCGAGCCGTGATACTCGACGCGGGTGCCGTACCGCAGCGGCGGCAGGCGCGGCAGCGATTCGCCGCTCGTGAGCTCGCCGCGTACGTAGTCCGCGAATAGCCTCAGGTCCACGCCGGCCTCGGCCGCTGTGAAGAGTTTCGCGAGCAGCTCCGCTTCGAGGCCCGAGAAGTCGGCGTCGGCCTGCCGGTATACGAAGATCGGCAGCACCTCTGCGGGATCGACGACGCCCGTGTCGGCCAAGTAGATGAAGTCGTCATAACGCGTTCGGAAGGCCGTGACGCCGAAGTTGAGCCGCTCACGCTCGCCGCGAAAGCCGATGTCCACGTGCCGAGCCGCCTCCGTCGTCAGTGTCGCGTCGCCGATTTGGATAGCGCCGGTCGCCAAGTGCGGCCCGTCCGAGTACAGCTCTTCGGCCCCGGGGATCCGCTCCGACAGCGCCATGTTCAGGGCCAGTGAATGTGCGTCGCCGAGCGCGCGGACGCCGCCGAACGATGCGCTCATGGCCGTCTCGTCGTAGCTCGGCAACGCATTCGACGGCCGATGCTCGGTCGATTCCACGCGTCCGCCCAGCGACAGCTCCCACTCCGCGACATCGCGTTGCTCGACCAAGAACAGACCGAGCGTCGTGGTATCGACCGGGGGCACGAACGCCTCCTCCCCGATCGCCGCAAACTCGCGAGCGCCGTACTGCGCGCCGAACGCTCCCGTCCAGCGACCGAACGGGGTGTGCAGCAACTCGAGCCTGAGCTCGGCTGCGTCGTTCTTGAACTCGGTGCCAGCCTCGTCGCCCTCGAGCTCGACGTGGTGGTAGTCGATCGCGCCTAGACCCAAGTTCAAGGCCTCGATCGGTCCCTTGAGATCCATCCACCCGCCGCGCAGGTCGAAGCGCCGCTGATCCATGTCGATCCGTACGGCGGCCTCCTCTCCATGGCCCGGGATCCCATACAGCGTGTCGAACGAGCTCACGCCGGCGCCGACGTAGCCGCTGTCACCCAGCCACGACGCGCCGAACGCGCCCGCATTCGCTTCGGCGGCGCTGTTCTCGACCACGCCGAAAGCGTCGTCGGGGCCCGCATCGACATGCGCGAAGCCAGGGATCGCGTAGTCGTTGCTGTCGCGATGCACGCCGTCGAGATGCCAGCCGAACTCGGGCCCGCCCCCGTCGAGACGCACGCCCGCGGAGCGGCTGTCGGCCACCGAGTCGCCCCGCAGCTCGAACGAGCCGTCGAGCCCGTCCGCAGCGCGCGTCGGAATCCGGGTCGTCACCGTGTTGACCACGCCGCCGACGGCCCCGCTCCCGTACAGCAACGTGGTCGGGCCGCGGAAGATCTCGACTTGATCGGCGACGAGCGGATCGACGACGACCGCGTGGTCATCGCTGACCGTTGCCGCATCCATGGTATCGAGGCCGTCCTCGAGCATCTGCACACGCGCACCCGTGAGTCCGCGAATGATCGGCCGCGACGCACCTGCGCCGAATTGCGTGGAGCTGACACCGAGCTGGCTCGCGAGCGTCTCGCCGAGACTGGCGCCACGCGTGCGATCGAGCTCGTCGCCGCGCACGACGGTGACCGACTGCGCGAGCTCGCCGACCTCCCGGTCGCGCGGTACGCCCGTGACGATCACCTCGTCGGCAGCCTCATGCGGCTGCGCATACGAGCCGAGTTCCAGAGTAGAAACGAGCACACCAAGAAACACCGGCAGCGCCGCCGCGCGGCGCGCCTTGTGTGAAACATCCATGACCGATTTCCTTCACTGAAGCCAAGCATGAGCAAGTGGCGACGAGCGCATCTCGCCGAGCTGGCGAGGGCGCGGGCTCAGAGAGCGAGGGAAATCGATGGCGGACCGCGTGCGTAGCGGCGAGCGGGAACGATAGAGACGAAAGCAACGGCGACGCTCGCGACCAACACGGGCGTCGCTGTCTCGAGCGCGAGCTGAACGGATGCGGATACGGCGCCATGCCCGAGGTGCGTGACACTCACGCACACGGCGCAGGGCTGGCCGTTGTCGTGCGCGGCAAAGTCGAGCGGGTGCGTGACTGCGAGCGACTCGGCGAGCAGCAAGAATGCGACGAGCGCGCCACCGACCCACGTCTTGAGCGTGGGACGTCGACACTCTCGCAGTACTGCTCGGTTCATGCGCGAACGACCTCGGGCCAAACTCTAAGCGCTGATACGGCGGCCTGTCGACTCCAAGAATTCCTGGGCCCCGGCTCGCAACCGGCCGAAGCCGCTAGAATGGCGCCCATGCTCGCGTCCCGCTTCATTGTTGTCGCCTTGGCGATCGGCTCAGGTTCGCCGTTGCTGGCAGCCGTACCACCCGTGCCGGTGCCGGTCGAGAACCCGATCACGGAGCCGAAACGCGTGCTCGGCAAGATTCTGTTCTGGGACGAGCAGCTGTCGAGCGACGGCACTGTCGCATGCGGAACCTGCCACCGACCGGCCGTGGGCGGCGCCGATCCGCGCGCCGCACGCTACCCCGGCGTCGACAAAGGCACGATCGACGACGTGCAAGGCTCGCCCGGCATCGTCTCGCTCGGGCCGGATGGCAAACCCCGCACGGACCCCATGTTCGGCGCGCAGCCGCAGGTCACCGCGCGATTGTCGCCGTCGAATTTCATGGCGCTCTGGGCCGACGAGCTGTTCTGGGACGGACGCGCCGGCTCGCAGCTCAAGGATCCCGTGAGTGGCAGCGTTGCGATCGCTCGCGGCGCTGCGCTCGAGAATCAAACGCTGACGGCGCTGATGAACCCGATCGAGATGGCCAAGACGCAGCGTACATTCGCCGAGCTCGCGGCCGATGTCGCGCGCTCG
>Ga0315912_10005393_pt1 | contig 11788 bp, 5 predicted proteins | sample VfabasoilMG_FD_204469 | JGI IMG/M metagenome (GOLD analysis project Ga0315912, IMG submission 204469) | Garden soil microbial communities collected in Santa Monica, California, United States - V. faba soil | ecosystem: Environmental > Terrestrial > Soil > Garden | place: USA: California...
AACCTGCATATTGCTGCTATTGGGCGCCAGCAGGGCACGCTGAAGGCTGCGCATCACCGCCTCACCTTCAAGCTTTTTCTGGTCGTCGAAAATGCGCATGCTGCGGCGCTCCCGTACTACCCTGTCGAATATTATTGCTGCTTCGTTCATCATAATGAATTATAATATGTGAAGATAAACAGAAGGGGCGCTGAAATGGAAGGAAATTATTGCGCCGCTACATCCAACGTTGTAAATTTACTGCGTATGGCAACAGCAGGTTATTCGGGAAAAAGTGTTTCCGAAAAATTCTGCATCAAACCCGGAATGGATATCGTGATCATCAAAGCGCCAAAAGGATTTTTAAACCTGATCGCACCGCTGCCGGAAAAAACCAGGATTTTAAAAAATACAAATGCTCCTGCAGATATGATCATTTGTTTTGTTCATACGCCCGACGACCTTCAATTGATTTCTACCTTTCCGAACCAGTTAAATGAAAAAGGTATGGTTTGGATGTGCTGGGCCAAAAAGACATCGGCCTTGTTTGCAGGTGTGACCGAGGACATGATACGCAACACCGCTTTACAATATAAACTGGTGGATATAAAAGTATGTGCCGTTGATGAAAATTATTCAGGGCTAAAGATCGTGAGAAGAAAAAGCTGACTTTAATTTTTCAGCTTTACATCGAAGAGCGGATCTCTGTTATGTAATTTTGAAAATATTTTAGAACATGCGTGAATTTTATGACGGCGGAATTAAAAACTACAATTTGATAAATTTTAACCTGGCAACATGATTAAGATTGCCATATATAAACACCGGGATTAAGTGTCGATATATCAAGCCGGTTTTGGTTAAGTTTACTGATCAGTTCATGGCCGTACATATCAAATACTTGCATTCGTGAAAAAGGCATGAAATTATTTAATTGAATAAAATCAGAAGCTGGATTTGGATAAACTCGAATTTCATTCTGCTGAGTTTCATCAACATTGTTCGGCGCATCATAATCTATTGTATTGATAACCATATTAGTGATTACAGGTTGGTTATAATCGAAAAATATTGCTGCTGAATTAGAGATTTCTGTTTCTTCTACCAGGTCTGGGAGTTGCCGGATTTCATAAGTAATAAATCCATGGCTATTGGTCTCATCTGATGCACTATCTGGTAAATGAATATTATCGAATGTAAATTTCACGACATGGTCCGACTCAAATTCAACTGTATAGGAGTGGGAAGCGCTTATCATTCTGAAAGATGATATGTCAAGATCTGAGTCCAGCGTATCCAAAATATAAATATCAATTGCATCTGCAGTGCCTATATTTTGAAATTGAATTAAATAACTCATGGTTAAATTGCTTCTGACCCTGCCGCCCGGCCCCTCACCCTGAGGAAGCACTTGCTTGCAGTTCGGGTCAAATGAATTAACAAGCCCAGAATTACAAAATTTTATATTGTTTGTAGAATCAATATCACCGATAATGGGTTCGGTAACAATTACAAGATTTATTGTATCGAGAAGTAATGCTCCTGGGGCAATATCGCAGTGAATTTCCGAGAAAATATGCGTAGAATCATATGCAAGTGATTCGAAATTCCAAATAAGTGTATCGCCTGAAATAATATCAGGCTCAGTAGTTGCGTCCTGATAAATCAACAAGGTATCGAGGATCAATCTTACCGTCCCATCCACTGGAATGCATCCATCATTATAAGCATCAATTACAATCAAGCTTTGATGGCCTGGACGAAAATCCGTATGCAAAATTGACTCGTTTAAATCGAAGTTGCCCGGATAAAGAGGCCCATTAATAGGCACCCATCTTTCAACCTCACATTCTGAAGAATCAATAATAGTTGCCTTATAAACACCGGGATAATTAATTATTGTATAGGATGAATCTTGCGGAGGAACGGTATTCCACAAATATAAATAAGGTGGGATTCCATCGTAATAAACACTGGCATATCCAGGCGAACTGCATGTCATGTGCTGAATACTGTCAACGATTAAAAATGCAGCAGAACATCCTTCCTGCAAATACTTTATCAGAAAATAATCCGAATGCCCAACCCAAGGCAAGGGAATTGAATCTTCTCCAACAAAAAATGTGTAATCTGAAAAATCTCCAGCCAAAATAGTTTCACTATTATTAACTGCCTCTAATTTTTGTCCGCCGCCAATTCCATATAATTGTGAGGCCCAAAGAATATTTCCCGATGAATCATATTTTGCGAGAAATGGATGTCCGGCCTCTAAAATATTTTCCAATGGATAAAATCCCGGGCCGGGGTCAAAATCTGCTGTACCCAAAAACTTACCTGTTAAATATATATTCGAACTATCGTCAAGTTCAATATCCTGAATAATTAATTCAATGTCAGCGGATATCAATTTAGCCCAGAGAAATTGATTATCGTTGCTGTATTTTGCAAAATAGTATGTTGGATTTGGGTCAGCGATAACGATATATTCACTGGGGCCGGGATCAATATCATAAGGATACCCACCTCCAAATATCTCGCCCAAGGTGTAAATTTCACCGGCAGCATTTATTTCATAATAATTTGACTTAAAAAATTCATATTTATTTAGCCAGAGCAAATTACCAAGACTGTCATATTTAGCCAAAATGTCTGAATCGCTTATGCTTAGCACATCAGGGCCAAAATCAAAATCAATAGTGTCGAGATATAATTCATAAACATTCTGTATATAAATGTTCGCACTATCATCTGTTGTCACTTCAAGCGCATTAGGGGCATCGCTATAGGTATATGCCCATTTGAGGTTAATACCTTTATCATACTTTGCCAGAAAATTAATCGGACCTTCTAGCAAATAGGTTCCCGGCCCGGGGTCGATATCCACTTCATCCGAACCGGCAATTTCAGCCGTAACAATAATATTGTCATAAATATCAGATGTTTTAGTAATCATATTTATTTCATCCTCAAACTGAACAATTCGCTGCAATGCCATGGAGGAGTTATATATAGCAAAATAATCGCCATTCGTACCTGGAAAATAAATGAGTATTGAATCTGCGGGACCAAAATCGAAATCAACACAGCATTCGTCGCCAAGTTTGCCCGACATATATAAATTCCCCTCTTCATCAATATGAATGCATCTGAAAAAATCTACATTCTCCAAACCATAGCCAAAAATAATTTCGCCATCTGGATTATACTTAGCAATAAAATAAGTATAGCCATCTGATTCGAGTATATATTCACCCGGTCCCGGATCAATATCCATATTGTCATCATATCTGCCTGTGATATAAATGTTCCCCCACGGGTCAATATCAATATCTTCTGTGTATGTCAAATCATCTTCCGGACTCCCGATTGAAAACGCCCAATCGATGATTTGAGCATTTGAATTTTTGAGGGATAAAAAAAAGGTAAGAAACGTTATAAGTGCTTTAATGCTCACATTTATTGAAAAATACAGTTTTGTATGTTTAGTGTAAGCCGTATAAAGGTTTGGGATCATTAATTATATATTTATCGCAGCAATGTCACTGTTCCTTTCAGTGTAAAAACATATCCGGGCTGATTGGCTTTTTCATAATTGACCATCCAGATATACATGCCTATTTCCTGTGTGATATCTTCAAACGTACCATCCCATCCCTGCAGTACATCGTTGGTGGAAAATACTTCCTGACCCCAACGATTATAAATGGAAAACGAAAACTCGGGATAGAATATTGGGTTGAGGATATGGAATACATCATTTAATCCGTCGGCATTCGGGGTGAAGGCATTGGGGATGATGAGTTCACTTTCACTCATTACCACAATAACCGAGTCGGGATCAGAAATACAACCGTTCTCTTCTCCGGTTACATAATACGTATTTTGTTCACCTACACTATACACTAATGTTGTTGCACAGGTAGGGCATGAAATATCTTCCGGAGGGAACCATAAATAACTCACATCGTCGCCTGAAATCGTTTCCACATTTAATTGCCCCAATGCACCATCATTTACATATACTGTATCAGGAAAAGCATTGACAACAGGTGCCACATTAATAATGGCCTGTATGGGATCTGATGTACCTTCACATCCATTCGCATCAACAACGGTTACATAATAAAATCCTGCCGAGTCAACAAGAATGGAATTTGTTCCCGTAGCGATAATGGTACTGTCTGCAGTGGTCCATACATAAGTGGAATAACCCGCCGGAACAGTTAATGTTGTTTCATAACAACCTTCAAATGGTCCTGCCTGGATTACCGGAGACGGATTTACGGTAACGAGTTGTGATACGGTATCTGTCATATCGCATACATCATGAATTACCGAAGTATAAGTGGTAGATGTTGTCGGTGCAACAACATGTATATCTTCAATAGCGCCGCCGGGAATCCATTCATAAATATAAGGTGGCACACCCCAGATACCGGAAGCAAATAAATCGATGGAGTCGCCTTCACAAATTACAAAGTCGGGGAACAAGTCGGACTGAATAGGATTTTCTTCAACTGTTTTTCCTTCGATGGTGATCACCCAACTATCGTCGGGCATATAATGGCAGGTGATGCTGCAAGTAGGTTTTGTGCATGAACACATGAAGGTGCGCATCTCAAATGTAAATTCGTAGTCGGCGCATTGTGGCGGAATACATGCAATGGTGTTGAACATATCGAGATCGATACCATAACAGGTACCGGCCGTATCTCCTTCCGGTGGCAGGCAGGTCCAGAGTCCGCCGGCAAATGGCGAGTCATCGCATGGGCCAATGATGCGGAAAGCAGCTTCTTTCATAATGCAATCGTAAGCGCCACAGCCAAGTATCTGCGAATAATAGGTGCCGTCGAAATAGGCAGCCGTTAATGTTGTTTTACCAGGCACGGTAATGTCGAGAAAATAATCGCAGTATTCCAGGTCGTTGAAACAGAGGTTGTCGAATTCAAAACCGATATCACCACCGGTATAAGTTGCTTCACCAATTAATGTGGGATCAATAATGATGGGATATAATCTTTCCGGCGCTGCCAGCCATTTTGTACTGATTTTAATTCGGAAGAGATAGCCACCTTCCTGTTTGATGACCTCATAAAATATCGCATCGATCTGTTCCTGCGGATGTTGTTTTATTTTCTGCTGGTCGAGGATGATGGGCCTTTCGATGCGCAACAGGTCGAGGCCGAATTCATTTTTTAATACCATATCCCCACGCCATGCACCCGGATGTATCCAGGCACCTTTTTCCTCATCTGCCACCAGCCGGTACTTATCAGGCAATGCAATAAACTCTTCGATGATCATATAATCTGATGAAGGATCGACCACCGATGCATTGCGTATAATAAAATTTGTTTTGATGGTGCCTTTGCCAATAGCAATTTCCCCATCGATACCGTTAAATATATTTTTGATGAAAGCGCCATCACGTCCCGCGGTATACTCTGCTGTTTTAAATAACTCCGGCGCAGAAAATGTATTTCCTTTTTGCCAGGTCAGTTTTAAATTCGAGTTATAGCGGAATTCAAAATCTTTTACGGTAAGTGAGGTATAACCATTTACAAAATCAATTTTGGTGGGCAGCGGTTGTGCGGCGGCGGCATATATACCAGGCGTGGATGTTTGATGCAGCGAAAAATCCATGGCCCGCAGGTTGCCATCGGCATCATAATAATTAATAGCGCCTGCTGATTTTTGTATCGCAAATTCATCGCCCCCAGAATTATTTTTGATATAATACCTCGAGTCGAGTGTGCGACGCTGGATCAATTCAATATAACCATCGGGTGTATTTACAGGAGGGATACCAAAGTCGGGGTGCGATTGGAATGCTGCGGGTGTGAGTTGTATTAATTCAGGCGTGATGGATGTTTGTTCTTCGGCAAATGTGGTATAGTCATTTTTTTTCACACGCATCTGCTGTTGTGCAAATGCGCCATTGGCTAAAATGGCAAGGAGAAAAAAAAATGAAATTCTTTTCATACGCTTTCTTATGATTTCCCACCTACTCCTTGCGGGGCTGGCGGAATATCGTCCTGTTATCTTACCAGCGTTATATTTCCCTGTAATATGATCTTCTTCCCATTACCGCCCGTGGCGTTGATCATATAAACATAAGTGCCCATTTCCTGGTCCTGGCCTTTATAAGTACCATCCCATCCCAGGTCGGAGCTATTCAATATATTCAGGTCATCGCTTTGGTATATGATCTCACCCCATCTGTTATAAATGATAATCTCAAAATCGATCACCGCTGCGCCAATGATGAGGAGATAATCATTTACGCCATCGCCGTTCGGTGAAAATGCGTTGGGAATATTGATGATCGGATCGCAATCGTCGATCACTTCGTTTACCAAAAATGTTTTTGAGATATCGCAGGCAAATTCCGGTGCATTGATGACCACCGTATAAATACCGGGAGCAGATACTTCAATTGTTTTTGTTGTTTCACCTGTGTTCCAATAATACGATGCCCCTTCATGGCCCGCATCGAGATCCACATGTCCGCCGATACAATATTCGGCCGTATCTGATTCCAGTTGCGGATATTCCACAAATGCCGTAACGGTATCCCAGCTTCGGCATCCTTCATCATCTTCACCTTCCACAATATAGGATGTGGTGGTATCCGGATAAATGGTGAAATAAAAATCATCACCTACCGTGCTGCCTGTTTCAAGATTGTACCAAACATAATCAGGCACTCCGGTAGTATTGGCATTAAATGTTGCTCCATCACCATCGCAGATGGTCACATCTTCACCTGCTTCAACAGGAATTGTTTCGATCACCGTAATCGTTTTACTTCCTGTTCCGCTACCACATTCATTCAATGCAAAAATGGTGAGCGTATATACACCTGCTTCATCCCAAACCACACCAACTTCATTGTTGGATGTATCAACGATAACACCGCCACTGATCGTCCAGTCGTAATACGTGGTGAGGAAATACGGCACCGAATAATAAGCGGTATCTCCCGTACAGGCTTTTGGTGGACCGGTAATGGCAACGATGGGTACATCGATCACATGGAAAGTAACGTATTCGCTCCATGGTCCGGGACATTCATAACTGATCTCACGCACCCGCAATTTAATATCGCCAACAGCGCCGGTAAAATCAATAAATATTGGATTATATGGCCATATAAATGGTGTGCCTTCTCCAAACTGGAACTGGTAATCTGAATTGGGATTATAAGGTACTACCAGGGCATTGCCGATGGCACCTTCGCATAATAACGTGTCTTCAGGAATAAGCAACGGCGGATTATCTGCCGGCGCACCGATGGTGAGATGCACCAATGTGCCGAGTACATTTTCACTTGGCGTACCGCAACTGGCGATCACACGCATATACCATACACCTGCATCAAGGCCCATCGCAAGCAGATCGAAATAACCGGGTATCTCAAGGTCGATGGTACCGGATTCAGTATCAACCGTAAATCCGAGTCCGCATAAATTTGCCTGTGTGAAAAACATTGCATCGAGTACTTCCACACAGAAAGTATTTGTATCGCAATAGGTTTCGATATCGTCAAATACATTTACATCATAAGTAATGGTTACTGTTACACCGGAATCTTCGGTGATACATACCCATACATCTTCAATATCATTTGTTTCAATATCACATTCCTGGATACATATCGGCCCATATACCGACCCGACAACTGCGGGATTACTCGATACTACCCTGATATAATAATTACATCCCGGCGGCACGGTGGGTACAATCCCTGATACTGTTCCCGGAGGTGATCCGAGTGCAGGGTCGAATGTGGCGCTTGAGCTAAATGTGCCGATGATGGATGGGTCGTCGAAACTTCCTGTTGAGTCGCTGAGCTCGGCGGTATACACGTTGCCCGCATTAAATACTCCCGTTGAAAAGAACGGTACATCGATCACACTATTGACACAAACGGCATTTGAATCGTACGTGACAACAGGTGCTAATGTGGTGATGGTATTGGGGCAGCTTTCAACTGTAAAACATTCACTGGCTTCACCAAAAATATGGGGGAGTGGTGAGGTTCGGTTGATACGCACTTTGTAACATGACCCGTCGGGAACACCGCCCGGAATAATGGCGGCAATTGCGCCGGTGGTATCTTCTGCTAATATGGTAAATACACCGAGACTGGTTGGTGCCACAAAAGCGCCGGCTGCGTTGGAGAGTTCAATTTCATAAATGCCTTCACAAAGCGGATCGGTGAGCGACCATCCTACTACGATAGTGCTGAGTTTACAAACCGGGTTCGGGAATAAAAAATCGATATTGATGTCAACAGGATGGATGGCTTCATCATAAGTACCCACGGCGATGATATCGTCGATGGCGAATGAGATCGTTTTATCACCGTCTGCATCGTCGTTCACCCATCTGAATCCAAACTTCAGATCGGCCACATCTTCAAATGCCGGATCGGTGATCACTTCATACTTCCATAAACTCTGGTCGTTGTAGAGCGGCAGGCCGATGGGTGTCCATGGGCCGCCGTCGGCACTATAGTAAACCTGGCCATAGGCAGTGGGTGAACCTTCGCAAAGCCAGAAAAATGTGTATTCGATATTGATGAGACCGAGGGTACAAAACCCGCCGGCCATCTCGGCAAAATTATCGCTGGGTGCCGTAGGGTCGTAGCTGGCACAGTCGATGGCAGGCGCTCCCTCCTCATCGTAAATATGCAAATAGGTGCTGTATGGTGCGCCGCCGATGGTTCCCGAAACCGTTTCTTCCTGCGACGTGGTGTTTGGATATCCAAAGCCCCCCGTATAACTATCATTCACGATCCATTTATTGGTCCCTGTCCCGGCACCCGGGCCCGCGGAATTGAGTACGAATGAGCCCGCATAGGTGTTAAAATCCTCCGTATATAACTGGAATGTTTGAGCCTGCAAACCAAATGTAATAGCGCAAAAGAGGAGTAATGTGTAGATTTTCGTCATAGGCTTTGCTGATGGGATACTAAGTTAGGTAATTTGTGCGAAATAGGCCATACCGCCAATTTTTTCGTCCTTTTGTTCATCGGGTTTTCAGCCATTTCAACACAATTTACATTTATCTTTATCTTCGGAATACAAGCGACAATTTATATCATTGTTTTTCTGATAAATTCATGGCCATGCACAACCGTTACCTCCTTTTTATTACACTCTTATCTGCATCTTTACTATCAAAAGCACAATATTGCATCCCAGAATCAACCTATGGCACCACCGATGGTGATTATATCGACGGCGTACAATTGAATACGATCATCAATACAGGTTCAGGTGAAGGCGACGGAACAGGTTATAGCGACTTTACCGAATTGTCAACAGAATTAGCTACCGGTTTGGAATATACCATCACCATCGACAATACACCATCATTTACGGAATACTATCGCGGCTGGATCGATTATGATCAGGATGAACTATTTGAATCGTCGGAAGAATTATTTACCTCCTTTACCATTGCAGCCGGTGGAACAGAAACCGTCAACTTTACGGTACCACTCACCGCCTTTCCCGGTGAAACAAGAATGCGTTTGCGTTGTGTTTATGGTGGAGCTACTTTTGATGCCTGCAGCGACGAAACTTATAGTGAAGCAGAAGATTATTCGATCATTATGATCGGTTTCAACAACGACGTGGGTGTTACTGATGTCGTGTTGCCATTAGCAGATTGCGAATTAGGAACAGATGAAACCATTTCTGTCGACATAAAAAACTGGGGCCTCGAAGCACAAACCAATTTTAATGTGAATTATCGTGTTGATGGTGGAGCTACTGTTAGCGAATTATTTATATCCACGATCAACCCTTCGGAAACTGCCGCATTTACATTTACCGCTGGTGCTAATCTTTCTGCTGATGGTTTACATACCATCGATGCATGGACATCACTCGCAACTGATGAATATTTTGCAAATGATTCATCAACTGGTACCGTCGAAAATTTATTTACTTATCTCTCAACAGGATTTCCAGCTTCTGTTTGTTATGCCGGCGACATTGTTTTCCCAAGTCCTGTTGCAGGTGGCGGCACGTGGAGTGGTGACGGAATTATTAATGCAGCCACCGGCGCACTCGATCCTGAATTGATCGGCGGCATTGGCGGCACAACTGAAATAACATATACTTTTATTCCGGATGAAGCCTATACCGTTACAGAAATTCCTTACAACCCATATTTTATGGCGGCGCCGGAAGAGGTGACGCTGGGTGATGATGATGTACTTGACAATATCGATATCGGTTTTGATTTTAAATTTTTCGGCAATATTTACGACGACTTATTTATCAGCTCCAACGGTATTATCGGTTTTAGCAGCGGGGATAATTCTATCACCGTTCAGCATATTCCTGATACAGAAACACCAAATAATTTTATTGCATTTTGCTGGACCGACCTGGATCCTACTGCTGCCGGTACTATTTATTACGAACTCCAGGGCCTTGCGCCGGAAAGAAGATTTATTATTTATTACCAGGGCATATCGCATTATCTGGAAGATGAAACAGTAACAGGGCAGGTCGTTTTATACGAAGGCTCCAATGCGATCGATATTATTTCAATGGATATTCAGAACGATGGCGGTGAGATGACACAGGGCATTGAAAATAATGACGGCACCATTGCTTACGTTGCCGATGCCGCATATAATAAAACTCCATTTGGGATCGGTTCTACAACATGGCGTTATGCTGTAACGCCCTGTGCCGGCACGGTTACGGAAACAGTTACCATTGTAGAGGCGCCTGTTGTCGATCTCGGTGCAGATGCTCCCTATTGCGACGGTGAATTTGTAGTACTTGATGCGGGTCCCGGCGCAACTTATTATGCATGGAATACCGGTGAAGCAACGGAAGTTATTTATCCCGAGACGACAGATACGTATTGGGTGATCTACAGTATCAGCCCTACCTGTTATGCTATTGATTCGGTGGATATTGTTTTTTTTCCAAACCCTGTTGTAGACATTGGCCCCGATGCCGATATCTGTGAAGGATCATTGATCAATGCCGGCAATCCGGGTTATTCATTTTTATGGAATACGGGTGCCGAAACACAAACGATCTATGCCGATGCATCAGATACTTACTGGGTGGTGGTAACGAACCCATTTACAGGTTGTTTTGGCACCGATACGGCAAATTATACCATAGCTAATTTTCCCGATGCCGGTTTTGATGTGGAGATTGAAGGCGAACTGACTGTGCATTTTATAAATACCACAACTGATGCAGAAACATTTTTCTGGGACTTTGGTGATGGTGGTATTTCATTCGAAGAAAACCCGACACATACGTACGCCTATGCCGGATCGTGGGGCGTTACACTTACTGTAACAAATGAATGTGGTGCCGATATGTCGGATGCACCCGTAACTGTTCAGGTAGATATTGATGGTGCAGATAAAAATGCCGGTTTATCTGTTTATCCGAATCCCGCAGATGATATGTTATGGATCGATCATTACGGATCCGAAAAAACAATGCTGCAGGTGTACAATATCTGGGGTGAGATGGTTTTCAATTCGGACGATGTGGATCATATTGATATTAGCCACTGGAGCGCCGGAAATTATATTATGAAAATTGTGGCGAATGGAAAGGTCGATTCGACACTGTTTACTGTGGCGCATAAATAATTATTCATTGCTCCTGTTGCGATTTGTTACTTTTGGCTTGAACCAAAAGTAACCAAAAGTTCAAGGCTGCACCGTCTTTAGCACGAACCCCTATTCACTTGCCATGCTGAATTGAAAAAAGGCACGACCTTCGTAATTGATTGACCAGGGTTTTAATTAAGA
>Ga0315912_10005394_pt1 | contig 11786 bp, 10 predicted proteins | sample VfabasoilMG_FD_204469 | JGI IMG/M metagenome (GOLD analysis project Ga0315912, IMG submission 204469) | Garden soil microbial communities collected in Santa Monica, California, United States - V. faba soil | ecosystem: Environmental > Terrestrial > Soil > Garden | place: USA: California...
AGGTGCACCGGTAACGCCGCCAGGTGGGCGGTCATCGGGGAGCGTTAGCGCCGCGGCGGATCTTTGGGACCCAGACGCGGCGCGCCGTTGCCCCCAAAAGGGGCGCTACCGTAACACAGTTGCCTTACTCAGTCTTGACTTGCCCTCGTCATTCAATCTGCCTGGCGACGCAGGAATGCCGGAATGTCCAGCACATCCTCGGTTTCCTGTGCCCCATGCAGGCCATCCCCTACGGCCCTTTGACGTTGCACTGCGGGCTTGTCCAGCGCGGCATAGTCAGCGGCCGTCAACGGGCGACGTGGCACCACGCGCATGGGCGGTTCCTGGGCCTGAACGGCCGGCGGAGCTGCCTTCTGGAGCGTGGGGACTTCGCGTCCGTAGGGTGAGCGGCCCACCGCAGCAACCTCGGGGCGACCCAGTCCGGTTGCCACCACGGTGACGCGCATTTCGTCAGACAGCTCCGGATCGATGACGGTTCCCACGACCACGGTGGCGTCATCGGATGCGAACTGCTTCACGACATTGCCGACTTCCTGGAACTCGCCGATCGAGAGATCCATTCCCGCCGTGACGTTCACCAGGATGCCGTGCGCGCCCTGCAGGTTGATGTCTTCGAGCAAGGGCGAGGACACCGCCATCTCGGCGGCTTCCTTGGCGCGGTTCTCGCCGCGCGCCACTCCCGATCCCATCATCGCCATGCCGGTCTCGCTCATCACCGTGCGCACGTCGGCGAAATCCACGTTGATGAGGCCGGGGCGCGTGATGAGCTCGGCGATGCCCTGCACCGCACCCTGCAGCACGTGGTTGGCGCTCTTGAAGGCGTCCAGCAAGGTCGTCTTCGCGCCGAGCACCGTGAGCAGTTTCTGGTTGGGAATCGTGATCAGCGAGTCGACGTACTTGCCGAGTTCGGCGAGGCCGTGATTCGCGATCAGCGTACGTTTGCCGCCTTCCATCTCGAAGGGGCGCGTGACCACGGCCACCGTGAGGATGCCGAGTTCCTTCGCCACCGCCGCCACCACCGGCGCCGCACCCGTGCCCGTGCCACCACCCATGCCGGCGGTGATGAACAACATGTCGCATCCTTCGATCATCTCGATGATGCGATCGCGATCTTCCATCGCCGCCTGCCGGCCCACTTCGGGATCGGCGCCTGCGCCGAGACCCTTGGTGATGTTGCAGCCGATCTGCAGGCTGGTTTTGACCTTCGAGTGCTTGAGCGCCTGCGCATCGGTGTTGATGCACATGAACTCCACGCCTTCGATGCCGCTGGTGACCATGTGAGCGACCGCGTTGCCACCGCCGCCTCCCACTCCTATTACCTTGATTACAGCGTTCTGGCTGTAAGCATCCATCAGTTCAAACATTTGATTCGCTCCTTGTTAAACGAAGTGCTGTCAGCTTCGGTTTTCGTTCATTCAATGACTCCATGCGCGCGGCAGACCCGCGTCACAGGCGCCCCTGAAACCAGTTCTTCATGCGGTCGACCATCGACAGCGCATTGCCAGTGAGTGACCGGCCGCGATTGCCCGCGAGCGCGTTGTCGCGCGCGTACAGCAGCAGGCCCGCGCCGGTCGAGTAGATAGGGTTGCGCACCACGTCCGAGAGGCCCCTGATGTGCTGCGGCAGGCCGAGCCTGACCGGCACGTGGAACACCTCTTCGGCGAGCTCGATGGCGCCTTCCATCTTGGCGCTGCCGCCGGTGAGTACGATGCCGGCGGCGATGATTTCCTCGAAGCCCGAGCGGCGCAGTTCCTCGCGCGCCAGGCCGAACAATTCTTCGTATCTCGGTTCGACGACCTCCGCCAGTGTCTGGCGGGCAAGGCGCCGCGCGGGACGATCGCCCACCGAGGGCACCTCGACGCTCTCGTCGGGATTGGCGAGCTGCGACAGCGCGCAGGCGTACCTGACCTTGATGTCCTCGGCGTACTGCGTGGGCGTGCGCATCGACACCGCGATGTCGTTGGTGACCTGGTCGCCGGCTATCGGTATGACTGCCGTATGGCGAATGGCGCCCTGCGAGAACACCGCCAGGTCGGTGGTGCCGCCGCCGATGTCGATGATGCAGACGCCGAGTTCCTTCTCGTCCTCGGTGAGGCAGGCGAAACTCGAGGCGAGCTGCTCCAGCACGATGTCGTCGACTTCGAGGCCGCAGCGCTGGATGCACTTCTCGATGTTCTGCGCGGCGCTGTCCGCGCCGGTGACGATGTGCACCTTGGCTTCCAGGCGCACGCCCGACATGCCAATCGGATCGCGGATGCCCTCCTGCCCGTCGATGATGAATTCCTGCGGCAGCACGTGCAGGATCTTCTGGTCCGCGGGAATGGCCACCGCCTTGGCGGCGTCAACCACGTGCTGCACGTCGGCATCGCTCACTTCACGGTCGCGGATCGCCACCACGCCGTGCGAGTTCAGGCTGCGTACGTGGCTGCCGGCAATGCCGGCGAACACCGAGCGGATCTCGCAACCGGCCATGAGCTCGGCTTCCTCGATGGCGCGCTGGATCGACTGCACGGTCGATTCGATGTTGACCACCACGCCCTTCTTGAGGCCGCGCGAGGGCTGCAACCCGATACCGATGACCTCGATCGAGCCGTCGGGCGCGATTTCGCCGACCAGCGCGGCGATCTTCGAGGTGCCGACGTCGAGGCCGATGATCAGGTTCTTGTCTGGCCGTTTGCCCATGTAATTAACCATCTGAGTTGTCGTCCTCGGGATCGCCGCTCGCGACGCGTTGACCGCCAACGCGCCAGCCGATGGCAAATCCGTTCGTGTAGCGCATGTCGATGTAGTGGATGTCGTTGGCGTGCGTGGCGATCTGGTGCACGCCGGCGGTGACGAAGCGCTGGAAGCGCTCGTCGACCTGGCGGCGGCCCAGGCGCACGGTGATGCCGTTGTCGAGATCGAATTCCCAGGCGCCGCGCGGATCCAGCCGCACGGCCGTGAGGCGCATGCCCGCCTCGATGAGTTGTCCCTGCGCCGCGAGGTAGCGCCGCGCGACCTCCGCCTCGCTGCCGCGCGGACCGGAGAGTCGCGGCAGCTCCGACGGAATGTGCCGCGCCTCGGAGATGAACAGCTCACCGCGGGTATTCAGCAGTCCGTTCGCGCCCCAGCGCGCCGCGGCCACCTGCTCGACCACGCGGATGTTGAGCGCGCGCGGCCAGCGGCGTTCGACCGTCGCACTATCTACCCAGGGAAGCTGCTCGACGGCGCGGCGCACGGCCGCGAGGTCGACGGAGATGAGGCCCATGTCGCGCACCCGCGCCTTGACGGCCTGCTCGACTTCGACCGGCGAGACACGCTGGAAACGGCCGGTCACCGACACCTGGGTGATTTCCTGGTCGAGCGACCCCAGCGTGAGCGTCGCCGCGATCGCCAGCACCGCGATGCTCAGGCCCGCGATGCCGAGGCGCGTGAGCAGCGCGCCCGAGATGCGCGGCTGCGACTCGCTGCGCCGGTTCACTTTCTTGTTCCTGTTCTGGGACCCGAAGATCATGCAACGATCCTCGTGCGGCAGAAGCTGGTCTCGAGCACCTGCCACACCAGCTGCTCGAAGTTGATGCCGAGCGCGCCCGCCGCCTTGGGCACCAGGCTGTGGTCGGTCATGCCGGGAATGGTGTTGACCTCGAGCAGATAGGGCTTGCCGGCCTTGTCCATCATGAAGTCGGCGCGGCCCCAGCCCTCGGCACCGATCGCCTCGAACGTACCAAGCGACAGATTGGCGAGGTGCTTCTCGGCCTCGGCCGACAGGCCCGAGGGACAGTGATACTTGGTGTCGGTGCGGAAGTATTTGGCCTGGTAGTCGTAGAAGGTCGCGGGCGTCTCGATGCGGATGGACGGCAGCGCGCGACCCTGCAGCACCGCCACCGTGTACTCGGCGCCGGTGATCCATGGCTCGGCAAACACATTGGGCTCGAGCAGCGCAGCAGCCTGGAACGCACCTGACAACTGTTCGGCCTTCTCGACCTTGGTCATGCCCACCGACGAACCCTGGGTCGCCGGCTTGACGATCAGCGGCAGGCCGAGCCGCTCGAGGCAGGTCTCGAGATCGGCGGGCGAACGCAGCACCATGTATTCGGTGGTCGGGATACCCACCGCCTGCGCCAGCCGCTTGGTGCGCAGCTTGTCCATGCCGATGGCCGAGCCCATGACGCCGCTGCCGGTGTACGGCATGCCGAGGAATTCCAGCGCGCCCTGCAGCGTGCCGTCTTCGCCGCCCGGCCCGTGCAGCGCGATGAACACCCGCTCGAAGTTGCGCGTCACCAGCTCGTTGAGCGGCTTGTCGCGCGGATCGAAGGGATGTGCGTCCACGCCGCGCCTGAGCAGCGCCTGCAGGCACGCGTTGCCCGACAGCAGCGAAATCTCGCGCTCGGTCGAGGTGCCGCCGAACAACACGGCGACCCGGCCGAACTCCTTGGCCTCGGTAACATGACGGGACTCCTTTACGTGACGCAGGCGCATCAGAGTGTCTCCCCGACCGTGCGGAATTCGGGGATCAGCTGCACACCGAACTGGCGCTCCACTTCCTGCTGGATCAGCGCCACGAGGCGCTCGACATCGGCGGCGGTGGCCGCCTCGACGTTGACCAGGAAATTGGCGTGTTTGGGCGAAACCATGATGTCTCCGATTCGTGTGCCCTTGAGCCCCGCGGCTTCGATGAGCCGCGCGGCGTGATCCCCCGGTGGATTCGTGAACGTCGAGCCGCAGCTCCACTCACCGATGGGCTGCGTCTCCTTGCGACGCAGCAGCAGCTCGCGCATCGCCTCCTCGGTGACGCCCGGCCGGTATTCGAATTCGAGTGCGGCCGCGAGGAAGTACTCGCCCTGTGCCGGCGGCACGATGTGCCGGTAGCCGTATTGATAGTCGCTGGCCGGCCGCCGTCTTTCGTTGCCACGCGCGTCGCACACATCGACGCTGCGCACGCGCGGCCAGGTCTCGCCGCCAAAGGCGCCCGCGTTCATGAACAGCGCACCGCCCAGCGTGCCGGGAATACCCGCCAGGAATTCGGCCGGCGCCAGGCCCCACTTGATGCACTGGCGCGCGAGCCGCGCACAGGGCACGCCGGCTTCGCAGGTCAGCGTGGTGTCATTGATGCGCTCCAGGCGCGTGAGTCCGCTCTGCGTATCGATGACCACACCGCGGATGCCGCCGTCACGCACCAGCAGGTTGCTGCCGAGTCCCAGCCAGAACAGCGGCGTGCCCTCGGGCAGCGTGGCGAGGAACGCGAGCAGGTCGCTGCGATCGCGCGGGCTGAAATACAACTCTGCCGGCCCGCCGACGTGCCACGAGGTATGGCGCGACATCGGCTCGTTGCGCCGCACGCGCGATTCGAACTCGGCATCGACGATCAGCGTGCCTTCGCTCACCCTTCCACTCATATAAGTCGCTGCCTCTCGAACCGGTCGTCGCATGGCCGTTTTTCGCAAAGAAGTGGGCACGTCACGCCTGCCTCCGGGCCGCGGCGGCCCCTAACTTCCCGGAAAGCGCATGCGACACCGCGCTGATCGAGCCGGCGCCCATGGTCACCAGCACGTCGCCGGCCTTGAGCACGGCGCGCAGCGCTTCGTGCAGCGTTTCCACCTTCTCGACGAACACCGGCTCGACCGTGCCGCGCGTGCGCACGGCGCGGCAGATGGCGCGCCCGTCGGCAGCGGCGATCGGCGTTTCTCCCGCGGCATAGACTTCGGTCACCAGCAGCGCATCCGCGCCGCCCAGCACCGAGGCGAAGTCGTCCAGCAGGTCGCGCGTGCGCGTGTAGCGATGCGGCTGGAAGGCCAGCACCAGGCGGCGACCGGCGTAGCCCTGGCGGATGGCATCGAGCGTCGCCGCGATCTCCGTGGGGTGATGCCCGTAGTCATCGACGATGGTCACCGCCTCACCACCGGCCGGGAGCACGAGGTCGGCGACATGTGTGAGCCGCCGGTCGATGCCCTGGAAATTGGCCAGCGCGCGCTGGATGGCTTCCTGCGTGATGCCGATCTCGAGCGCGACGGCAATGGCCGCGAGCGAATTGAGCACGTTGTGTTTGCCCGGCAGGTTCACGGTGACCGGGAACTTCAGCCCGTCGGCGCGGCGCACCACATCGAAATGCGTGCGCAGCCCGTCGCGGCGCATGTTTTCGGCGTGCAGGTCGGCGCTCTCAGAGAAGCCGTAACCCACCACCGGCCGATTCACCTTGCCGAGGATGCTGCGGATGTGCGAATCGTCCACGCACAGCACGGCGAGACCGTAGAACGGCAGGTTGTGCAGGAATTCGACGAAGCTGCCCTTGAGGCGCTCGAAATCGCCGTCGTGCGTGCCGAGATGATCGTTGTCGATGTTGGTGACGATGGCGATCATCGGGTTCAGGTGCAGGAACGACGCGTCGCTCTCGTCGGCTTCGGCGACCAGGTACTTGCCCGCGCCGAGACGCGCATTGGTGCCGGCGCTCTTGAGACGGCCACCGATGACGAAGGTCGGATCCTCGCCACCCTCGGCGAGAATCGACGAGGTGAGGCTGGTGGTCGTGGTCTTGCCGTGCGTACCGGCAATGGCGATGGCGTAGCGGAAGCGCATGAGCTCGCCGAGCATTTCGGCGCGCGGCACCACCGGGATGCGCCTGGCGAGCGCGGCACCGACCTCCGGGTTCTCCTGCGACACGGCGCTCGAGATCACCACGACGTCGGCCTCACCCACGTTCTTCGCGGCGTGGCCGATCATGATGCGCGCGCCGAGTTCGGCGAGTCGTTCGGTCACGGGATTGGGCTTGAGATCGCTGCCCTGCACCTCGTAACCGAGATTGACCAGCACTTCGGCGATGCCGCTCATGCCGCTGCCGCCGATGCCGACGAAGTGGATGCGGTGGATGCGGCGCATGCGATCGCTCATGCCGCCTCCAGTTGTTCGATGCAGGCAGCCGCCAGTTCTTCGGCGGCGTGCGGCTTCGCCACCAGCCGGGCGCGTTCGGCCATCGCGAGCAGCTTGCCGCGTTGGCAGAGGATCTTGAGCTCGGCCGCGAGGCGCGCGGGAGTGAGATCGCGATCCGCGATCAGCACGGCGGCTCCTTCGCGCACCAGGTACTGGGCATTGACGGTCTGGTGATCGTCCACTGCCGCCGGAAACGGCACGAGGATGGCGGCCACGCCCACCGCGGCCAGCTCGGAAATGGTGAGCGCGCCGGCGCGGCAGATCACCAGGTCCGCATCCGCGTAAGCCGCCGCCATGTCATTGATGAACGGCACGACTTCGGCGGTGACACCCGCTTCTTCATAGGCGGCCCGCGCCGCGTCGATGCCGCGCTCGCCCGCCTGGTGGCGCACGTGCAGTTGCAGGCCCGACTGTTCGATGGCGAAGGGCACCACCGAGTTGAGCCGCGACGCGCCGAGGCTTCCGCCCACCACCAGCAGGCGCAGCGCGCCTTCGCGGCGCGCGAAACGCTCCGACGGCGGCGGCTGCATGACGATGTCGGCACGCACCGGATTGCCGACGACCCGCGCCTCGACGCCGGCCGGGAACGCTTTCGGAAACGCCGCGAGCACGCTGCGCGCGAGATGCGCCAGCAGGCGGTTCGAATAACCCGCGATGGCATTCTGTTCATGGATCATCAGCGGCCGGCGCGTGAGCCAGGCCGCGACTCCACCGGGGCCGGTCACGAATCCGCCGAAGCCCACCACCAGCGCGGGCCGGCGACGGCGCATCACACCGAGCGCCTGCCAGATCGACCACAGCAACTTGAATGGCGCGGCCAGCAGGGTCATCAGTCCCTTGCCGCGCAAGCCGCTCATCGACAGCCACTCGATGGCGATGTTCTCGGCCGGCACCACGCGCGCCTCGAGGCCGCGTTGCGTGCCCAGCCACACCACTTCGTGCGAGGCGGCGCGCAGCAGCCGCGCCAGCGCCAGCGCCGGAAACACGTGTCCCCCGGTGCCGCCGGCCATGATGAGCACGAGGCGCGGCTCACTCATACTTCCACACCCGCGGCGCGCAGCGAGCGCGAGTCGCCGGAGCGGCCCCCTTCTGAACGTCCCCCCTCTGAACGTCCCCCTTCTGAACGTCCCCCTTCTGAACGTCGAACCGTCGCCATGCCGCGCGAGCTCTGCATGGTCTCGTGATACACGCGCAGCAGCAGCCCCACCCAGGCCAGCGCGACGATCATGCTGGAGCGCCCGTAACTCATGAGCGGCAGCGTCAGCCCCTTGGTGGGCAGCACCCCCATGTTGACGCCGATGTTGATGAGCGCCTGGCAGCCCAGCCAGATGCCGAATCCGGCGGCGAGGTAGGCCTGGAACTTGAGATTGGCGCGCGAGGCAAGCTGCGCGATCCAGAAGCTGCGCCACACCAGGCCGATGAACAGCGCCAGGGTCACCGCCACACCCACCAGCCCGAGTTCCTCGGCCAGCACCGCGAACAGGAAGTCGGTGTGCGCCTCGGGTAGATAGAAGAGCTTCTGCACGCTCTCGCCGAGTCCCACGCCGAACCACTCGCCGCGACCGATGGCGATCAGCGACTGCGTGAGCTGGAAGCCGCTGTTGAACGGGTCGGCCCACGGATCGAGGAAGGACGTGACACGCGCCATGCGGTACGGCACCAGCAGCACCAGCAGCGTGAGTGCGCCGGCGCAGGCGGCCGCGACCAGCAACACGAACCGCAGGCGCGCGCCGGCCACGAACAGGATGCCGAAGCCCGCCATCAGCAGCACCGAGGCCGCACCGAAGTCGGGTTCGGCGAGCAGCAGCAGCGCGATGAACCCGAGCAGCAGCATCGGCTTGATGAGTCCCAGCGCGGTGCTGCGCAATTCTTCCTCGCGGCGCACGGCGTAACTGGCGATGAATATCAGAGTGAGCACGCGCGCCAGCTCGGAGGCCTGGAAGTTGAATCCCAGCACGCGGATCCAGCGCCGGCTGCCGTTGACCACGTGGCCGAGGCCGGGGATCAGCACCACGAACAGCAGTACCACGGCCACTATCAGCAGCGGCCAGGCCATCTTGTCGATGTATTCGGTGCGGATGCAGAACACCAGCGCCGCCAGCAGCGTGCCGACCAGGCACAACACCAGCTGACGTTCGAGGAACGAAAACGAATCGCCGCCATCCCGGCTGGCGATCGAGATCGACGCCGACGTCACCATGATGAGGCCGAGCAGCACGATGCCCGCGACCAGGGCCAGCGCCACCGGGTCGACGTGCAGGCGCGCGCCGGGCCTCATGTGAGCTCCTTGACTGCGGCGGCGAACACGCTGCCGCGTTCGGCGTAATCGCGAAACATGTCGAGGCTCGAACACGCGGGCGACAGCAGCACGGTGTCACCAGGCTGAGCGAAACGCGCCGCGGCGCGCACCGCGTCCTGCATCGAGTCGGCGCGCGACGTATGGCAGATGCCGGCGAGCGCCGTGTCGATGAGACCGGCATCGCGGCCGAGCAACACGGCGGTCCGCACCTTGCCGCGAAATGCCGCCGCGAGCGGTGTGAAATCCTGGCCCTTGCCATCGCCGCCGGCGATCAGCACCAGCGGGCCTGAGAGGCCGCCCACCGCGGCCAGCGTGGCGCCGACGTTGGTGCCCTTCGAATCGTTGATGTAGCGCACGCCGCCGATTTCCGCGACCCACTGCGCGCGGTGCGGCAGGCCGGTGAATTCGCGCAGCTCGTCGAGCATGGGCGCGATCGGCAGCCGCAACGCATCGCCCAGCGCCAGCGTGGCGAGCGCGTTGGCCGCGTTGTGCCGGCCCGAGATGCGCAGTGAAGACAGTGGCAGCAGCGGATCGCCGCGGCGTGCCAGCCACGGGCCTTCGCCACCGGCCGGCGTCCTGAGGGAAAAATCGGCCTTCTCGTCCAGCAGGCTGAACGTCATCACGCGTTGCCCGGGCCGCGGCATGGTGACCACCAGCGGCTCGTCGGCATTCACCACGGCGGTCTCGCTGTTCGCGTAGATGCGCGCCTTCGATGCCGCGTAGGCCTTGAGCGTGGCGTAACGATCCATGTGATCGGCGGTCACGTTGAGCACTACGCTTGCCTTGAGCCTGAGCGAGTGCGTGGTGTCGAGCTGGAACGACGACAACTCGAGCACGTAGAGATCGGTCGGGCCGCGGTCCAGCAGGTCGAGCGCCGGCTGCCCGAGATTGCCGCCCACCCGCACGCGCACGCCGGCGCGTTCGGCCATGCGGCCCAGCAAGGTGGTCACGGTGCTCTTGCCATTGGTGCCGGTGATGCCGACCACCGGCGCATCCGCGGCGCGCGCGAACAGTTCGATGTCACCGACGATGTCCAGGCCGCGCGCCCGGGCCTGCACGAAGAACGGATCGTCCAGCGGCACACCCGGGGACGTAACCACGATGTCGGCGCGTTCCAGCAGCAACGCATCGAAACCGCCGGTGCGGGTCACCACCTGCGGGCCGAGCGCGCGCACGCCTTCGAGCTCCGGCGGCGTGGCGCGGCTGTCCGTGACCGCGATGCGGAAGCCGCTGCGGTGCAGGTGGCGCGCCACCGACAGGCCGGTGCGGCCCATGCCGACGACCACGGCATTCGGTGCGCTTTGTGAGGCTTGCGGGCTCATCTGAGTTTCAGCGTCGCGAGACCCGCGAGCACCAGGATGAAGCTGATGATCCAGAAACGCACGATCACCTTGGGCTCGGCCCAGCCCTTGAGCTCGAAGTGATGATGGATGGGCGCCATGCGGAAAATCCGCTTGCCCGTGGTCTTGAACGACAGCACCTGCAGGATCACCGAGGCGGTCTCGACCACGAAGATGCCGCCCATGATGAGCACCACCAGTTCCTGGCGGACGATCACGGCAATCGTGCCGAGCGCGGCGCCCAGCGCCAGCGCACCGATGTCGCCCATGAACACCTGCGCCGGGTAGGTGTTGAACCACAGGAAGCCGAGTCCCGCGCCCACCAGCGCGCCACAGAAGATCAGCAGTTCGCCGGAACCGGGCACCGCGGGAATCTGCAGGTACTGCACGAAGTTCGCGTTGCCGCTGGCGTACGCGAACACGCCGAGCGCGCCGCCCACCATGACCGAGGGCATGATGGCGAGACCGTCGAGCCCGTCGGTGAGATTCACCGCGTTGCTCATGCCAACGATCATGAAATAGGTGAGCACGATGAAGGACGCCGCGGCCATGGGCACCGCGAAGTTCTTGAAGAAGGGTAGATAGAGCGTGGTCTCGGCCGGGGTCTTCGCGGTGTAGAACAGGAACAGCGCCGCGGCCAGGCCCACCACCGACTGCCAGGTGTACTTCCAGCGCGCGACCAGGCCCTTGGGGTTCTGCTTGGCCAGTTTCAGGTAATCGTCCCAGAAACCGATCAGGCCGAAGAAGAAGGTGACCCCGAGCACCACCCACACGTAGCGGTTGGTCAGGTCCGACCACAGCAGCGTGCTCACGAAGATCGCCACCAGGATCAGCATGCCGCCCATGGTGGGCGTGCCGGCCTTGGAGAAATGTGTCTTCGGACCGTCGTCGCGCACCACCTGGCCGACGCGCCCGAACTTCAGCTTCTCGATCATCCAGGGGCCGAGCATCAGGCCGAGCGCCAGGCCGGTGATCACCGCGAAGATGGCGCGCACCGTCAGGTACGAGAAGACGTTGAATCCCGAGTAGTGAGGCGTCAGTAGTTTGGCGAGCCAGTACAGCATGTCTCAGTGGGTTCCGTAGTTGCCATCCTGGGCGGGCGAACCGACCAGGGCTTCGACGACACGTTCGAGGCGGTTGCTGCGCGAGCCCTTGACCAGCACGCAGACTTCGCGCGTGAGCTCCGCGTTCACCGCGCGCGCCAGCGCCTCGGTATCCGCGAACCACTCGCCGCCCGATCCAAA
>Ga0315912_10005395_pt1 | contig 11784 bp, 5 predicted proteins | sample VfabasoilMG_FD_204469 | JGI IMG/M metagenome (GOLD analysis project Ga0315912, IMG submission 204469) | Garden soil microbial communities collected in Santa Monica, California, United States - V. faba soil | ecosystem: Environmental > Terrestrial > Soil > Garden | place: USA: California...
ACGATCCGTTGGAACACGAGGCCGATCGCGTGGCCGATGCGGTACTGCGCATGCCCGCGGGCGGTATCGCCGTCGGCAGCGCGCCGCCGCAGATCAGCCGCAAATGTGCCGCGTGCGAGGATGAAGTGCTGCGCGCCAAGCCGATTGCCGCGGGCGAGGTGAGCGAAGCCCCCGCGTCCGTCGACGCGGTGCTGAAGTCTGACGGCGAGCCTTTGGAGGCGGGTGCGCGCGCCTTCTTCGAGCCGCGTTTTGGCAGTGATTTTTCCGCTGTGCGCGTCCACACGGGCGATGCTGCCCAGCGAGCTGCTCGCGCCGTCAATGCCAGCGCCTTCACCGTCGGCAACGACATCGTGTTCGGGGCTGGCGCCTATGCGCTGCAGAAACGCACCGGTCAGCAGTTGCTGGCGCACGAGTTGACGCACGTGGTGCAGCAGCGTGGCGGCAGCGCTCCGGTGCAGGTGCAACGCAAGGCCCTGACCTCGAGCGAGCGCGACGCGGCAGTGGCCTTCAATCAAGCATTGATCGATCGTGTCTACACCATCGGCGTGCTGCGTGTGACGGTCGGCCTGTCGCCCAACCCTGCCAAGCTCGATGCCACGTTTGCCGACGCGTTGGCGAAATGGCAGGAGGACAAGCGACTGACTGGCAACGGCAAGCTCGAGCCCGCGACCATCGAAGGGTTGGTGCTGGCGTTGATCGATCCGCATCCGCGCGATGCCATCATCCTGACCATGGATGCGTTCGCACTGCACACGCTGGCCGGGATCGGCAAGAACGACAAGCTGGATTTCCTCAAGGTGAGCAGCAAGGACGATGAGGAGAACTGTTGTTTCGAGCGCGGCAAACCGCGCGGGCGCAATCCCTCCGATGCGGTCACGCACGGCGGCAAGTTCGATCCCAACGACAAGAACCGCGGCGGCAACGCCGAAATCTGCTTCTGCCTGTTCAAGATGCGTCCCAAGGCCAGGAGCAACTTCCCGGTGTTCGTGCGCATCATCGGTCACGAGCTGGTGCACATCCCACAGCATACTCAGGGCTTCGGCGCCAAACACGTGATGGACCAGGCGCTCTACGAATTCAAGGCGTATTTCTGGGAAGTGTGTGGCGGTGGCCGCGCGCAGCAGTATCCGCCGCGCGACCGCAAGCACTACGCCGGTTCGGCGCTCCGCAACTATGAGGACATCGATCTGAGCGCGCTGCCCAAGGCCGAGCGCGACCAGGTGGCAGCCGAGCGCCTGTTGTTGTTGAAGCTCATGTCGCTGGATGACGCGAAGCTCAAGCCCGTGCCTTGCGACCAGCTATGACGACCATGTTCGCGCCACGCATCGACAAGCGCCAAACCCATGGCCAAACCCATGGCAGGAACCACGGCGCGAGCCCGCGCCGCACCATGCCACACTCGCGTCCGGCGACGACGCAGCAGCAAGCGCTGCAACGCCAGCACGACCGTGCGGTGCTGGGGCGTGTCCTGACGCCTCGGCTGCCGGCGGGTGTGCAGGCCAAGCTCAGCGTCGGTGCGGTGAACGATCCATTGGAGCACGAGGCCGACCGTGTCGCCGACCAGGTGTTGCGCATGCCGGCCAGTGATGTCGCCGTCGCTCGCGCACCAGTGCAAGTCAGCCGCAAGTGTGCGGCCTGCGATCACGAGGACACTGAGCTGCGTCGCAGTCCGAGCGGGGATGACGTTGCAGGCGTCGCGGCGCCTGCACTGGTGCACGAGGTACTGCAGGCGCCCGGAACGCCGCTGGATGCAGGGACGCGCAATTTCTTCGAGCCGCGCTTCGGCGTTGATTTGAGCGCGGTGCGTGTGCACACGGACGCCAAGGCCGCGCAGTCGGCCGAGGCGGTGCAGGCACAGGCGTATACCTCCGGTTCGGCCATCGTGTTCGGTCGTGGCCAATACTCGCCCGCCACTGCTGCGGGACAGCGGTTGCTGGCGCATGAGCTCACGCACACATTGCAACAGGCCGGTGGTACGCCGGCCGTGCAGCGTCAGCCGTTGTTCCAGACCGGGCGTGCGCCGCGCTGGCAGGCGCGGCTGATGGGTGCCGAATCGCTGCCGGCCTTTGCACTCAACAGCGCGTCGCTGACCAGGGATCATCAAGATCGTCTGCGCATTCTGGCGTACACACTGAAGAGTCTGCTTGCCGACTACCGCACCGGCGCGGTGCTGATCACCGGGCACACGGATGCCACCGGCGGTGAGGAACTCAATCTGCGCTTGGGCCAGCAGCGCGCCGACGCCGTGGCGGACTTTCTAATGGAATTGGGCCTGCCGGCGGGCGCTCTGGTCAGCCTGAGCGCCGGCGAAACGCAATTGCGCGTTGCTACTCGAGCACAGGAGCCACGCAATCGTCGTGTGGAAGTGCGCTTCGATCCTGCGGCGCCGCGCTTGTCGCAGCCTGAGTCGGAGCCGACTCCCGACGCGCAGCAGACAACTGAGCAGAAGAATCTGGACGGGAGCCAGATCTGCAAGACGCGTCCGGATCTGTGCGAGGGTCGTCCGCCCAGGGGCACACCGATCAGCACGCAATTGCCGCAGCGCTGCCCGAATGAACTGTGCGGCGCCTCAGCCTACAAGCTCACCGACCAGCCGCGGCATTTCAAGAAGCTGCTCGATGACTCCTTCGGGGACGGCGAGCACTGGTTCGCGACGCTGGGTCTGGAGCGGCGTGTGGCGCTGGTGGCCATCTACAACAGGCTCTGCGCACTCGGATTGGCCTGCCGCATCGTCCGCATCGAGAGTGTCATCGCCGGTGAGGCCCCGGTTTCCGTCGCCGGTGTCCATTTCAAAGTGCCGGGCCTCTCGGTGTCAGTGAACTTCGTCACCGACAGCAACACCGGAATGTTCGATGCCCTTGCCCTGGGCGGGATTTCCTGTCGCGATGCCGGCGCCGGCGGCGCGCTGCATCCAGGACAAACCTCGCTGCGCCAGCGCACGCCCGAGGATGGTTTGCACTCCTCGCTCGGCTCGGACGATCGCGCCGACGCACACCTCGATATCTACTCATCGCCTGCCTTGAACAGCAGCAGCGTGAATTGCATCTATGACGTGCCGGCAACGGCGGCCCACCTGGGGCGCGAAATCGTGCCCGAGAAAGTGCGTGGTTTCTTGAAGGACGCGGCAGGTGCGCGCGTGGTGCGTGATCTGCCGGTCATTCCGTACCTGCTGGAGACCCTCGGCGCGGGCTTCCAAGTATTGCCCGACAGCACGTTGACCCCGACGGTGCAGTCGCCCGAGCCGCCGCGTGGCGACGCTGCCCCACCGCCGCTGGCCGGCTGGACCTGGCGCGGTCCAGTGCCGGCACCGCGCCAGCCCCTGGTACCGCCCGAGCTGAAAGTGCCGAAGACGGACCTCGGCCGGCTCACCGACCAGACCCTCGAGGACGTGCGACGTATCCTCGAGCAGCAAGTGCCGAGCGATGCGCTGTTCCCGCCGCAACTGCGTGCTCGCTTGAACCAGGCGCGTCGCAGTGCCGAGCAGGCCGGGCCGGATGAAGAGGGCGCGCTCAGAGCGGCGCGGGATCGATTGGAGCAACAGGCCGAGTTCACCGATGCCCACGACATAGGAACCCAGCTGGCCATCGACATGGCGCGTGCCCGCCTGCGGGGGCAGGCCTCGGTGATGCTCGATCTCGCCAGCTATGGAAACTATGGCGGATTGGATGCCCCCGACCGTGCGATTCTCTACAAGCAGATCCATCGTCTGGCGTTGATCGTGCGCGCAGCGATACCCGAGAGCGTGGCGGGTGTGAACAGCATCGTCGTGCTGTTCGGTTCCGGGACGCCCGGGCAGATTCAATTGCCGCCGTGAGCCGCGCCTGACGGGTTTGCAACCAACACTGCGATCCACGTCGGCATGATGTGTCGTCGCGCTGTCGCGCACCGACCATGCTCAGCGAGCATCGCGAACAGCCCGGTCGGTTTTTGCACGGCACGGCTCGTGAGCCCGCCAGACCGCCCTGAGACGTGCGCTGTTGTCGTCGTGTCGAGTCGCCAGTGGTCAAGACGACTGCGTGCATCTTCTCTAGCTGATTCCTGGGAGATCCCTGGGGAGATTCCTGGGCGCGCGAGCCCGTCTGCAGTGGTCTGCGGCTTGTGCGTACGCGTCTGTCAACCAGAGATGACTGCGCACTTGTAACTGCATGCTGGGTATCTCTGACTACTGATGAATCACCGGACGATGGGCGTCAGGGAACATCAGAAGCACCCTGAGCGCACTATTGGTCGGTCGCGTTCGAAAACCTTCCGCGATGCGGTGATAAATGCAGACTGCGCCGATCTAGCAAAGTGGTCCGGTCATGGATTTACCGTCAATCGAGACAGGCGAAGTTTTCGGGTGGCTCCCGATCTTCCGGATCCGTACCATTGCGCGCTCTTCGGCATGCAGTGGGTCCCGGTTCAACTACTGCACCGGAGTTGCAGATTCGAACATCAAGCAAGTCTTTCAATGTGTGGAGCATACAAACATGTCACGACGGGGGAAAGAATTGGCGACGCACACCAAGGTTGCTTCGGCGACCGTGGTAGCCGCGTCGCGAAGGCTGATACATCGCACGCTAGGTGCATTGGCTGTGGCTACGTTGGGCTTTGGCAGCCTTGCTGCCCAGGCTCAGAGCGTCATCTTCCAGGAGAATTTCGACAACGGCTTGGGCCGTTTCACCGCAGTGGGCAGCGTCTCGACGACGGCTGGCAATGCGCTGATTCGCGGCAGCCTCAACGGCACCGACGGTGCCATTACCTCGGCGTCGATCAGCACGGTGGGTTTCAGCAACCTCTCGCTCAGCTTCGATCGCACCACCAACGCGCTGGATGCAGGTGAGGCCGGCATCGCCGAAGTGTCGGTCAACGGCGGCGCATTCACCACGGTGGAATCGGTGCGTACCGCCTCGGGCCGAGCCACCTTCCCACTGGGCGCGAACGCAGCGAACCAGGCTGCCGTGGTACTGCGCTTTCGCATCAACTCCAACAGCGTGTTCGAGAACTACACCGTCGACAACATCACGTTGACGGGCGTGGGCGCCGGCGCGCCGAATCCCGGTAACAACAATCGTCCGGCCATCGGCGACTTCGTCACGTTCGAAAGCGGTCAGGTACGACCGCTGGCAGTGTCCGCGGATGGCACGCGCCTGTACGCGGTGAACACGCCCGACAATCGTGTGGAAGTGTTCGACATCACGACCAACACGCCGACGCGCATCGAATCCATTGCCGTGGGTCTGGAACCGGTGGCCGTCGCCTTTGCCACGACGACACAGTTGTGGGTGGTGAATCATCTGTCCGACAGCGTGAGCATCGTCGATGTCGCCACCTCGCCGGGCCGCGTCATCAACACGCTCAACGTGGGCGATGAGCCGCGGGACCTGGTCTTTGGCGGCAATGGCAATCGCTGGGCGTTCATCACGGCCGCGCATCGCGGTCAGAATGCGCCATTCAGTCCGCAGTTGACCACGCCGGGCGTGGGACGTGCTGACGTGTGGGTGTTCGATGCTGCGAATCCCGGCGTCGCGCTCGGTGGCACGCCGGTGACCATTCTCAACATGTTCGGCGACACGCTGCGCGGTTTGGCGCGCAATGCCGATGGCAGCCGCATCTACGCAGCCGTGTTGAATTCGGGCAATCGCACCACCGTGCTCACCGATGACATCGGTGCCGGCGGCATCCAGAAAGCACCACCGTTCACCAGCGCTGATGGTGTGCAGCAGCCGCAGACCGGACTGATCGTGAAGTTCAATGGTCAGGACTGGGTGGATAGCGGCGACCCGGTCACCGGCACTGCGCCGCAAGTGTTCACGCCGCGGGTCAAGCTGAACCTGCCCGACTTCGACGTATTCACCATCGACGCCTCGGGCAGCACGCCCGTCGTCAGCGCACGCACTGCGGGCGTGGGCACCACGTTGTTCAACGTGGCGGTCAATCCACGCAACAACAATGTGTACGTGAGCAACCTGGAAGCGCTCAACCTGACCCGCTTCGAGGGCCCGGGCACGCGTTCGACCACGGTGCGTGGCCACTTCGTGGAGAGCCGCATCACCGTGATCAACGGCAACACGGTCGCGCCGCGGCATCTGAACAAGCACATCACCAGCTACAACCAGGCTCTGGGTACAGACGCGGAGCGTGCGCTGTCGCTGTTCCTGCCACTGGAAATGGCGGTGTCCAACGACGGTAACAACATGTTCGTGGCGGCCATGGGCTCCAACAAGCTGGCACGGTTTGCCACAGCGCAACTCGAGAACAACACGTTCAACCCGGCCGCGGCCAACCAGCTGCTGTTGAGCGGTGGCGGTCCGACGGGTGTGGTGCTGGATGAAGCACGCAATCGTGCCTTCGTGCTGACGCGCTTCGATAACGGCATTTCCGTGGTCAATACCACGCAATTCGCCGAAGTCGCGCACGTGCGCATGTTCAACCCCGAGCCGGCGCGAGTGGTCACCGGACGCAAGTTCCTCTATGACGGCGCGCTCACGTCCAGCCGCGGCGATTCGGCCTGCGCCGGCTGCCACATCTTCGGTGACCTCGACCAGCTGTCCTGGGACCTCGGTGTGCCGGATGAGCGTGTGGCGCAGAGCCCCAATGCCTACAACGTGAATATTCCTGCCTTCCTGCGCCAGCCCAGATTCCATCCGATGAAGGGGCCCATGACCACGCAGAGCTTCCGTGGCTTGAAGCGCAACGGTCCGTTGCACTGGCGCGGTGATCGCACCGGTGTGACGCGGGCCGCCGATGAGACCTTGGAAGAGCAGGCGTTCGAAGATTTCAACGTCGCCTTCACCAGCCTCAACGGCCGTGCCGCGCAACTCTCGACTGCTGACATGGACGCCTTCGCGAAGTTCGTGCTGGAGCTGACGTATCCGCCGAACCCGATTGCCAATCTCGACAACAGCCTGACGGCGATGCAGTCGCAGGGCATGACGATCTACAACAACGTGACCTCCGACGGGATCACGCAGTGCAATGGCTGCCACCGGTTGGATCGTGTGCAGGGCCGCTTTGGTACCGACGGCACGATGGCCTTCGAAGGTGGCGGGGTGGCAGAGGATTTCAAGATTCCGCACCTGCGTAACATGTATCAGAAAGTGGGCATGTTCGCGCGCAACACTCAGGTCAATACCGCACCATCCTTCGGCGACCAGATTCGTGGCTTCGGCTACGACAACTCGGGTGCCGCGGGCTCGGTATTCGATTTCCTGAGCTCGCCGGTGTTTCAGCTGAACGACGCCGACACTCGGCTGGTGGAGCAGTTCGTGCTGGCGTTCCCCTCCGACATGAATCCCATCGTCGGGCAACAGGTGACCGTCACGGCCGCCAACTCGACGCGAACCGATGTGCGCAATCGGCTGAACCTGCTGGTGCAGCGTGCGCTGGTGAGCGCGCCGGTGCGCGAGTGCGAAGTCGTGGCCAAGGCCGTCATTCAGGGCCGCGCGGCGGGCTGGGTGATGAACTCGGCGCAGTCGTTCGTGCCGGATGATGCGAATGCGCCGGCGGTGACGCTGACGGCGCTGCTCAACCAGACGGCGGCTGCGCAGGCACCGATCACCTTCACCTGCGTGCCGCCGGGCAATGGCACGCGCGTGGGAGTGGATCGCGACGCCGACAACATCCTGGATCGCAACGACCCGAACTGAGCAACGGTTGCTCTCTCTCATCCCGCGTGCCTCAACGGGCACGCGGGATTTTTTTGCCTCGAGTGCCAGTGATGGTGCAGGTCCTGCTGACGATGTTGCGGGTATCACAGCCATAGCGACCGAAGCGGGAAAGGGTGGTGTATGAGCCAGTTCCAGCTGGCGAGACGCGCGGGTACCATCGGGCGGGTTCCAATGACCGAGATACGCCAGCGTCCTGAAAGATGCCCGTTGTGAACTTGCGACGCAGCGCGTGGTCGCATGGCTGGGTACAACATGCCCTTGGTACGCAATGCCTGGGGAATACATGGGGAATACATGGGGAATACATGGGGAATACATGGGGAATACATGGGGAGGGATTTCCGGGTGAGCCTCGAGATCACAGCGCGAAGTCGGGCATCGAGACTTTCAGTCGCACTCCTGTTCCTTTGCAGCACTGCACACGCCGCTGAACCAGCCAGTGCGGAGCTCACTCTCATCAACCTGCCGCCGATGCAAACTGCACGTGCGGTGCATCAGGCTGTGGTACTCAAGGACGGACGCGTCTTGATCGCGGGTGGTTGCGCCACGGCCGGCTGCGAGTCGGTGCAGTCGACCACCGAGCTGTTCGACCCGGCAACCCAGTCCTTTCGCCAAGCCATGCCCATGATCACGCGCCGTGTCAGCCACGCCGGCGTGCTGCTGGCGGACGGGCGCGTGCTCATTGCCGGTGGCTGGACCGGGACGCATCCCACCGCGGACGTCGAGATCTACGATGTGGCGAAGAATCGCTTCAGACTCGTCGAGGCGATGCACGAGCCGCGCATTGGTCCAACGGCTGTCGTGCTCCGCACTGGCAAGGTGCTGGTCGCGGGGGGTGAAGCGAGCATCGGGACCTCGCTGGTTTCAATGGAGCTGTTCGACCCTGCCCGCGGCAAATTCACCAAGGCGGGCTCGATGCTGATGCCGCGCGCTCTGCACACTGCGACATTGCTGTCGGATGGACGCGTGCTCATCGTCGGGGGTCAGCGCGGGCGCAATGCGCTGCTGAGCGCCGCGGAAATTTTCGATCCTGCCACCGGCGTATCGCGACCCACCGGCAGTCTCAACGTGCCGCGTCACAAACATGCTGCCGTGCTGTTGCCCGATGGCAGGGTGTTGATCGTCGGTGGTGCGAACACTCAGCCGCTCGACAGCACGGAGATCTACGATCCCGAGACTCGCAGAGTCGCGCCGGGTCCCACCATGGGCGCGGCGCGCTACAAGATTCCCGATGCCGTGGCCGTACTGCCCTCGGGTGTGGTCGCGGTCGTGGGCGGCGCCCCGACGGTCGAGCGCTGGACGCCCGGCGAACCAGCCTTCGTGAGCATTCCGGGTACGATTGCCGACAGCCCGATGGCGTTCACCACCGCGAGTGTTCTGCCGGATGGCCAGGTCCTGGTCGTGGGCGGCTATGACGAGCGGATTCGGCCCTCAGCCGCGGCGATGCTGCTCACGGGCCGACGCTGAGGCGGACTCGCAGCGTTTCGGATTCGGATCGTTCCTGGGGCCAACGCGGGTTGGCCCGGGCTAGCGGCTCACGCCAGCACCGCGTCCAATACTTTGGTCAGCGCCCGCATCTCTTCAGTGGAGGTGTAGTGAACGAAGGACAGTCGCACCACGCCACTCGCGGGATCCACGCCCAATGCTTCGACGAGGCGCTTGGCGTAGAAGTGCCCGTGGCCTGCCATGATCTTGTGTTGTGCGAGTCGCGCTGCCACTTGTTCGGGCGTGGCCGCTTTGGTCACGAACGAGACCGTGGCGGCACGCCGGTTGGCATCGGTGGGCCCGAGCACACGGACGGACTTGTGACTGGCCAGGCACGCCAGGAGCGGCGGCAGTAGCTCGAGCTCCGCGGCGCGCAGCAGATTGCGAACGCGCTGCGCGCGGCCGTCGGCACCCTTGCCGCCATGCTGCGCGTCCAGCGCGTCGAAGTACTCCGCCACGCCTTGCGTAGCAGCAATCTGTGCGTGATCTGGCCCTGCGGGGATCAACCGTTTGCGCGGGTCGCCGGCATTGAAGTAGTGGCCTTCATTGCCGAGCCGCTCGAGCAGGTCGTTGCGTACCACCATCAGCCCCAGGTGCGGACCATAGGTCTTGTACAGAGAGAATAGATAGACATCCGCACCTAGCGACGGCACGTCCGGCAAGCCGTGCGGGGCCCAGGCCACACCATCGACCACGCTGATGGCGCCCGCCGCTCGTGCTCTGGCGGTGACCTCGGCGATGGGGTTGATGTGCGCAACCACGTTGGATGCATGTGGCAGCACCACCAGCCGCGTGCGCTCGGTGAGCAAGTCATCGAACTGCGCCAACGACAGCTCGCCGCTCACGGCGTCGACGCACCATTCGCGTACCACGATGCCCTCGCGCGTGAGCCGCCGCCACGCACCGCTGTTCGCCTCGTGGTCCTGGTCGGTGACGATGATCTGATCGCCAGGTTTCAGCAGCGGCCGCATGGCCTGCGCCAACACGTACGTGTTCTGCGAGCTCGAGGGACCCAGGTGTACTTCCTCGGCAGCGACACCCAGGTATTCGGCGAGGCGGACGTAGGATGCGTCCATCCATTCGCCCGCCTCGGTGGAGGCCGGATAGCCGTAGTACGGCTGCACCTTCAGCCGCCGGTAGTACTCGTGCAGACGGCGAATGACCGGCGCGCAGGCATAGGATCCGCCGGCATTTTCGAAATGCGCATAGCCCTTGAGCGAAGGCTCGGTGAACGCAGGAAACTGGCTGCGGACGAAGTTCACGTCCAATCGGGGCTGTGTGTTCATGAGCTGGAGCGCGGTCCGACCTGGTTGATGGCGAGGTGACGTGCGGGACAGGATGGCCCCGAAGCCGGCAGGGTCCGCATGGTAATCGCTGTTGCGGCGCTGGATCCAGGCGCTCGGTGTGCTTGGCGATCGTATACACGCTTGGCTGACAGCTGCTGTCAGCCGCATGCTGCAGTGCTTGCTACGATCGGGCCCAATTCGTCATCGCGCTGCCATGGTTCGACACGCAACGCTACCCGTCGCCGCGGATACTGACCGACGTGTGCGCGCAGAGCACCACACAGGAAGCGAATCATGACCCGGCGAGTCTCGATCCGTTCGGCCGTGGCGATCGCCGGTGTCGGCCTGCTTGCGGCGGGCAGCGTATCGGCAATGGAGTCCACAGCAGCGACAGCGAAGCCATGGCGTGTACCCCGTACCGCCGAGGGTCACCCAGATTTGCAGGGAACTTGGAACAGCGCCACGCTCACTCGGCTCGAACGAGCGGATCGCTTCGGCAAGCGCCGCGCCTTGACGCTGCAAGAAGCCGCGGCGCTCGAAGCGGCAGCCGCCAAGGCCGCGGCCGATGCCGACAGACCGTCCGATCCCAACAGTCCCGATCCCAATTGCAGCAACCTCGGGCCGGGTTGTACCTACAACGCCTTCTGGCTGGAGCGTGGCACGCGGCTCGCCACCATCGACGGCGAACGGCGCAACTCCATCATCATCGAGCCATCGAACGGCAAGGTCCCACCCTTGCTCGAGCACCGCCAGCAGCAGCTCGCCACTCTGGACGCTGCGCGCGGCGAGTTCGATGGGCCGGAAACGCTATCACTCAGCGATCGCTGCTTGCTGTCCTTCGGACCGACGGCGGGCCCACCCATGCTCCCGGTCGCGTACAACAGCCGGTATCAGATCGTGCAGACCCGTGAGCACGTGATGATCCTGATCGAGATGATCCACGATGTGCGCATCATCCACCTCGACGACCGCCCGTTGCCGAGCGGCGTGGCGCGCTGGATGGGTGATTCCATCGGCCGCTGGGAAGGTGACACGCTGGTGGTCGAGACTCGCAACTTCCACGCGCAGCAGAGCTTGCTTGGCTCGACCCCGGCCATGCGAGTCATCGAGCGCTTTACGCGCACCGGGCCGCAGACCATTCGCTATCGCTTCACTGTCGAGGATCACGCCGCTTTCGAGCAGAGCTTCACCGGAGAGTTTCCGCTGCAGGCAACGCGCGATCTCATCTATGAGTACGCCTGCCATGAGGGCAACTATGCGATGACTGGTATGTTGGCGGCGGCTCGCAAGAGAGAAGGTGAATCGGTAGCGATTGGTCCGCGCTGACAGCCAAATATGTCATCACCGGTATGGGTCGCGACAAT
>Ga0315912_10005396_pt1 | contig 11783 bp, 9 predicted proteins | sample VfabasoilMG_FD_204469 | JGI IMG/M metagenome (GOLD analysis project Ga0315912, IMG submission 204469) | Garden soil microbial communities collected in Santa Monica, California, United States - V. faba soil | ecosystem: Environmental > Terrestrial > Soil > Garden | place: USA: California...
CGCAAGCTCTCCTCCGTTTGCAACAAGGCCATCTCCCACTGGCCAAGCTTCATGTGGCTGTTTCCCAAGTTGGTAAAAGGGAAAGGGTCGCGCGGGTAGCTTTGCTTCCACATCTCGTAGCTTTGGTTGGCCTTGTCCAGGTCGCCGGTTCCAAATGAGTAGTAGAACGCGCTAATTCGGTTCCTTTCGCGCTCGCTCACTCGCTCGCGCAAGGCGAAGGCCTTCGTCGCATTCTCGAGGGCCCGCGTCGCCTGCCCAACGCTGTTGTACGCACCTGCGAGACCGATATACGCCATCGCGAAATTGGAATCGAGGTCGACGGCACGTTGCTCGTATGGGAGAGCCGCGAGATTGCCCTTAGTGAAGCTAATCCTTCGGCCGATGCTGTAGGCCTTCAGCGCTTCCAGAGACGGTGTGGTCACCTCCTCGAGCGGGTTGGCGAACTTCTGCACCGAGGTCAGCGATTCGCCCAGCGTTGTCCGCAGCTTTGACAAGGGGTCGTCCAGAGCCTTCAGCACCTCGCCTTTGCCGGAAGCGCGTGCCTGCTGGGCCACCAGCGTGTCGCCAGTGGCGCAGTCGGTCGTGTTCAAGCCGATCACGTACTCATTGCCCAGAGCGGAGATCGAGCCAGCGATCATCGCTTTGCCGCCGACTCTCAGGCACAGTTCGCGCGCCACCTCGCTGATGATCGGCTCTTCCGACGATCGGCCCATCAAGCGCAGTGTCGCCCATACCCTCCGCTCGGGGAGAACGTTCAAGAACGGTGATTGCTCGAGGCCTACGACCAGTGCTTGCTTCAGCGTCTCATTGAACACCGCATCGCCGGTGCTGTTCTCGAAATCGGCGATGACGATGGTGTCTTGCGCTGAGAGTGTCGTCGCTCGTCGCGTGTTCAACAACAGTGCGCCAGCGCCTACGAGCGCTACGACCACGGCCGTCGGCATCAGCACCTTCCAATGTCGCGCTCGAGCCTTGACGCGCTTCGCGCTGGCGGCGGCTAGCCGCGGTTCGAGCTCTCGCTGGAGACGTTTCAAGTCAGTGCAAAGGTCTTCCGCACTCTGGTAGCGCAGATCCCGGTCCTTTTCCAGCGCCTTATCAGCAATGTCCTCCAGCTTCGGCGGGAGATCTGGATTGAGACGCGACAGCGCAACGGGTGTTCGGTTGAGAATCGCGTCGAAGATCGCCGCCGGGGTCTCACCGGGGAACGGCAAGGCGCCGGTTGCCATCTCGTAGAGCGCGACTCCGAACGAGAAAAGGTCAGTGCGCGTGTCGAGGTCCTTGCCAAGTGCCTGCTCGGGCGACATGTACGCCACCGTACCAGGGGCGCTGCCAGGGCCGGTCAGATGTTCCTCGGATACGTGAGCGGTCGTAGTCGATCCCGCGGTAGCTGCGTGTGCCGAACGCGCGGTGAGTTTGGCAAGACCGAAATCCAGAATCTTCGCGTGACCGAGTTCCGTGACGAAGATGTTCGCGGGCTTGATGTCGCGATGAACGATGCCCTTTTCGTGTGCGGCGCTCAATCCCTCGGCCGTATCGATCGCTATTCGCAGGATCCGCGTCAGCTCCAGGCCGCCTGTCGCAATCAGATGCTTCAGCGTTGCGCCTTGGAGGAGTTCCATGACGATAAACGCGCGCCCGTCTTGTTCGCCGATATCGTGGATGGTGCAGATGTTCGGGTGGTTCAGAGCAGACGCCGCGTGGGCCTCGCGTCGAAATCGATTGAGCGCTTGGATATCGTTCGCGAGCTCGTCGGGAAGGAATTTGAGCGCCACAAAACGATGGAGCCGGGTGTCTTCGGCTTTATAAACGACACCCATGCCACCGCTTCCGAGCTCGTGGAGGATCTTGTAGTGGGAGACCGCCTGTGTTGGCATGGCGCTAACCCGTGGCTCATCTTACTTCAGAGCCGGCAGCAGCGCGTCGAGCACAGTGTCGTACCACTCCTCGGTGCCGTGGACACAGTCCGGGTACCCCTCCTCGTTGAGGCCAGAGCGGAAGTAACGCGCCTCTGTACCGTCAAAGCCGCTGACCCCTGTCAGCTCCCGAACGGAATACGCTTCGCAACCCAGTTCCTGCAGCGCGTGTCGCGCGAGCCATTCGTAGGCGTCGAGAGCCGCCAGGTGCGGCTGCATTCGTTGACTGCGCGATTGCACCGGTGGGTCGGTCAACGCGATGACGCGAAAGCCTCGCGTACGAACGGCCTCGACGACGCTGAGCCGCTCGCGGTTGACCTTCTTGTAGTAGGCCACAGCCTGCGCGGCATCGACCTGACCGGGAGGAGTCTGGCTGGCCACCCACTTTACAAATGCCCAGGTCGCCACGTGAGTGTGAAAGCCGATATTGGTGATGACGACGCGCTGCGCTGCCGGCACCGGATGATCGGTGCTGAAGAACGGCAACATGTTGGACCAAATGCTTCGAGACTTGGCGCCCTCGAGCGGCACCATGATCTCGTCGCTATCGAGGTGGAACAGGTTCTTGTACCAGCTCGATCCCTTCATGATCATGTCGCCGACGTGCTCGACACCGCGCCGCTGCATCGCTCGAGAGAGACAGGCCATGTGGCTGTCACCCAGCAGGCAGAGGCGAGTCCCCGGCAGGAGGCCACGCCGTGTTGCGTCACCCGAGCGCGCGAATGATTCGAGCAAGGCCTCTTCGCAACTCAACTCGCCGTCATCGTCGGCGGCTGCAGGCGCTGCCTCAACGAGCGCTGTCGCCGCGACGATCGGCACAGCGGTCTTGTCGCCTTCGCTGATCAGACCCAGGCCTGCCGCGAAATGGCGCATCACGAATTCAACGCCCTCGTCCCTGACCGAACGCAGATTGGGCTCGTAGTAGCGGCCACCACTCTGCAGCCCGGCGATGATCTCGTAAGAAGGAAAGTAGTCCACGTCGTCACGACGCGCCATCAACTCGCCAGCGGCGGCGCGCAGGACCGATTTGGAATGCATCGTCGACGTCAGCACATGCCCGCCTGACGCGGTGGCCGTGAGCGGCACCGGCGAGACCGTCAACAGGAACCGCATGTCGGGGTTCACCTCGCGCAGCCGGTCCATCGTGGCATTCAGGCGGGCGACGACGTCTACGGTGGTGTGGTTGACGAAGCGATGCACGTCGGCGTCGAAGTGTCCGCGCACCGTGCCCGGGCACATGGGGTACGCATACCCATCTACATGCTCCCAACCTTCGGTCAGGCCGAGCGTGAATACCAGCACATCGATCTGAGACACGGCCTCGCGGATCCGCGCCAGCGTGTGCGCACGGGCGCGCAGCGCTTCTTCCGCCGTGGAATAGCCGTCGGCGGGCACAGTCGGGCGGAAGGGATCGAAGAATCGACCGCCGTCTTCCCACACTTCATCCGGAGGCACAGCATCACCCAACGCCCACGAGACCCATTGCTGAAGCTGCGCCACCGTGTAGATGTTGGCCGTGCGAAACGAGAACACGCTCCAACCACCAGCCTGGACATCAGCCGCCGACAGGTCTGATGGCGCCGGCTCGGAGTCGATCCACGAATAGCCGTGCGAACGCAGCCAGCGGCTGATGTGCTGCGCAAAGCATGAGCCCGCCGTGGCGAAGCGTGTGCTGGTGCGGACGTCGAACCGCGGTGTCCACAGCGTCTCAAACGGCTGTCCGACGCGATCGGCGACCGCCGTCTTCCAGAAAGCCTTGGCGGGCAGTTCGCTATAGGGGTGAGTGGGTTGGTGCATGGTGGCCTTCGCCGTCCGAGCGGGACCAGACGGCGCTCCTCGATTGACACTCCTTGTTGTCATTCTGGTTATCGGGATTGCCACTGAGAAGGTGTAGGACCGGAAAACACGAGGTCGCTCCATTCCGTGGGAGGTCCTCCCAAATGCCGGAGGCAGAGCGTGCCTTGTGGCCGGGCTGCACCCGTGTTTTGCTGACTTCCATTCCAAACGATCGCTGACGTCGCCGATGAGAGCGGCATGATCCTTGTTGCCAGCAGAGCGGACAACGATCCTGAACGGAGTGCAGCACGGCTTGACGACTACTCGATTCATTCAACTCCTTGGCCTCACGTTCCTCATGGTGGCGATCGGAAATCTCGCGGGCGCACAAACACCAACCAGTCCAGCCGCGGATGTTCAACGGCCCGCGACTGCGCAAACGATCGTCTGCGAATCGCAGGCGGGGCAACGCATCGTGTGTCAAGCCGACACCTCGGCTGGTGTCGTGCTCGTGAAGTCGAGTGGCGGCGCGGCGTGTCTACTCGGCAAGACCTGGGGCTACGACGACACCAGCATCTGGGTCTCTGACGGCTGCGTGGGCGAGTTTGTTGTCACCGGCGGGGCCGCACAGGTCGCACAGGAACCGGAGAGCGTGAAGCCGCTCCAGCACGTTCCGAATGTGGGGTTTCTGCTCATGACCGGTGAGAAGGGCGAGATCTACATGCGCCTCTTCACCTACGCGCGATATCTGAACCAACGCAGTCTCGACTCGAGCTACGAGGACGCCTTCGGCAACACGCACTCGGTGCCGCTGCGGCAGGACATGCAGCTGCAGAAATTCTTCCTGCCGTTCTCCGGTTGGTACATGACGCCGAAGTTCCGCTACTACCTCTATGTGTGGTCGGCGAACACATCGCAAGGCGATCCGGCGCAGGTGGTGGGCGGTGGCAACATCAGCTACGCCTTCAACCGGTTCGTGACGTTTGGAGCGGGCATCACGTCTCTGCCTGCCGTGCGCAGCACCGAAGGCCAGTTCCCGCTCTGGCTTGGCGTGGACGATCGTCTGATTGCCGACGAGTTCTTTCGCGGCTCGTATACAACAGGCTTCTGGGTCAAAGGCGAGCTCCAGACGAAGTTCAAGTACATGGCGATGTTCGCCAACAACCTGAGCACGCTCGGCGTCAGCGCCACGCAACTCGATAACAAGTTCAACACGCAGTCGTACATGGTCCAGTGGCTGCCGACGACGGGCGAGTTCGGTCTCTACGGCACCTTCGGCGATTACGACTACCACCAGAAAGTTGCGACTCGAGTCGGCCTGCACTACACGCACAGCCTCGAAGACAAGCAGTCGCAGCCCGGCACCGAAGGGATCGAGAACAGCCAGATCAGGCTGACCGACGGCAGCGTCATCTTCACGCCCAACCTGTTCGCCCAGGGCACCACGGTCAACTCGGTGACCTACCGGATGATGAGTCTCGATGCCGGCATCAAGTACCGCGGGATGTCGGTGGAAGGCGAGTACTACCGGCGGTGGTTGAGCGACTACTCGGGCCTCAACGTCGGCGGCATTCCCGACATCACCGACGACGGCTATCAGATGCAGACCTCGGCGATGGCGATTCCGAAGATCCTGCAGCTGTATTTCAGTTGGTCGCAGATCTTCGGCGACTACGGGAATCCGTCCGAGTTTCGCGTGGGCGAGAACTGGTACTTCATGAAGGACCGCGGGCTGCGCGTGAATGCGGAGTTCATCCACGTGAACAAGAGCCCCGTCGGCTACACCGCCTACCCGCTGCCTGTCGGCGGCAACGGCAACGTGATTCACCTCAACTTCGAAATGAACTTCTGATGAGGACGATTAAACTCGCGCTCGCCGGCCTGTGTCTCCTCGCGTTCGTGATCGCGCGTCCGCTCGGCGCGCAGGGTACCGGCGCCGCCAATGAGTTCTACGACTCACACTTCCATCTGACGAACTACGTCCAGCAGGGCATCACGCCACGTGAGTTCCTGCAGATCATGGGGACGCGCGTCGGGCGCTCCACGCTCTTCGGCATCCCGTTGCAGCAGCAGTGGTCGTTCGCCAACTCGGGCGAGTTCGCCCCGACCTACTACCTGCACACCGACGCGCCGCTTTACTACTACTCGTTCACCGACGCCTACATCGCAAGTGTGTACAAGTCGCTGACCGCGACGGAGCAGGCGCGTTTCGATCCGATGATCACCGGCTTCAATCCGGCCGACATGTACGGCGTCGATCACATCCGCCGCGTGCTGCAGACATTCCCCGGGGTCTTCACGGGCATCGGCGAGTTCAGCATCCACAAGGAGTTCGTCTCGTCCAAGGTGTCCGGCGAAACGGCGAGCCTGACGAATCCGGCACTCGATCGGATTCTCGACTTCGCCGCCGAGGTCGGCCTCGTCGTCATCCTTCACAACGACATCGACATGCCGTTCGCGAAGACGAATGCCGAGCCCGTGTACCTGACGCAGATGAAGGCGCTGCTGAAGCGCCACCCACGCACCGCGATCATCTGGGCCCACACCGGTCTCGGCCGCATCGTCCACCCTACACAGGTGTCCGCGGAAGCCGCTGAGCGTGTGCCGAACCACGCTGAGATCGTGGAAGCCATGCTGAGCGATCCGGGATTGACACACGTGAGCTTCGACATCTCCTGGGACGAGGTGGCGAAGTACGCGGTGGCGACGCCGCAATCGATCGCGAACGTGACGTCGATGCTGAACAGGCACGCGGATCGGTTCCTCTTCGGAACCGATACCGTGGCGCCCGCGAATGCTGCGGCCTACTACGCAGTGTTCGACATGTGGGGGCCGGTCTTCAGCCAGCTGACGCCGGATGCCAGCGCAAAAGTTCGCAAGGGGAACTATGAGCGCATTTTCAACGAAGGCCGCAGGCGCGTCCGCGAGTGGGAACGACTCAACGTGAAATAGCATCGGGCTGGTCTGGACATCGCCGCCAGGACGAGCCCGACATGAGCGACGTCTTTCTCTCATACTCGCGCGCGCATCAGCAGTTCGTGAAACGACTGCGCGACAAACTCGAACAATCCGGGAAGAAAGGGTGGGTCGATTGGGACGGGATTGCACCGGCTGCCGAATGGATGGTCGAGATCGAAGAGGCGATCGACGGCGCTGATGTCTTTGCCTTCGTGATCACTGCGGACTCCGTGCGATCGGAGGTGTGTAAGAAAAAGTTGGAACGAGTCGTCGCACAGAAGAAGCGCTTGATTCCGCTTCTCTGCGAGGACGTGCCGTACATGTAACGCCTCGCCAAGTCTGTAGGCGAGCACCCGCCCATCCTGTGTGCCCAGGTAGAGGGCTCACTGCAACATTTCGGACCAGTGAATGCGATTGCTTTCTCCGCCGACGGGCGATATCTCGCGAGCGCCGGCGGGCGAGCAAGCTCGGGGCAGTGTCGTCCCGGCGAGGCAATCATGTGGACCATGCCTGACTTGAAACCGGTTCGCACACTCTGGGGGCACACTGATGCTGTACGAACGGTGGCATTCTCGCCGGACCGCCAGTACCTGGCCACCGGCGGGGCGCAGTCAGCGCGGCGAGACACGACCTGGTGACGTGCGCCTCTGGTACCTGCCGTCGCTGATCGCTTAGATCGCGCATCCGCAGTGGCTCGCTCCGATGTAAGGTCGGAGGCGTCCCTTGCCATGTTCGGTTAGGCCCCTCCCGTCGTTAATGCAGGCAGCCGGGGGGCATCTACTGCCGGGCTACTCTCTAAGCGCACTATGAATGTTTATCTTTCCTCAACGCTGCAGGATCTGCTGGAGGAACGCGCTGTTGTCAGGGAGGCTCTCGCAGGGCAGCACGTGGTCCGGGAAAGTTACAACGCACATGAGTCGGACATCCACGAGAGTTGTGCACAGGATGTTCGCGATTGCGATCTCTACATCGGGATTGTCGGCCTCCGGTACGGTTTCTGTCCCAACGGCGGAGAGAAATCCGTTATGGAGTTGGAGTTCGATGCGGCGACTGAGGCAAACATCCCTCGGTTGATCTTCTTCAAAGGCGAGTCGACGATTACGGTGGATGCGACTGACGCCGACACTCCTGGTGGGTTGACGCGCGTCAGAGCGTGGCGAGCACGTCTTCAAACCGTTGTCAGGCCGGCAATTTTCCGATCCTCTCATGAGTTGAGCCGGCTTCTTCTAAGGTCGTTGAGCGAGTACGACGAGCGAACACGAAGACTCGACTCGGTAGCCTCTCCAAATCAGGAACAGGAGAGCAAGGTGTTCGAGAGTCTGCAGCGGCTACTCGAAAGCCACAGGACCCAAGAGGAACGCGGTTCCTTCCACGTAATGGCTCTACATCGACGCGTCAACGTTCACCGTCCCCATGCGGAGCTCGAGCTACATGAAGAGCTCATCAACGTGTCAACTTCACCCCGTGACGAGCGCGTCGCCCTGTTCGTATCGGATACGCCGATCGAGTTCAAGGATCTCGGGGCAAGGGTACTGGTCACAATTGGTGACGATTCTTTTCCAGGAGCAGTCTCGGCCACGCAACCCAAAAGAGACGGGCGCCTGTTCAAGGTTCGCGTGGGGTTCAAGGGCCGGACAGTGGGGGCTGGAAAAACAACGGTACTCGACTGGCAAATGCGGTTTCCGGGCTCGGTCGGGCTGAACGAAGACTATTGGGTATTCTCGTGCCCGGACGAGCGCCCGATCCGCGATCATGTTTGCGAGGTGGTCTTCCCGATTGAACTCGCGGACTACCGCTTCTTTCGCATTGAATCGGATGGTCGACGCGAGCCGCTGGCGATGGCGGCGAACGTCATCGAGGATGGCCAACAGAGCGTAACACGGTACGTCTATCGCGCTGTTCAACGCGACACAGCGGGCATGTACCTCATGACGTGGCGCCTGGAGTGAGCGCCGCGCACGTGTCACGCATGATCCCGGAATCGCTAGACCACGCGCTGGTGGATTGCTACAGGGCGTGGAATCTTCTGGAGAAGAACGCGCATCGGCCAGAGATCGTGGATTTCGATTTGGCCGCGCCCCGACAGGTTTCCCCAGCCATCGGGCGCGACGATGTTATGAGGCAACTCCGAGAACTGTTGGATCAAACCTCGGACCTCGACCCTTTTTGGCGTGAGCTGGTGAGCCACCGATTACGTGCCTCCCTCTGCTTTCTGGAAGCGTTGTCGGGTGAGGTTACGACTCTTGACGATTACGTCAAGACGACGATCGGGGTGACGCCGCAGCGAATATCCGAGGATGAGATCAATCGTCAGCGAGAAGATGTCAGGAAGGCGCTGAGTGATCTCAATCAGCGTCGTCCAGGTGCTGCCAATCAGAGGCGGCGGTCGACACGGCGTCTGGAAGCCATCTCTTTTGAGGCATCCGATTTTCATCGGTTTCAATCGGTCTTCATGGTTCCTGACAACTCGAAGCTGCCAAGACACTTTGAGTTTTATCGCGAGAAGTGGCTCGCGCGGCTGCTCGAGCGCCTCAACGTATCAATCGAGGCGTACAGGATCCGAATAGACTTCACCTCCGAAGACGCATACTGGAAAAACTGGATCTCGGGAAATCTTGCCGGTCAGGAGATGAGCCTGAGAATCAATTGCCATCCTCGGCACAGTTGGTATGTGGGTGCCGCTGAGACTCTCGCTCTACACGAGTACTGCGGCCATGCGATTCAAATGATTTCCTGGCATCGACAGATCGAGGAGCGACGCTTACCCGAGTTTGCCGGTATCTTGACTGTACATTTTCCTGATCAGTTCCTGCTCGAGGGGCTCGCCGAGAGTATGTCTTACTGGCTCCCCGACGAAGTCATCCGTCTTGAACCGAAGTCGATTGTGTTGCGTGAGCTCCATGCGTACACCTTGCTGGTGATGAATAATCTCCACATCATCGCGAATGATGAGAGTCGTGAGGCCGCGATACACTACGCTGCCGAGCGGTCCCCGTTCACGAAACGGGAAACGCTGGTTAGCGAGGCACGCGACCGAACAACTCACCCTCTGTACCGCTGCTACCAATACGTCTATGGAGTGGCCAAAAACAGGTTCGTCCACGCGTTCAGGGAGTTGGGCCCGCGTGGAAGCTCGCGTTTGATAGAACGAGCGTATGGCGGTCCCATGACCCCTGAGCAGTTCGATGTGGAACGCGAGAGAATTCTTGCCTCCGCTTGACCGTGCGAAGGCGTGCCCGCGTCAGTATCGTCGTGAAACTGGTGTCAGCCCGGACTTCACGATCGTCGAGCTCGCTTCCGGCGAGGCAAGGAAGCGAAGCAGCGCACGCGCGGCGTCGGGCTGCTTCGCCGCGCTGGTGATCGCACCCGAGAATGAAAATCCAGGCTGCAGCTCCGATGGAATTGGCCCGACGTAGGTCACGCCAGGGACGTCGATCAGCTCGCTGACCTGTTGAAAGCCAATCTCCACCTCGCCTCGCGCAACGACCGCGGCGACGGGCTCGCCTGAGGGCGGTCCGCGTACCTTGCGACTCTTGCGTGCCACCTGGTCCGCGATGCCCAGTTGTGCGAACAGCGTGGTCGAGAGGTAAGTGCCACTGCCGCTGTCCGAGTAGCCAATGGACGTGGCCGCAAGCAGCGTTCTCCGAAACGCCTCGACGTTGCTGATATTCGGCGACGCAGCGCCCGTGCGCACCACCATGCCGATCTGCGAGAGGGCGAGATCGACCTTGCTCTCAGCACGCACAAAGCCTCGCTTCGCGAGCTCGTCGGCGGATCCGCCGTCAAGAATGACGACGTCGGCGAACTCGCCTCGCGCGAGGCGGGTTGGAATGGCCTCCGGAGAGTCGCCGATCGACGGCCCGCGCGTCGTGATGAGGCGGTGGCCGGTCGCGCGTTCGAACGCCGAGCCCAACTCGGCGTAGACGCGATAAAAACCGGCCGAAATCATCACGTGCACTTCGGCGGCAGACGCCGAGCACGGGACCATCAGGACGACGACGATGAGTGCGGCGAACCATCGAACAGGCGACCGTGCGTTCATGAGACCCTCCGACAAGTTCGCCATTGTATTTGTAGTCGATTATCGATATAACGAACATCAGTATGCCGAAGCAGAAGCTCAATCCGCTCCCCGCGGCGGCCTTTCAGATCCTGATGTCGCTGGCCGATGACGATCTGCATGGTTACGAAATCATGCGGCGGGTCGAAGAACAAACTGACGGACGCACGCGCATCGGCCCGGGAACGCTCTACAGCTCGATCCAGGCGCTGCTCGACGCAGGGTTTATCGCCGAGGTCGCGTCACGCGGCGGTGAAGACCTGAACGATGAACGGCGCCGCTACTACCGCCTGACCGCAGCGGGGCGCAAGGCTGCGCGCGAAGAGGCCGAGAGACTGGCAGATGTGCTGCGCGTCGCACGCGCGAAGAAGATCTTGAGAGGGGAGTATGTTTGAAAGACTCTGCGCCCTTCTGCTGCGGCTCTACCCGGTCGAGTTTCGACGTGAGTACGGCCGTGAGGCCCTGCTGCTCATTCGAGACCGCGCCCGCCACGAGCGGGGCGTCTTCCTCCGTCTCCGTTTCCTGCTGGACCTGACGATCGATCTTCTCGCGATCTCTTTTCGCGGCTGGCAACCTGCGAAGCCGTCGCTCGCGCGAGTGGACGACGCGCCTCGCTTCGACATCATCGAGGTCCATGGCCCACGCCCGGAGGCGCTCGCCGCCGGGCTGTTGACGTCGATTCTGATGTTTGCGAGCTTCACGGTGCTGTTTCAACCCAAGGCACCACCGAATGTCCCGGCACGGCTCGGCGAGGGGTCGGGGCCAGAAACGCCAGGCCCCGAGTCGAACGACTTTGCGCTGGGGGTCGCAACCGGTCCTCAGGCGCCTCACCCGCTCATTGCCGAAATCGCTGCGATCCTGGAGCAGCGCTACGTCGATCGCGCGATCGGCCAACTGCTGGCAAACGCCTTACTCGCGTACGACAAGAACGGCGAGTACAGGTCACTCGACATCGGGGCGGAACTTGCGGCTCGCATCAACAAGGACATTCAAGCCACGAGTCGCGCTCTGGGAGTACCTCCCGGCGTATTCGTCGCCGACGTGCTCTACAGCGAACGACCGCTGCCGACGGGTCC
>Ga0315912_10005397_pt1 | contig 11783 bp, 10 predicted proteins | sample VfabasoilMG_FD_204469 | JGI IMG/M metagenome (GOLD analysis project Ga0315912, IMG submission 204469) | Garden soil microbial communities collected in Santa Monica, California, United States - V. faba soil | ecosystem: Environmental > Terrestrial > Soil > Garden | place: USA: California...
ACCTGATCGCCGAGGAGTGGGGCGATCATCCTTACCAGACAGGCGAAATGGCGATCATCGGCAACGTGCTGCGCGGCGGACAATCGACCGAACCGGGCCTGCCGCTGGTGATGATCGGTGGTTCCGGCGACCTGGCCCTCTACGAACACGACAATCTGGCCGTCGATCGCTGGGGCCGTCCGCTGCCGATGCGCGGCATGTACACCACCGCGCCGGTCAAGGTGCTCAAACTGCCCGCGCCGAAAATCTTCGGCGTGACGCCGTTGCCGGCGGCCCAGGTGCAGGATGCCGTCATCCGCAACGCCGGCGCATTTCCCCGCGACGCCATCGACGCGCGCATCGTCGCGGATACCATCGAAGGCCGGGGTTACGTGATCGACAGCCAGGCGGAGTGGGGCGGATATCCCCAGGAAAAGGCCACTCAGGCGGCCTTCGACACGGCGAAATGGGACCTCGACACCATGACCGCGAAATGAGTGACTAAGTCCCCTGCTGGATGAATGGCACCTTGGAAAACAGCCGGCGTTCCGCGCCGCGCGGGTCGTCGACCAGGCGCGTCACGGTGTCGAAAATCATGGCCTGGCGGTGCGGCAGGGTGTACGCCTGCCAGTCAGGCAGACCCGGATAGTTGGGATTGCCATTGCGCGCGAAGGCCAGCAGGGCCTGCTGCATGGTTGCCGAAACCCGCCGCGCTTCTTCGCCGTCGCCCGTGAGTGAGCCCGGCGCCGCCAACGTGCCGAACATCAGCGGGATGTCGAGAGTGTGAAAAGCGCCCCACCTGCCGCCATCGGCGGGTGAGCCCCAGTCGAGCTGGTAGGCGAAGGCCGGAGAGCCCTGCGCGGCGCGCAACTCGGCTTCGACGATGGCCGCGCGCCAGGAACGTCCGGCGGTGGTGGCGGCGAAGAACAGGTCGACGGCCGAGATGTCGGGGTAAATGCGCCGGTACTCCTCGACCACGTGATCGCCGGAGATATCGACCCGCAACTCCTGTTCGAGCCTGCGCGGCAGTTCTTTCCAGGTGATCTGCCACACCTTGTCGTCGTTGCGGCCGATCAGCGAACGGGTCTCGTCGCGCGTGTTGCCGATCATCATCGGGATGCCGGCGGACTGCGGCGGCGCGTCGGGGTAGAACGGATGGCGCGCCAGGGTGCGTTCGTCGAGTACCGGTCCCATGTAGAGCGCGCCGCGCCCGATGTACGGATCGACGCTGGCGGCATGCGCCTGCTGCAGAACTTCTGTCGGCATGGTGGCGAGCACGGCCGCCCGGTCTTCGGCCACGCCTAGCTTGTCGAGCAGGACGCGCGTGCGGCCCGCGGCATGCAGCGGCCCCGAGGCGGTCAATTGCTGGCCGCTCATGGTGACCGCGCGATGGAACAGGCCCGCGGCACCCGGCACCGCCATCAATGTCGCGATCTTGGCGCCACCGCCCGATTGCCCAATCAGGGTCACGCAGCCGGGGGCGCCGCCGAAGGCCGCGATGTTGTCGCGCACCCATTGCAGCGCCAGCACCAGGTCCAGTGTTCCAGCGTTGCCAGAGTCCGGAAACCCCGGTAGATAGAGATAGCCGAACAGGTTGAGGCGGTGATTGAGCGTGACCACCACGACGTCGCCGCTTCGGCAGAGTTGCGACCCGTCGTACAGCGGGCTCGATCCGGAACCGCTCGAGTAGGCGCCGCCGTGGATGTAGACGATCACGGGTCGAGGCCGGGACGGCTTCGCAAGCGGCGCGACCACGTTGAGGAACAGGCAGTCTTCCGCCTGGTTGGGCTCGGACCCGGGTTGCGGGCTCGCCGCGCCGAACTCCGCCGCGTCGACCGCACCGCGCCAGGCCTCCACGGGTCTTGGCGGCTGAAAGCGTGGCGCAACGCCGTAACGGACGCCGCGAAACACCTGCAGGTCACCCTCGATGAATCCGCGCACGCGGCCGGCCCGCGTCTGAATCACCGGGCGGGATTGCGTGCGCGCACTCGACAGCGAGCAGGTGCCGACCGCCGCCGCGATCGCCAGCAGGCTCCGGCGGCGGGTGTCGATGCGCTCAGTCACGCGGGGCAGCTTCACCCAGTGCCCAGTTCCGCACCAGCATCGGCCAGGCGGCGATGTCCTTGCCCGCCACGCCGCGCAGGCCGAAGCCGTGTCCGCCGCGGTCGAAGACGTGCAATTCGCTGCGCACGCCGGCGCCGCGCAAGGCCGCGAACATCTGCAGCGAGTTGTCCACCGGCACCGAATCGTCGTCGGCCGCATGCACCAGCAGCGTTGGTGTCACGCCGGCGTTGACGTGCAGCGGCGGTGCGTATCGCCCGAGCTCGCCAGGCGCGACGCCGGCTGCGAGCAGCTGGTCGGCGGAGCCACGGTGCGCGGTGGCGCCCGTGGTCGCGATCACGGGGTACATGAGCACGGCGAAATCAGCACGCGCCGGCCGATCGTCGGCGGCGTCCACGCGCGAATAGGCAATGCCGGGTTCGGTGATCACGCGGGCGACCACGTGTCCGCCGGCGGAAAAGCCGATCACGCCGAGGCGGAAGGAGCCGCCATTCGGCGCGCCGCCACCTTGCGCACGCAGCAGCCGCAGTGCACGCAGGGCGTCGTGCACGGGCGCGTCCGCACCGGCTTCCCAACCGTCCGCGGGCAACCGATATCGCAAGACCGCGCATTCGAATCCACGGGCGGCGAACCACTCCGCGGTTTCGAAGCCCTCCTTGTCGATCACCACACGCACATAGCCGCCGCCGGGGACGATGAGCAGCGTGACTCCGTTGGGAGTGCCGCGCGCGCGGAACAGCGTCAGCGTCGGACGCGTCACGTGTTCGACGATGCGATCCCGCAGGGGGCCGCCCGGCGCCCGCTCCGTAAACGTCTCGCGCACCGTCACGCGCCCGGCGCCCGGCGTCCCGCCGGGCCACAGCGTGATGGATTCGCCACCCGGCTCCGCGGTCGGAACTCCGGCTGCATGGGACTCGCAGGTTGCGATCATGAATGCCGCAACGATGAAGTGTCGGAAGAGGCGAGGCAAATTCATGCGGCGAGTATGACCCGCGCCACGAGCATCCAGCCACGCCGCGGCGCCGGAGGCGCGCCGCGGCGGGTGGACTTTCCCGGTTTACGAAGCGGTCAGAACTTGAATCGCGCACCCAGGAAGTACTGCCTTCCGGTATGCGTGTACACCACCAGGCGATTGCTCGGCGTGTCGATGAACTGGTCGTTGAACTCGTCGGTGAGATTCAATGCCTCGAACGAAAGTGTCAGGTTGTCGTTGATCTCGTACGACGCGGACAGATCCACGAACAGCGTCTCGTTCGTGCCTTCCGCATCCTGGTACGGCTGCGCCGGATTGTTGGGATTCTGCGGAGCGTTCGCGGCCGGCACGTTGGTGAGGTATGCGTCGCGATACGCCGCCGAGGTGCGGATGCTGAGCCCGTCACCCTCGTAGTAGAGCGTCACGTTCCAGGCATTCGGCGACAGGTTCACCAGGTCGTTTTCGATCGGCGGCGTCGCGCCGGTGGTCGAAGTCACGTAGTCGATGGTCGATTCGACGTGGGTGTAGTTCAGCAACGCGCCGAAATTGCTCCACTTGCCCGGCAGGAACGTGAATGGCTGCTGGTAATTGATTTCGAAACCCTTCACCGGCCCACCTTCGGTGTTCACCGGCCGCGTGAATGCGAACACTTCGTTGCCCGTGAGCGTCGTCCCCGCCAGCAGGCTCAGCGGCAGGCCCGAGTCGACGAACGGCATGGACTCGACCAGCGTCTGCACGAAACTGTCGATGTCCTTGTAGAACACCGCACCCGACAGCAGCGAGCCGTCGCCGAAGTACCACTCGAGCGAAAGGTCGTACGCATTCGCGCGGATCGGATCCAGCGTCGGATTGCCGGTGGTGACGGCGAGATTGCCGACCAGGCTGATGTTGCTGATGCCCGGCGAAACCGAACCGAGCGCCGGCCGCGTCATGACCTTGGCGGCTCCCGCGCGCATCAGCAGTTCCGGCGTGAATTCGAACACCATGTTCAACGACGGCAGCACGTCCGAGTAATCGTTTCCGGCCGTCACGGGCGCACCCGTGGTCGAATAACCCTGCGAGGTCATGTCGGTCTCGACGTAACGCACGCCGAGATTGCCGCGCACCGGGATGCCCCAGTCCATCCTGAAGTCGGTCTGCAGGTACACGCCCTGGTCTTCCTCCTCGACGCTGCGATTGTTGCCGCGCGCCGCGGCGACGTTCACGCCGCCGACCGCGAAGGTGCCGCAATTGCAGTAGATGTCGAAGGTGTCCGCAAACGCGTTGAGGTTGGGCATCAGCCAGCTGGTCGGTGTGCCCGACGGAATGCTCAGTCCGTCGCCGAAACCCGTCAGCAACTGGGTCAGGCTGGCGAGGGTGGTGCCGGTGGGCAACGCCGGGACCGTCGTCTCGGACGCGCGGCGCTGTTCCCAGGAAACGAAGTTGTATTTCTTGTAGTCGAGTCCGAGCTTGAACGACCAGTTCTCGGTGGGTTCGTACAGCAGGTCCACTTTCGCGACCTGGAAAGTGTTGTCGACTCCCTGCGGACGCAGGCGGATTTCAGACGAGTAGCCGCCGCCGAAATTCTGGAAACCCCAGTTGGCGGGGTTGGTCACGTCGAAGTTGTAGGTGAATGCCGGCAGGCGGCTGCTATCGCGGAAATCCCACGCGTAGCCATCGCTGTTGGAACGGTCCAGCGTGATCGTGGTCTGGATCGGATTGTTGAAGTCCGAGCGTGAGTAGCCGAACAACTCGTTCAGCGACCACTGGTCGTTGAACTGGTGTTCACCCGACAGCGCCACCGAGTAGAAGATGGTTTCGAGTTCGTCGTGGCGCGATTCCGAGCGGATGTCGACGTCGTTGAACAGGCCGTACGCCAGCGTGCCGTCGGAGTCGATCTCGCCGGCGAGCAGCACCGACTGTGGCTTGCCGCCCTGCGAGGCATTGCGGCTGAAGGAGAACGCTTCGAGGAAGTTCTCGTCGCGATTCGCATTGAAATCGGAATAGAGCACGTCGAGGTTGAACAGGTTGGCGTCGTTCGGCCGCCATTGCATCGCGGCGGTCAGGCCGAGGCGATCCTGCTCGTGCGTGAGTTTGCCGTAGCGCGGGATGCGCGGATGGAATGCCAGGTTGGCCTGCGCCAGCGTGACGCCCGTGGGCGCCGAGGCCGCGTTGAAACCGCCGACGCTGCTGCCGAGGTCCCAGCGCACGGTGCTGCTGCCTTCCTCGATGAGCGTGCGCTCGGCGTAGGCCGCCGAGAACAACACCCCGAACTTGCCGTCCGCGAATGTATTGCTGACCAGCAGCGTGGCGCGCGGATCGACGTCGCCCTGCAGATCGTTGTAGGCGGCCTTGAGGCCGCCCACCAGCGTGAACTCGTTGAAGTCGAAGGGGCGAGCGGTCTGCAGGTCGACGGTCGCGCCGAGCGAACCCTCGTCGACGTCGGCGGTCGCGGTCTTGCGCGCGGTCAGGTTGCTGAACAGCTCCGAGGCGAACACGTTGAAATCGAACTGCCGGTTGCGGTTGGTGCCGCCCGAACTGTCGGTGCCGCCGGTGGTGCTCATCGCCTCCATGCCGTTGATGCGCACGCGCGTGAACTGCGCGCCCAGTCCGCGGACGGCGATGTTGCGGCCTTCACCGGCGTCGCGCGTGATGGCGACACCCGGCACACGCTGCATGGACTCCGCCAGGTTCGAGTCCGGGAATTTGGCGATGTCCTCGGCGCGAATCGAGTCGATCGACGAGGTGGCATCGCGCTTGTCAGAGAGGGCGGCATTGAGGCTCGACCGGAAACCGGTTACCACCACTTCTTCGACGTCCTCCGGACCGGAGTCTCCCTGCGTCGCGGCGCCGTTCTGGGCGCCGGCGAGGCCCGACGCACTCAGCATTGCACCCGCGAGAGCCAGTCTTACCGCGCGGGAGATATGCAGATTTTTCCCGCGAATTTCACTCGATTCAAACATCGGTCATCCCCCCTCGATGGCGTCCGGAAGCCCGATCGCCGGATGGTGTGTTGTCGCCTGCGGCGGCCGCGAGTGCGGGCCACGGGGTGGCTTTATCCCACAGAAATGACACCGGTGGCAACTACAACTGCGGACGCTCCGCGAAGGCCTTGTTTTGGCTCAGGCAGGCGCTTTCCGGATCCGACCGCCGTCCGACGGGAACAGCGGCACTTGTCTTATCCACGCGACGCCGGCGGCGCGCCTAACTCACCGCAGCATTCACCCACTGGAGACCACCATGACTCCCGCCAAACCCTCTTCGTGGTTCACGCGCTTCGCCAAGTACACGGCACACGTCACGGGTCGTCCCGCGACGTTCATCGTCGCGTTCACGGTGATAGTAGTTTGGGCGATCACCGGCCCGGTGTTTCACTGGAGCGATACCTGGCAACTCATCGTCAACACCGGCACCACCATCGTCACCTTCCTGATGGTCTTCCTGATCCAGAGCACGCAGAACCGGGACGCGGTCGCCGTGCAGGTGAAACTCGACGAGCTGCTGCGGATTTCGACGGGCGCGCACAATGTGCTGATGGACCTCGAGGAACTCGAGGAGGCCGAGCTGGAGCGCATACGCAATGTGTACACACACCTGGCCGCGGAGGCGCGACGTGGCATCGACGCCGGGCGCAGCGACGAAGGCGTCCCCGAGATCGGCGAGCTGGTGAGTAGGACCGGACGACGGGCTGAGTTCCCGAAATCCTAGGGACCGAACCGCCGATTCTCCACTTTGCAATTCGCCGCCACGCGTCCAGATTCCGCTGCATGAAAAGAACCATGCTGGCCGCGGCCGCCGCGGCAACCATCTTCCTTTCCTCCGGCTGCGAGACGGTCAGTACCACCAACGCGGGCGCCGTCGGCGTCGATCGCAAGCAGCAGATGCTGGTGCCCAGCGAGACCATCGAACAGGGCGCGGCGCAGGCCTACGACGCCGAGCTGAAAGCCGCCCGCGAAAAAGGCACGCTCAACACCAATCAGGCGCAACTGGCGCGGGTCACGACGATCGCCAAACGCATCGTGGCGGTGACCCCCACGTTCCGTCCGGATGCGGCCGGCTGGAACTGGCAGTTCAACGTGCAGAAGAACCAGGAGCTGAACGCGTACTGCATGCCCGGCGGCCGGATCATGGTGTATTCCGGTCTCATCGATTCACTCGATCTCAGTGACGCGGAGCTCGCCACGGTCATCGGTCACGAGATCGCGCACGCATTGCGCGAACACACGCGCGAGCGTGTATCGCGCGCCTATGCGCAGCAGCTGGCGATCTCGGGCGCCGCCGCCGTCGCCGGTGTCAGCGAAGGTACGGCCAACATCGCCAACATGGTCGCCGAAGTCACCTTCCAGCTGCCGTTCAGCCGCGACCAGGAATCCGAGGCGGACACCATCGGCCTGGAACTCATGGCGCGCGCCGGTTATGACCCGCGCGCCGCGGTCACCCTGTGGAACAAGATGAACGGCGCCGCGGGCGGCAAGGGCACGCCGGAGTTCCTCAGCACGCACCCGTCACCGGATGACCGCATCAAGAGAATCGAAAAGAACCTGCCGCGCGTGCTGCCGTTGTACGCCCGGAAAACCTGACGGCGCCCGCGGGCGATCGGCGGGTTGGTCAGTTCCGGGCTGCGGCCGCGACCGCGCGCCGAAACGCGACCAGCGCCGGCAGGGCTGCGAGCAGGGTATCCGGGCTCAGCGGTTTGCGCGCCACCCAGACCGGCGCATCCGCCAGCCACGGGACTTCGGCATTGGCCGGATCACCCGTGAGCATCACCGTCGGAACCGCGTGGCCTAACAATCTCGCGAAATCCTCGGCGAGCTCGGTGCCGGTCATCCCGAGCCCGAGGTTGTAGTCGACGATCAGCACATCGAGCCGGCCGTGCAACGCCTCGGCCTGGGTGAGCGCCTGTTCACCACTGGCCGCCTCACGCGTCTCGAAGCCCGCAGAACGCAACAGCAGACCGGTCGAGCGGCGCAGATCCTGGTCGTCGTCGACGTGGAGAATCAGGCCGCGAGCGGCAGGTTCGGGAAGCAGCGAAACGACGGTGGCGAGCTGTGCTGACATGGAGCGCTCCGCTGCATGGAGTTTGTGCGGTGAATCCGTCGGACAAGTCTTGGCTTTGCCACTATTCCCGTCAATACGGACGATTCCTACAGTCTCGCCGCCGGAGCGAAGTGACCGCTAACAGTCTGCGCGTTCAACGTGAGCGCAAGATGAAGCGTGGATGAAGATTGATCGGTGCGCTGTTCCTTACTGCAACGCACGCGCGACTTCTTCGCGCAACGCTGCGTATGACGGCGGGATCTCGATGACAGCGGTGGCACCATGGCGCATGGCCGAGACCGCCTCCGCAACGTCGTCCGGGTCGGTGATCACGAAGATCGGCAAGTTGCGATGGAGCTCGCGGGCCTCGCGCAGGAACTCGTCGACCGGCTCCTCGCGCAGGTCATCGGCGATCACCAGGCAGGCGACGTCGGCAGTGCCGGTCCATTCGAGCGCGGCTTCGAGTGACTTCGGCCAGATGACCGAGTGGAAGCCGCGCAGGGCGCGCAGCACTTCGCGCGTGCGATTCGAGGATTGACCGGCCACGATGACGGTACGCGCCCTGCGTGTGCCGCCGCCGTTTGCGGCACCGCCGTCGATTTCATCTGGGCCCGCCATCGCCGCGGCAGCATTGCATCGCGACGCGCTCGCTCAAATACGTACTTTCTCGTGTCTGGCGGGCGCGACCTATGGCCTGGGCGCCACAGCCATCATCATACGTACAAGTTCTGCCAGCGATCCGGCTTCCATTTTCTGCATGACATGCGCGCGGTGTATTTCCACCGTGCGCTGGCTCACGCCCAGGTCGCCCGCCACCATCTTGTTTGCCTTGCCCTGGGTCACGAGGTCGAGCACTTCACGTTCGCGCGGACTGAGCGTCGCCAGGCGTTCGCGGATGCGGTCCGTGTGGCGCAGCCGGGTGCGGTATTCGGCATCCCGCGCCAGCGCGCGCTGCACGCGATCGAGCAGCTCCTGGTCGCGGAAGGGCTTCTGCAGGAAATCGAAGGCGCCGTGCTGCATGGCTTCCACCGCCATCGGTATGTCGCCGTGCCCGGTGATGAAAATCACCGGGATGGTGGCGCCGCGCAGGTTGAGTTCCTGCTGCAGCTCCAGGCCGCTCATGCCGGGCATTCGCACGTCCAATACCAGGCATCCGGGATGCGCGGGGTCGTAGGCGGCGAGGAACTCCGGAGCGGAGCCCGCGACTTCGCAGGCCAGTCCCGCCGACTTGAGCAGCAGGCGCAACGAGTCGCGCACCGCGTCGTCGTCGTCGACCACGAACACCGTCTGCGGAAGGTCTTTCATCTCGGCGTCTCCAGTTGCGCCGGCAGGACGAAGTAGAAGCAGGCGCCGCGTGGCTGGTTGGCGCGATAACCCAGCCGTGCGTCGTGTGCCTTGATGATGGATCGGCTGATCGCCAGCCCGAGACCGGTGCCCGTGGGCTTGGTGGTGAAGAACGGCTCGAAAATCCGCTGTTCGAGCTCTCCGACCAGCCCCGGACCGAGATCGCTGACCGAGACCTCGATGTCGCCGATCTCGGTCGGGCGCGTCGCGATGCGCACTTCGAAGGCCGCGCCGTTGCCGGCGGCGCCCGGCTCCCGGCGCGTCGGGTCGTTGCCCTGCGCCTCGAAGGCGTTGTGCACCAGGTTCATCAGCACCTGTTGTATCTGCACGCCGTCGACGATCACGCGCGGCAACGCCGGCGAAAGGTCCAGCTCCAGTTTGCCGTCGTGCACGCGCGCATCGCTGGCCAGCAGCGTATGCACTTCGCGGATCAGCTCGTTGATGTCCTGCAGCTCGCGGCGCACGTCCTCGTTGCGCACCAGCGAGCGGATGCGGCGGATGATTTCTCCGGCGCGCAGCGCCTGGCTGGAGATCTGTTCCAGTGCGCCGGAGATCTCCGGCATGTCCGGTGCGGGCAGGCGCAACAGGCGGGCGCAGGCTTGCGCGTAGTTCGCGATCGCGGCCAGCGGCTGGTTGAGCTCGTGCGAGATGCCCGCCGCCATTTCGCCCATGGTCGCCAGCCGCGACACGTTGTTCATGCGTTCCAGCGCGCGGTGCGCTTCGTTTTCGGCGCGCCGCTGGTCGGTGATGTCCTCGCCTGAAAGCATCACCCCGGTGGCGACATTGTTGGCGTCGCGCAGCGCCACGCCGCGCCAGGTCACGAAGCGGTCCTCGCCGTCGGAGGCGCGCACGTGGTATTCGCAGCTCTGCGGTTCATCGCTGCCGCTCATCAGCAGCGCGCGGAAGGCGTTGCGCGCCACCGGACGATCCTCGGGCGCGACGCAGCCGTCGACCCAGTTGCTGTTCATGATCTGCGCGTCATCGATCTTGAGCACCCGCAGCGCGCGCTGGTTGACCAGCTGCACCAGCCCCGCGCGGTTGGTGGCCACCAGCATGACCTGTGCGAGATCGAGGTACAGGCGGTTCAGATGCCGTTCGTGGTCCAGCGTGGCCAGCGCCTTGCGGCGCAACGATGTGTCGTGAAGGTAGCCGACGAACTGCGGCGGATCGGTGCCGGGGATGTGCCCGACGCTCAGGAAAACCGAGAACTCGCTGCCGTCGCGATGGCGCACTCGCACGTCGCGCCCCTTGCCGAGAATGCGGGGTTCACCGCCGGCCAGGTAGCGCCGCAGGTGATCGTCGTGCGTGGCGCGGTCCGCCGAGGTCATCAGCATGTTTACGTTGCGACCCAGCGCGTCGGCGGCACGATACCCGAACATCTCTTCCGCGGAACGATTGAACGCGGAAATGCGCCCGCGATCGTCCATGATCACGACGGCGTCTAATGTGGCCTCCAGCAGGGCCAGGACATCGGAAGAGGGCCCCCCCATGTCGCGCAAAGATACTCCTTGCGCCACCGCAATTGGCAATCCGGGGCCAAACTAATGCCAGACCGAGGTTCGGGTGTCCCTCTCAGGCGGCGCTGGTCTCCACCGTGCCCTGCAACAGCTCCGCGTCGACCTCCGCTTCCGCCGCCAGCCAGTCCGCCACCTCGTATCCTGGAGCGAAGCCGCGGTGCATGGCGCGGAAATACGCGGCGCGGGCGATGAGTGCGGCACGTTGCTGTGGGTCGACGAACCTGGTTTGCGCGGGCGGGGCTTCGATGGTGACGGCCGCGCCGCGTTTGCGCGGGGCGCGCTTGGCCGGAGGTGTTGCCTGGGAATTCTTTTCACGTGCCATTGCCACGCCTCCTGGGACGGGTGAAAGACGATTATTCAGGTGCCGGGCCCATGATGCGCGCGGTCTTATCGAACGCAGCATCAATTTTTTTCATGCATGCTCAGCCCGCCAGGATGGGCATGGAAATGATCTGCACCCCCCGCCCGGTGCGCGGCACACGCGACTCGAAGTCCGCGGGTTTCACGACCAGGATGTCCGCGGTCACCGCATCCATGACGAATTCGGCCGTGTTGCCGATGAAGAAACGCCTCAGACCCGAGCGCGACACCACCCCCATCGCGACGATGGCGCAGCGTTCGCGTTTCGCAGTGGCAGGGATGACTTCGTTCGGCCGACCTTCCACCAGGTGGCAGTGACTGCGCTTGACGTCGAAACCGTCGACGGCACGCGCCAGGTTGCGCTGCGCAATTTCCAGCAGCTCGTCCCGATCGGCGCCGATGTCGACCAGCGGACCGTCCGGCATCGCGGGAGCGATCGGCATCGCGGGCAACAGCGCATGCAGGGCATGCAGCTCGCCGCGCAGCGCGTGCACCAGCTGCGCGCCGGCGCGCAGGATCTGCCGGGCGAGATT
>Ga0315912_10005398_pt1 | contig 11782 bp, 7 predicted proteins | sample VfabasoilMG_FD_204469 | JGI IMG/M metagenome (GOLD analysis project Ga0315912, IMG submission 204469) | Garden soil microbial communities collected in Santa Monica, California, United States - V. faba soil | ecosystem: Environmental > Terrestrial > Soil > Garden | place: USA: California...
GCTGCGGCCGGGCGGGTTGTTCGCGGTATATGACGTGATGCAGATGAAGCCGGGGGACCTGATGTTCCCGGTGCCTTGGTCCACCATGCCGGATACGAGCTTTGTCGAGCCGCCGGAGGCTTATCGGGACGCGCTGGCGGCGGCGGGCTTCCGCGTCGAAGCGGAGAGGAGCCGGGCGGATTTCGCGCGGGCGTTCTTTGCCGAACTGCAGGCAAGGCTGGCCCAGACTGGGCCGCAGCCGCTGGGATTGCAGATCATCATGGGGCCGACGGCGGGGGTTAAGGTGGGCAACATGGTGCAGATGGTGAACGCGGGGTTAATCGCGCCGGTGGAGATTGTGGCGCGGAAGTAGGGGCGCGGGCGGGCGCCTGCTCGCGCTAGTCCCGCTCTCGGCGACGGTGGCGGAGTGCGCTTCGCTTATCCGCCCGACTATATTCAATCCTGCCGGTAGTTCGGCGCTTCGCGGGTGATCGCCACGTCGTGCACGTGGCTTTCGCGCAGGCCGGCGCCGGTGATGCGGCGGAACCTGGTTTCACGTTGCAGGGTGGGGATGTCACTGTTGCCAGTGTAGCCCATGCCGGCCTTCAGGCCGCCGACCAACTGGTGCACCACGGCTGAGACAGGGCCCTTGTAGGCAACGCGGCCCTCGATGCCTTCCGGAACGAGCTTCAACTGGTCCTTGATGTCCTGCTGGAAGTAGCGGTCCGCCGAGCCGCGGGCCATGGCGCCGATGCTGCCCATGCCGCGATAGGATTTGTAGGAGCGGCCCTGGTAGAGGAAGGTCTCGCCGGGGGATTCATCTGTGCCGGCGAGCAGGCTGCCGATCATGACGCAATCCGCGCCGGCGGCGAGCGCCTTGACGATGTCGCCCGAGGTGCGGATGCCGCCATCGGCAATGGCTGGCACGCCGCGTTCCTTGCAGGCGGCGGCGGTTTCCAGCACGGCGGAGAATTGCGGCACGCCGACGCCGGCGACAACGCGGGTGGTGCAGATGGAACCGGGGCCGATACCGATCTTCACCGCGTCGGCGCCGGCCTCGATCAGCGCGATGGCGCCTTCGGGCGTGGCGACATTGCCGGCGATGACCTGCACGGCGTTGGAGAACTTCTTGATGTTGGCGACGGCTTCCAGCACGCCGGCGGAGTGGCCGTGCGCGGTGTCAACCACAATAACGTCCACCTCGGCCTCGATCAGGGACTTGGCGCGGGCGTGGCCTTCCGTGCCGACGCCGGTAGCGGCGGCGACCCGCAGGCGGCCGAGTTCGTCCTTGTTGGCGAGGGGGTGGGTTTCCGCCTTGTCCATGTCCTTCACGGTGATGAGGCCGACGCAGCGATAGGCGTCGTCCACCACCAGCAGTTTTTCGATTCGGTGGCGGTGCAGTTTCTGCCGTGCCTCGTCCATCGCCACGCCGGCGGGGACGGTGACGAGGTTGTCCCGCGTCATCAGTTCGTAGATGCGGGTGCTGGGGTCCGTGGCGAAGCGGACGTCCCGGTGGGTGAGGATGCCGACCAGGCGGCCGCTTTCGCGTTCCACCACCGGGAAACCGCTGATGCGGTGGGTGGCCATGAGGGCCTGGGCTTCCGCCAGGGTCTGGTCCGGGTGGACGGTGAGCGGGTTCACCACCATGCCGGATTCGAACTTCTTCACGCGGCGGACCTGGGCGGCCTGCTCGTCAGGTTCCAGGTTCTTGTGGATGACGGCGATGCCGCCGAGCTGGGCCATTGCGATGGCCATTTCCGCCTCGCTGACCGTGTCCATGGCCGCGGCGATGACGGGGATATTGAGGTTGATGGCTCGGGTCAGCTTCGTTCGCGTATCGGTCGTGGAGGGGAGGACCTGGGAATAGGCGGGGACGACGAGGACGTCGTCAAAGGCCAGGGCCTCGCTGACGCGCGAGGAGGAGACCGGAATGGAAGCGGTGGGGATGTCGAGCGCCATGGTCGGAACCTTTCCGCGAGGGCGGGTCCCCGGAGAATCCACCGGGAGGGCCGCCGAACCTTGGCGGCCCCTCTTAATCAGGCAGCCCGCGCGAGGCAAGCGCGGATCGATGACACAGGGCAGGGTTGCTTTGGCGGGGCCGTTCAGGGCGCGGGGCGGTAGCCGGTGGCAACGACGTACAGCTCGCTGGATTCCTTGCGGCTGGCGGGGGGCTTGGCGTGGCGGACCATGGCGAAGTGGCGCTTGAGGGTGACCAGCATCTCCCGTTCCGAACCGCCCTGGAACAGCTTGGCGACGAAGCCGCCGCCGGGGGCGAGGACCTGCAAAGCGAAGTCCAGCGCCATTTCGGCGAGCGCCATGATGCGAAGATGGTCGGTATCCGTATGGCCGGTGGTGTTGGGGGCCATGTCCGACAGAACCACATCCACCTTGCCGCCCAACAGTGCCAGGAGTTTTTCCGGCATGTCCGGGTCCGTGAAGTCGCCTTGCAGGATGGTTGCGCCGGCAATGGAGTCCATGGGCAGCAGGTCCAGGCCGACGACATGGGTGGCGCCGCGCTTCAGGGCGACCTGGGTCCAGCCGCCAGGGGCGGCGCCCAGATCCACCACGCGGCCCCCGCGCTTGAGGAGCTTGAAGCGGTCGTCCAGTTCCATGAGCTTGAAGGCGGCGCGGGAACGCAGGCCCTGCTGCTTGGCAGCGCGGACGTAGGGGTCGTTCAACTGACGGGCGAGCCAGGCCTGTGAGGCGGTGGTGCGGCCGCGGGCGGTGCGCAGGGTGACCGCGGTGGTGCGCGCGGCACCGCCGCCAGATTTCGGGGTCGGGGTCTTGCTCATGCGGGCGGGCGTGGGGTCTTGTGGCGGGTACGATCGGCCTTGTCGGCGCGGATCATCCGGAGCAGGAGACCCTCGCGCAGGCCACGATCCGCGACGACCACGTCCGGCGCGGGCCAGAGGGCGCGGATGGCGGCGTAGACGGCGCAGCCGGGGAGGACGAATTCCACCCGGTCCGGCCCGACACAGGGGTGCTCGATCAGGCCGTTCCGGCCCAGGCCAAGCAGGGTTTGCAGAGCGCCGTCCGCTTCCTCGGCGCTGAGGACGGTGCCGTCGATGCGCGGGCGACTGTAGCGCTGCAGGCCGAGGACGACGCCGGCCAGCGTGGTGACGGTGCCGGAGGTGCCGAGCAGGCGAACGCCGCCCTGGCGGATTTCCTGGCTGATGCAGTGCACGGACTCGAAGCCCGTGAGGCGGTGGATGACGTCGTCCACCATCGCGTCGAAGCCCTCTGGCTCGAAACCGGCGGCGCCGAAGCGCTCGGCTAGGGTGACGACGCCGACCGGGAGCGAGGCATAGCCGATGAGTTCCGGGACGCAGCCGCCATCCAGGCGAACCCAGGCGAGTTCGGTGGAGCCGCCGCCGATGTCGAACAGCAGGGCGCGGCGGCCGTTACCCGCAAGCAGGGGCGCGCAGGACTCGAGGGCGAGTTCCGCTTCCTCCCGGCTGGAGATGGCTTGCAGGGGCAGGCCGGTCTCGGCGCGGGCGCGGGCGAGGAATTCGGGGCCGTTGACGGCGCGGCGGCAGGCTTCCGTGGCGATGGCGCGCAGGCCCCGCAGAGGGCGGCGTTCCAGCCGCTGGGCGCAGGCGCGCAGGGCATCCAGCGCGCGTTCCATCGCCGGTTCAGACAGACGGCCGGTCTCGTGCAGCCCCTCTCCCAGGCGAACGATGCGGGACAGGCTGTCCAGGACGCGGAATCCTTCCCCGGCCTGGGCACCAACCAACAGGCGGCAGTTGTTCGTTCCGAGGTCCAGGGCGGCATAGACCGCCCCGGCCTGGCGCCGCGCCTGGTAGTTGTTCGGGGCGGTCGCCTCACCCACCTTGTGCCTGCCTTCCCATTTGCCTGACTTCGACCCGATGGCGACTGTGCCGGGGTCAGCCGACGCGCCATTGTTGTAGGTGGGGAGGGTTGGGAGCAAGCACCAGTGTTCAGTGCGTGGTCGGGGCGGCGGGCGGGGAGGTGGGAGCTGATTTGCGCCGCGCGCGGCAAGGGGGCGTTGCCGAGCCGGGGCGAAGGTGGTATTCGGCCGCCCCCACCACCGAGTGGGTATCCCGTTGGGGGATAGTTTAGCGGTAAAACTCCCGGCTCTGACCCGGGCATCCTTGGTTCGAATCCAGGTCCCCCAGCCACACATTCCCTGATTTCTTGTCCTTACCGAAAACCCCATCCGGGCTAACGTGGGCGGCCTAATTCGGTAACCTGCCCGGCATCATGGGCTGTTTGCGGTTGATCACTGATCTGCTGGCCGGGTTGTTCAAGTCGCCGGCACAGATGCAGGCGGAAATCCTTGTCCTACGCCACCAGTTGGCGGTGCTACGCCGCGCCGCGCCCACCAGGCCGCGGCTAACCGCAGCCGATCGGCTGTTCTTCGTCTGGATGCTGAGACTATTTCCCGCCATCCGCGGCACCATTCAGATCGTCCAGCCGGAGACGGTGCTGCGCTGGCACCGCCGCGGTTTCTGCGCCTACTGGTGCTGGAAGTCGCGCTTCGTGGGTGGACGGCCACCGATCGACGCGGACCTACGCCGGCTGATCCGCGAGATGAACCTGGCCAACCCGCTCTGGGACACCTCGCGGATCCACGGCGAGTTGTTGAAACTCGGCTTCGAACTGGCGCAGTCGAGGGTGGCGAAATACATGGTGCCTCGTGGCGATCGGCCGGGACAGAGCTGGCGCACGTTCCTGCGCAACCATACCGCCGACATCGCCGCGATGGACTTTCTTGTGGTGCCGACGGCCGGCTTCAAGCTGCTGTCTGCCTGGGTGGTGCTTTGCCACGATCGCCGGCAACTCCTGTCATTCGGGGTCACGGCCCATCCGACCGCCGCGTGGGTGGGCCAGCAGATCACCGAGGCGTTTCCCCGGGACACGGCTCCCACATTTCTGCTGCGGGATCGTGACGCGGTCTATGGCGCAGAGTTACGCAAACGGCTGAAAACGATGGGCATGCGCGACCGGCCAATCGCGCCGCGCTCGCCGTGGCAGAATGGCTATGTGGAGCGGCTGATCGGTTCGATCCGGCGGGAGTGCCTGGATCACGTCCTGGTGCTGGGCGAGGTACACTTGCGCCGCATCCCGGCGGCCTATGTCCGTTACTATAACGAGGCCCGTATCCATCTGGCGCTCGACAAGGATGCGCCGAATAGCAGGCCGATTCAGCGTAACGGCACCGTCAATGCCCGCCCCATCCTGGGCGGACTGCATCACCAATACGTCCGGATATAGCTTTCAGTAGAAACCGGGCGTAGCAGTCACTATTGTTCGCGAAAAGCGCGGCCGATCTGGTCCTCGAGTGGCTTTACCAAATAGGACATGACCGAGCGTTCTCCGGAGCGGATCATAACCTCGACTGGCATGCCAGGCATAATGCGGACGTCACCAAGTCTCTCCCGTTCGTCCTGCGATATCAATATCCGTACAATATAATGGCTTGCACGACTGCGTTCATCGGTGCTGATGTCCGCCGAGACGTGACTTACGGTCCCGTTGATCTCAGGTGTAGTACGTCGGTTGAAGGCAGAAAAGCGCAAGGTGGCGGGTTGACCGGCTCTCACCTGGTCTATCTCTCGCGGTACGATCTTCGCTTCTGCGGTGAGTCGATCCGTGCCGGGCACAACCAACATCAAAGTTTCCCCGGCACCAATAACGCCGCCCACTGTGTGCACTACCGATTGATGAATGGTGCCGTCCAACGGAGCACGAATATCGATACGGCCCATTTGGTCCTCGGCAGCGGTCCGACGCTCGACCAATTCCCCTATGCGACCTTCGACCTCGCGAAGTTCCTTGGCGACCTCGCGGCTGGCCTCCAGGTCGATTTGAAGAATTTGTAGCTCGGCTTCCGAGATCCGGCCTTTGGCTTGGGCAATCGCCGCCAGCAACTGGCCGCGTTCCCCACCAAGTCGTGCAGCCTCGCGTTCCAGAGCGGTCAGTTTGCTGATCGGCATCAAGCTCTTGGCCCAAAGTTTTCTGGCACCATCAAGTTCACGGTTGATGAGCGCTATTTCCTGGTCTTTACTACCGACCTGGGCGATATGGCCTCTGATCTCCTCGCGCAATTGCTCGATGCGCTGTCCAAGTACAGACTTCTGACCGATGCGGGCCGCTAGACGTAGCTTATGGACCTTGCGTTCGCTGGTGATGGCATTCGTTATTTCGAGGTCGGCGTTAGCTGCCTCGTGTAGAGCGTCGGGGAAATTGACATCTTCCGCACCATCTCGTTCCGATTCCAGACGGGCTCGGCGCGCCGTCAATTCGTTCAGGCCTTTGACAATAATTGTCAGATTGGCGCGAGTGATCGTAGGGTCGAGGCGAAGCAGTAGATCGTTGGCGCGGACCCGATCGCCATCTCGCACACGTATCTCCCCGACCACACCACCATGTGGATGCTGTACCCTTTTCACATTGTGGTCGACGACGATAGTGCCCTCCGCGATGATCGCACCGGAAATTTCCGTGGCGAAGGCCCAGCCACCAACCACGCCACACAGCACCGCGACCAAGGCAAATCCACTCTGTGCCAAGCGGCGTGTCGACTTTCTAGTTTCGAAAGGGGTCGGCATTAGAAGCTACTCCCCTGCTCCCGAGTTAAGAGTTCTTGAACTTGGCTAGTGGCCTAGTCATGATACGCAAGCGCGTAGGTTGTCCGGTTTCATCGGTCACTGGCGGAGCGACTGAGCGTGTCACGGCTACAGTTTGCCCGCTCACGGGCTCGGCCACGAATTGATTGGCCACCGCGGGTTCCGCTACGGCGGGTTGCATCTCGGTTGACCTTATAGCTTTTCCTGGTGTGGCAAGCTGGGCACGCCCTTTTTGCATGGCCACGATCAGATCCATTTCGGCCAGAGCGTTGCTCCGGTGGGTCACCAGAACGACGATGCCTCGTCGCCCTTTGATGGCCTTAATGGCCGCTACAAGGGCGGCGTCGCCTTCGGCGTCCAAGTTTGAGTTGGGCTCATCAAGCACCGTCAGGAACGGCGCACCGAACAGCGCGCGAGCAAGGGCGACACGCTGGCGTTGGCCAGCTGATAGTACTGCGCCGTGCTCGCCTATCTGAGTGTCGTAGCCATCAGGCAAGCCGAGAATCATCGTGTGAGCACCGGCTTCTATAGCGGCCGCAGTTATTGCGTCCGATCGTGCCTGGGGGTCGAATCGACTGATATTTTCTGCAACAGTACCGGAAAACAACTCGACATCCTGGGGTAGATAGCCGACGAGGTGTCCCAGGGCGGTCGCAGGGAATTGATCCAGCGGGGCGTCATCAAGACGGACATGCCCGCGTGCCGGCTGCCACGCGCCGGCTAATGTGCGAGCGAGACAGGACTTCCCTGAGCCGCTGGGTCCAATAATGCCCACTGCTTGTCCGGCAGTAGCGACGAAATTGACGTCATGGATCAGTAGGACCTGGGTACCAGGAGCCAGCACAGATAAGGCCTCGACTCTCATGTTGGATTGCGGCATGGGCAAGGCGGTGCGTGACGTAACAGCCGGCAGCAAGGCCAGCAATTCAGTCAAACGTGCCCAACCCTGTCGGGCGGCATTAAATGATTTCGCGTTCGCAATGGCGGCATCCACCGGGGCCAACGCGCGACCGACCAAAATAGATCCGGCGATGATGATGCCGGCCGTAGCTTGGTCCGAGATCACCAACCAAGCCCCCAATCCTAGCATGGTTGATTGCAGAACGAAGCGCAGAGAACGGGTAACAGCACCAAATCCGCCCGCCACATCGCTGCTCCGGCGGTTCTGCTCCTGATATTTCTGGTTAGCCGCTTGCCAGCGTGCTCCTAACCGCGCGCCCATGCCCATTGCGGTAACCACCTCAGAGTTGCGACGACTGGCCTCGGCTAACTCAGCGCGGGCGGATCCGGCTCGGCTTGCCTCTCGCGACGGCCTACGCGTGTACCATTCAGCCATAACAGTCAGACCTGCAAGCACGAGTGCTCCGAGTAGCGCGGTGCTGCCCAGTAAGGGGTGGAAGGAAAATATCAGGACGAGATAGAGCGGGATCCAGGGCAGATCGCAGAACGCGACTGGCCCGCCGCCCGAGAGGAAGCTGCGCACATGATCTAGATCACGTAGCGGAAGCTGGGTATCGGATTTCATATTGCTGCGCAGCGGCAGACGCACCAGCGCATCAAACACACGCCCGCTGACCGCCTGATCGAGCGCAATTCCAATTCGAACCAATATGCGACCGCGGATCAGATCCAATGCGCCTTGGAAAGCGAACAGAATAAGGGCGAGTATAGCCAAGCCCGCCAAAGTTGCGAGACTATGGCTGGGAAGGACCCGGTCATAGATCGCGAGCATAAACACGGCGCCAGTGAGCATGAGAAGATTAATAGCGCCGCTGAACACGGCGATCGCGAGAAAGGCGCTCCGGCAGGTACGAAGTGCGGTGCTCAGCTCTGTACCCGGAGTATTGGAACGGTCAGGCATCTTAGTGCGTGTCCGCCATAGCCCGCACCCGCCCCATCGGAATAGCGACCGGTAGGATGATCCCGACGGTCAGAAGCATCGACGTATCGGAGACTTCCGCCGGCATGGAACGGTCGTGGCGTGCGTTCGGGTGAACGCGACGCAAACTCAAAGCAAGCTGGGTGGGCATTATCAGGGTCTCGATCCACATACCGTCCCCCACTTGGAATGCCGTTGACGTTATCTGCACGACCACGCCCGACAGAATAATCAGGGCCCACACGAATGCCGCGCTTCACTCGATAATCGCAACCACAGATAGAAAAGTCGAAAAAGTAGAAAGACAGGTCTTATTCTAAACGCCACAAAATCCATCGCGTCAACGCGCGTGTTGATTTCTAAATGCGCGCATTAATCACAAATATTTGTTCATCGATCTGGCGAATATCTCCGAAAGACTTAAATCTTACGTTTAAATCGCGGAGCAAATTACTGACATATATGGAAAGTTATCCACAACCTGATTACCTGCACGCGCCTGGAACGATCGCATTTTCAAGCTGATTGAGAGTGATCAGAGCAGCTAATTAGGATTTATCGATTGGACCAAAACCGTATTGAACTTGCATTTATAGGGCAGCGGCATTTATATGAACGTCGGCCCGACAAATTTTGGCCATTTTGCCGAAAAAGTGGACGCATAAATCCTCTGGGGAGAAGCGGTCATGAGTGGCACAAACTTATTCACCACCGTAAAGCGCGACGTGACGCATGACGAAAGCGCCGGTCTGCAAACAAGCGGAATTGCCTTCAACGGCGAAGACAATAACGACAACGATATACTGCTGTCTTCAATCTCTGGGTTATTGACGACGCTCAGCAACCTGGGGGCGCCGGCGGGAAGTGCCGCAGTCGGCGCTGCGCAGAATCAGGTTCTCACCTTTAGTGCCGGCAGTAATCCCACCAGCCTAGCCTTCGACCTTGCGGGCACCGACACTGAAGTCGCGTCCACGCTACTCACCCTTGCGAGCGAGGCCATTACCCTCCGCCAGATTAACGACAGCACGATCTTTGGGGTAGCCAACGCCGGGACGTTGAATGAGCGGGTCGTCTTCGCGCTGAACCTCGCAAAGATTGCGCCCTCAGGCAGTGACCCGGGAGGTGCGCAGATTACCATCGTCCAGTATGAAGCGCTCAAACAAGGCGATGTCACATCGGTGGACGAGGCAGTGAACCTTGCCGGCCTGGTATTTGTCGGTGCCGAACAGGTGATTGCGTTTTCTGATTTCTCATCGGCTCCTGCTGGACAGAACCTCTGGACCTCAGTCAGCGATCCTGGCACAGCCGTAGACATCGTAGTTACCGGGCTGAAGCTTGGCACGGACACAGTAAATACGCGCGCTACGAGCCTTGGGTCTAACAAGCAATCGATCGATCCCGGTGAAGGACTGACCTTCGATTTTGTAAGTGACCAGACCGCACCGACCTCCACCACAGCCAAGAGCCTCACCAACCTTGATTTTACCACCCGCTATGAAGGACCGGGTGGCGGCTTTACTATCGCTCAGGTCAATGGCAGCGCGTCCAATCGAGTGGATGCGAAAGTTCTCACCTACAATTCAGAAGACACTGGTGCCGATTTTCATGATGGGACCATCACCGGTACGGTGATGACGATCGGCTCGGTGAATGTCTACAATAGCGCCGGAACATTAGTACGTTCATGGGACGGTACCACCGAGACTGGCGCAGATGGTGCAGTCCATTTTTCGGTGGATGGCAGCGCGGTGCAGATCAGCGGTCTGCTGGCGCACTACCGGGTCGAGTTTCAACTCGCATCAGGTGTACTTGATCGCTTTACCGTCCAGAACGTGAGCACCGGCGGTGGCCCTCGGGCCTTCGACCTCGGGGACATCCGGATAGGGGGTACGCTCACGGATTCGACCGAGGTGGGGACGAACATTCGGTTTGAGGATGACGGACTACTTCCGAACAGCAGCTTCCCACTTCCTCCACTTACGGTGGATGAGAGCAATTTAGCGCTTAACGCGAGTGCCCCAGGTTTCGCGAATCAGATTGGATTTTTCTTCGGAACGGATACAGGTTCAAAGAGCTACGCCCTGATTCTTCCCGCGGATGGGACGGACTCTGGGCTGGTGGATACGGCGACAAATTTATCCGTGTTGCTCTACAACGAAAGCGGGGTAATCGTCGGCAGAGCCGGCGGGCCGGTTGACAGCGTAGTGTTTACCATCACATTGAATGCGACAACGGGCGACGCAGTGCTGGATCAGCAGCGCGCTGTCATGCATCCGACAACCGATCCTGATGAGGCGAATTCCCTTGCTTCCAACACGGTGTTGTTACGAGCGATCGGCACTGACGGTGACGGGGATACCCTCCAGCAAACGGCAGATGTCTCCGGGCTCTTCCTCTTCAAGGACGATGGCCCGGGAGTGACGTTGACTGGTGGCACGGTGGCGAGCCTGACGGTGGATGAGACCACCCTCGCGAACGATGCCAGTGCGTCCTTCGCCAACCTGTTCAGTTCCAGTTTTGGTGCCGATGGCGCGGGCACGGCGGTGCATTCACTGGTGCTGACCGGCACGGCGTCGGGCCTGACCGACACGGAGACCAACCAGGCGGTGGTGCTGTCGCAGACCGGCAACGTGATCTCGGGCAAGACCGCGATCGGCGGTGCCACGGTGTTCACCATCACCATTGATCCGGCGACGGGTCAGGTCACACTCGACCAGCAGCGTGCGGTGGTGCATCCGACCGGCAACCCGGACGAGGCGATCTCGATCACCGGCAGCACGATCGCGGTGAAGTTGACGGCGACGGACAAGGATGGGGACGTTGCCAGCCAGCAGCAGAACATCACCACGGCCTTCGCCTTCAAGGACGATGGTCCTGGAGTGACGTTGACTGGTGGCACGGTGGCGAGCCTGACGGTGGATGAGACCACCCTCGCGAACGATGCCAGTGCGTCCTTCGCCAATCTGTTCAGTTCCAGTTTTGGTGCCGATGGCGCCGGAACCGCGGTGCATTCGCTGGTGCTGACCGGCACGGCGTCGGGCCTGACCGATACGGAGACCAACCAGGCGGTGGTGCTGTCGCAGACCGGCAACGTGATCTCGGGCAAGACCGCGATCGGCGGTGCCACGGTGTTCACCATCACCATTGATCCGGCGACGGGTCAGGTCACGCTCGACCAGCAGCGTGCGGTGGTGCATCCGACAGGTAACCCGGACGAGGCGATCTCGATCACCGGCAGCACGATCGCGGTGAAGTTGACGGCGACGGACAAGGATGGGGACGTTGCCAGCCAGCAGCAGAACATCACCACGGCCTTCGCCTTCAAGGACGATGG
>Ga0315912_10005399_pt1 | contig 11782 bp, 18 predicted proteins | sample VfabasoilMG_FD_204469 | JGI IMG/M metagenome (GOLD analysis project Ga0315912, IMG submission 204469) | Garden soil microbial communities collected in Santa Monica, California, United States - V. faba soil | ecosystem: Environmental > Terrestrial > Soil > Garden | place: USA: California...
GCCTCGAAAGGTTCCTGCAATGACGCGCATAGAAAATGACTACGGGTTCGTCCGGCCCGGAAGACTCTAACATAGCGTTTTTGAAGGGGTCAAGAACGGTCGTGCGGGTGAGTTTCACCCAGACGACAATGTGAACCGTTGGGGGATTTAGAACGCTGAACGCGGATGGATGTCTTTGCTAAGTACAGGCTGCATCATTTTGACGGTCCAATGCAGGGAGACTATAATACAGGGCACATGAGAATCTGGTCCCGTCGTATCCCGATCCGTCTGCCCCTCACTCAGGAAGCCGTAGCGCGGATCGGGTTCGATGGTAACCTATATAACTATCGAGTCGTGACAGGCTGTGCGTCGCGTGCTGCAAGACTCTTTCGTCGATTATTAGAGATCGTGCGATCGATGATCGCTCCGCAGTTGATACACTTCCATGCGTAGAAAATGAGAAAGAAATCGGAAAACCGCTCTAACATCATCATGCCTTTGCACTTCGGACATTCCATCACTTCCTCCCAGGTGGCTTGGTTTACAGCTGCTGACGTACATAGCAAGAGATGCACCAATTTGTCGCACCACGATATTTCAATGGGTTACACTCTACGTAGTTCACACAATGGCAAAATTGGCATGACCAGCTAGTACAAAAACGTCCGGGGTGTCATTTTTTGTGCGTCAAAGATGGCTACCATGACAGGAAAGAGGCTAACAAAGGGAATTACGCATTGGCCGGAGACTGAACGTCCACGTGAGCGGCTGATGGCGAAGGGTCCCGATGCCTTGTCGGATGCGCAGCTGCTCGCCATTCTCCTCAGAACCGGTCGCCGTGATTTTTCCGCTGTACAAGTTGCAATCGAATTGCTTGGCCGAGTCGGAAGTGTCGGTGGGTTGGCCATGTGCGGGATTGAAGAACTCTGTGCAATTCAGGGGATAGGACCGGCGAAAGCGGCTCAGCTAAAAGCCGCAGTAGAATTAGGGCGCCGATCGCTGGCTACCCCGCTTTCGACCGGCACGCGCATCTCCTCAAGCGTCGATCTCTTTAAGCATTTTCACCCGATCTTGCGCGATCGCAAGCAGGAACTTTTCAAGGTTGTGCTGTTGGACGCCAAGAACACCGTCATCAAGGAATCCACCGTGTCAGAAGGAACGTTGACTCTCAGTCTTGTGCATCCGCGAGAGGTGTTCGCCTCTGCGGTTCGTGAGTCTGCCGCTGCCGTGATCTTTTTGCATAACCATCCGAGCGGCGATCCGACTCCAAGCCTGGAAGATCGACACCTGACAGAACGCCTGGGGGAGGCCGGCCGGTTACTGGGCATTCCTGTGCTGGATCATGTGATCATCGGCGACGGCCGGTACGTGAGTTTTGCAGATCAGGGTTGGCTCAAAGGGCCACACAATAGGGATTAAGATCGGGAGGCAAGACATGCTCTAAACCGTGCGCAATCGATGAGGAGGGCAGGCCATGGACCATATCCGTATGGAGCCCATCAGGAATGTCGCGATTGTGTCCAACGTCGGCGCGGGCAAGACATCCCTCAGTGAGGCGATACTCTTCGCCGGCGGAACCGTTCCTATCCTCGGTTCCATCGCCCAGGGCACGACCGTCTCGGATTTCGAACCGGAAGAACTACACCATCGGAGTTCGGTCAGTACCAGCGTGCTTCAGCTTTCTTGGAATCAGACTACCATTTCGCTTCTCGATCCTCCCGGTGCGCTCAGTCTACTCGGCGAACCGCTCTCAGCATTGCGGGCTGTCGATGCCGCACTGATCGTTCTCGATGGACAGACCGGTGTTCGAACCGAGTTGTCGCGCCTGTGGGCGCGCATCGGAGATCTCGGTCTACCCTGCCTGTTTTTCGTCAACGGATTGGATCGAGAGGGTGCGTCGATCGAACACGCGCTGGAAATCTGCCGTACACAACTCAACTGTGTTCCTGTTCCCATGGTCATACCAGTCGGCCTTGGTTCCCAGATGGAGGGCGTGATCGACATTTTCCAGGATCGACTGATACGGTCCGGGCCGTCTACTGCCAAAGTGGAGATACTGCCGGTGCCAGCGCATCTGGAGTCTGCTGCGAAGGAGAGGCGCACCAGGCTTATGGAGGCCGTAGCGGAAACCGAGGATACGTTGCTTGACATCTATGTCGCCCAGGGAGATCTGAATCATGACGTGCTTTTGTCAGGACTTCGTTCCGGTATCCTGCGAAGACAGGTGTTTCCGCTGTACGCCGGTTCTGCAGTGCGCAATCTCGGGGTATGGCCGCTGATGAATGCAATGACCGCCTTGCTGCCATCACCAGGCGAACGCTGTGCCGTTCATCCTTCACAGGGTGTACAACCGGATACAGGCTTGCCATGCGAACGGACGGGGAGTGCGCAGGAGCCATTTTCGGCTTTTGTATTCAAAACACTGATTGATCCGTTCGTGGGGCGGTTATCCTATTGCCGTCTTCTCTCGGGAACTGTCCAGGCTGATTCTCTCGTGTGGAATGCATCAAAACAGATCCGTGAGAAGCTGGGACATTTCTATACGCTTTTCGGAAAACGGCACACCGCGGTTGCTTCAGCATCGGCAGGAGAAATCGTGGCCATCGGAAAGTTACATGACACACACACCGGTGACACGTTGTGCGACGAGAAGAGTCAGATTTGCTACTCGGCGATCGGACTGCCTCGGCCGGTCCTGTCATTTGCGATTGAGGCCAAGTCGAAGGCGGAGATCGAGAAAGTCAGTCTCGGCTTGCATAAGCTGATTGAGGAAGATCCAACGCTAGGATTTTCACGCAACACGGAGACCAAAGAGATGGTGCTCAGTAGTCTCGGTCAACTCCATATGGATCTGGCATTGGAGAAGCTCCACCGGAAATTTGGGGCCGACGTTATACTGCATACGCCGAAGATCCCTTACCATGAAACCGTGCACGCGACAGCGCGTGCGCAGGGTAAATACAAGAAACAGACGGGCGGCCACGGGCAATATGGGGATTGCTGGCTGGAAGTGTCGCCCTTGCCGCGTGGCGGGGGATTCATCTTCGAACATCGTGTCGTCGGCGGAGCCATTCCCCGAAACTTCATTCCCGCGGTGGAAAAAGGAGTGAGTGAGGCGTTGCATGAAGGGGTGCTGGGCGGATTTCCCGTCGTCGATGTCCGAGTCGCTGTGTACGACGGCTCATACCATGTGGTGGATTCGTCAGAAATGTCATTTAAAATCGCAGGGTCGATGGCCTTCAAAAAAGCAACGGAAATGGCGCAGCCGGTGTTGCTGGAGCCGATAATGAGGGTTGAGGTCGAAGCTCCGACGGACGCCGTCGGAGCCGTGATGGGCGACCTGAATGCGCGCAGAGGCCGCATCCTCTCAGTCAGCGCGAGTGATCACGCCGAGCAGATTGTTGTGCTTGTGCCGCTTGCTGAATTGATGAAGTATGCGCCGGCGCTGAATGGCATGACAGGCGGACGGGGAAGTTATGTGATGGAGTTTGCCCGTTACGAGGAAGTACCGCGCGAGCTGGCAGCCAAGATTGTCGAACAGCACAAGACAGAACGGCAGGCTGTGGGAGCGCACTGAAAGGCGTAATCGCGCGTCGTGCGTGAAGCGTACTTCGTCCTTCGACTACGCTCAGGACGGTGAGCCAGTCGAACCGCATCTCGTAAACACGGACAGGACTCACGCTCGTTCCGTCCTGTGCTCGCTTCGCGTCCTCGGCGAGGCGGTCTGCACATTTCATGAGCGATGCTGCACGCGATTACTCAGTGGATTTGAGCACGACATAGAAGGCCCGGTTCTCGCGCAGTACCCGGAGCAAGATCGTATCTCCTCGCCGGAGCCGCGCGATCGCCGAGTGAAACTCCGTAGCTGAATTCACTTCTGCCCGGTTCACTTCCTTGATCAGATCGCCTTCTCGGAGGCCTTCGGCCTGGGCCAGACTGCCGGGGGAAACTTTTGCGATGAGTGCGCCCTTCGACTCGCGTAAATTCAAGGTCTCCGCCAACCCCGGAGTTAAATCCTGCACATCGAGGCCAAGCTTGACGTCCGCCTTGGTTTGTGGAGTGGCTGAGGCAAGCACGGCATCACGCCGCTCACTCAATGGGATATTCAAGACAAGGCGATTGCCGTCGCGAACGACTTCAATGTGCGCAGTTGCACCGGGAGTGAGCGCGCCGATCAGCCGTGACAACTTGTTCGGCGAATCAACGGGGCTCCCGTCAATTTTCACTATAATGTCGCCCGGTTTAATGCCTGCCGATGCGGCTGGATCTTTTTCAAAGACCTCATTGACGAGAACTCCCTCGGTTTCGGTCACGCCGAATTTCTTGGCTAATTCAGGTGTCATCGGTTGAATGCCGACACCGAGCCATCCCCGCACCACTTTCCCCTTTGCCAGGAGTTGCTCGATGACTTGTTTGGCCATGTTTGATGGAATGGCGAAGCCGATGCCTTGAGCAAAATTGATGATGGCCGTATTGATCCCGATTACTTCGCCGTGGAGATTGAACAGCGGTCCGCCGGAATTACCGGGATTGATCGACGCATCAGTCTGAATAAAGTTTTCGTACCGTGATAGGTTCATATTTTCCCGTCCGATGCCGCTGACGACTCCGAGAGTTACCGTGCGGTCGAGCCCAAAGGGATTTCCCACCGCAAGGACCCATTGTCCGACTTTCACGGAAGCGGAATCGCCAAACCGAGCATTGGGGAGGGGACGGCTTGCCGTCACTTTGAGAAGAGCCAGGTCAGTATCCGGATCTTTACCGACCACGTTCGCCACCAGTTTGGTCTTATCCGAAAACCGGACTTCGATCTCGGTTGCATCGCCGATCACGTGGTTATTCGTAATGATGTGCCCGTCGCTGTCGATAATCAGGCCGGAGCCTGACCCTGAGGCATTCGGCGCGCGCTCTCCAGATCCTTCGCGAGATCGACCGGTGTTTGGAAGGGGAAACAGATTCACAACGGATGGCTTGGCCTGTTCGGCGAGGTTAGTAATCACGGCCTGAATTTCTTCAAGGAGACGAATGCCTGGCAGTTCTGCGCGAACAAGCTCTGGATGTACCAGTGCAGGAAGCAGTAGAAGAAGCGGCAGGATTACCTGCTGACGCACATTATCATGAGCAAACTGTCTCGTGAACATGAGAAAGAATCGTATGTTCAAGAACACAGGACACTGCGTCTCGGTCTACGCGGATTTTGTTGTCGCCGCATTGAGTGTACGTTTGCTGGTAAACCATGTTACTAGGCGATCCACCTCGGATTCTACTCCAATTAAGACGACGATATCATCGGTCCGGAAGATCAACCCCTCGGAGGGAGCCAGTAAGAACGGCCCGCGTAAGACGGATGCAATATGGACCGAGGACGATCGTGGCGTGGCACTGAGAGTTTGGCCGACGGCAGCTGCGTGCCTGGTAATGGTCAGGCGCTCAATCTTAGCAGATCGAATCGTTAAGTCCTGCTGAAGCTTAAGGGAATCCTCATGAATCGCTTCAAGTTTAAGCTCGCGAATTTTCCCATCGATCTGTGTCAACGACTGCTTCAGTGTCTGGACCCGGGTTACCGCCTGCGACACTGTCGTGTCAAGTGCTGCGTCATGCTGATCCTGGCTTAGGGACGGGCGGCTGATGTGGTCTGCGACCTGTCGACCGACCTCGGCGGTGACTTCATCGATCTGTTGAAGGATTCCCGACGCGTGCCAGTGAAGGCGAATAATCTGTGTCTTGCGATTGACGCGCTCAGAAATTGATAGAACTACTTCATACAGTGCGCTGCTGGTAATCGATAGCTCTTTATGAAGACGGCCGAGGAATTCAAGACTCATAGTCCGATAAGATTGATTATGTCAACTCGTATTGCGAAGGATGGCAGGGGTAGCGCGAGCGTTCTTATGGCCCCCCATGCTCATTCCCAGCACCCTACCTGATCGACGCTCCGCGGTCAAATACCAGTCTTTTTTTGATCCTGTCAGATTGGCTCTATTCTGTGCTCTAACCTGTGAATTCAAGCGGCCACTACAACTAGCTCCCTCACTACGGAGGGCGCTATGAAGCGTGGCCAGGTGCTCACATTCCAATTCCCGCAGGTTGAGGAATTCTCCTACAACCCAAAAACCAACGAAGTCCGGCTGAAGCTCGATAGTCCCCTGCCTCGTCACTTGCTCGATGCGCTCCATGGATTGATCGGCTTTGTCGATCATCTCCGTCATCGGCATGAATGCGCCGCGCGGCAAGTCACCATCGACGAACAAACCGAACGCTTCAGGCAGCGCTGTATCGAAGTCGCGCGTGGCTATCAGCGTCTCAGGATCTCCGGGGTAAAGCATCGGGTGGCAATCCGGGCGCTCTTCATCGATCCGGCCTTTTCCGATCTGCATGCTTCGACGGCTGATATTTCCCACTGGGTGAAGGTCTATCGAGGTGGTCAATGAGCGGTACGGCTCTTGCGCTTTTCATCGTACCAACCTTCCCCATTCTGCAATGTGCGATCCTCACACCTTTCTCCGGTTCCGTATCCCCGCTATCCCCAGAATTTCTCCCCCTCCTTCTAGTTTCACTCCCTAAGTCTAAAGACGAAGTCCCGCCTAGTGGGGTGTCATGGTGACACTTCGGAACTGTGGACAACCTCGTCGTTATTCACAGGACAAAATCAACTCGTTCATTTTTTACGTGCTCGGGATGCACCGGCTCACGACGGTGCAGAAGTGCATTCTCCTCCTCGTCGGAGACTGTCACGGCAGAAGCCCGCCAGGGCGCTTCCAGCCGTCCTTAACGGCACTGGGGCGGCTCTGTAGCTGCTCTAGGAAGACGGCCTGGAGGGCTCTACAGGGCCTCGACGGACAACACGGCTGGATTGTGCGGGACTGGCGCGGCGGGCAAAAGAGCAACGAATACTTACCAGGCTGGAGACTCAAGCGACTGCTCCAGCGATATAGAAGGGGATGAACAACATGAAAGCTCTGGCTGTTTTATTTCTGCTGTTACTCGGACTCACGGCCTGCCATGACGAAGAGTCGAGAACAGAAACCAACTCGTCCGTATGTACGGTCAACGGCGAGCGTGTCCCATGTTGACCTGGCTGTTGATTGCGGCGTTGATATTGTTCGGATTCGGAGAAGGGATCTGGTGGGCCTCTGATTCGATCAAGGCGGCATGTCTGCGATCGAACCTTGAGCTGCTGGAGCGTCAGGCGCTCGGACCTCTCCGCCACTGTGGGGGCTCTGAATCATGAGACAAAAAAAGCTGGATAAAATAGCGCTGGATCTTGCACGGCAAGCGCACGCTCGTATCGAACGAATCGAAGCAGAGCAACGTCTACAAAGCGCGGCGCTCTCGCTCGCGTTGCGGCTGATGACGCGGCTCGATGAACGTCTGACTTTATTGGAGGGGAGGAAAAAATGATGAGGTGCCGACGATGTAAAAGAACCCGCTGCCTTGTTAGCTACTATGACGGCATGACCAGCACATCCATTGTGCTGTGCGAGCGCTGCTTTAGTCTCACGGCAAACAAACGACGGGCGGCAGGTCAACCCGTCCCCAACGTCAGGAGGTTCAGCCGTGCAGAAACAACTTAGCAAGCCCATCACTGCGGCTCAACGGAAGCGGCAGGGTATCTGCGCTCACTGTTTCAAGTTTGTCACAACGGAGCGGTTGGTAGCGGTGCGCGGATCATGGATCTGCGTACCGTGTGGGGAAGCGGAAATTCGATCATGGAATGACGCCGTGAACAATACAACGGGAGGTCTCAACAATGGCAGCGAAGAAGGACAAGGCAGGGGCGCGGCTCTCGATGGCCTGCCCGTTTTGTGATGAACCGGCGATGGTGAAAGCCTGCCGGGCCGGGACTCGCGGCGCGATCGGGCAAGACTGGTACTGGCGATGCGTCTGTGGGAGTCGGGGCTTTTTCCCGGATGCCCACTTCAAGGCGCTGGACCGGCTAAAAAAAATCTCGTTCGCTAGCTAGCAATCGATTGCTAGCAAAGCCGGGGGGCTTCACGGCTCCCCGGCACTCCCCTATTCTGGACACCTACGTTGACAATCCTTTGTTGCGGAGGTGTTCACATGCTGGCCTGGCTTCCCTCGATCATCTCGGTTCTGATCGGCATTCTTGGACAAGTCAACGCGGCGGACTGGGTTGCGGCTCACCCGAACGTAGCGATGGCTTTAGGCACACTGGGGGCGCTCATCACGGCCTTGACGAAATCTCCGCTCAACAATAGCGCTCCCCCGCCGACCATCAATAATCGAAAGCACTATCTGTTTGTGTTGCCGTTCATCCTGCTCAGTTGTGCGGGACCGGCCTACGCGCTCACGGCAACCGTCGAAGGCACACAGGTAAGGCTCGGTTATCAGGAACCGACGCACAACAAAACCGGCACCCCGCTGTCGGATCTGGCGAAGACCTCAACCTATTACGCGATCCCGCCCGGCAGCACTCCGCACCTGTGCGGAGAGATACCGGCTTCGTCGGCTACTGGCGGCGGAACCATCGAAGCGGTGTGCCTTGTTCCTGTCATGCAAGACCAGGAAGCAGACGTGCGGTTCACTGTCACGGCAAGCGACCTTGTCGGCAATGAATCGGAACACTCGGTACCCGTAGACACCCGGCTCGATTTTCTTGCGCCTGCTCCCCCTCGGTAGCGGGACAAACCAAGGAGGATCCATGAAAGGTTTAGCCATTGGTCGAATCGTGCACTTTCACCCGCCGACGACGGACGGCGTTGTAGCGGACAACGCACAACCCGCGATCATCACCAAAGTTCACAACGATGAAGGCATGGTCAACCTTGCGGCATTCGGTGATATGGAACCGCGCAAGGGCTGGTCTTCTGTCCCCTACTCCAAAGAACCTCGCGGCTATTCGTGGCACTGGCCTGAAAAAGAGTGAGTCCGTCCGACTACGAAAGTTTTGTCCTGATCGGAAGGAAGGCAGATGGGAGCGTTGACCGATTCGAGTGCAGCGGCGCGGAAGTCGAAACCGCGATTGAGCAAGCGGGCCTCTTCGTCAGACCCCTTCTCACTGCCGGACTCCGAATTATTGAACGCTATCGAATCCCTCAAGGCGGAACTGGCAGAGCTGAAGAAAACGGGCGAGGCGAGCGCGGCGGAAATCACAGGGCTGAAAACAAAACTGGCGGCGGCGGAAGCGAAAGCCAGCGAGGCTCCGCCGACGATACAAAGGACTGATGAAATCCACACCCCCAAAAGTTTCTTCGGGATCTGAGGCGCTCGATACGGAAGATCGGGCAGCGCTCTCGAAAGTCGGCGACGCGGGAAACCAGAGCCCCCCGTCACCGTCCCCCACGGCGGAGGCGGGGCAACCCGCACCCGCCGTGACCCCTTCGTCGCTGGTCTGGGCCGGGCATGTGGTGACACTGTGCAATCAATACTTCGTCACTCGCTACGGCGCGGGCGCGGCAATCCCCGGCGCGATCCTCGACCCGATCAAGACGGACATTGCGGCGGCGATCGACGCCTATCTGCCTGCTGTTGAATCTCAGCCTGGCGTCTTTGCGCTCGTCGCTCTGGGAGGGCACTTCTTCGCATGTCAACAATCAGCCAAGGACAGCGCGAAACCATCGGCGTCATCGGACAGAGCGGGAGCGGAAAAACCACCCTCCTCAAGCTCCTCATCAAACGAGAACGGCGCGTCTTAATTTGGGACTGGCGAGGCGAATATGACGGCGAACAAATATCTACTCTTAGCGCTCTCCCTCTTGCCACTTGGTACAATAAGCATTTCCTTGTACGCTATCGCCCTTTTCAGCCTGACATGGTTGTTGAATTCAACGATCTGGCGCGGTTTCTGTGCCGACAAAATGACGCGATGGGCCGATGCTGCGATTTTACGTTTGTGGTCGATGAAGCGGCGCTGGTCACACGCAATCGAAACGACGCAGGCGGGCTCTCGCTCTTGCTCCGTGTCACCCGACATCAACGAATCAATCTCTGGTGGGCGTCACAGCGGCCAAGCGGCTTGCCAGGCAGTTTCCTCTCGGAAACCCGTCAACTCTATGCGTTCAGACTCGAAAACCCATTCGACGTGCGCATGCTCAAGGGGCGATTCGGACAAGCAGACCTTGCACGAATTCCTTTGCTCCCCGATCGGTCGTATCTCAGCACTGGTTCCGGCTCTGGAGAAAGGTAGCCTCAAATGGACTGGGTAAAATTCGCCTTGCTCGGCATCCTCATCGCGGGAATCGAAGACAAGGTGCTCGCTCGTAACGGGCTCCTGTAGCCCTGTTGGTTTGTTCACCTCCGTCTGTTGCTCTGGAGAAAGGGAGCGTTTATGCCGTCGTTCAGTCAGCGCGATTTATACCTTGTGCTTGGGGCGAGTGTAGGCGTGGTCGTCTACTACAAGCTCGTCAAACCGATGATCGATCAATACATTTAACCCCTTCGCTCCCCCGGTTATTCGATGGCTCTGGCGGACCCGGAAGTAAGAAGAAAGGATTTCCGACATGCCAAAGCAACCGCGCCTTCTGACCGTTGAAAACATTTTGTTCGCCTCTGGCGCTCCGCGCTCGCGGGAATTGCCGAAAACCGTCTTTAAGGGCTTGCTGCTCAAGCTCACCATCAACCACACGAACGGCGCCGGGCCTGTCATCACGGCGGACTCGTTTTTGAACATCCTCACCCGCTTGGATTTGGTCATCAACGGGCAGGACAACCTGATCTCGACTTCCCTGCGGCACTTCTTCTACCAACTGAACTACGATTTCACGCGGGCGCTTGCTGGCAACCATGTGTCTCTGTTCACGACGGCAAGCAGCACGGGCAATTCCATTGCCTATCTCTACATCCCGCTCGGCCTCACTCGGTCATTGAACCCCGAAGACGGCGTGCTCGATGCGCGGCAATTCAAAACGCTCATGCTCGTCGCCAACTGGGGCAGTTCCATCGGAACCGGCGTCACCACGATCAATTCGGGGCAGCTCGATATTTTCCCGGATGAATACAGCAACGTTGACGACGCCTTCGCGGCGGGGCGGCATGAGTTCAACTCTGTCTCGCGCAACCTCGATGCCGTGGGCGCTCGGACCCTGGAACTCGAAACCAAGAGCAACAATCAATACCGTCGCCTCTGGATCTACACCAGGGACAACACGGGCGCGTTGTCTGATGCGCAAATCAACAACATCATTGTCCGCTCGCGGTCGTTCCACTACGTCAACATCCCCGGCGATGTGCTCCAGCGTTACAACGGGATCGAGTATTCCCGTGACCATCAAACCGGGCTCTACGTCATCGACTTCACCCGCGATGGAAAGATGACGCAACGAATCGATGCGCGTGAACTCTCGGAACTCATCGTTGAAACCAACTCGTTGGTAGCCAACGGCTCTATCGAAGTGGTCAAAGAGAAAGTCATTTTCGCGTAGAGGATGCAGTCGGCCAGGCGGGCAAGTGACCCTTGCTCGCCTGGCCCCTAGGAAAGAGGGAAAGAGAGGCAATTATGGCAGGCGATGGACTCGGCTTAAGCGGATCGGGCGGCGGCATGTTCAACCGTCTGTTCGACGTGGGCCTTGAACTGGGAACCACGTTCGGACGGCAGCAACTCGGCATTCAACCGGGCGCGAATCAGGCCACTCGGTTAGGGCTCACAAGCCTCAACGACAACCCGGCGCCTGCTGGAAGTCTGACGGTACGCAACAACGTCGGCGGCGGCTTCCAGCTCGATCAACAAACCATCCTGATCGGCGTAGCGGTCATCGTCGTGGCCCTCTTGCTGTCCAAGTCATAGGGGGAACGTATGGGCGTTCTAGAGGGCTCCAAGTCGGTCTCAACCTCCATCGGCGGA